>Ga0207789_1000042_pt1 | contig 150230 bp, 137 predicted proteins | sample HigsolmetaGSP12D_FD_184840 | JGI IMG/M metagenome (GOLD analysis project Ga0207789, IMG submission 184840) | High solid enriched microbial communities from the Joint BioEnergy Institute, USA - SP1-2-D (SPAdes) | ecosystem: Engineered > Bioreactor > SSF (Solid state fermentation) > Aerobic >... | reverse complement strand
CAGCAAACCCCACACTGAAACCCAAAGACAAGGACGGCTGCGCCGTCCGCGCTATCCTTCCCCGCCCTGAACGGCGGGGCTTGTCGCGCACCGGGTCAGCACCCGCAGAAGCCGCGACCCGGGCTGCGAACGTCGCAGGGGAGAGCTCATGGTCCGCGCACACGACGAGCGCGGCATTGATCACGGCCGCGCGCTCCTCGACCCGCTCATCGCCCGCAAGGCTGCGCGCGAGAATTTCGGCGATGGGCATGGCACGCTTCGGCCGAAACACCTTCCTCCGGGGCCCCAGCAACCCCATCGCGCATGCGCAAAGGCGAATCAGGCGCGCGGCATCCGCCGCCGTCGTTCCGCGCTCGAAATCCGGTTTCCCGGACAAGGTCGTCGTCATCACCGAGGAGGCCAGCGACATCAGGCCCGCTCCGGTCAGGCTCTCGCTCCGCTGCGCGGTTCGCTCGATGTCGTCCAATACCTGCCGGAGGTGCCGACCTTCGCCGAAGCCGGTCCGCCGTCGATGAGCCAGATGATGGCCAATGCCTGGTACGCCGTCGTCGCCCCGCCGAACACTCCGCGCGAGGTGGTCGAAAAATATGAGCGGGCAATCAATGAGGTGCTTTCCTCTCCCGCCATCCAGAAGAAGTTCGAAGAAATGGGCATCGCCCCCTTGGTTGCCACCTCTGCCGAGGCAGGACGTTTCATGCGGCAGGAAGCGGAAAAATGGGGGCGGGTGATACGCGCCAGCAAGATCACGCTGGATTGACCTGGGGCTCGACGCATGCACACGACTCACTCCTCCGACGATCCACGCCGGCGCATCGCCGATGCGCTGGCGATGATGGAGGCTGCCGGCATCATCGACTTCAACGGTCATTTCAGCGCACGCACGGGGCCCGATCGCTTCCTGATCAACTCTGGCGCATCGGTACGTAGCGCCATCGGGATCGACGACATCATCGAGGTCGACCTGGAGGGCAGGCCGCTCGACGGCGGCCCCAAGCCTCCCATGGAATTCCACATTCATGCGTCCATCTACCGGCGTCGCCCCGATGTCGGGGCCGTTGCCCATACGCATCCGCTCTGGTCCACGCTCTTTAGCAGCGTCGGACGCAAAGTGGAAGCGGTTACCATGCAGGCAGCGCTGCTTGGAGAAATACGCGAATTCCCGAAAACGGCGTCGATCAATACGCGCGAATTGGGCGATGAGTTGGCCGAGTGCCTAGGCGATGCGCGCGTCGCAATGCTGAAATCGCATGGCGCCGTCGTCGCCGCCGAAGGGGTGCTGGAGGTGTTCGTGCTGGCTTGCTACCTGGAGGAAACCGCCCACAGGCAGTACCTGGCGAGCCAGCTGGGCGCGCCGCAGGTCTTGGATGCGGCGCAGCAGGAGAAGATTCGCGCCAACCTGTGGAAGCCGCACTTATTGCAGAAGGTCTGGGATTATCACTACGCCAAGCTGCAAAAACGGGGCCGGCAGGAGGGGCCGGCCCTGAGCACCGATTAAACCGCGGCTTCGCCGGTTTCGCCGGTGCGGATGCGGATGACCTGCTCCACGGGCGTCACGAAGATCTTGCCATCGCCGATCTTGCCCGTACGCGCTGCCTTGATGATGGCCTCGACAGCCTGGTCGACCAGGCTGTCGGCGATCACGAGCTCGATGCGGATCTTGGGAAGGAAATCCACGACGTACTCGGCACCGCGATAAAGCTCGGTATGCCCTTTTTGCCGCCCGAAGCCCTTGACTTCCGTCACGGTCAGGCCATTGACTCCCACCTGGGCCAGCGCCTCCCGGACCTCGTCGAGTTTGAACGGTTTGATGATGGCTGTGACTTGCTTCATGGCTGAACCCTTGTTGAATTCTGGCGGAAGTTCGAAGATCCTGTCATTGTAGCCGGCCGCCTCGCGTCAGGCATCGGCCGTGCGATCGGGAATTCGGGTGAGATCGGCCTTCCACACCACTTCCTCGGAATCGCTGGGCGCACGCCAATCGCCTCGCGGCGAGAGCGACCCGCCCGACCCGACCTTGGGCGAATTGGGCACGCACGACCGCTTGAACTGGCTGGTCTTGAAGAACCGGTGCACGAAAATGCCAAGGTTGTGCTTGATCGCGGCCAGGTCGTACTGGTTGCGCTTGACGTGGTCCTCCTCGGGCCAAACGCCACGTTCTCTGTCCTGCCACGCAGTAAGCGCGAGAAATGCGACCTTGGACGGCGCAAACCCGTAGCGCAGGATGTAGTACAGATTGAAGTCTTGCAGTTCGTACGGGCCGATGAACTGCTCTGTCCGCTGCGCTGGCGCATTGCCGTTTTTCCCAGGCACCAGCTCGGGGCTGATCTCGGTATCGAGGATGTCGAGCAGTACCCGGCTGCCGTCGGCGCCAACGGCGCCGGTCTCGGCCACCCAGCGCACAAGGTGCGCGATCAGCGTCTTGGGCACGCTGGCATTGACGTTGTAGTGCGACATATGGTCGCCCACCCCGTAGGTGCACCAGCCGAGCGCGAGTTCGCTCAGGTCGCCGGTACCGATCACGATGGCGTTGTGGAAATTGGCCAGCCTGAACAAATGGCTCGTCCGCTCGCCCGCCTGCACGTTTTCGAACGTGACGTCATAAACCTCCTTGCCCTCCGCATACGGGTGCCCGATGTCTTTGAGCATTTGCTCGCAGCTGGGCCGGATGTCGATTTCGAGCATCGTGCAGCCGACGACGCGCATCAACGCGCGAGCCTGTTGCAAGGTTCGCTCGCTGGTGGCAAAGCCGGGCATGGTCACGCCGATGATGTTGGAGCGCGGCAGGTTCAGCCTATCCATGGCCTTGGCGCAGACGAGCAGCGCATGCGTGGAATCGAGGCCGCCCGAGACCCCGATCACGACCTTGTCGGTCCCGATGGCCGAGAGTCGTTGCAACAGCGCCTGGACCTGAATGTTGTAGACCTCGTCGCAGCGTTCGTCCCGCCTGCGCCTATCGGCCGGCACGTACGGGAAGCGCTCGACCCGGCGCACCAGGGGCAAAGGTTGGTCCATCTGCAGGCCGATCTCGAAGGAAACGGTCTGGAAGCGCGCGGCTTCGGCTTTGTGGCGCAGCACGGACTGGCCGAAAGTGGTCTGCCGCATGCGCTCGTGTGCCAAGCGCTCCAGGTCCACGTCGGCCAGGATGAGGTGCGACTCGTCCAGGAAACGCTCCGATTCGGCGAGGAGCTCGCCGTTTTCATAGATAACGGCCTGGCCGTCCCAGGCCAAGTCGGTAGACGACTCGCCCCGCCCCGCCGACGTATAGAGGTAGGCGGCCAGGCATCGGGCCGATTGCTGGCTGACCAACTGGTGGCGGTAGCCCGACTTACCCACGACCACGTTTGAAGCCGACAGGTTCACCAGCACATTGGCACCCGCCAGCGCGGCAAACGAAGAAGGCGGAATCGGCACCCACACGTCCTCGCAAATCTCGACGTGAAAGCGCAAGCCAGGCACATCGGCAATTTCGAATAGCAGCGACGCGCCGAACGGCACGTGCTGGCCGGCGAGCTCCAGGTGGTCGGCTACGGTGCAGTCGCCCGGCGTGAATTGGCGCGCCTCATAGAACTCGCCGTAGTTGGGCAGGTAGGTCTTGGGCACGACGCCCAGGATCCTGCCCCGCGCCACGATTGCGGCGCAATTGAACAATGCGTGCCCCACGCGCAGGGGAAGCCCGACCACCAGCGCAGCGGGCAGCGAGACAGACTCGGCGACGATGGCTGCCAGCGCCCGCTCGCAACCCTCCAGGAGCGCCCGCTGGTGGAAGAGATCATCGCAGGTATAGGCGGAAAGTCCAAGCTCGGGGAACGCCACCAGGGCTGCCCCCTGCGCGGCAGCCTGCCGGGCCAGGTGCAGCGTCTGCGCGGCGTTGAACTCGGGATCGGCGACCCGGCAGCGAGGCACGCCCACGGCCACGCGCGCGAATTGATGCGTATAGAGATTGAAGAAATTGCCTTGCATGGTGGAGTTCCTTCATGCGCCGGCCCAGCGCGGCGCCACGGATCAACCGACATGATAAGGCGGATGGACCTTGGTCGTCCCGGCCCCCGCGCCCCACCGCCCTCAGCCAAGCGGCGCCTTGAAGGGCGTATGCGATTCCAGCTCGTCCAGGTACTGGTTCATGCCGTCGGTTTCGCGCTCCAGGAAGTCCGCGATGGCGCTCGCGAAACGCTCATCGGCGATCCAGTGCGCGGACCACGTGGGTACGGGCAACAGGCCGCGCGACATCTTGTGGATTCCCTGCGCTCCGCCTTCGAACACCGAGATGCCTTGCATGATGCAATAGTCGATGGCCTGCATGTAGCAGGTCTCGAAATGCAGGCCCGGCACGAATTCCACGCACCCCCAATAGCGCCCGTACAGGGTATCGCCGCCGATCACATTGAGCGCGCAGGCAATGGGCTCGCCCCCCCGCTCAGCCACGATGAGCAGCCACGCGTCCGGCATGGCTTCGTGCCAGAGCGAGAAAAACTCCGGGTTGAGGTAGGGCCTCGACCAATGATTGGCGTAGGTGGACGCGTAGCAGCGATAAAAGAAATCAAGATGCTCAGCCGTAATGGCCTTGCCTCGCAAGTGCCTGAAGCCGACGCCGGCTTGGGCCACCTTCTTGCGATCCTGCCGGATCTTCTTGCGCTTGTCATGGCTCATCGCGGACAGGAAGGCGTCGAAATCGGCATAGCCTGCGTTGCGCCAATGAAACTGCACGCCCTCTCGCATCATGTAGCCCGCTTCGCGCAACGCGCGCCTATCGTCCTCGCGGGGAAAAAGGACGTGCAACGACGACACGCCAGCCTGCCGGGCCACCTCGATCGCTGCCCGCGCCAGCAACACGCGATCCTCGTGCGATGCGGCGAGCAGCCGTGGCCCGCCGACCGGCGTAAAGGGCACGGCGCACAACAGCTTGGGGTAGTACGGCAAACCGTGCCGCTCGAATGCCTCGGCCCAGGCGTGATCGAACACATATTCACCGCGGGAATGGGCCTTGACGTAGAGCGGCATGGCGCCCACGAGCCGACCGCCCCGGCGCATGATCAAGTACGTGGGCTGCCAGCCCGTGCGCCGCACCGCGCAGCCAGTCGCGTGCAGGCCGTGGAGGAACGCATGGGTCACGAACGGATTGCCGGCGGCCAGCCCGTCCCAATCGGACGGATCGACGGCGCCGAGATCGTCAACCAATTCGACGGCTGTTTGGGTCAAAACGCCTCCGTGAGTGAAGAGCCGACGCCGCTGCGTGGCACGCAGTCCCGGACCTGGGGCCAGCGGCGGCGCGCCACGGGAATGCGCTCGGGCACGCCGTCCAGCACCAGTTCCCAGTAGGGATCGGCGTCGCCGCCACTGAGCTCCGGCGTTACCAGGGACGCCCCGGCGATGGCGGCGCGCGCCACGATCGCGCTACGATGCACTTGGAGGAAACGGTCGGGAAACGTGCGCAGCAGCTCGGCGAGGGAGCGGTCCGTCAGGAACTCGCCGTGGCGGGTGCGAAGGAACGCGTATTTTCCCTCGGCCCGCACGTAAACAACCTCTTCCACGGCCAAGGCCGTCGTTCCGGAACCGTTCCAAGCCGGGAGCGCATTTTCGGCATGCAAAGGGCCGATTGCCTGGAGCGCGCGGGAGAGGGTTTGCTCCAGGCGCTCCAATCGTATGGGAGGCAACAGCGAATCCACGGCGCGCAGCGTTTCCGCCTCGGAGCGGCAGTCGGCGGAAGGCAGGATGAGCACGAGCTGCAGGCCGGGCCGGCGCTCCCAGTGCCGGGCCAGGGCATAGCCCGCCGCGTCCGGCAGCCCGAGGTCGAGCAACGCCACCGCCGGACCGTCGCATCGCACGTGCTGCGCCTGCTCGGCGCCGACCACCGGTGGCATCAAGCACAGGGGCATGTGCCGCGCCAAGGTTTTTACCTGGGAAGACAACCGGCGGCAGAACGACGCGTCGCGCCCCACGATGAGCACTGCCGGGGAGCCCCACCGAGATTCAGTAACCGCCATAACCCGCTTTATAATCCGCGCCATGTCTAAACCGACCGACTCCCGCCCCCAAGACCAGTTCGCCAAGAAAGCCGAAGCCTGGTCGGCCCGATTCTCTGAACCGGTGTCCGACCTCGTCAAACGGTACACCGCTTCGGTGGACTTCGACAAACGCCTGGCCAAATTCGACATCCAGGGCTCCCTGGCCCATGCCGAGATGCTCCAGTCCGTAGGCATCCTGACGCAAACGGACCTCGACGACATCCGCCGCGGCATGGCCGCCATCGAGGCCGAGATCGAAGCCGGCCGCTTCGAGTGGCTGCTCGACCTCGAAGACGTCCACCTGAACATCGAGCGCCGCCTGACTGAACTGGTTGGCGATGCCGGCAAGCGCCTGCATACCGGTCGGTCGCGCAACGACCAAGTCGCCACCGACATCCGGCTCTGGCTGCGCGCCGAGATCGACACCCTGCTCGACTTGCTGCGCCAGCTCCGCCATGCCCTCGCGGCACTGGCCCTGGAACACGCCGGCACCATCCTGCCCGGCTTCACGCACCTGCAGGTCGCGCAGCCGGTCACCTTCGGCCACCACCTGCTGGCCTATGCCGAGATGTTCGGGCGCGACGCCGAGCGCCTCGCCGATTGCCGCAAGCGGGTCAACCGCCTGCCGCTCGGGGCCGCGGCGCTGGCCGGCACGTCCTATCCCATCGACCGCGAAAGGGTGGCCCGCACGCTGGGCTTCGAGGGCGTGTGCCGCAACTCGCTCGATGCCGTGTCCGACCGCGATTTCGCCATCGAGTTCTGCGCTGCCGGCGCGCTCATCATGACCCACATCTCGCGCCTGTCCGAAGAACTGGTGCTGTGGATGAGCCCGCGCGTTGGATTCATCGACCTCGCGGACCGCTTCTGCACGGGCAGTTCCATCATGCCGCAGAAGAAGAACCCCGACGTGCCGGAACTGGCCCGCGGCAAGACCGGCCGGGTCAACGGCCACCTCGTGGCCTTGCTGACGCTGATGAAAGGCCAGCCGCTGGCCTACAACAAGGACAACCAGGAAGACAAAGAAGGCCTGTTCGACACGGCCGACACCGTACGCGATACCTTGCGCATCTTCATCGACATGGTGGGGGGCATCCAAGTCAAGCCGGAAGCCATGCGCGCCGCCGCGCTGCAAGGCTTTTCCACGGCCACCGACCTTGCCGACTACCTCGTCAAGAAGGGCGTGCCGTTTCGCGATGCGCACGAAGCCGTGGCCCTGGCGGTGCGCAAATGCGTGGAACGCGGGTGCGACCTGGCCGACCTCTCCGTGGAAGAACTCCAGGCCTTCCACGCCGCGGTGGGCGAAGACGTCCATTCCGTGCTGACGCTGGAAGGCTCCGTGGCCTCGCGCTCCCACGTGGGCGGCACCGCGCCCGTGCGCGTGCGCGAGGAAGCACAGCGGGTGCTGGACGAAACACGCGCCTGAGCCACAACGTCCGCCCGGGCATTTCCTCAGTCCGCCCCTGCACCCGGCTGCGCGCTTTCCAGCAGGCAGCCGGGTAAAACCACCATCCCCTCCTTCCAGCCCACGCGCGTGGCCTCACCCGCGGCGAGCTCGATCGTCGCCCATGCGCGCCAGCACCAGGCAAGGCGTCCTGGCCGCAGTCGATGCACGATGCGCAGCACGCGTGCGCGCTTGTCCACGAAAATGACATCGATGGCGTCGCCCAGGCCGATCGTATGCACGGCGCGGCAGGGCGCGATCCACAATGCCTCGCCGGGCGCGAGCGGAGCCTGCCCCAACAGGCCGCGCATCCTGTCCATCAACCCCGTCGCGCATCGCCACCGCACGCTCACCATCCCAGCTCCATCAGTTTGATGACGATGGGGAATGCGATGATCACGAACGAGCACGGAAAAATGCAGGCGATCAGAGGAAAGAGCAATTTCACCGGCGCTTCCATGGCCAGCTGCTCGGCACGCAAGAATCGCTCGGTACGCCGCTGTTCGGACTGGGCGCGCAGGGCGGGCGCCAGGTTCATGCCGAGGACGTCGGCCTGCGCCAGCGTACTCACCCAAGCGCGGACTTCGGGCACGTCGAGCCGGTCGGCCATGTCCCGCAGGGCTTGCGCGCGAGGCACGCCCGTACGCACGTCGCCCAGCACGCGGCGCAATTCATCCCGCAGCGGCCCGGCGGGCCCCTTCTGCGCAGCCTGTTGGAGCGCGGCCCCGACGTGCAAGCCGGCTTCGACGCACAGCGTGGTCATGTCCAGCACGAACGGCAAAGCGCGAAGCACCGCGACCCGCCGCTTGCGCCGGCGTTCCCGCAGCCATAGGCGGGGATACAGGGCGCCGGCGGCGGCAAGGATCACCGCTGCGGCAACGACCGTGTGCATCGCGGCTCCCGCCGCGGCCGTGAACGCCAGGGCCACCGCCCCGGCGCCACACCCGCAAAGCAGCTGGGCCCCCACGATGTGCACCGGCGCCAAGGCGTGGCGCAACCCTGCCTGCACCAAAAGGCGTTCCAGCTGCCGCCGGCCTTGCCAGGAGATCCAAGGACGGCTGTAGTAGGCGGCCGCGACGATGAGGCGCCAAATGAGCCGGAATGCCGTGGGAGGCGCCTCGACCGTTCGTTCCTGGCCGGGAGGCGGATCGGTCACGAGGAAATAAAGCAAGGCGGCTGCCGCCGCGACGGCTACGCCTGCCAACGAAGCAATCAACATCATGCACTCATATGTCTATCCGGACGATCCGGGCGATCATCCACAGCCCCAGCAAGTCCAGCGCCGTAACCAGCGCGAGAACGGCCCATCCTTCGGGCGTCGTCCACAGGTGTTGCATGGTGTCGGGCTCCAGTCTCTGGAGTGCGACGACCAGCATCCATGGCAAGACCGCCACCACCTTCGATTGCAGCCTGCCTTGGGCGGTCAGCGCCCTTATCCTGCCCTCCATGTGCAGGCGGGCGCGCACGGTCGCACCTATCCGCTCCAGGGTTTCGGCAAGGTTGCCGCCGGTCTCTGCCGCGATTCGCAAGGCGGCGACCACCAGGCTCGCCGCTTCCGTGGGAACGCGGCGGTGCAGGCTCGCGAGCGATTGGTCCATGCTTACGCCAAAACGCTGCTCGCGCATCATGAGCGCGAACTCCTGCGAAAGCGGTGGCTGGCTTTCCGCGACGAGCTGGCGCAACCCCGCTTGCAAACTGGCGCCCGCCCGCAGAGCGCTGCCCAGGGCAAGCAAAGCGTCCGGCAACTGCGCGTCGAACCGGCGCAGGCGGCGATCCCGCAGATGAGAGGCCAACCGGCGCGGCAACCATGCACCGGCGGCGGCCCCCACCGCCGCCAAGGTCCAACTTTGCCCCACCAACCCGCAGGTGACGGCCATGACGCAGATGACAACGACGTGTGCGCACCAAAGCTGGCGTACATCGATGAAGAAGAAAAATTCGCTCATGCGCAGGCGGGCGCGTTCGGTAAAAACGGCGCGATAGCGGGCCAGGCTATCGCGCGCGAGGCCTTGCACCACCCACACCGACAAAGCCGCGCTCGCAAAAACCGCCACCACGATGGCCCAGTTCGCCCATCCGCTCATGACAGCCCCCGCGAGGCCGATGCTGCCGGCGTGCGTTGGCAAAAGCACTCGGGAGATATCTCGACTCCGCTCGCCCGCCACTCGTCGAAAAAACCGGGCATCAGCTCGCACCCCAGGAAATATCCCGGCGCCCCGGCTTCGGCGGCCCGTGCCCGCTCGAAACGAAACAGTTCCTGCAATTGGATGCGGCCGCTCTCGATACCCGTCACTTCGACGATGGACGTCACCCGGCGTTGCCCGGAAGCGCTTCGGCTCTGCTGGACGACGATGTCGACGGCCGAGGCGATCTGCTCGCGGATGGCGACCAGAGGAAGGTCCATGCCAGCCATCAGCACCATGGTTTCCAGGCGCGCCATCGCATCCCGCGGCGTGTTGGCATGCAAGGTAGTAAGCGACCCTTCATGCCCAGTGTTCATGGCCTGCAGCATGTCCAGCGCCTCCGCGCCCCGGCACTCCCCGACGACGATGCGGTCCGGCCGCATGCGCAAGGCGTTGCGTACGAGGTCGCGGATAGAAACGGCGCCACGTCCTTCCATGTTGGGTGGACGCGCCTCCAACGCGACCAGGTGCTCATGCGCCAACTTCAGTTCCGCTGCATCTTCGATGGTAATGATGCGTTCGCCCTCGGGAATGAAGTTCGACAGGATATTCAATAGCGTGGTCTTGCCCGAGCCGGTTCCACCCGATACGACGAGGTTCTTGCGCTGCTCCACACACAGCCGCAGGAACCTGGCCATATGCTGGTCGAGCGAACCGCGTTCGATCAAATCCTCGATTTTCAGGCGACGGCTGGGAAACTTGCGTATGGTCAGCGCCGGCCCCTTGAGCGCGAGCGGGGCAATGATCGCATTGACCCTCGATCCGTCGCGCAGTCGGGCGTCGACCATGGGGGAACTCTCGTCTATCCGCCGCCCCAGCGGGGACACGATGCGCTCGATGACGCCCAATACCGAGCGGTCGCTGCTGAACACCGCGGGATGCCGCGACAGAACCCCGTCACGCTCGACGTACAGCTCGTCATACCGGTTGACCATGATTTCGGAAATGCCGGGATCGGCAAGCAGCGACTCGAGCGGCCCCAAGCCGACCGCCTCGTCTACCACTTGCCTGCGCAAGGCTTCCCTGTCCAACCCCGCCGGAATATCGGCGTCGGCTTCGACGATGAGTCCGTGTAGCAGGCGGTCCGCCTCCCCGCGCAAAGCGTCGTCGCTCATTGCCGATACATCGCGGCGACGCAGGTCGAGCGCCTCGATCAATCTTGCGTGCAGGCGCCGGCGCCACTCTGCGAGCGCGGCATCCATGCCCTGCTCGCCCGGTACATCCGGCGGCACGGCGATTTCCGTACCCAACGATTCGCCAGGCTCCTGCCCCCAATGCGCGGCGGCCGGACTGGGCTCCTGGACCGAACGAACCCGAAGCATGGCCGAGCCCACGACGATTTCGTCCTCGGGCAACAGTGGGCCGTACTGCAAGATGCGCCGGCCATTGACGTGCGTGCCCCCCAGCGAGCCAAGGTCTTCCACGAATACGCCTTGCGGGCGTTCGAACAGGCGCGCATGTTGGCGTGCGACGCGCCAATGTCGCAGGCGTATCGGACACTCTTCACCGCGCCCGATCAGCGCCGGAGACGCCACGGCACGAACGCAGCGATCGCTCCCCTCGATCAGAATCTCTACTTCCAGCATCAGTGCTCCATGAAAGACACGTCCGGCCGTACCGGCACGTTCAACCTCTCCGGTCCGAAAGTCTCTTGCAGCAAGCGCTCGCTGCGACCAATGCGCTCGAGCAGGCCGGGATTGCGCTGCGTCACCACGGTAGGCGTCACGAATATGGCAAGCTCCGTTTCCCGCCGCTGGAAACGGCGGGAGCCGAACAGCGGCCCAAGAATCGGTAATTGCGATAGCCCTGGGAGCCCGTCGAGGTCCTCTGACTGCTCCCGGGAGAGAAAACCGCTCAACACCAGCGTCTCGCCCGACCGCACGTTGAACTCCGTCGAGGTGCGGCGCACCTTCAGCGCAGGGCCACCGCTGGCAACGAGGGAAGGATCGACGGCACTGACCTCGACGTCGATGACCGAGCGCACGGTGCCGCTCGCATCCACCCTGGGCGCGATTTCCAGGGTGACGCCGTAGGGCTTGAAGGTCGTGTTCGTCGCTCCATTTTTGTCCACGGTCGCATACGGCACCTCGCCGCCCGCCAGGAACCGGGCGGTTGAACCGCTGCGCGCCGAGAGCTGGGGCTGGGCGAGAATCACGGCTTCGCCACTTTGGGCCAGGGCCTGGAGGCGAGCGGACAATAGCGCATTCACGCCCAAATACCCCGCGGGCGAGGTCACCGGAAACGGCAGTTCGATGGGGCTGTCCCCGGGGCGCATCGCTGAATCGCCCGCTGCGGCGCGCAATGGCCGTCCCACCGCCGCGTCCCATGCCAACCCCGCGTTCAGGCCGCCGGTGGTCGCGCCATCCCAGCGCACGCCAAGCTCGCGCAGCCTGGCGCGCGGCATTTCGACCACCTTGACGTCCATCATTACCATGCGCTCCCAGCCGAGCTGGCCCGTGAAATCGACGACTTGGGGATAGCGGCGGGCCAGCGCGGCCACCTTGGCTTGGTCGGCATCGCTCAAGTCGTCGCCTTCGACGATGACCTTGTCGCCTACGACGCGACTACGCACGGATGGAATGGAATCGAGGAAGGCCGCGATTTCCTGCTGCACGCGCGCGGAATGCCCCGGCACGACGGTGATCCGCATGCGCTGCATGGAACCGTCGCGGTCCCAAATGACCAACGAAGACGTGCCCGTGGCATTGGCGAACACCACCACTTCGCGATCGTCCGCGGTAGCGGCGCTGATGACCCGGCCGTTGCCCACCGCGATCCGCGCCACATTGGGCGCCGGAAAGACCTGGGTTTCTCCGACGAACATTTCGACGTCCGGCAAATCCTGCGCAACCGAGATGCCCGGCTGCGCTTCGCCATCCTCCCGCAGCCAGGCCGGCCACGCAGCAGGCGGCGCCTCGGAGCGCGAGACAACCGGCCACGCCAACAACACAAGCATTGCGACAAGCGCACGCTTTTCCCGGGCACCGCAGGTCATGGCCGTCCGGACGCCTCCGTGATCGTACCGCCGCCCGGGCCGGGGCTCGCTTCCGCACGAACGCTCTGCGACCACCTAGCGGAGTTGTCATACGTCGTTTCCCCCCCATCCGTCCACTCGCCCTCCGGGGCGGCCCCGACGCCATGCGGTTCATCCAGGCGAGGAATGCTGCGTGGTGCTTTGTCGCCATAGATCACCGCCACGCTGGACGACGGACGCCGCGGTTTCGGCGCAGGCGCCTTGAGGCCCAGCAATGCGGGGAGATCGCCTGCGGGCTTGGGGGGTGAGGAACTTCCGTCGCCGGGCCGGCGCAGCATCGCGGTCAGCACCCCCCCGTCACGCGCGGCGATGAGCTTGACCGCCTCGTCCGGGGTCGCGTCCAGGGTCACGGTGGAGAAACCACTCCGCCCGGATTCCCCTTCCGGACCGGAAGAGTCGGTATGGTGTCCAGTCGCCAAGACACGCATGCGCTGCAACAGCGGCACGGTCACGCGCTTTCCGCGATGATCCAAGGAAACGTATAAATCGATGACGTCGCCCGGTTGCAGCAAACCGGAGACGGAGCTGATTTCATCGACCGGGATGGTGACCGCCCGGCGGCCTTCTGCAAGCCGATCGGACAGCGCGGCGGGGCGGTCCGGCGCCAGGTATGCCCAAAGAATGGGGTCGCCGGCCCGCACAGGATGCGCCAGCACGCCACCCTCGACTTGCGCAAACTGCTCCGGCGCAATGAAGCCTGAAGGCAGCCATTCGCCCGGAATATCCCGCACGGCGACCGTTTCGATCGTTACGACCTGCCCCGGCCGCAAATCGACCGACGCCACGACAGCAGGGGTACGCGCTGCCAACGCTTCGGCTTCGATGGCCTCGATCCGGCCCTGAATGTGCCGCTGGCTGAGCCATGCCGCGGCGGTGCCCGCTCCCAAGGCCACGGCGAGCATCCACCACTTCCTGTCTACGCGCAACCGCAGGACTGCGAGCTTCATAGCGGCATCGCCACCGATGCGGCAAACCGCCTGTGGAACCCAGCCAAGGCATCGAGCAGCCATCCGAGCAAGCCGCCGCCTTCGCCCAGGAACCCCAAGCCCGCCAACGCGATCACCGCCGCGGCCAGGACGATGTATTCCACGGCGGATTGGCCGGCCTGCCGACGAAGAGCCCCGAACGAACGAGGCACGCTCATTGCAGCCTCCACCCAGACATCCTCCCCACGATTTCGATGCTCACCACGGCGCTACCGGCGCCGCTCTCCACGACGAGCAGCTGCAAGAGCCTGCCTGCCCGCCGCCATTGGCTTGCCGCTCCCGCGCTCGCGCTGGTTCGCCTCCAACCACCCCTGCGCAGTGCGGCATCCAAGGCCCGTGCCAAGGACACGGCGTCGTCCGGGTAGCCACAAACCTGCTGCACGACCTTGACCCCGTCTTCCACGGACTCGACGTCTAGCCACAGCTCGCCGCCTTCCGGCAGCCACGGCGCGCGCACTGGAGCAAACGGACGGGTGCTTTGTGCGATCGCGACCACCCCTGCCGAAACCTGTGGCCCTGCCTGGCGCAACTGCACCAGCCAGGGGCGAACGCCATCAGCGCCGGTCAACATGACGCCGTCCGGCATGGGCAACAGCCACGCGCTCCGGCCGACTTGCCGCGCCATGGCAGCGCCCACGGCAAGCGGAGAACCCGGGGCACGAAACAGGCGAACATTCATGTCGGCGCCGTTGATCCGCATCCGGCCGCCCCACCCCAGGTCCTTCGCACCCGGCGGCAGGGATGGCGCAGCAGCATGCGCACGGCTGGGCACGGCCGCGCCAACGAACAGCGCGACGACGCAGCCCGACGCCAAGCGCGCCCACCGGATGAGTGCCAGGCGATACGGGTACATCACCGAACCTCATCCAGGCGATCCGCCGGCACCAGGCCGGACCATGCGGAGAGCCAGTCGTATTGCGGCAGGGGCCGATTCCAGGCAGCATCCACCCTTCCCGTGGCCGACTCCACCCGCTTCCCCGCGCGCGCAGTAGCTTGCGCGGCCCTGCCCCAAGCGTGAGGCGACGCATCGATGCGCGCTTGGGCGTCGGGGTCGCTGTCGGCATGCCCCGCACCGGCGAGGATGGCAAACCGGCTCGACAATACCCCGCGCCCGGGTAAAGAAAAGTTGCGAGCAGCAGTAGAGAGCCGAGGCTCCGTCGACACCTCCCCGGATACGATGCCCGGGTAATCGTGCAACAGTTCTGTTCGCAAAACGGTTAGAGACGCCCCGCCCACTTGCGCGCTCTCGGAGAGATCCTTCCTCGAAAAAGCCGCCCGCATCCATTGGCCTTCACCGCCCGAACCCAACAGCGGGGCCCCGTCGTGATTGCGCCATTGGCGCGCATGCGCGCTGAAAAAATACGCCGGCGCCCTCGCGCGTTCGACCGGCGGTGACTCTTGGGCCGCGACGAATGCCATGTGCCGACCGGCAAACTCCGTTTGCAGGGCAAGGTCCTGCAAGTGGCCCACGAGAGTCCCCAAGAGCCATATCAATGCGACGGCGCCCAGGGCCAACACGGCTTCCACCGCCGCTTGGCCGTCATGACGCGATCGGGCCGCCGCCTTCACTTCCCCGCTCCCTGCCGGTGCCACGCTTGGGCGCGCTCAGGCGGGTCGACCAGACTCAGGCGCGCTTGCCAGTACGGCATGAAAAGACTGGGCCTTTCCTCGCGCCTGTCGCTGCGAGGATGGGGCCGCCGAAAATAGGTTTCCGCCGCTGCGACCGCCGCCATGGCATTTCCGGGAAACTGGGTGCCGAACCACAGCCTTCCTGCGCCGGCACGCGGACCTTTGCCATCAGTGGTCGCCATCGTTGCGGCAGGCTTGACGGCACGGACGGCGAACCGCAAGGCCACCTCGCCATCCTCAGGCCTTCCGGCCTGCGCAATCTCGGCAAACGAGGGCAACCCCCGTCCGGGCCATGCGACCGACTCCGACATCGCATGGGAATTCGCGAGCGGGTTGGCATCGCCGTCGAGCAGGTCCCAATTCGTATGCCTGCGTACCCAACGCCAGAAATCCTCATCTGCAAAATCGGCGGGGGGATCCTCGACATGGGGGAGGTCATCGTCGGGCTGCTGTGGATCGCCCTTCGCGGCCCCCCAACCCATGGGGTACTCGCGGTAGTAGCACCCTATCCACCGATTCGAGCGCAATGCGTGAAACGACTCGGTATCGACGGACCGCCATACGCCCAGGTCCAGCAGCGAGGTTGCCCCCCGCCGCCGCAGCTCATGCTGCAACCATGGGCAGCGCCACTCCGACGGCAACAAGGCGCGACGCGTCGCATTGCGCGGAGCCAGGAACCCATGGCGTGAAGCGGCATCTTCGACCATGCCCTTGAGGCGTCCTCTGGCCTGCCCCCCGTAACGGACGACGAACCCCGGCAAGGTATCGGCCAATAAGGAGCTGTCGAGTTCGGCCTCCGCACCGGGGAAGTGCGCCGCGAATACTTCGCGCATTGCTTGCATGCGCGACGCGGCGAGTGTCTTCTGCACCGTGGCTTGCGCGCGAACCAGCACGTCGTGCACGATGCGGTCATGTTCGGCAAAAGCTCTTGCCAATGCGCCGTCCGGCCAAGCAGCGTGCGTGCCGGCGCCGGCTGCCGCTGCCGCGCTGCGATAGGCCTGGCCGTGGGACGGACCGAACAACCCACCGATCAACGAGGCCGGAGGATTGGCACGCGCCAGCTGTCGCGCCTGGGCGTCGCCGAACTTTGCCCATGAAGCCAAGGTGACGGCATGCGCCATCGCAATCTGGTGGGCGACGAGTGCGCGGTTGGTGTAGGCGAGGAAATTGAGACCTCGTGCCTGGACCAATGCCCCGCTGTATGCCGCGGCATCCAGCGCGCTCGACAACCGCACTTTTTCTCGCAGCAGTTGGCCGCCGTTGAACGATTGGACCAGCCCGGCAGCCACCGCGGCGAGCAACACGAGGGCCAGGGCCAACGATTGTCCGGATTGCACGCGCGCCATGGCGTCGACTCAATGCGCGCCTGCCTGCGCCGCGTTACCGGTGAACGACTTGAGCGAGCGCGCGGCCGTTTGAGACCTAGCGCTCTTGGCGGCGCTCTGCGCGGCCCGGGACTCGGCAGAGCCGTCCTCGCCCGCGATCTCGCGGGCCATGGCCGCGGTCTGCGAGCGCACCACCTGGCCAAACAATTGATAGACGGCGATTGCTGCGACGGCCACCAAAGCGACGATGATGACGTATTCCACCATCGATTGGCCGCGCTGACGGATGCGGAAACTCGAACGGGAATGGACAGGCATGACGAGGCTCCCGCCCCGCGCGCCGGGCACCTGCCCGGCCGTCCGCGGAACGTCCCGTCAGTTTTCCGGGAGGGCCCCGCCCCCGCAATGCGAGGATCCCGTGACGGACAGAGATGTCATCCCCGCAAGTGGGAGAAAGGGCGCGCGGTCACCGGCGGCAGCCGCGCCGCCCGCCCATCGTTTCTTTCTCCTAAAGATCGAGCTTGCTGATCTTGGTACCTTCCACCGAAAGATTGGCCATGAGCCCCGCGTTGGTGATTGCGAACGCCACGACGGGAGCACGCACGGTGTTGGTGTCGATGGACGCGTTGATGCCGGCCTTCACCACGGCAACCGATCCGTCCACGCCTGCGGTCCAGCCGCTGCCGGACTTGAAGCGATCGAGCTCGGCCTGGTTCATGAACATGAAGATGAGCGCCTTGGACTGCGCGCCGGCCTGGAAGCCGAAGGAGCCGCTGGCGGTACTGTAATAGCCGGTGGTGCGCCCGCCCTCGCGCAGCGCGCCCTCGCCGTACTCGCCGCCCACGATGAATCCTGCCGCGACCACATTGGGAAACACCAGGATGCCGCGCGCCTTGTTTCCGAGTTCACGCGAACCCTGCACCGTGCTGTAGAGCCGGTTGAGCGCTTCGTCGACCCCGGCGTCGATGCGGGCTCGTTTGGCGGCAGGCGAGCCGTCGCCTTTCTGGGGGTCCGTAGTCGTGCACCCCGCCGCAGCGAGCAAGCTCCCGGCCAAACCGGCGTAGACGAACTGACGACGTTTCATGTGCTGTCTCCTTGGGTGGTCCTGCCGTCGAGCGGCGTGCGGAAGGCTGCGGCAAGCGTTACGATTCTGCCGCATAAGCGGCGAAACGGGAACAATGCGCCAACCCTTCGTCTTATCCGCCACACCCCCCTGCCCGGCACCCGCATGGGCGAAGACAAGACCCATTTGCGCGAATATCGCAGCGACGCGATGACCCTGCCATTTGTACGGCGCCGCACGGCCCGCCGAACGTAAACAATGGACAAAACGTACAAAATGTTGCCGTTAGGCTGCCCTTGTCGGGGCTAAGATCGCCTAGCGTAAGCGTTGTCGATGCATAACTAGAATGTTCACTGCACAACGACGCCTGATATCGGTTACACCAGGAGGTAAATATGAAAACAAGCACTCTCCCGAAAGTTGCCCTAGTAGCGGTGCTCGGCGCCTTCGTCGCCGGCTGCGCTACCCAGCAGCAAACCAATACGGCGATCGGCGCGGGCGGCGGAGCGGCTGTCGGAGCCGGCCTGGGCGCGCTGATCGGCAACACCCGCGGGGCGGCCATCGGAGCGGGCCTGGGCGCGGTTGCTGGCGGCCTGATCGGCTACAACTGGTCGAAGGTCAAGCAGAATGTCGAGCAGTCCGGATCCAAGGAACTGGGCATCGACATGACAGAGCAGCCCGACGGCTCGCTCAAGGTCAACGTGCCCAGCAGCGTGTCGTTCGACACCGGCAGCTACGCGCTGAAACCGGACCTGTTGCCCGTGCTGGACAGCGTGGCCAAGACGCTGAATGAGCATCCTGAATTGCGCGTGAAAGCCGTCGGCCATACCGACAACACCGGCCAGCTGTCGCTGAACGAAACGCTTTCGCGCAACCGGGCCCAGGCCGTCGCCAATTACCTGATCGGCAAGGGTGTAGCCGCCTCGCGGGTGACGACCGAAGGACGCGGACCGCATGACCCCATCGCTAGCAACGACACGGTGGAGGGTCGCGCGGCGAACCGGCGCACCGAGATTTACCTCTACGCGGTCAAGGGCTGACCGGGCGCACGCGCGCCGCGCCGCAACCATGCGCGAGCCGGCGGGCGCCCATGCCGGGTGCCCGCCGGCTTTTTCGTGCACGCGCGGTCAAACCTGCCTCAGCAGCGGTCTTCTTGGGTAAATTACGGGTTCCTTGCTGCCCGTCAACAACGTTGCCATGTCCCAATCAGCCCCCGCTGCCGCGTCGACGCTCATCGTGCGCGACGCTACCGAAGCCGACATGCCAGCCGTCCAGGCCATCTACGCCTTCCACGTGCTGCACGGTGACGCGAGCTTCGAAGAAATCCCCCCCTCCGTGGAGGAAATGTGCCGGCGACGCGAGACCGTGCTCGGCATGGGTTTGCCCTATCTCGTCGCCGAACAGGACGGGGCCGTCGTCGGCTACAGCTACGCCGGCAGTTATCGCACCCGCCCGGCCTATCGCTACACCGTCGAGAACTCAGTCTATGTTGCCAGCGATTCCGGTAGACGCGGCATTGGCTTTGCGTTGATGAGGGCCCTCATCGCCCGTTGTGAAACGGGCCCCTGGCGCCAGATGATCGCCGTGATCGGCGACAGTGGCAACGCCGCATCCATCGCCCTGCACCGCAAACTGGGCTTCGAGCACAAAGGCATACTCCGCAGCGTCGGCTACAAGCACGGCCGCTGGGTCGACTCCGTCCTGATGCAGCGCCCGCTTGGCGAAGGCGACCGCACCCCGCCACATCCGGCATGAGCGACATTCGCATAGGCATCTCCGGTTGGCGCTACGCGCCTTGGCGAGGGATCTTCTACCCCAAGGATCTCCCGCAGAAACAGGAGCTTGCCTATGCTTCGCGCGAATTCTCCACCATCGAGCTAAACGGTAAACGGCTCGTTCTACGCCCTGCAAACGCCCGAGCGCTATGCTCGCTGGTACGCGGATACGCCGCGCGGTTTCCTGTTCAGCGTCAAGGGGCCTCGCCTGCTCACGCACATGCTGCGGCTCAAAGCCGTGCAGGAGCCGCTCGCCAACTTCCTTGCCTCCGGCCTGCTCGAACTCAGGGAAAAGCTCGGCCCCATCCTGTGGCAGTTTCCGCCCAGCATGCGCTTCGATCCGGACCGATTTGCGTCCTTCTTCGAGGCCTTGCCGCGCGCCACGAATCAAGCCCGTGCGCTGGCCCGAGGCTGCGGCGCGCGGCTCGGAGCCCCGGGACGCCATCCGCATGGATGGCAAAGCCCGGCGAAGCACCGGCCGCGACGTATTCTGCTACTTTGACAATGACGTCAAGGTGCAAGCCCCGCGCAATGCCAAGATGCTGATGGCCAAGCTCAAGCTGCCCATGCAGGCCGCCTAAGCAAACCGGGCCGCACAGGGTACGCTACGCCTTGGGAAAAGGCCGGCTCAAGAAACGCGAGCCGGCCAAACTGAAACGCCACGGTACGTCCCGCGCCTTGGTGATGCCTATCCGCGGCCCCGTGACGATGGGAGGCTCCTCCTCACGGGGATGCAATGCGAATGGCGGACTATCCAGCGCCAGGCCGTCGAACCCCCGGTCTATGCCAAGCGCCTGCCCTACCCGGCCGGGCCCCGAACACAGCAGCCGCACGTCCTCCACGCCGCGACGGGCCTTCATGCGCGCTATCCCGTGGGTGGGCTCGAGGGCGCGAATCAACACGCCCGCCCCGTGGCCGGCTTCCCGGCACACGAAGTTGAGGCACCAATGGATGCCGTACGAGCGATACACGTAGGCCCGTCCGGGCGTACCGAACATCGACGCGTTGCGGGGAGTCGGCCCGGAAAAGCTGTGCGAAGCGGGATCTTCCCGATCGTAGGCTTCGGCCTCGACGATACGTCCGCCTACGCCGTCGACCAACACGGTCACGCCGATCAGCTGGCGGGCCACTTCCGGGGCGGGAGCGTGGAAATCAATATGGGCGAGCAAATACGTGGGACGCATTGCGCCAATTTTGCCAAGACTTCCGCGTTCTTGACCTACACGGTACGCCAGGGCTGCGCGTCACTCGACCAACGCCTCCCCTTTCGCTTCGGTGGTAGCCACCGCGCGCAGCGCATCCTCGACGGTCTCGAGGAAAATGAACTGCAGCTGCTTGCGCGAATCCTCAGGAATATCGTCCACGTCCTTGCGGTTGCGGGCCGGCAGCATGACGGTCTTGATGCCGGCGCGCAAGGCCGCCAACACCTTCTCTTTGATGCCCCCCACCGGCAGCACCAGCCCGCGCAGACTGATCTCTCCGGTCATGGCGCGGTCGGGCGGCACTGGGGTGTCCGTCATCAAGGAAGAGAGCGCGATGAACATGGCTACCCCCGCGCTCGGGCCGTCTTTGGGAATGGCGCCTGCCGGCACGTGGACATGGATGTCGTTGCGCTCGAATAGCGAGGCATCGATGTTGAGGGACGCCGCGCGCGCCTTCAGCAGGGTGAGCGCCGCCTGCGCGCTCTCGCGCATGACCTCGCCTAACTGCCCCGTCAGGATCAGCTTGCCACTGCCCGGCGTCCGGCTCGCCTCGATGAAGAGAATGTCGCCCCCCACTGGCGTCCAGGCGAGCCCGGTCGCGACGCCCGGCAGGCCGGTACGCATGGCGATCTCGCTCTCGTAACGCCTGGGCCCCAACACGGTATGAAGATCGGCGACGTCGATGCGCACGTGTTCCGCCGTCCCCTCCGCGATGCTCATGGCGGCATGGCGGAAGGCGCTGCCGATCTCCCGCTCCAGGTTGCGAACGCCCGCCTCGCGCGTATAGCCGTTGATCACTTCCCGGATCGCGGCATCCGTGATCTCGCACTGTTCCGCCCGCAAGCCGTTTGCCTCCAGCTGCCTGGGCACCAGGTAGCGACGCGCGATCTGCGCTTTTTCCTCCTCGGTATAGCCTGGCAGCGAGATGACCTCCATGCGATCGCGCAAAGGCCCCGGGATCGAATCGAGCACGTTGGCCGTCGCGATGAACAACACCCGCGAGAGGTCGAACGGCACACCAAGGTAGTTGTCGCGGAAAGTGTTGTTCTGCTCGGGGTCGAGCACCTCGAGCAAGGCCGCGGCCGGGTCGCCCTGCACACTGGCGCCGAGTTTGTCGACTTCGTCCAGCATCATCACGCAATTGTTGGCGCCGGCCTTGTGAAGCGCCTGGATCACGTTGCCCGGCAAGGCGCCGATATAGGTGCGGCGGTGGCCGCGGATCTCTGCCTCGTCGTGCACGCCGCCCAGGCTCAGGCGCACGAATTTGCGTCCCGTGGCTTTGGCGATGCTCTGCCCGAGCGAGGTCTTGCCCACCCCCGGCGGACCGGCAAAACACAGGACCGGGCTCTTGCCGTTCGGATTGAGCTTGCGCACCGCCAGATATTCCAGGATGCGGCGCTTGATCTTCTCAAGGCCGTAATGGTCTTCGTCTAGGATGCGGCGCGCCTCTGCAATGTCTATCCTGTCTTCCGTGGACACCGACCACGGCAATTCGATCAGCCAATCGAGATACGTCCGGATCATCGAGTACTCGGTGGAAGCCTCCGGGATGCGCTCCAGGCGCTTGAGCTCCTTGCGCGCCTGTTTCTCCGCCTCTTCGGGCATCTGCGCTTTGGTGATCCGCTCGCTCAGTTCCGCCAATTCAGCGCTGTTGCCGTCCACTTCACCCAGTTCTTGCTGGATGGTCTTGAGCTGCTCGCGCAGCATGACTTCGCGCTGGCGGTCCTCAAAGCGCGCCTTCGTTTGCTGATCGATGTCGCGGCTGATGCGCAGGACCTCGATCTGGTGCGCCAATAGCGCGAGCACTTTGTCCGCCCGCGCGATGACGTCCACGGTCTCGAGCACCTCCTGCTTTTCCTGCGGCTTGATCTCCATCAGCCCTGCGATGAAGTCGGACAACACCGGGGTCGACGTCATGTTTTGAATCGACGCCGACAGCTCCGCAGGTGCCTGGGGAAGCAGCTGCAACACTTCCTGCGATTTCGTCTTGAGCTGGATCAGGCGTGCCTCGATCTCGGAGGTCGTGATCTCGGGATCCTCGAAACGCTGCACGCGCGCAACGAGGAACGGGAACCCCTCGAGCAGCTCGATGATGCGAAAGCGCTGCACGCCCTGGCAGATCACATGATGGGCGCCGTCCGGCGTCGTGACATAGCGAAGGATGTTCGCGACCGTTCCGAATTCGTGCAGGTCGCTGCCCTGGGGCTCTTCGACGTCTGGACTGCGCTGCAGGATGACGCCGACCTGGCGGTTGGTCCGGGCAGCATTCTGCGCAGCGCGCACCGACCCTTCAAGGCCGACCGCTATCGGCGCCACCAACCCCGGGAAGAGCACGAGGTTGCGCACGGGGATGAGCGCAAGGGCATCGCTGGGAAGCTCGATGGTCGCCGCCCCGCTCGACGCGGAGGCCGGGGCGCCTGCGGACTGCGCAGGCGCTTCCTGTTCCGGCTGACGATCCCGAAATTCGTTTTCCATGGCTTTCACCTGTCCCGGTTCACGTTACAGCTATCCCAGCTTGAGCAAGGTCAGCACCAAGCAACCGTCTACCAGACGGGATTCGCGGATCTCGAACGCGCCGGGCGGCAACGTGATGCGGCGCTCGAAGCGCCCGTAGGGAATCTCGATCCGGCGGATGTGCGCCTCGGAAGGCGCTGGCAAGACGCGCTCGCCCACCACCGACAGTGTGGCGCCTTCGATCAAGACCTGCACCTGGTCGGCGGACACACCGGGCAACGCGACCACCACGGACAAGGCCCGCCCGGTCTCGAAAATATCGATCGGAGGTTCCCAGGTCGGCCCGCTCGCACTGCCCTGGCTCAGGCGGAAAAACTGCCGGTGGAGGTTGTCGGCCTGCTCCAGCAGTTTGACCGCATCGATCCACATGGTGTTGGACGGTTTGCGATAAATCATGGTCCTAGTCCTTGCACGAGCCTCGCCCCATGCCTCCAAGTTAAGGCGGCCGCCCGCGTCTGGCAATAGGGGCGACGATGCGTTCGCCGCCCGCGTCGGCTTGGGCGAGGCAGCACGGGATGGACGATTTGCTAACAAATGTGTCCCAAGGAAGGTGCGGGCGAACGCCTCAGTTTCAAGGCTCCGTGTCGATGCCGGGGCGGGCTGCAAGAGGCGTACGCAGCGACGCCCCTCCCTGCAGTTGCGGCGCCACGCCTTGCCCTCATATAGTCAAGCATGCTTCGCGCGCCCACCTCCCCCGACCCGTTGCAGGGCTTTCACCCGGCGGTCGCTACCTGGTTCCGCCGCGCATTCGAGGCTGCAACGCCCGCCCAGCGCCTTGCCTGGCCGTCCATCCGGGCCGGCCGGCCCACGCTCGTGGCGGCACCGACCGGTTCAGGCAAGACGCTCACCGCCTTCCTGGCCGCCATCGACGAGTTGGTGCGCATGGGCGTGGATGCCGGTGGCGCACTGCCCGACGCGACGATGGTGGTGTATGTCTCGCCGCTGAAAGCGCTCTCCAACGACATCCGCGCCAACCTGGAGGCACCGCTCGAAGGCATCACCCGCGAACTGGAACGACTGGGGTGCCCGGCACCGGTCATCCGCACGGCGGTGCGCACCGGCGATACGGCGCCCCAGGCCAGGCAGGCCATGCGCAAGCGCCCGCCCCACATCCTCGTGACCACGCCCGAATCGCTGTACGTCCTGTTGGGCTCGGAGGGCGGGCGGAACATGCTGACGGGCGTCCGAACCGTGATCGTGGACGAAATCCATGCGCTGGCGGGGAACAAGCGCGGCTGTCATCTCGCGCTGAGCCTGGAAAGGCTCGACGCGCTGTGCAGCCGGCGGCCCACGCGGATCGGGCTCTCGGCTACCCAGAGACCACTAGAGGTGGTCGCTCGCTTCCTGGTCGGGCGTGCCCGCGCAGGCGAGTGCGAGGTGGTGGACATCGGCCATGGCAAGCGTCGTGACCTCGACATCGAGCTGCCCCCCGTTCCGCTGGAGCCGGTCATGGCCAACGACGTCTGGGAGCGGGTCTACGACCGGATGGCGGAATTGGCGTCGCAGCACCGGACCACGCTGATCTTCGTCAATACGCGCCGCATGGCCGAACGGGCTGCCCGGCACCTGGCCGAACGCCTGGGCCCGGACGCCGTCGCGGCACATCACGGTAGCCTGTCGAAAGAGCATCGGCTCGAAGCCGAGCAACGGCTCAAGCAAGGCAGGCTGCGTGTGCTGGTCGCGACCGCCTCGCTGGAGTTGGGCATAGACATCGGCGAGGTGGACCTCGTCTGCCAGGTCGGATCGCCGCGCAGCATCTCGGCCCTCCTGCAGCGCGTGGGCCGCTCGGGACACCATGTAGGCGGGGTTCCCAAGGGGCGCCTGTTCCCGACCTCCCGCGACGACCTGGTCGAATGCGCGGCACTGCTGGATTGCGTACGCCGGGGCGAGCTCGACGCGCTGCGGCTTCCGAAAGCGCCGCTCGACGTGCTCGCACAACAATTGGTCGCCGAGGTCGCATCCCGGGAATGGAGCGAGGACGCGCTGTACGAGATGGCTCGCGGCGCCGAACCGTACGCGGACCTGGAACGCCCGGCATTCGACGCCGTGCTTCGCATGCTGGCCGAGGGATACGGCAGCAGCCGCGGCGTACGCGCCGCGTATCTTCACCGCGACCGGGTAACCGGCACCGTGCGGGGCCGACGTGGCGCCCGCCTCACCGCCGTCACCTCCGGCGGAACCATTCCGGACAATGCCGACTACACGGTACTTCTCGAGCCCCAGGGCTTGATGATAGGCACGGTGAACGAAGATTTCGCGGTGGAAAGCCTCGCCGGCGACGTGTTCCAGCTCGGCAATGCGTCATATCGCATCCTCCGCGTGGAAACCGGACGCGTGCGCGTCGAGGATGCACACGGCGCAGCGCCCAGCATTCCCTTCTGGCTCGGCGAGGCGCCCGGACGCAGCGATGAGTTGTCGGCGGGCGTATCGAGGCTGCGCGCCGACGTCGAACGCCTGCTCGGCCAACGTGGCGACATGCCCGGCCTCGAAGGTGCGACCCGCGCCCTCATGGAACGCATTGGACTGAATGAAGCCGCGGCCCGGCAGGTCATCGAATACCTGGCGCATGCCCGCGCGGCGCTGGGCCGGCTACCCACCCAGGATGCGCTGGTGATGGAGCGATTCTTCGATGAGTCGGGCGGCATGCAGCTGGTGATCCATTCGCCGTTCGGCAGCCGGCTCAATCGCGCCTGGGGGCTGGCCCTACGCAAGCGTTTCTGCCGCAGCTTTAATTTCGAACTCCAGGCGGCCGCCACGGAAGACGCCATCGTGCTGTCATTGTCGACGGGTCACAGCTTTCCCTTGGATGAAGTCTGGCGCTACCTGCGATCGTCCACGGCAGAACGACTGCTGATCCAGGCCTTGCTCGACGCCCCAATGTTCACTGTGAGGTGGCGCTGGAACGCTACGATTGCCCTCGCCTTGCCGCGCTACGTGGGCGGCCGCAAAGTGGCGCCGCCATTGCAGCGCATGAAAAGCGACGACCTCCTGGCGGCGGTGTTTCCCGACCAGGCTGCGTGCCTGGAGAACATTGTGGGGGAACGGGAGATTCCCGACCACCCGCTGGTTGCCCAGACCATCGACGACTGCCTGCACGACGCCATGGATGCGGATAGCTGGCTGGCGCTGTTGCGCCGGATCGAGCGCGGTGAAATCGAGCTCGTGGCGTGCGACCTGCCGAGCCCTTCTCCGCTCGCCATGGAGATTCTTAGCGCGCGCCCCTATGCCTTCCTGGACGATGCTCCGCTCGAAGAACGCAGGACGCAGGCGGTGATGGCGCGCCGCTGGGCGGCCCCGGCGTCGACCGACGAGCTTGGGGCGCTCGATGCCGGCGCCATCGAAGCCGTCGCAGCAGAGGCCTGGCCGCAAGTACGCAGCGCCGATGAAATGCATGAGGCCCTGATGAGCCTCGCATGCCTGACGGAGGCGGAAGCGGCATCCAACCCCGGCTGGCCGGACTGGCTCGAAGAGCTTGCGCAAACCGGGCGTGCGACCCGGCTCCTGCTGCGGCGCGGCGGCCTCTGGACGCCGGCGGAACGCCTGACCTGCATGCAGGCACTGTATCCGTCCGCCGATTGCCATCCTCCGGTCGCGCCGCCTCCGGGCTGCGACGAAGCTTGGGACGCCGAAGAGGCTGCCGTCGAAGTCCTGCGCGCGCGGTTGACGGGGTTCGGTCCCCTTGCGTTGCGGCGCATCGCCGCCGACCTCCTCCTGCCTGAGGCAATGGTCGCCTCGGCGCTCGCCAAGCTCGAGACGGAAGGCTACGTCATGCGGGGCCGCTTCCATCCCCGCGCAAGAGAGGAGGAATGGTGCGAACGGCACCTGCTGGCACGCATCCACCGCTACACGATCAGCCGTTTGCGCCGCGAGATCGAGCCGGTCGAACTGCAGCACTTCATGCGGTTCCTCCTCGAATGGCAGCATGTCGCACCCGACTCCCGGCTGCGTGGCCCCGACGCGCTCCTGCCCATCATCGAGCAATTGGAAGGCTACGAAACTGCAGCGGGAGCCTGGGAGGCAGAGCTGCTACCCACACGGATCGAAGGCTACAGCCCCGACTGGCTGGATGAGCTGGGCCGGGCCGGCAAAGTGACCTGGATGCGGCTGGTGGCTTCAGGACGCGCCGCGGCCACTCCCGTTCGGTCCACGCCCATGGTGCTGCTGCCGCGGCGTCATCTGGCGAAATGGCAGGCGATGGTGCCGCCGGACTGGCAACCCGATTTTTCCGCACGGGCGCGGCGCGTGTACGAGGCGCTGGCGCAACACGGCGCGATGTTCTTCGAAGAACTGCTCGAGCAATCCAGGCTGCTTCCGAACGAACTAGAAGCGGCGCTGGGCGAGTTAGTGGCCGCCGGGGCGGCACACTCCGACAGTTTCGCCGGCCTGCGCGCGCTGCTGGTTCCCCCGTCCCAGCGCACGGCCCGCGAGCGCCGCCGCGCGCGTCAGGGCGCACCGTGGCATCTCATGGACCATGCCGGCCGCTGGGCGCTATGGCGTCGTCCTGCGGCCGATGCCAGCCCGCGGGAGCGCCGCCGCATCGACCCGCTATCGCTGGAACACGTCGCCCTCGCGCTGCTGCGCCGCTACGGCGTGATTTTTTGGCGCGTGCTCGAACGCGAGGCACGCTGGCTGCCGCCCTGGCGCGAACTGTTGCCCGTGCTCCACCGGCTGGAAGCGCGCGGAGACATCCGTGGCGGACGATTCGTCGCAGGCCTGGCCGGCGAACAATTCGCGCTGCCCGAGGCCATCCCCCTGCTGCGCGCCGTGCGGCGGCGGGAGCCCGCCGGCGAGCTGGCATGTGTCTCGGCCGCCGATCCGCTCAACTTGACGGGCACCCTGTTGCCAGGCGAAAAAATCCCGGCGCTGACCAACAACCGCGTACTGTACCGGGACGGCCTGCCTGCGGCCGCCGCCGTAGCCGGAGATATCCGGTACCTGGTCGAGGCGGAGCCCGACGAGCGCGAGCGCCTGCGCAAGGCCCTCGTCTCACGTCCCTGAAGCGGCCTGCGCCCATCGCACGCTGCCCGCCATGTTGACCATGCAAATTCGAAAAGCAGAAATGCGGAAAACAGAGGTATTCGCCTGACGCCCGGGGCTACAATGCTCAGTTGCACGAGCGGCCATTCCGCCCCGGCCCGACAGGCCTTCCGGCCCGGCTCGACGCCATCTTCGTCAAACAGGAATCGTCAGCATGATCATCGATTGTCACGGTCATTACACCACTGCGCCGGCCGCTCATACGGAGTGGCGGGAAAAACAAAAAGCCAACTTCAAGGCCGGTGGCGACATCGACCCGGCCTATCCCAACATCTCCGACGACGAGATCCGGGAAACGATAGAAAAGAACCAGCTGCGGCTGCTGCGCGAGCGCGGCGCAGACATGACGATCTTTTCGCCCCGCGCCTCGGCCATGGAACCACACGTCGGCGATGCGCGCGTCAATGAAATCTGGGCCCGCCGCTCCAACGACCTCATCAAGCGCGTGGTGGACCTCTACCCCGACACCTTCGTCGGCGTCTGCCAGCTCCCGCAGACCCCGGGTACGTCCATCAAGAACGCCATCGCCGAGCTCGAACGCTGTGTCAACGAACTGGGTTTCGTGGGCTGCAACCTCAATCCCGACCCGTCCGGCGGCAGCTTCAGCGCACCCCCACTGACCGACCGCTCCTGGTACCCATTCTTCGAGAAAATGGTCGAGCTCGACGTGCCGGCGATGATCCACGTCTCAGGCTCGTGCAACTGCGCCATGCACGCCACCGGCGCCTACTACCTGGCGGCGGACACGATCGCCTTCATGCAGTTCATCGAAGGGGACTTGTTCCGGGACTTTCCCACCCTGCGATTCATCATTCCGCACGGAGGCGGCGCGGTGCCCTACCACTGGGGCCGCTACCGCGGCCTGGCCGACATGCTCAAGCGCCCGCCGCTGGCCGAACACGTGATGAAGAACATCTTCTTCGACACCTGCGTCTACCACCAGCCCGGGATCGACCTGCTGTTCCGCGTCATCGACATCGATAACATCCTGTTCGGCTCGGAGATGGTCGGCGCCGTGCGCGGAATCGACCCGGAAACCGGTCACTATTTCGACGACACCAAGCGCTACATCGATGCGCTGGACCTCTCCGAAGAAGACCGCCGCAAAGTGTTCGAGCTGAACGCGCGGCGCGTCTATCCGCGACTGGACGCGCAACTGAAGGCGCGCGGCCTGTAACGCAGGGGCGGCGTATTCCATGGCTGGCGGACATCCCGCCTCCATGGAAGGCCAAGCGCTACCCGCCGGTCGCCATCCCCGCCCGCCGGCTCCAATACTCCCAGGCACGCTGCATTTGCGGCGAATCCGGGTCCACCCGGCTGCGTATCTCCACTTCGCCTTGCGTGAGCGGAATCACCTTGCCCATCTGCATAGCCTGCATCAGCACTCGGGCGTTCTCCGGCAAGTAAATCGCCGCCTTCACGGCTTCCATCCGCGTCGTCCAATTGGTACGGGACTCCCTCGTGCTGACCGACGAAGGCTGGCGCATCGCGCATAAATCCGCCAAAGCCATCTTCCGAAGCGGCCCCGCGCACTGACGTGCCGGCGGCGCGCGAAGCCCTCGCCGAGCCTCTCCTGCTACCGATACCCAAGGGGTATCGGTAGGGCAAATCGGCCATCTTCCCAATCCTCGCCCCAGCTTTTACGCTTCCGGATCGGACGGCGGCCAATGCGCGCCCGACGCATGCCGCCCGTGCCGCGATAAGCGACTTCCCGCCTCGCCCCCCAACCCGAGAGGAATGCCCCATGCGCTATATCCGCTTCATCCACCAAGGCACCAAGTACCTGGGAGCCCGGGACGGAGACGACATCCGGATCCTCGGGGAAGACTCCCTCGAGTCCTTGCTGGCTGCCGGTGTCGACCTCGAGACGTATGCAAAGACCCGCACCGGCGGCACGCTGGTGAGCGAAGCCGACGTGACATTTCTTCCCATCCTGGAGCGCCCGGCCAAGATTTTCTGCATTGGCTTGAACTACGCAGACCACACCAAGGAAAGCCCGTACGAGCAGCCTTCCTATCCGACCATCTTCCCCCGCTACCACACGAGCCTCGTGGGCCACGGCCAGCCCATCGTCCGACCGCGCGTTTCCGATTCCCTGGACTACGAAGGCGAATTGGCCGTGGTGCTCAAGCGCGGCGGGAGGCATATCAAGAAAGAAGAGGCGCTTGGCTGCGTCGCCGGCTATGCATTGTTCAATGACGGTTCGGTGCGCGAGTACCAGTTCCTGTCCCCGCAATGGACGGTGGGCAAGAATTTCGACGCCACGGGAGCGTTCGGCCCTGAACTGGTCACGGCAAGCGAAGTCCCGCCAGCCGCGCGCGGTCTACGGCTCGAAACCCGCCTCAACGGCGAGGTCGTGCAGTCCGCCAGCACGGACGAAATGATCTTCGACATTCCCACCCTGATCAGCATCATCAGCGAGGCGATTTCCCTCGAGCCTAGCGACGTGATCGTCACCGGCACGCCCGCAGGCATAGGCTGGGCCCGCGAACCGAAACTGCTGATGCGTCCCGGCGATATATGCGAAGTGTCCGTCACGGGCTTTGCGCCGCTGCGCAACCCGATCGAAGACGAAGCCTGAACGCGCCGCAGCCAAGAAAAAAGGAGGAGAGCGATGACCACAGCGACCACCCTCGACCATGCCTGCCGCAAGGCTGCGGTGCATTCCATCGATCACTATGCGCTCACCGTCCCCGATCTCGACTTGGCCGGGCATTTTTACACTGCATTCGGCCTCGAAGTCGCGCACGAAAACGGGGGGCTCGCCCTGCGCGCGCAAGACGGCCACGTATGGGCGAGGATTTACGAAGGCGAGCGCAAGGCGTTGGCTTACCTGAGCTTTAATTGCTTTGAAGAAGACCTGCCTGGCATGCGCCGCCAATTGGACGAGGCGGGAGTGGCGGCCGCGGGCGATGCCCCCCGTGCCACGCGCGAAGGAATCTGGTTCCGCGACGTCGACGGCAACCTCATCCAGGTGAAGAGCGGCCCCAAGACCATGCCCGACGCAAAGCCGCCTCTGCGTGACATCCACGTGCCCGCCGATAGGCGCGGCGCCAGCCTGCGCAAGCAGGTCGCGCAGGTCCGGCCCCGGCGTCTCTCGCACGTATTGCTGTTCACGCCCGACGTCTCGCGCACGCTCGATTTCTATGTCAAGACCCTGGGCCTGCGGCTCTCGGACCGCTCCGGCGAGAATATTGCCTTCACCCATGCGCCGCATGGATGCGACCACCACCTGGTGGCTTTCGCGCGCAGCACGGCCCGCGGCTGGCACCATGCCGCCTGGGACGTCGCCAGCATCGACGAAGTCGGACAAGGCGCCGCGCAAATGGCGGCGGCCGGATATAGGCAGGGCTGGGGCACTGGCCGGCACGTGCTAGGGTCGAACTTTTTCCATTACGTGCGCGATCCCTGGGGCTCCTACTGCGAGTACTCGGCAGACATCGATTACATCTCCGCCGGTTACGAGTGGCCCGCAGGAGACTTCGAGCCGGAAGACAGTCTCTATCAGTGGGGGCCCGACGTGCCGCCGGAGTTCATCCAGAATACGGAGGCCTGAGCAGCGGGCGGCCCGCTTCCTCGGCCGCAGGCCGTGCTCCGCCGGCGGCCGCCCTGTGCATCTTCCAGCACTACCGCGGCCGCAGCCGCCGCACTAGCCCATGGCGCGCCCCGTCGCCAGCGCCAGCAGGGCACCCACATCGGCCTGCGGGCCGCCGCGCCATGCAACGTGGTGATCGGGCCGTATCAATACTCTGTCAGCGCCATACAGCGCATGCGCCGAGCGGTCGCCAACCTCGAGCAGATCCAGGCGGATGCCGTACCCGTGCGCTGCAGCGCGCCACGACGCCTTCTCGGCCTCCCCCATGCGCGAGAAAGCCAACAAAGTGAAATCGCGGCCGAAAAGATCGAATAGCACTTTGCCTTCCACGACGGCATGAGGCGCGCGCGAGCCGGGCACCGCGACCGGTTCGTAGTGGTTCGGATCGTCCGGGGGAACAGGGCCGGGTTCCTTCGCCACGATGGGGCTACCGAGGTAACGGACCCCCAGTTGCAGTCCGGGGATGTTGAATTCGCTCGCCACGTGCGCCGCCAGCCGCCGGCCCAGCTCCGCCCTTGCCCGCTGCCCAGGTTCGCCCGGCTCGTCGAGGGTCGAGTCCGGACGCATATTGCCTATGCTGTCAGCCATGCGACGCGCGAACGCCGTGTTGCGCAATGCGATCGGACGGCGCTCGCTATCGTAACTTTCCAGCAACGCCGGCGGCGCGCCCCCTTGGACCACTGCCGCCAGCTTCCAGCCCAGGTTCACCGCATCGTCGATCGACGTGTTGTAGCCCATGCCGCCCGTCGGCGTGAATAGATGCGCTGCGTCGCCCGCCAGGAACACGCGACCGGCCGCCATTTTCTCGGCCACCAGCATGTAGCCGGCAACCCAGGGCATGCGGTCGATGAGTTCGAAATCGAATTCGCGGCCGACGACGGCATGCGCCACGGCCCGCGGGTCGATGTCCGCCGGGCCTTGCCCCGGCGCAAGCTGCACGGCCAGCAAGAACGTCTGCACACCGTCGATGGCGATCAGCAGGCCGCGCTGTCGCGCGTTGACCGCCCAATACTGCCAAGCCGGCGGCTTGCCGATCACGCCATAAAGCGTCCTCGACCGAAAATAAATCGACAGCATCTGCCCGCCGAAAAAATCGCGCTGCACGCGGCTCTCGCCTGTGTATCCGACGCCCATGGCCTTGCGCACCATGCTCCTCGGACCGTCGCAGCCCACGACATAGCGCGCGCGCAGGCGCCACGGCGCACCGCCATTCGAAGGCTCGACAAGGAGGGTCACGCCGTGGTCGTCCTGCTCCAATGAAATGGCCCTCTGGCCCAGGCACAACCTGACGCTCGCATAGGCCGCCGCGCGCGCACGCAATACCGGCTCGATCAGCATCTGCTGGACGCGATGGGGCAGCTCGGGCGTGGGCCAGGCTTCGCGCCCGTAGTCGCCCGCATCGACCGTGGAGAGATCGCCCAATGCGCTGCGCCGCGCTGCCTCGCTACGCGACGGAATCCGGAACCGGGCAAGTTCGTGGTCTGCCAGCTGCGTGCAATAAACCACGTCCTGCGGATAGTCTGGCGGCAACCCGAGAGCCCGCACCTCGTCCGAGAATCCGCGCCGGCGGTAATGCTCCATCGTCCGCGCGGACGTCGCGTTGGCCTTGGGAAAAGCGGGCGGGTCGGCATCTTCCTCCAGCAGGACGCACGGAACGTCCCGGCATCCCAATTCGATCGCCAACATCAGCCCCGCCGGCCCGCCGCCCACGATGGCGATTTCGGTTTGCATCGTTTCCATGCGCAGCTCCTTCAATCGGATAGCGCGGGCGCCACCCTAGGTATCCGCTTGAATAAAGCCATCGTCCGTCTCCTAGATATTGGCATGTCTTGCGCGAAGTCTAGAGACGCCCGACGCTAACAGAAAGATGGCAAAATTCTCCCGTCGATACCTGGGCGTTATCGCCATGAAACTGCATCATTTGCGGGATTTCATCGCCATCGCGGACGCACGCAGCGTGCGGGGCGCAGCCCGCGCGCTCGGGCTTGCCCAGCCTGCCCTCACGCGCAGCCTGCGGGAACTGGAAAACGAACTTGCCACGCCGCTGCTCGAACGCCATGCCAGAGGCGTCGTCCTGACTCCCATCGGCAAGGCCTTTTATCGACGCGCGCACGCTGCGATGGCCGAGATCCGCCGCGGCCGTGACGAAGTCGCGCAGCTCTTGGGCACGCCCTGCGGTTCCGTCACCATAGGGCTGTCCAGCGCCGTCTGGCTGTCCATGGCTGCCGAGGTCCACGTGGCCTTTCGGCGCGCTTACCCTGGCGTCCGCCTGCGCATGGTCGAGGGGTTCTTTTCCACGCTCGAAGGCCGATTGCAGGACGGCACGCTCGACTTCTTCATCGGCCCCCGCCCCGCGCGGCCGGTTGGGGACAGCTACAAAGTGGAGCTCCTGTTCCAGAACCAGCGCGTGGTGGTAGGGCGCAAAGATCACCCGAAGCGGCATGCCAAGCGGCTCGCGGAGCTAGTCGACCAAGAGTGGATTCTCACCGGCGTGCAAGAACGCCGGGAGGCGGAGTTCGAAGACGCATTCGCACGACACGGGCTGCCGCCCCCTGTCCCGATGACCCAAGCCGAGTCCATGGTCGGCGTAGCGGCGCTGCTGTGCTCGACCGATGCGCTCGCGATGTTGCCCAAGCAATGGTTCCACTCCAGGCTATTCGCAGGCGTGATAGAACCCATTCCCTTGCTGGACGAAATCGATGCCCCGGACATCGTTTTCATCTCACGCGCCGGCGTGCCCCTCACGCCCGCCGCCGCCCACCTGGCCGCGCTGTTCGAACGCGTCGCCGGAACACTCCGGGAGGTTGGGCACGGCGCTTGCTGAATGGAACCGACCTCGCTGAGAGGATACTTTGGAGAGTTCCATGAACAAATCGACCATCCCGGCCCTGCAAAAGGCCGCTCTGGGCATGCTGCTCGACGACCATCGCAACGCGAAGAAGCTGTTCAAGCAATTCAAGGAAGCCGAATCGGACGCCGAGAAGGAAGAAATCGCCCAAACCGTCTGTAAGGAGTTGACCGTCCACGCCACGTTGGAAGAGGAAATCTTCTATCCCTTGGTCCGCCGCGAGGGGGGCAAGGCCTTCGCCGACCTGCTGGACGAAGCGGTCGTCGAGCACGCCAGCGCCAAGGACCTCATCGCCCAGGTCCAATCCATGCGGCCAAGCGACGAGATGTACGACGCCAAAGTGACCGTGCTCTGCGAATACGTCACCCATCACGTCAAAGAAGAAGAAGAGGAAATGTTTCCCAAGGTCGTAAGCAAGAAAATCGACCTGCGGGAAGCTGCCGAGATGATGGCAGCCCGCAAGGAAGAACTCATGGGGACGGTGGCCGCCTGACCAGTGGGCTGGGCGGCGAACGCCAGGGGGTGGATTCCTGCCCCCGGCGGCCTTGGCGAAGCGGGGCGAGGCCCAAAACTCATATACTTGCAACGATGCGGGAGCTTCCCTCCCGGCAGGTGTATGACCTGACCTCGCTTAAGCCAAGAATCCCATGAAGCAAGAACCCACGTTACGTGACGACCAGGCGCCCATCCCAGAAAGCGACACCAGCTTTCTGTGGTCCGACGCCCGCCTCCTCGGCTTCAACCCGATGGACGAGTCGCACAAAGAGTTCTACGACGTCGCTTTCCGGTTGCTGACCTGCACCGAGAACTCCGCGGCCGCCGCGCTCGACGCGTTCGAAGAACACCTGAAGGAGCACTTCGGCCAGGAAGAGGAGTGGATGCGCAGCACCGATTTCCCGCCTTCGGACTGCCACTTCCAGGAACACGAGGCAGTCATGAAGTCCACGCGGGAGGTCCGGGAGTTGTTCTTGGCGGGCAAGGCGGATGTTGCCCTCATCCACGATTTCGCCCTGCATCTTTTCCAGTGGTTCCCGGGACACGCCGACTACCTGGACGCTGCGCTCGCCGCATGGATGAGCAAGCGCACCTACGGCGGCAAGCCCGTCGTGCTACGACGCAAGCTGTAACCAGGGTGCGGCTGCCGGCCCGTTCCGGTGGCCCGCCGCGTCCGGCAGGCCGCCAAAGTCGCGCCTAGGGATTCTCCTGAGCTTGCGCAGAGACGAAGCCAGTCGTGCCTGAGATAATGACACGTCTGCCAAGTCGTGACGTGTCCACCTTTCCATCTGACGTGCCATGCAATTCCACCTGAACGGATTCAAGACCGGCGATCCCGCCATCTCCGAGCCCGCCCCTCATGCCGTGGGCGCTCGTGCCGATGTCCTCCCCCAAGAAGTCGACGTGCTGATCGTGGGCAGCGGGCCCACCGGCCTGACCTTGGCCGCGCAACTGGCCGCGTTCCCCGACATCAAGACGTGCATCGTTGATCAAAAGCCGGGCCCGCTGCAGTTGGGCCAGGCCGACGGCATCGCCTGCCGCACGGTGGAAATGTTCGAGGCCTTCGGATTCAGCCACCGGGTGCTGAGGGAAGCCTACTGGGTCAACGAGACCTCGTTTTGGAAACCCGACGACAACCAAAGATCCCACATCGTCCGCGGCGGCCGCATCCAGGACACCGAGGACGGCCTCTCCGAGTTTCCGCACGTCATCCTGAACCAGGCCCGGGTCCACGACTTCTACTTGGACGTGATGCGCAACTCGCCATCGCGCCTGGAGCCCGCCTATTCCCGCCGCCTGCTGGAGCTCAAGGTCGACCGGTCTGGAAACGATAGCCACCCGGTCACGGCCCGCTTCGAGCGCGTCGACCCCGAACACCAAGGGCGGGTCGAGGTCGTCAAGGCTCGCTATGCGGTCGGCTGCGACGGCGCCCATAGCACCGTGCGCAAGTCGCTGGGCCGCGCGCTGCATGGCGAATCTGCCAACCAGGCCTGGGGCGTCATGGACGTGCTGGCGGTCACTGACTTCCCCGACATCCGCATCAAGTCGGCCATCCACTCGGCAAATGAAGGCAGCGTCCTGATCATCCCGCGCGAAGGCGGCTACCTGGTACGCCTCTACATCGAGCTTGACAAGCTCAACGAGAACGAGCGCGTATCCAACCGCCAGATCACAACCGATCGCCTAATCGCGGCTGCCCAGCGCATCCTGCACCCTTACACGCTCGACGTGAAGGAGATCGCCTGGTGGTCGGTCTACGAGATCGGACAGCGGCTGTGCGAGAAGTTCGACGACGTCCCGGCAGAATTGGAGCACGAGCAATTCCCGCGCGTGTTCATCGCCGGAGATGCCTGCCACACGCACAGCCCCAAGGCCGGCCAGGGCATGAACGTCTCCATGCAGGACGGCTTTAACCTTGGATGGAAACTTGCCGCGGTTCTGCGCGGCCGCTGCATCCCCGAAGTCCTGCATACGTATTCCAAGGAACGCCAGGCGGTCGCCAAGGAGTTGATCGACTTCGATCGCGAATTCGCCAAGATGTTCAGCGCAGCGCCCAAGGATCCTACCAAGGAAGATAGCGAGGGCGTCGATCCCGCGGAGTTCCAGCGTTATTTCATCATGCAAGGCCGCTTCACGGCCGGCACCGCCACGCACTACCATCCGTCCCTCATCAGTGCCGAACCCGTGCACCAGGAACTGGCCACAGGTTTCGTGGTCGGCATGCGCTTCCATTCTGCGCCGGTCATCCGCCTGGCCGACGCCAAGCCCATGCACTTGGGCCACACGGTCAAGGCCGACGGACGCTGGCGCGTGTTTGCGTTCGCCGACCGCGAAGACCCGATGCAGCCCTCGGCGCGCATCCGGGCGCTTTGCGAATTCCTTGCCGACTCGCCACGATCGCCGGTCAAGAAGTACACGCCGGCGGACATGGACATCGACGCCGTGATCGACGTGCGCGCAATCTTCCAGCAAGGGCATCGCACGCTGGCGCTCGACGCCATGCCGTCTTTCCTGCTCCCGCGCAAAGGACGCTACGGCCTGATCGACTATGAAAAGATGTTCTGCCCCGACCTCAAGAGCGGTCAAGATATCTTCGACATGCGCGGTGTCGACCGGGAACGCGGGTGCATGGTAATCGTGCGGCCCGACCAATACATCGCGCATGTATTGCCGCTCGACGCCCACGAAGAACTGGCGAATTTCTTCGCCCGGTTCATGGTGGAAGCGCGCTAGTACCTCCCGCGCCCGCCTTCGGCGCGGGCGCCGCGGCCTTGCCCGAAAGCGCCAAGCGCAAGGCCCAAGTGCCGTCAACTCAGGAAAGCCCCAACCAACGCTGCTCGGCCATGAAATGTGGGGTCTACATAAAATCCACGCAGACTCCCACTCACCGGAGACAACTCCACCATGTTTCGACGCACTGCCCTGGCCGGGGCCCTTCTGCTGTCGGTCTGCGGCACCGCCGCGGGTGCCGACGAAAAACTCCGTTCCAAGCTTGAAGAGATCGGTGTCAATCTTGCCACGGTAATGGGGGCCGCGGATTACTGCGGCGGCAATTCCCAAACCCTGGTCGATCTCATGTCGCGCAGCTACGCGCATTTCAAGCTCGATGAGAAAGACGCGCGGCAGATCCGCACGGCCATCGAGGCGCGTCGCCAAGAGGCGCGATCGCAGGCGGCGGAAAAATTTTCCAATCAGGCTTGCCCCGGCGACGTCCGGCAGAAAGTCAACGCCACACTCGAGGAGCTGGAGAACATGTGGTACCGGGTCGTGCAGAACGAGACGGGCGTAGACATGCGGCAGGCCCCCCCGGCTTCGCCTCCGCAGGCCACCCCGAACGCCACCGGGGCCGCATCGGCCCCGAATGCAGTGCCACCTGGCAAGTACAGCTGCTATACCTTCGACAACGGACAGCTGAACTACACCTATACCGACGTTCAAATCTTGCAGGGAGGACGCTACTCGGTCGGCAACAAAGGCGGCAACTACACGCTTTCGCAGGACGGGGGCATGCGATTCACCGGCACCATGTCGAACGCCACGGGCAGATTCTCCATCAAGCGCGGCGGCAAGCCGCAAATCGATCTCGTCTTCAACGGCGACCCGCGCTCCTCCATGAGTTGCCCGAAGGCGGGTTGACGACCTGGCGGCAACACGCCGACAGATCCCGGACGAGAAGCCTGGGCCGTGATCAATCCGTCAGTTTCATCGTCTCGACCACCTCCCCCAGCCGGCGAATGTCTCGGCTACGCAGTTGCGCGAACTCATCGGGAGAAGAATGGAATGGGTCTGCACCCACGGACGCCAGTTGCTGTTTCATGGCCGGACTCTCGAGGGCCCGTTTCACCGCTTGGTTGAGTTTGTCGACGATGGGCTTGGGCATGTTCGCGGGCCCCTCGAGCCCCATCCAGAAATCCAGGGTCGCTTGCGGATACCCCGCCTCTGCAACGGTTTGCACGTCCGGCAGCACGCTGGAACGCGTGCGGGAAAACACGACGACGGGTGTCATGCTCGACGCCCGGATATGGCCGATCGCCGAGGGCACCGAATCAAAGAGAAACGCCACGCGTCCCGCCAATAGATCGGGAACCGCCTGCCCCGCCCCTTTGTACGGGATGTGGCCCATCTCGATGCCCAGCGCCTGCTGGAGAATGTGACCGGAGGTATGGCCGGTGCTGCCTATCCCCGCCGTGGCGAAACTGACTTTTCCCTGCCCGCCCTTCTTGACGAAGGCGGGCAAGTCTTGCAGCGTCTTGACCGGCACATTCTTATTGGCCAGCATGATGTTGGGCGTCGTCACTACGGTGGCGATCGGCGTAAAGCTGCGTTCCGGATCGTAGGAAAGCCCTTTGACCAACCGGGGTGCGACGGCGATCATCGTCGGGTTGGACTGCAGCAACGTATAACCGTCCGGCGCCGCCCCGGCCGCATAGCCGGCACCGACCGTGCCACCCCCACCCGCCCGGATTTCGACCACGAACGGTTGCCCCAGCTGCTGCGACAGCTCATTGGCCAACGCGCGGAAGATCACATCCGACACGCCGCCCGCGGCAAACGGCAGCACGAGGCGGACCGGTTTGTTCGGATAATCGGCAGCCTCATCGGCCGACACCGTGCAGGGAAGCGCGGTCGCGATGAGCGCGCTGGACAATGACGCCCGCCATGCAACCGCGGCGCGCCGCGATAGCTTCCAAGCCATCAATTTCATTGCAGCCTCCAGAAGGGTGACATCTCGCCATGACTCGACGCCCCTCATCCTAGAGACGACCACCTATTCCAACAAACCATTCGTATTTGTGGATTTTTCGGATTTCCAGATAGATAGCCTGCCCCATTTCGATCGCACGAAACCGGGACATGGCGCACTGGGTCGATGCGCGCCGGGTACCAAGCGGGTGCAAAGGCGAGGTTCGGCGAGAACGCGCTGCCCCATATCGAGGCAGCTACGCCGACGAGACCCGTTTCTTGGACGGCGCATGAGCCGCGGCAGCCATTGCCGGACGAGAAAGCGCCCACTGAGGCTCCAGCTCCTGCATCAATTGGCCAAACCAATCCGTGAATGCACGAACGGTGGGAGAAAGCTGGCGGTTCTTCGGATACATCACCGATAGGGGAACGGTCGGCGCTTTCAACTCTGGCAACACCTGGCGCAGCGCGCCACTACGCAGATGGGGAATGACCATGTAACTGGCCGCCCGTATCAACCCCAAACCCTCCAGGCCGCTGCAGACATAAGCGTCCGTGTCGTTAACAGTAATACACTCTGGGACGCGTATAGCACGCTCCTCGCCATCGACGACGAACGTCCAGTGCATGCTTCGTCCGCTCCGACTAGATATGAACCCCACTGCATGGTGATTCTTCAAATCGTCCAGCGACCGGGGTTCGCCATATGCCGCGAGATAAGCCGGCGAGGCACACGTCACCCACTCAAACCCAGCAACGCGGCGCGCGACGAGGGTGGCCGAATCCTGGGGAACGCCCGCGCGAATCACGCAATCGACCCCCTCCTGGACAAGGTCGATCGTCTTATCCCCAGATGTCAGGATCAGTTCGACATCGGGATACGTCTCCTGGAAACGCTTGATGGCTGGTAACACGAACAAGCGCGCTATCGAGGACGTCGTATCCACGCGCAACTTGCCCCGGGGCCTCCCCGCGCTGCCGGGAAACGAGGCCTCGACCATTTCGATATCCGACAACAAGCGACGGCAATGGTCGTAATAGAGGGTGCCATCCGGCGTGAGGCTCAAATGCCGCGTGGTCCGCTGCAGCAGCCTGACTCCTAGGTAGGCTTCCAGCTCCTTGACTATTCGCGTGACCGACGAAGCGGGCATGCCTAGGCTCTCAGCCGCCTTGCCAAAGCTGTGCGCCTCGACGACGCGCGTGAAAACCTGCATCGCCTGAAGTCGATCCATTCCGGTGCCCCTGTATGCTTCGTTCTGCCGGTAACGACGCCATCAGTATTGCTGATTTTCAGCGGGAAATTCTTCCAAATTTGCGAAAAAACGATTTCGCACGGACGTGCGAGAGGGGAGATGGGCTACGGCGTTGCGTGGAAATCGCGTGGCAAAGCGTGCTGCACCGTTGCAAGGCGCTTCCTGCACAGCGCGACCGACTTTCAAACCACCCCCAGCAGCGACTCCAGCCGACTCGGGTCACGCGCCAATTCGTCGCTGGCTGCGCGCAGGCAGATCCGCCCGCGTTCCAAGACAATGGCCTGCGTCGTCATTTGCAAGGCCACGATGGGATGCTGCTCAACCACCACGGCAGTGATCCCGCCCTGCTGCATCATCTGCCGGACGGACTGGGCCACCTCTTGCGCCACGATGGGTGCGAGCCCCTCCAGCGGCTCATCCAGCAAGAGCAGCGCGGGATTCGTCATCAGCGCGCGGCCGATGGCCAGCATTTGCTGCTCTCCACCGGAGAGCTGGTCACCATAATGCCCTCGTCGCTCCTGGAGGCGGGGGAAAAGCGACCAGACAGCCTGCTTGTTCCATGGTCCCGGGCGGGCCACGACGTCTAGGTTCTCCTCGACCGTCAAGGAGCGGAAGACCGCCCGCTCCTGCGGGACCCAGCCCATGCCCAAGCGCGCGCGTTGTACCGCATCGAGGCCGCGCAGGCTTTTTCCCAGCCAGCGTATGTCGCCGCCCGTCTGGCGGGCGGCGCCCAGCAAGGTCCGCAGCAACGTCGTCTTGCCCACGCCGTTGCGTCCAAGCACGGCGAGGCTCGAACCCTGTTCAATGGCCAGGTCGATCTGCTCCAGAATGGTCGCGTCGCCATAGCCTGCGGTCACGGACTCCATGACAAGCAGCTCAGACATGGCCACTCCCCAAATACGTGGCGCGAACACGAGGGTCGTTGGCGATCTCCTCTGGAGTGCCTTCCGCCAGCAAGGCGCCTTCGGCGAGGACGGAGATGCGCTTGGCGAAGCGGAACACCAGTTTCATATCGTGCTCGATCAGGAGAATCGCCAGCGTTTCGGGCAGCTCGTCCAAGGCGTTGAACAACCGGCGGCTTTCCGCCGCGGGTACGCCTGCCGCGGGTTCGTCGAGCAGCAGCACCTTGGGACGGCAGGCCAAGGCCAGTGCAATCTCGAGCAGGCGTTGGTGGCCGTAGGCCATGTGCCGCGTCACGGCATGCGCCTGGTCTAGCAAGCCGACCTGCTCGAGAATGGAGGCAGCCTCATCCACCGCCTCCGCATGAACGCGCCGGGCGTTGACGAACGACAGCGCACGCCCCTGCGCCTGGCACAGCGCCAAAGCCACCGCATCCAGCGGCGTCAGCTCGGAAAACAGCGAGTTGACCTGGAAGGTGCGCACCAGGCCCCGCCGCACCCGTTCGTGGACGGGCAGGCCATTGATGCGCTCGCCCTCCAGGTAGATCTCTCCAGAATCTTCGCGCAACAACCCGGCAAGGAGGTTGACCAGGGTGCTCTTCCCTGCCCCGTTGGGACCAATGAGTGCATGACGCGCCCCGCGCCCCAGGCTCAGCGACACGTTGCGGGTCACCGCCAGCGCACCAAAACTGCGGCACAAGCCGCGCGTCTCGAGCATCATGGCCGGCCCCTGCGCACCTGCACCAACGCCCGGCGATACCCGACACGCAGCAGCTCCACCACGCCGCCACGCACGAACAGCACGACGAGCACCAGCACCAACCCTAGCCAGAATTGCCAATACTCCGGGTTCAACCCCGACAACGCGTCCTGGGTGACGACAAAGCCGCCCGCCCCCACCAGCCCTCCGTACAACTGGCCCAGGCCGCCGATGATGAGCATGGTGGCGACATCGGCGCTTCTCTGGAATGACAGCACGTCGAGCGCGACGTATTGGTTGGTCTGGGCAAGCAGGGCACCGGCAGTGCCCGCCATCATCGCCGACAGCACGTAGATGCGGCTGAGCGCGGCCGCAGTGTCCAGCCCGATGGCCCGGGCACGTATCGGGTTGAGGCGCACCGCGTGCAGGCTGAGGCCGAAAGGCTGGCGCACGAGATGGCGCGCCAGCAGGAACCAGGCAAATAGCACGACGGCGCAATAGACGTACCCCACCCTCCCCGCCATGTCGAACTCGAATACGCCAAACAGCGGGGCGATTTCGATGTCCAACATGCCGTCGAGCCCGCCCGTCCACTCCGAAGCCTTGTTGGCGAGCTCGAACAGCAGCATTCCCAGCCCCAGGGTGACCATGAGCCGGCTCAAATCATGGCCCCGGCAGACGAGCCGGGCCGTCGCCACCGCGACCACGGCCGCCGCCAGTCCGCCAAGGAGCAGGCCGGTAAACGGTTCGCTCCATCCTTGCTGGCCCAGCTTGCCCGCGGCGTAGGCCCCGATGCCGAAAAAGGCGGCATGCCCCAGCGTCACGATTCCCGCGTAGCCCATGACCAGGTCCAGGGAGAGCGCGAACAGCGCCGCAATGAGAATCTGCGTGCCCAGGACGAGATTGTCGGGAAAGACGAACCATGCGGCCGCAACGGCTATCCAGAAACATGCCTCGGCCCAGTGCCAGCGCCGCTGGGTGCGGAGGTACGCCTCGCCGAACCGATCCATGATCAATGCCCTCCCCGGGCGGCACGAAGCCCCATGGGCCGAAACGTCAATACCGCGATCATGACGAGGTAAATGATGAACGCACCGGCCCAGGGGATGTAATACGCTCCCGCGATCATCGTAATGCCAATCAACATCGACGCCAGGAAAGTGCCGGTAATAGAGCCTGCCCCGCCCAGCACGACCACCAGCAGCGCCAACACCAGGTATTTCAACCCGAAGCCTGGGTCCAATCCCATGGCCTGCACGCTCAAGGCGCCACCCAAGGCAGATAGCGCCGAGCCGAGCGCAAACGTGCCCATGAAGACGCGATCGACCGGAATCCCCAAGCTGCGCGCGACCTCCTGGTTATCGACAGACGCCCGCACCATGGCGCCGAAGCGGGTACGCTCCATCCCGACCACCAACAGCCCCAGGATGGCCAACCCGAGCAGCAACAAGAACAACCGATAGCGCGATACGCCTACGGGCCCGAGCGACAGCCTGCCATTGAGCCAATCAGGGATCTGCACGGAAAGCAGCCCCGGCCCCCAGAGATAAGTGACCGCAGCCCCCAGCATGAATAGCGTGCCGACGGTCAACAGCACTTGCGCCAGGGGCGGAGCGCCATACACGAAGCGGAACAGGCCGCGTTCCAGGATGACGCCGATCACGCCCACCGCCACGACGGCCGTTCCAAGCGCGGCCAGGAACGACAGGCCGAGCTGCTCCATGGCGGTCACCATCACATAGCCGCCCAGCATGGCGATGGCCATGTGCGCCAGGTTCACGAACCCCATCAGCCCCAGCGTGATGGATAACCCGACCGACATCATGAAGAGCAGTGCCCCATAGGCAAGCCCATCCATGAGCACCACTAGCGCCTGGACCAGCATTGCGTCACTGTCCGTCCGCGCGCAGGCCGAGCCATCCGGCCACGATGCGCCCGAGCACGGCATCCGGCGATTCCAGTGCGGAAATCATCGTCATGTGGTTGCGGCCATCGACTTCGCGGTAGTCGATCTCTACGCGGCCCAGCAAATGGCGGGCATAGGCGCGCGATTGACCGATGAAGGCGTCGGGTTCGTCCGCGCCTACTGTGACCAACACCGGAGCATCGAGGGAGGGCACGTCGTGGCGCAGGGGACTGAGCTCGGCCGCGAGCCTCGCATCCAGGCGCATCCACGCATTGGCGGGCAGCGAAACCAGGGGCTCGAGATCGTACAAACCGCTTAGCAGCATGCATCCGGCAAGGCGACCGGCCGCGGCCGCCTGCAACTGCGGTTCGAGCAGCGCATGCGCGACCAGGTGGGCCCCCGCGCTATTCCCCGACAGGACGATAGGTCCGTCCATCCCGCCGAATGGCGCATCGCCACGCATCATCGCGAGCATGGCCCCGCGGGTGAGCCGGCAGATCTCCGGCAGAGGGGTCTCCGGTGCGACCGGATACCCGAGGTTCACCCACTGCACGCCTTCTGCCACCCAGGCAGGCGCCAGAAACGCCCGGTTGGGGCGCCCTGCGCCCTTCCAGTAACCACCGTGCACAAAGACCACCGTGCCACGGACGGTGCCGTGCCCCGGGCGAAACACGTCCGCGACGGCCAAGGAGTGGTCTGCATAGGAAACGGTCCGCGCCTGCAGCCCCGCTGCCTGCCTCGCCGCAGCGCTGCGCTCGGCGAAGGCTTGGAGATGCTGCTCTCCATTAGGCGTGCGCGCATCGATGTCGTAGCCGTCGGGATCCTCGTTCAGCCCGATGACGGGCAGTGAGGCCCAGGCCGGGGAGTGTGCTCGATCGATGTTGCTCATAGCTCGGTCGCCACGTTTTCGAACGTTTCGAACTCGACGTTCTGCAGCTTGCCGCCGACCCGCTCAACGCGACGGATATAGATGTTCTGGACAACATCCCGGTTGTCGTCGATGCGGATCGGCCCGCGCGGACTCTGCGCCTGGTAGCCCTTGAGCACCTTCAGGACTGGTTCCGCATCGATCTTTCCCTTCAGCTCCCGGATGACGTGGTAAATGGCGGCCATGCCGTCCCAAGCGCCGGTGGCGTACCAGTTGGGCCGCGCGTCAGCGCCGTAGGCCTTTTGCCAGGCCGCCACATAGGCGCGGTTCTCGGGGCTGTCGTGCGCCATCGAGTAGTGCATGCTCGTGACCAGGCCCAACGCCTCGTCGCCGAAGGTGTCCAGCACGATTTCATCGGTCAGCTCGCCGGTAGACAACACCTTCATGCGCTTGTCCAGTCCGCGCTCCCTGAATGCCTTCAGGAACTGCAACCCTTGGTCTCCGGACGGGCTCATGAACAAGATCGCGTCGGGCTGGGCATCGGCAGCCCGCTGCAGGTATGGCGCGTACTCGACGTTGCTGATCGGCGTCTTGACCGATCCGACGATTTTCCCGCCGGCTGCCGTAAAGGCAGCGGAAAAGTATTTTTCCGTGTCGATGCCCGGCGCATAGTCTGGCACCATGACGTAGACGCTCTTGATGCCATTGCGGGCGGCCCAGGCCGCGAGCGGCTTGGTGACCTGCGGCTGGCTGAGCGAGAAACGGACGATATAGGGCGAGCGAGTAGGCACGAAGGCCGTGGCCGCTGCGTTCATGATGATCATCGGCGTTTCCGTCTTGGTCGCCACCGGGGCTGCAGCGAGCGCATTCGGCGTCAGGCCGAAGCCCGCCAGAAACTGCACGCGGTCACGCGTCACCAATTCCTGCGCGGCACGACGCGAAATTTCCGGGTTGGCGCCGGTCGTGTCGCGATAAATCACCTCCACCTTGTGCCCCGCGACGGTGTCCCCGTGCTCCTTCATGAAAAGCTCGATCGCGCGACGCGACTGCTGCCCATAGATAGAAAACACGCCCGAGAACTCGCCGATTACGCCTACCCGGACCACCTTTTCCTGGCCAATCGCGTGGCCATGCATCCCCCAGAGCAGCACGCCGGTGCACAGCGCGGTCCATGCGTGGCGTAGTCCTGCCGAAAACCGCGGTTTCATCATGATTGCCTCGCCCCTTTCGATTGACGTAACGGAGATAAGCGATGCGCAGCGGCCAACTTGGTCCGGCCGCCGTCCTAAAGCAGGTCGTCGAGTAACTCGCGTGCCGTGACGACGTCCCCGAAGCTCTGGAACACCGTCGTCAGGCCGTTCAGATGATCCTCGGGGTAGCGCGCCGCATTCAGGTCGCTCACCATCGCGACCTGGTAACCCAACATCATGGCGTCCCGCGCCGAGGTCTCACAGCAGAAATTGGTCACGACGCCGCCTATGGCGACGTGGCGGATGCCCCGCTCCTGGAGCTGCTCGTGCAGGTCGCAGTAGCCGGGCAGGAAAGCGCTGAAGCGCGACTTGCTGGCGCGGACGTCCTCCGGTCGCACGTCGAGTTCGGGATGCAGCGCATGCCCCGGCGCTCCCTCGCTGAGCTGGTCACGGTGGCGCGCGCCGCCTTCGGGCTTGAAGAAATAGTCGTGATAGAGCGGCCAGGTACTGACGCCGTCCTTGCCGACGGTCATGCTGACCCAGGCCACGACGCCCCCCCGTTCGCGAACGGCTTGGGCCGTTTCATTGACGGCTGGAATGATGCGCAGCGCAGGCTCCAGGTCCTGCACGTAGAAGCGCTGCATGTCGATGATGACCAGCGCCGTCCGGCCCGGGTCGAAGCGATCGAACACCTCGAGACGACCGCGCTTTTTCATCACCTGCTCGATGACATAAGCGGGCATGAATCGCTCGCAGCTCCGCGGCATGCCTTGCCTCCTCATCCGTTGCTTGGATGAGTCTAGGCAAACCTATGGGCGGCGAATAGCCGGGAATTCCTGATTCAGCGTTCGAAAAATCTTATGGCCGGCATGCCTGCCCCGCCCTGCACACATGCCGGCCGCGGTGCCGGCGCCGACCAAACGCCGGCACCGGCCAGTTCTCACTGAGCCTTGATCCCCCCCTCCCGGATGACCTTGCCCCAGCGCTCATACTCGGCCTTCGCATAGCTTTCGAACTCGGCGGGCGAGCCGCTGATGTGTATCACGTTGCCGTTGGCCGCAAACTTCTGCTGCACTTCCGGCGTCGCGAACCCCTTGGCGATCGCGGCATGAATCTTCTTCGCGATGTCGGGAGACAGCCCGGCCGGCGCGCCAATGCCGAACCACGGCGCCACGACCAGGCTCGGATAACCGGACTCCTTCGCGGTGGGCGTATCCGGAAGCAGCGGCGAGCGCTGCTCGGTAAGCACGGCAATGGGCTTGATGCGCCCCGCCTGGATCTGCGGCCCCGCCACGACCAGCGAACTCTGGGAATCGAGCTGGGTAGAGCCCCCGATCAGGTCCTGGATCTGCTGTTGCGCACCTTTGTACGGAATGTGGTTCAGCTTGATGCCGGTCTGGATCTGGAGCAGTTCGACCGCGAGGTGAGGAACCGTGCCTATCCCGGGCGTACCGTATGCCACCTTGTTCGGATTGGCCTTGGCGTATGCCACCAACTCCGAGAGCGTGTTGAACGGAGACTCTTTATTCGCGACCAAGATGGGCGTGGTGGACGACACGTTGCTGATGTAGGTGAAATCCTTGAACGAGTCGAATCCCGCGTTGCCCAGGTGGGGAGCGATTGCCACGGTAATGGCGACCAGGCCCAGGGTGTAACCGTCAGGCGGCGATTTGGCCAGCACGCCCAGCCCCAGCGTTCCGTTTCCCCCTGGGCGGTTTTCCACCACGACGGGCTGCTTGAACTCGGCCCGCAGGACTTCCGCCACCTCGCGACCGATCATGTCGGTCGGCCCTCCGGCGGGAAACGGCACCACGAGCTTGATGGGACGGCTGGGCCACTCCTGGGCAACGGCCCCGGTCACCCCCATGGCAAGCACACACGCCGCAAAAATCGAGCCGATTCGATGCTTCATCATCATGTTGTCTCCGTTCTTGGAATGAAAGCACCGCATAGCTTAGCTCGACCAGCGCCGCCGATCACGCGTATCGTTCGATCGTCTGAATCCGCGATTGAGTCATGCGCCAAGGCAGCCGACGGCTTCCCGCTCATCGGCAAAGGGCGCAGACGTGTCAGGGGCCAATGGGGATGGAGCGCCTTAGGCGAAAACAGGAAATCAACGCCGGGCGGCGACAGGCATCGAACGACGCCATGGGGGCAACGGAACGCCATGAAAAAACCCGCCGAACGGGGGCGGGTTTGCGAACCTCCGGGAGCAGCCCCGGAAGGAGAATCCTGGCGGACAGGGTGGGATTCGAACCCACGATACGCTTTCACATATACACGCGCTCCAGGCGTGCGCCTTCAACCACTCGGCCACCTGTCCGTACTGCGGAAAAATCCGGCAGAGCCAGCAATATTACCAGATTGACGACGATGCGGCCACTGCGCGGAACTCGTTCCGTATCTCCGGGGCGCGCGCCGTTTCGGTGCGCTGCGCCGCACAATGCGTCGAATAGGGGATCGAGGATTGGGACTCTAGGCAGGAAAGGCACCAAGACCGAACGGTTTTGGCGGGAATGGAGGAGACCGCTGCACCAGTTTATTATGGCCACGGCGACCGGCGCACGTTGGCGCCGGTCGCTCGGGCGGTTTGCTCTTCTAACGACTGCAGGGGTTTTGTCTCCTCCACTGCATAACCATATTCTGCTCCTGCAATTTACCGCTGACACTAGGTATTGACCCTATTATGGTGCGGTGCGCACCATGCCATCGACGGGGGCGCGCACCAACACGGTGCATCCAATCACAGCGCCTTGCCGAGCTGCTCCAGGATGGCCGGGTTTTCCAAGGTGGAGACGTCCTGCGTGATGGCCTCCCCCTTGGCGACCACGCGCAGCAACCGGCGCATGATCTTGCCGGAGCGGGTCTTGGGCAGGTTGTCGCCAAAACGGATTTCCTTGGGCTTGGCGATGGGGCCGATTTCCTTGGCCACCCAGTTTCGCAACTCTTTGGCGATTTCGGCGGCCTCTGCATCGTCTGGACGGGCACGCTTCAAGACGACGAATGCCACGACGGCCTCGCCGGTGACATCGTCCGGGCGCCCCACGACGGCGGCCTCCGCGACCAAGGGATGGGCCACCAGCGCCGACTCGACCTCCATGGTGCCGAGGCGATGGCCGGAGACGTTCAGCACGTCATCGATGCGTCCCATGATCCAGAAATAGCCATCGGCGTCGCGGTTGGCGCCGTCCCCCGCCAGGTAGTACTTGCCCCCCAGTTCTTCGGGGTAGTAGCTCTTCTTGAAGCGCTCGGGATCGCCCCAGATGGTCCGGATCATGGCGGGCCAGGGACGCTTGACCACCAGGAATCCGCCCTTGCCCAGCTCGACGTCTGCACCGGTCTCATCGACGATGGCAGCGAAAATGCCCGGGAGCGGCAACGTGCAGGACCCTGGCTTCAAGCCCGTGACGCCAGGCAGCGGCGTGATCATGTGGCCGCCAGTCTCGGTTTGCCACCAGGTATCGACGATGGGGCAGCGCTCCCCGCCGACATTGGTGTAGTACCAGACCCACGCCTCGGGATTGATCGGCTCGCCTACCGAGCCGATGATGCGCAGGCTGCTCAGGTCGTATTTCTTGGGATGATGGTCCGGGCTGGCCTCGGCCGCCTTGATCAGCGAGCGGATCGCGGTCGGCGCGGTATAGAAGATGGTGGCCTTGTGTTTCTGGATGATCTCCCAGAAACGGCCGGCGTTGGGGTAGGTCGGGACACCCTCGAAGACGATCTGCGTCGCGCCGACCGCCAGCGGGCCGTAAGTGATGTAGGTATGCCCCGTCACCCAGCCGACATCCGCGGTGCACCAATATACGTCGGTGGGCTTGATGTCGAAGGTCCACTTCATGGTGAGCGCCGCCCAAAGCAGGTAGCCCCCGGAAGAGTGCTGGACCCCTTTGGGCTTGCCAGTGGAACCCGAGGTATAGAGAACGAACAGCGGGTGCTCTGCCCCGACCTGGACGGGTTCGCACGTATCGGGTTGGCCTTGCTCCACGTCGTGCATCCAGAGGTCGCGGCCTTCGACCCAGGGTACGTTCCCGCCGGTGCGGCGATAGACGATGACCTTCTTGACGGCTTCGCAGCCGCCCATGGCGATGGCTTCCTCGACGGCGGGCTTGAGCGGGATGGTCCGGCCGCCTCGCACCTGCTCGTCCGCCGTGATGATGAAGGAGGCGCCCACGTCGACGATGCGCTCCTGCAGGCTCTTGGCCGAGAAGCCGCCGAACACGACCGAATGCGTGATGCCGAGCCGGGCGCATGCCTGCATGGCAACCACGGCCTCGATGGACATCGGCATGTAGATGATGGAGCGATCGCCCTTCTTGTAGCCCAGGGCCTTGATGCCGTTGGCGAACCGGCACACCCGGGCGTGCAGTTCGCGATAAGTGACCTTGGTGGTCTTGCCATCGTCGCTTTCGAAGATGATGGCGACCTTGTCGGCGTTGCCGTTCGTGAGATGGACGTCCAGGCAGTTGTACGAGACGTTCAGCTCGCCGTCTTCAAACCACTTGTAGAAGGGGGCGTTGCTTTCGTCGAGCACCTTGGTGAAGGGCTTGCTCCACTGCAGCGTTTCCCTCGCCAGGCGGCCCCAGAAGCCTTCGAAGTCTCGCTCGGCTTCCTCATACAGCGCCTTATAGGCCGCCATGCCCGAAATATTGGCTTGCTTGACGAGTTCCGCGGGCGGCTGGAATACGCGGGTTTCGGTCAGAACGGAATCGATGGTCGACATCGCCTTGGGTCCTCTTGCGTAAATGGATTGGGGCGGATACCCGTAGGTTACCGAAAGGCGGCCATTAACACGCGCTGCAATGCAACAAAGCCTCTCGGGCGGCCGCGCCGCCTGGCCGGCCGGGCGCCCGATGCGGAGAGCGGGGGGTGCACCCGGGCGCGGGGCCGGCTTGCCTTACAATTTCCGCCGAACCAATCCGTTATTCTGCGCGTCGCAGCCCATCTGGAACCCATGTCTTCCCCAACTCGCCACCCCGGACTTTCCCGGACGGAACCCCTGCGCCCCCTGCCCAAGCTCATCTTCATGAGCCGCTGGCTGCAACTCCCGCTCTACCTCGGGCTGATTGTGGCCCAGTGCGTGTATGTCTATCACTTCTGGCTCGAGCTCGTCCATCTGATAGAAGCAGCCTTCGGTAACAAAGAAGCAATCGGCATGCTGGCCGAATCCGTCATGCCCGCGGTCCCGGGAGCAGCTGCCGTGCCCGAGCAGGTCAAACTCACGGAAACCACCATCATGCTGGTGGTGCTCGGCCTGATCGACGTGGTCATGATCTCCAACCTGCTCATCATGGTGATCGTCGGCGGGTATGAAACCTTTGTGTCCCGGCTCCACCTGGAGGGACATCCCGACCAGCCTGAGTGGCTGTCGCACGTCAATGCCTCGGTGCTGAAGGTGAAACTGGGCACGGCGATCATCGGGATTTCGTCCATCCACCTGCTCAAGACGTTCATCAACGCCGCGCATTACGATTCCAAGACCATCTTGGCGCAAGCCGGCATCCATTTGGCTTTCCTGCTGTCGGCGATGGCCATCGCCTACTGCGACCGCCTGATGGCGCCCATGCTCTCGCAGGACGCCCGCGGGCATTAACCGGTACAGGCCACAAGAAAGGCGCGGCGGCATGCCAGCGCCCCACCCCACTCTTTACGGAGCGCTCATGACTACCGTCATCAAGGAAGAAGATCTGATCCAGTCGATTGCCGACGCGATCCAGTTCATCAGCTACTACCACCCGGTCGACTACATCCGGCATCTCGCGCGCGCCTATGAGCGTGAGCAGAACCCCGCCGCCAAGGACGCCATCGCGCAGATTCTGACCAACTCGCGCATGTGCGCCGAAGGGAAGCGGCCGATCTGCCAGGACACCGGCATCGTCAACGTGTTCATGAAGATCGGCATGGAGGTGCGCTTCGACACCCAGCGCAGCCTGCAGGAGCTGTGCGACGAAGGCGTGCGCCGCGGCTACCTGAACCCGGACAACAAGCTGCGCGCCTCGGTGCTGGCCGATCCGCAGTTCGAGCGCAAGAACACCCGCGACAATACGCCCTGTGTGCTGAGCGTGGAGCTGGTGCCGGGCGACAAGGTGGACGTCCAGGTCGCGGCCAAGGGCGGCGGCTCGGAAAACAAATCCAAGTTCGTCATGCTCAACCCGAGCGACTCGCTGGTGGACTGGGTGCTCAAGACCGTGCCGACCATGGGCGCGGGTTGGTGCCCTCCCGGCATGCTGGGCATCGGCATCGGCGGGACCGCCGAAAAGGCCATGCTGATGGCCAAGCAAGCGCTGATGGAAGACATCGACATGTACGAACTGCTCCAGCGCGGCCCCAGCAACAAGCTGGAAGAACTGCGCATCGAGCTGTATGAGAAGGTCAATGCCCTGGGCATTGGCGCGCAGGGCCTGGGTGGCCTGACGACCGTGCTGGACGTCAAGATCAACATGTACCCGACCCACGCCGCCTCCAAGCCCGTGGCGATGATCCCCAACTGCGCCGCCACCCGCCACACCCATTTCGTGCTGGACGGCTCCGGCCCCGCCAACCTGACGCCCCCCTCGCTGGACGAATGGCCGGACGTGCACTGGGCGCCGGACTACAACAAGTCCAAGCGCGTGGACCTGAACACGTTGACCAAGGAAGAAGTCGCGTCGTGGCAACCCGGCCAGACGCTGCTGTTGTCAGGCAAGATGCTGACCGGCCGCGATGCCGCCCACAAGCGGATCCAGGACATGCTGGCCCGCGGCGAGAAGCTGCCGGTGGACTTCACCAACCGCGTCATCTACTACGTCGGCCCCGTCGATCCGGTGCGCGACGAAGTGGTCGGCCCGGCGGGCCCCACCACGGCCACCCGCATGGACAAGTTCACCGACATGATGCTCGAGAAGACCGGCCTGATCGCCATGATCGGCAAGGCCGAGCGCGGCCCCGTGGCCATCGAGGCCATCCGCAAGCACAAGTCGGCCTACCTCATGGCCGTCGGCGGCTCGGCCTACTTGGTCTCGAAGGCCATTCGTTCAGCCAAGGTCGTGGGCTTCGAAGATCTTGGCATGGAAGCCATTTATGAGTTCGAAGTCCAGGACATGCCCGTGACCGTGGCCGTGGATTCGAACGGCACCTCGGTGCACGAAACCGGCCCCAAGATCTGGAAGGTCAAGATCGCCGAACTGGCCTGACGTGCCCCTGCACGCCGCCCGCCATCCTTCGGATGGCCGGGCCGGCGGCCTTGTCCGGGGTGCTCAAGCACCTCGCGCGCCGAGTGCCTCGGCCTCTCTCCCCCGCTCCGCGCCGCGCCCCATGTCTATGCGCGCGAGGATCAGCAAGCCGGCCACGAAAAACACGCCGGTCGCTAGTATTCCCAGCCTATGATTGCCGGCCGTCGCCCAGGTGACCAGGCCGTAGGTCAACGGCCCGACGATGGAAGCCAACCGGGTCGCAAATGTCCACAAAGCGTAAAACTCGGCCAATCGTGATGCCGGGGCCAATGCGCCCGTCATGGCCCGCCCGGCGCTCTGGCTCGATCCCATGCACAGCCCCGCAATGGTCGCTGCGCCCCAAAACCCGGACTGGCTGCGGGCGAAGAAGGCGATCAGCACCATGGCGATCCAGCCGATCAACGTCGCCGCCAGCGCCCATTTGTGCCCGATGCGGTCTTCGACGAAACCGAAAGCGAATGCGCCCCCGGCTGCCGCGATATTGACCAGGAAAACCAGCATCATGGTTTGGGTCTGGGTGAACTGCATGACTTGGTCGGCATAAACTGCCGCCAGGGTGATGACGACGGCGATGCCGGCTTGGTAGAAGAACCCGCAACCCAGCAAGCGCCGGAAATCCGGGAAGTTTCTTGCGTCGCGCCAAGACGCCGCCAGCTGTCGCATGACCTCGCCCACGCTGGGCACGCCCTGGGACGCCGCACCCGGGTTCGCCCTCTCTCGCAAGAAAACGAACACCGGGATGGCTGCCAGGCCGAATACGCCGGCGGTCACGAGCATCGTCCAGGGAACGAATTCAGTTGCCGGCCGGCCTGCCTCCTGCGCCGCCATCACGAGCGCCAGGGACAGGCCGAGCGTCAGCATGCCGCCCACATAGCCGAAGCTCCATCCCCAGCCCGAGACCCGCCCGAGGTACTGCGGACGGGCCAGCTCCGGCAAGAACGCGGCAATCACCGACTCTCCGATGCTGTAACAGACATTGGAAACGATGATGGCCGGCACGGCGATCCAGAGCCCCCCCGGGCCGACCAGGGCGAGGGCGGCCGTGGCCGCGACGCACCCCACCGTGCTGGCCGCAAGCAGCCGCTTCTTGCCCGCTCGGGCGTCGGCCCAGGCCCCGAGGCCGGGCATGGCCAGCATGACGATGAGATAGGAAAGCGAGAGCGTGGCCGTCCAGGCGAGCGTCGCCCAGGCGGCGTTGCCAGCGACGACGCCGACGAAATAAGCATTGAAGACGGCTGTCAGGACGACCGTCGTATAGCCGGAATTCGCGAAGTCGTAGAGCGCCCAGGCAAAGACTTCACGCGGGCGCACCCCGGGGTTGAGCGCACCGCGCATGGACGGCCTGGGCATGGCGCTCACTCCGGCAGCCGGGGGATCAGACGCCGAGCGCGGCGATGCCGGCCCGCGCGATTTGCGCATCTTCGTTCGACTTGACGCCAGAGACACCAACCGCGCCGATGGTTTCACCCTCGACCACGATGGGCACGCCGCCCTCGAGCATGGCCTGGATGGCGGGAGCGGAGAGGAAAGAGGTGCGGCCGTTGTTGATCACTTCCTCGTACACCTTGGACTCGCGGCGGCCCAGCGCGGCCGTATGGGCCTTGGCCGGGGCGATATGTGCGGAAATGGGCGGGGCACCGTCCAAGCGCAGCAAGCCGAGCAGATGACCGCCATCGTCCACGACCGCGATCGTCACCGCCCATTTGTTGGCAAGGGCTTCGGCTTCGGAGGCGGCGAGAATTTTCTTGACGTCGTCGGCCGTCAGTACGTGTTTGGTCTTCATGGAGCGGAATCCTCGTTGGTGGGAAAAGCTGCGATTTTAGGGGCTTCCCTCACCGAATTGATAGCAATCTCCGCACAAGTGAATTGACCTTCACGCCACGGAAGCGGTATCTTAGCCCCACTTTTGTACGACCCGCCGCATCAGCCCCCCGCCATACGAATGAAGAAAAACCCTCCCCTCCTTCGACCATGCATACCTCGGCCACAGTTCCCCGCCGGGCGGATGGAGGGTCGGAGGGCTGGAGGCGGGCTGGCGCTGATCTTCAGCGTTGCCACCTTGGCCGGCTGCGCCACCCAAACCCCCAGCCCAGACAAGACGGCAGCGCAGGTGCCCGAAGTCTCCGCGCGGACGCATCGTTACAGCCTGCCCACGCGCCCCGCGCCCTCCTGGTCGCAGGCTTCCCTCGATGCGCTCTCTTCGGAGAGGCAGCCTGATCCCGAAAAAATCCTTTCCGGCGAATGGGAAAAAAGCCTGGATTCGGGCAATGCAGCCAATACCGCAGACCTGGCCGTGTACGCCCTGAACTACTTGGGGGTGCCCTACCGCCGGGGAGGTGCCTCGCCCGAGGACGGCTTCGACTGCAGCGGCCTGGTGAGCTACGTGAGCCGCGCCGTGCTAGGACTGCACCTGCCGCGCCGCGCGGAAGAAATGAGTCGTGTCGGGGAACCGGTCAAACTCAGCGAACTGCAACCCGGCGACTTAGTGTTCTATAACACCCTGCGCCGCAAGTTCTCTCACGTAGGGATTTACCTGGGCGAGGGCCGTTTCGTCCACTCGCCCGCTTCCGGGGGCGTCGTCCGCGTCGAGCGCATGAACATCGCCTACTGGAAGAAGCGCTTCAATGGCGCACGGCGCCTGGCCTCCCCCGAACCAGCTTCACGCTGACCTCCTCCGCTTCGCGGGCGCAGGCGCCTCCTGCCCCTGCCCCGCACAGTCCACAATTTTGCAATGCCTGCTGCATCGAGCAGACCGAACGGCGGCACGCGACGACACGCACGCCCGAGCGCTGCGCGGCCTGCCTGAAGGCTTTCATTACGTTGTGGCCGAGGAAATCGGTGAGCAGGATCAGCAGCTCCGTTCCCGACGGCAATTGCAGGGTTTTCTTCTGGTGCGCCGGATCCCGGCCACTGATGTGGTGGGTGATGGCGATGTTGTGTCCCTTCAGCAGGTCAGGGATATTGCCCAGCCTATCGGCCCCGACCACGACGGCGCTCACTGCCATATCGATCTCCGCAAGGAAACGTTTATCAAATGATAATCATTCTTGTTATCAAGTCAACAAGAATGAGAAAAATTCTCATTTGATTAAACTGATCGACATCGCCCGCCAGATAGCCGGCGCAAATCCTTCCCGGCCAAGGCCCGCTTCGCCTCGCCGGCCGGGAAATGAAAGCCTCTACGCGTCAGCAGGCTTGAGGGCATTCTGCACGACCTCGCGCGTGAGATTCGGTGCGAGGAGCTCGACAAAGGTATAGACGTAGTCCCGGAGGAAGGTCCCCGCCTTCATGCCGATGCGGCTGGTGTGCATGCCGAACAGCCGGCCCACCGGCAAGCCGACCAACCCGCTGTCGCGCTTGGGATCGTAGGCGACGCCCGCGATGATGCCTATGCCCAGCCCCAGTTCCACGTAGGTCTTGATGACATCGGCGTCGATGGCTTCCAGCACGAAATCGGGATGGATGTCCTGTGAACTGAAGGCTTGGTCGATGGCGGTGCGGCCCGCGAACGCCCGGTCATACGTAATGATCGGGTATTCCGCCAGCTGTTCCAGCGTGAGCTTGCGTGCCTGCGAAGATGTCAGTTGTGCCAGGGGATGGTCTGGCGGCACGACCACCACGTGTTCCCAGGAATAGCACGGCAGCGTGACCATGCCGGGCGTGAGCGCCAGCGCTTCGGTCGCCACGGCAAGGTCCGCCTGCTCGTTGAGCACCATGTCGGCCAATTGGCCTGGACTACCCTGGATCAATGACAAATGCACCTTGGGGAACCGCTTGCGGAATTCGGGAATCACCTGGGGCAGCGCATAGCGAGCCTGGGTGTGGGTGCAGGCGATGGTCAGCCCCCCTTCGTCGCGGCGCGCGTACTCGTCGCTGACCTTCTTGAGGTTGTCCACCTCGCGCATGATGCGATCGACGATCTGGGAGACGGCCAGGCCAGGCTTGGTCAACCCCTTGATGCGCTTGCCGTGGCGTTCGAAGATCTTCACGCCGAGTTCGTCCTCGAGCTCGATGATGGCCTTGGAGACCCCAGGTTGCGAGGTATAGAGCATGCGCGCGGCTTCCGTGAGATTGAAATCGCGGCGCACGGTTTCCCGGACGAATTTGAATTGCTGCAAGTTCATGGTGCGGTTCACTATGATCGGCCTACCAACCTGCCAACGCAGGCCGCGGCAAGCCATAGATCATAATGTAATATGCCGACTACCGTTAATTCTATTTGGAAATAAGCATAGTCGGATTTTGCAGCATGACGGCCGCACTACTGCAGCCGTGCGCAGCTCAGGCCGCTTTGGGAGCTGCCTTGGGAGCTTTCACGCGGACCCGGAAATACATCAGGACAGCCGTAAGCAGGGCCACTGTGCCGTGCAGGGCGACCAGCGCCACGAAAAAGTCCACCCGGCCGTTATTGACCCAAGCCTTGGCGAGATTGACCATGTTCAGATAGAACAGGGCTACCAAGAGCGCGATGACCACGTCGCCCGAACGCCCCAGCCGCGGGTTCACCGCTCCCAGGGGAACGGCCAGCAGGGCGAGGTTGATGGCCAACAGGGGCATGCTGACGCGCCAGAGCATCTCGCCCGCCGCGCCCGGCCCCCTATCCCGGATCAACTGCATGGTCGAGCGGGCCTTGTTCGAGAGATCGTCCGAGGTGACGGGGCCTTTGCTCTCCATCCGCACGCCATATTTCTGGAAACTCGTCAGCCTGAACTGCGGCGATCCCGGCTCGAATTCATACCGATGGCCGGACTCCAGCACCATGAAGCGGTCGCCGTTGGGCTGCTCTTCCTGCGTCCCCCCGCCCGAGACGAGCACGTTGAGCCGCCCGTTCTCGATCCAGCGTGCGAATACGTTCTGCACGCGATCGATGGTGTCGGTGGCCGATTCCACGTAAAACACGCGGTCAACGCCGCTGGACTCGAGGAACTGGCCAGGCGTGACCTTGGACACGTCCGAGCGCTGTTCATAGCGAAGGCGGTAATCGGCGATCTGCTTCTGCGCCCACGGCGAGCCCACCAGCGTCAGCAGCCCGACCAATACGGCGGCGGGTACGGCAAAGCGCAAGATGGGGCGAAACCAGGCGACCAGGCTCAGGCCGCTGGAGAACCAGACCACCATTTCCGATTCGCGGTAGTTGCGCGTGACGGTGGTCAGCGCGGCAATGAATACGGAGACCGCGATGATAGTGGGTAGCGCGTTGATGGATGAGAACGCCGCGATGCCCAGCACCACGTCGGCGCCGATGCGCCCCGCCGCCGCTTCGCCCAGCAGGCGCACCAGCAGCACGCTGATCCACACGACCACGAGCGTAGAAAACACCACGCTGGCATGGCTGGTCAGTTCGTCTTTGACGGAGCGCTGGAACAAGGACACGGTACGGCCTGTGCGAGGGGCCCGCATCTGCGGGATAATCGGCAATCTCGCGACTACATATAGGAAGAATCGCGCATGGACTTTAGCACACAGACCTCCGCACCCGAGAAAATCAAGACCGCAGCGCTGGTGGTCGGCGTCTTTGCCGACGGAGCCCTCTCGCCGGCCGCAGACGCGATCGACCGCGCCTCGCAGGGCGCCGTGCGCGCCGCGGTCAAGACCGACTTCAAAGGGAAGGCAGGCGAAACGCTCGTGCTGAGGTCCCTGCCCGGCATCGCTGCCCAGCGGGTCGTGCTGGCCGGCCTGGGCCCGCAAGATGCGTTCTCTCCCAAGGTGCTCGCCTCTGCCTACCGCGCCTCGCTGTCGGCGGCCGCCGGGTTGGGCGTGGCCGAGGCGGTATCGGCATTGGCAGCCGTGCCCATGCAGGGTGCCGACATGCGCGCCCGGGCCAGGCTCGCCGCGATCGCCGCCGCAGATGTCACATATCGTTTCGACGCCACCCTCGGCAAGCGCGATGCTTCGAGCCGGCCCAAGCTTGGCCGCGTCGCCCTCGCCGTCGAACGGTCCGACACCAAGGAAGCCGAGGCAGGACTGCGCGAAGGCGGCGCCATCGGGAACGGCATGAGCCTGGCGCGCGACCTCGGCAACCTCCCGGCCAACGTCTGCACGCCGACCTACCTGGGCGAAACGGCCAAGAAGCTTGGCCGGACGCACAAGCTCAAGGTCGAGGTGCTCGACCGCAAACAGATCGAAGCGCTCAAGATGGGGTCGTTCCTGTCGGTGGCGCGTGGCTCTGATGAACCGCCCAAGTTCATCGTGATGCGCTACGAAGGCGCGAAACAAAAACCCGCCTCGCGTGCCAAGGCAGCCGGCGCCAAGACGGCCGGCCAAGGGCCCATCGTGCTGGTCGGCAAAGGCATCACATTCGATGCAGGCGGCATCTCGCTCAAGCCCGCCTCCGGCATGGATGAAATGAAATACGACATGTGCGGCGCGGCGAGCGTATTCGGCACGCTGCGCGCCGTCGCCGAGCTTGGATTGCCGCTGGACGTGATCGGCGTCGTCCCCGCCTGCGAAAACCTGCCCAGCGGTCGGGCCAACAAGCCGGGCGACGTCATCACCACCATGTCCGGCCAGACCGTGGAAATCCTCAATACCGATGCGGAAGGACGCCTCATCCTGTGCGATGCACTGACCTACGTGCAGCGCTTCAAGCCGGCCGCGGTCATCGACATCGCCACGCTCACCGGCGCCTGCGTCACTGCCCTGGGTCACGTCAATACCGGCCTGTTCACGCCGGACGACGCACTGGCCGACGCCCTGCTCGGCGTGTCGCGGCAGGTGCTCGATCCGGTCTGGCGCATGCCCCTGGACGACGATTACCAGGAGCAGCTCAAGTCCAACTTCGCCGACATGGCCAACATCGGCGGCCCGCCGGCCGGCGCCGTCACGGCAGCCTGCTTCCTGTCGCGCTTCGCCAAGGGTTATCGCTGGGCGCATCTGGACATTGCCGGCACGGCATGGCGCAGCGGCAAAGACAAAGGCGCAACGGGCCGGCCGGTGCCGCTGCTCACGCAGTACCTCCTGTCCTTGAGCTGAATCGCACGGCCAATGACTGAAATCGACTTCGCGTTCAGCGCCCCCGACCGCCTGCGCACCGCCTGCTTGATCGCCACCCGCCGCCACCAGGCGGGGCATAGGCTGGTGGTGTATTGCCGCGATCATGGACGGCTGACCGCGTTCGATCAAATGCTGTGGGCGCTGGACGACATCTCTTTCGTTCCCCACGTTTGGCTCAACGACCCGCTCGCCGCGGACACCCCCATCGTCCTGACCTCCTCCGACGCCCCCACGCCGCATCACGATTGGCTGCTCAACCTGGACGATGCCTGGCCGCCCATCTACGCCCGCTTCCAGCGGGTCATCGAGGTCGTGTCTACCGATCCGGCAGACCGTGAGGCGGCCCGGGCGCGCTGGCGCTTCTACCAAGAATGCGGCCACAACATCGTGCGGCATGACGTGTCGCGCCAACAAATCCCGTAACCACGGGGCATATCGACATGCACTCTCCCTTCCCTCCCCGCAATGATCCGGCCATCCCGGTCCTGACCGAAGTCCTGGACGTGCCGCTGCCGTCGTCGACACCCGCCTCGCCCCCAGCCGGGCGGGCCTCGCCGGCCGCGCGCACCGAGCCCAGTTTTGCGGCGCCACGCACGCCAGACTTCGAGAAAGAGATAGAAGCCCTGCGCACGGCCGTGCTGCAGGACCTCCTGGAGCGGGTCGACCCGCTGCTCAAGGGCCGCATGCGCACCGCGCTCGAATTGGCAGCCGCGCGCGCCCTGGATGACGTTGCCGCGAGCCTGCGCGAAGAACTTGGCCGCATGGTCGACGAAGCCGTGCAGAAAGAGCTGATCCGCCGCGAAGCCGCCGATTTCCAGGCCCGGAGCCGCCCTGCGTCCGAATAAGCGCCTCCACGCCCGCGACCCCGGCGCCGGGAAGGCCGAGCCGGCCGCGCGGACGACCCTGCCGAAGGCGGCAAGCCACTCAATCCACTAAAATCGTAGGTTTACGGGCGGCGGCCACGTGCCCGCCTCCTCTTCGACGCATTTCCGGAACTCCGATGACCCAAGCATCCACCCCAGCCCAAAACGAAACCGACGAACTGCCCAAGAGTTTCGAGCCAGCGGCCATCGAGGCGCGCTGGTATCCGCTATGGGAACAACGCGGGGACTTCCAAGCCGGGGTACACGTAAAAGGGCCCAACAACGACCAAGCCTTCGCCATCCAGCTGCCGCCGCCCAACGTAACCGGCACGCTGCACATGGGGCACGCGTTCAACCAGACCATCATGGACGGCCTGACGCGCTACCACCGGATGCGCGGCTTCGATACGGTATGGATTCCCGGCACCGACCACGCGGGCATCGCCACGCAGATCGTGGTCGAGCGCCAACTCGACGCGCAGAAGATCAGCCGCCACGACCTCGGCCGCGAGAAATTCGTCGAAAAGGTCTGGGAATGGAAGCAATACTCGGGCGGGACCATCACTAACCAGATGCGGCGCCTAGGCACGTCGCCCGACTGGACGCGCGAATACTTCACGATGAACGAAGACATGTCGCGCGGCGTGGCGGAAGTCTTCACCCGCCTCTATGAGCAGGGCTTGATCTACCGGGGGAAACGCCTGGTCAACTGGGACCCTAAGCTCATGACCGCGGTCAGCGACCTCGAAGTCGTCAGCGAGGAAGAAGACGGCCACCTGTGGCACATCCGCTACCCGGTGGAAGGCAGCGACAGCTTCATCACGGTCGCGACCACGCGTCCGGAAACGATGCTGGGCGACGTGGCAGTCATGGTGCACCCTGACGACGAGCGCTACCAGGCGCTCATCGGCAAGCGAGTGCGCCTGCCGCTTACCGACCGACTCATCCCCGTCATCGCCGACGACTACGTCGACCGCGAGTTCGGCACAGGCGCGGTCAAGGTCACGCCTGCGCACGACTTCAACGACTACGCAGTCGGCCAGCGCCACGGGCTGCCCATGATTTCCATCCTGACACTGGACGGACGCATCAACGACCAGGCCCCCGAGGCGTATCGGGGGCTGGACCGCTTCGAGGCGCGCGCCCGCATCGTGGCCGATCTCGAGGTCCAGGGCCTGCTCGCCGAAGTCAAGAAGCACAAGCTGATGGTGCCGCGCGGCGATCGCACCAACGCCATCATCGAGCCCATGCTGACCGACCAGTGGTTCGTCGCCATGAGCAAGCCCGCGCCCGAAGGCACCCTCCACCCCGGAAAATCGATCACCCAGGTGGCGCTGGAAGTCGTGGCCGACGGCCGCGTGAAGTTTTATCCGGAGAACTGGACCACTACGTACAACCAGTGGCTGAACAACATCCAGGACTGGTGCATCTCCCGCCAGCTGTGGTGGGGGCACCAGATTCCCGCGTGGTACGCCGACGACGGCCGGATCTTCGTCGCCCGCAGTGAACAAGAAGCCCGGGACAAAGCCGCCGCGGCCGGCTACACCGGTCCGCTCACGCGGGATCCGGACGTGCTCGACACCTGGTTCTCGTCCGCGCTGGTGCCTTTCACCACGCTCGGCTGGCCCGAGCAGACACCCGACCTGTCCCGCTACTTGCCGTCTTCGGTGCTGGTCACCGGCTTCGACATCATCTTCTTCTGGGTCGCCCGGATGGTCATGATGACCACCCACTTCACGGGCCAGGTTCCGTTCAAGCACGTCTACGTGCATGGCCTCATCCGCGACGCCGAAGGGCAAAAGATGAGCAAGTCCAAGGGCAACACCCTGGACCCTGTCGACCTGATCGACGGCATCGGCCTCGACGAGCTGGTTGCGAAACGCACGACGGGCCTGATGAACCCCAAGCAGGCCGAAAGCATCGCCAAGAAAACGCGCAAGGAGTTTCCCGACGGCATCCCCGCCTTCGGGGCAGACGCCCTGCGCTTTACGATGGCGGCCTACGCCACCCTCGGCCGCAACATCAACTTCGACCTCAAGCGCTGCGAAGGCTATCGCAACTTTTGCAACAAGCTTTGGAACGCTACCCGCTTCGTGCTGATGAACGTGGAAGGCAAGGACTGCGGGCTGGAACCCGGGGCCGAAGTCGAACTGTCCATATTCGATAAGTGGATCATCAGCCAACTGCAGCGGACCGAGGCCGAGGTCGCCAAGGGTTTCGAGGATTACCGCTTCGACAACATCGCGACCGCGCTCTACCGCTTCGTCTGGGACGAATACTGCGACTGGTACGTCGAACTGGCCAAGGTCCAGCTTCAGGCCGGCAGCGAGGCGCAGCAACGCGGCACGCGCCAAACCCTGATCCGGGTACTGGAGACCGTGCTACGGCTCGCCCACCCCATCATTCCTTTCATTACCGAGGAACTGTGGCAGAAGGTGTCCGTCGTGGCCGGCAAGCGGCGCGCAGACGAAGCCACCAGCGTGGGGCTGCAGCCTTACCCCGTCGCACAGCCCGAGAAGATCGATGAAGCGGCCGAGGCCGCCATGGCTGAGTTCAAGGCGCAGGTGGACGCGGTCCGCGCCTTGCGCGGGGAAATGAACGTGCCCCCCTCTCAGAAAGCCCCGCTCAACGCGACCGGCAACCGCGCGACGCTGGAGCGCAACGCACCCTACCTGGCAGCGCTGGCGCGGCTGAGCGAAGTCAAGGTGGTGGACCAGCTGCCCGACATCATCGGTGCCCCAGTACAAGTCGTGGGCGATGCGCGGCTCATGCTGCACATCGAAGTGGACGTCGCCGCGGAAAAGGCGCGCCTCGACAAGGAAATCGCCCGCCTCGAGGGCGAGATCGCCAAGGCCAACGGCAAACTGAGCAACCCGAACTTCGTCGATCGGGCGCCGGCGGCCGTGGTGGAACAGGAAAGAAGCCGGCTCGCGCAATTCACCGACACGCTGGGCAAGATCCGGGAACAACGCGCCAAGCTGGGCTGACCGGCAAGCCTCGCGTACAAAAAAAGAACGGCCCGCACGGGCCGTTCTTTTTTTGGAGGGCCCGGGCCGCTGCAAGCGGCCCGAGGCGCGCGACGCGCTCAGCGTCGTTTCAAATAGTGGACGAACACTTCCCCGTCGTCAGCCTGGGCAATCAACTCGTTGCCCGTCTGCTTGGCGAAGGCCTGGAAATCCCGCACGGAGCCCTTGTCCGTGCAGACGACCTTGAGCACCTGGCCGCTCACCAAGTTCGACAACGCTTTTTTTGCGCGCAGGATGGGCAAAGGGCATTTGAGCCCTTTGGCATCCACTTCCAGATCGAATGCAATCGATTCGGTGTTCATCGAAGCCTCTCCTGCCGCCCTTTACAGGCGGCTCTCAACCCATGCCTGCACGCTGGCGAGCGCCTGGGGCAACGCGGAAGGATCGCTGCCGCCGGCCATGGCCATGTCGGGCCGGCCGCCGCCCTTGCCGCCCACTTGCTGGGCCACGAAGTTGACCAGTTCCCCGGCCTTGACCTTGCCCGAGACGTCGTTCGTCGCGCCGGCGACCAGGCTTACCTTGCCACCGTCGACGGTGGCCAGCACGATGGCGGCGGACTTGAGCTTGTTCTTGAGCTGGTCCACGGTCTCGCGGAGGGATTTCGGATCGACGCCGTCGAGCTTCGCGGCCAGTACTTTCACGCCCTTCACCTCGACGGCCGATGCCGCCAGGTCGTTGCCGGCGCTACTCGCGAGCTTGCTCTTGAGTTGGGCGATTTCCTTTTCCAGGCCCTTTAATTGGTCCTGGACCTGCGCGATGCGCGCCGGCAGGTCGCCCGGCTGCACCTTGAGCGCGCCGGCTGCCGAGTTCAGGGTCGCATTCAGGTTCTGCAGGTAGGCAAGCGAGTTGTCGCCGGTAATGGCCTCTACGCGGCGCACCCCGGCTGCCACGCCCCCTTCGGAGACAATCTTGAACAGGCCGATGTCGCCCGTGCGGCTCACGTGCGTGCCCCCGCACAGCTCGCGCGAGAACCCGATGTCGAGCACCCGCACTTCGTCGCCGTATTTCTCCCCGAAAAGCGCCATGGCACCGCCCTTGACGGCTTCGTCATAAGCCATCAACCGGGCCTGCACCGGCGTATTGGCCAGGATCTCGCGATTGACGATGGCCTCGACTTGCGCGATTTGCTCGGCGGACATCGGGGCATCATGGGAGAAATCGAAGCGGGTCTTGTCGGGGTCGACCAGCGAGCCCTTCTGCTGCACGTGGTCGCCCAGGACCTGGCGCAGCGCCTTGTGCATCAAGTGGGTGGCCGAGTGGTTGCGCATGGTGCGCGCCCGCCGCAGCTCGTCCACCCGGGCGTCGACCGTGTCGCCCACGGCAAGCGATCCCGAGACGAGCTTGCCGTGATGCCCGAACACCTCGGCCTGGATTTTCTGGGTATCTTCCACCTCGAACCGGACCTGCCCTTGTTCCAGCACGCCGGCGTCGCCCACCTGGCCGCCCGACTCCGCATAGAAAGGCGTGCGATCCAGCACGACCACCGCAGCCTGCCCTGCCTCGATGCGCGGCACGGAGACGCCGTCCACGTACAACGCAGTCACTTTGCCCTGCACTGCCAAGTGGGTGTAGCCCTCGAATACAGTCTTGACGCCGTCGTACGCCAGGCCGGCGGCCATCTTGAACTTGCCGGCGGCGCGGGCCTGCTCGCGCTGGCGCGACATGGCAGCCTCGAAACCGTCCATGTCCACCTCCACGTTGCGCTCGCGGCAGATGTCGGCCGTCAGGTCGACCGGAAATCCATAGGTGTCATACAGGTTGAAGAGCGTATCGCCGTCCAACGGGGCACCCGGCTTCAACGCGGCAAGCGCGTTGTCCAGGATTTTCATGCCGTGCTCCAGCGTTTCGCCGAAGCGCTCCTCTTCCTGGCGCAGCACCTGCTCCACGCGCGGCGCGGCCTTGGCCAGCTCCGGATAGGCCTCGCCCATTTCGGCCACGAGATCCTTCACCAGGCGATGGAAGAAAGGCTTGGTCTGCCCCAGCTTGTAGCCATGGCGCAGTGCCCGCCGGATGATACGGCGCAGCACATAGCCCCGGCCTTCGTTGCCGGGGATGACGCCGTCCACGACCAGGAACGAGCACGCGCGGATGTGGTCGGCGATGACCTTCAGCGAATTGTTCGCCAAGTCCGTGCAGCCGGTTTCGCGCGCGGCAGCCTTGATCAGGTTCTGGAACAGGTCGATTTCATAGTTCGAGTGGACGTTCTGGAGCACCGCGGCGATGCGTTCGAGCCCCATGCCGGTATCCACGCAGGGTTTGGGCAACGGCGTCATGTTGCCCGAAGCGTCGCGGTCGAACTGCATGAACACCAGGTTCCAGATCTCGATGTAGCGGTCGCCATCAGCCTCGGGCGATCCCGGCGGGCCGCCCCAGACATCCGGGCCATGGTCGTAGAAGATCTCAGAACACGGGCCACAGGGGCCCGTATCGGCCATCTGCCAGAAGTTGTCCGACGCGTAGCGGGCGCCCTTGTTGTCGCCGATGCGCACGATGCGCTCGACGGGTACGCCGATCTCGTTCTTCCAGATGTCGTAGGCTTCGTCGTCTTCCTGGTAGACCGTCACCCACAGCTTTTCCGCAGGCAGCTTGTAGACCGTGGTGAGCAGTTCCCACGCGTAATGGATGGCATCGCGCTTGAAATAGTCGCCGAAGCTGAAATTACCCAGCATCTCGAAGAACGTATGGTGCCGGGCGGTGTAGCCCACGTTCTCGAGGTCGTTGTGCTTGCCGCCCGCGCGCACGCTGCGCTGGGCGGAGGTGGCGCGCTTATAGGGACGAACTTCGTTGCCCAGGAAAACGTCCTTGAACTGGACCATGCCCGAATTGGTGAAGAGCAAGGTCGGGTCGTTAGCAGGCACCAACGACGAGGACGGCACGACGGTGTGCCCCTTGGATTCGAAGAACTGGAGGAACTTCTGACGGATCTCGGCGGATTTCATCGCTGCACGCAGGTAGGGGATGAATCGCCAACAGCGCCCGTTTACATCCCCGGATAAATATCGAATCTTTGATTATAGAGGGACGCAGCTCAGCGGCCGCCCAGGGCCTTCTTGATCTTCTGGTCGGTCTTGTATTGGCTGAGGGCGTACACGGACCATATCGCGGCCGGCACCCACCCGATCACGGTGAGCTGGAGGATGAGGCACACGATGCCGGCGAAAGGGCGGCCGATAGTGAAAAACTGCAGCCAGGGAAGCAAGAGGGCGAGAAGTAGGCGCATAGAGACCCCGAAACAGTAATGGCGGCCATTTTACCCAGGCGCCCTCGCCGGTGCGGGGCGACGGCTTCCATGAGCGGAGCGCCACATCCCTGGCCCCTTGCACCGCGGACCAGGAAACGCCCGGCAAGCCGCCCGGGGTACGTACGTAGAGCCCCGCATCTCGAGACCGTAGGAACGCCCGTTAGATCTTCATAGCTCGACCATCCGCATCGAAACCAGGTCGCGGGCGCTCGGGCGCCTTTATCTCCTCGTGATGCCCTACCGCCATGAAAACAACCTTATTTCCCGTCCTTCCGAAATTTCTGCAACCTGCCCTGCGCGTGCTTCCCCTGACAGCGCTCCTTGCCGCATGCGGCGGCGGAGGAAGCGACGGCCCGCCCGCCACCCCGCAAACGCCACCGACGCCGGACACCGACCGGCCTATTACCGAAATGCCCGTTTCGAGCTATACCGGAGACAAACTCGAAGCCTTCATGCGCCTGAACCAGGCTCGCCTAGCCGCCGGCGTCAGCGCCGTCGAGCAAAACGCCCAGCTCGACGCGGCGGCGCAGGCACATGCGACGTATCAGGTGCGGAATTACAGGGTTGGGCATGGAGAGGATCCCGGCAAACCATGGTTCACGGGAGTCGACCATCGAGCAAGGGCACGCGCTCAAGGTTATTCAGGCACAACCGTAGTCGAGGTGATCAGCTACGCGCGTCCCGGCGTCGACGCCATCGAATCCCTCCTTCAGTCCGTCTACCACCTGCACGGCGTGCTGGAGCCGCGTGCAAACCAGATCGGCATCGGCAGCGATTCCACCTCGACCCCCGCGCCGCTTTCCAGCACCAGCATCACGATGGGCACGAGCGGCCGGGGCCTGCTGACACTAGGCTCGGTCTGGCATTGGCCGGTCGACGGGCAGGCCGACGTCAACCCCATCTTCTACCCTGCCAATGAATCGCCCAACCCGGCCCCCGACCTCGAGTCCGCGGGCACGCCGATCATGTTTTGCGGGGCCGAAGGCGATTTCGCCCCCTTGCGCGTCATCGGCGTCGCCCTCCAAGAACGCGAGTCTGGCGCTTCCATCCCTGCCAGGCTGCTGGTGAACGAGCGGGTGCAGGCCGAGGCCGGATCGAACATCGATATCGTCGTGGACCCCAATCTCGCGCTGTCATCCGTCTACCAGGGCTGCGTCTTCCTGCTGCCCACGACCGAACTCCAGTTCGGCAAGACCTACCAGGTCTCGGTCCACGCCGAGCAGGCAGGCAAAGACATCTCGACCGACTGGCGCTTCGAGACCCGCAGCGCAAACCCGGCGCTGCGGGATGGCGCAAAGCCCCTACCCCGGGAACTCGTAGCTGCAGGCGGATAAGAAACTTCCGTTCATGAAGAAGTGGCCCGAATAGCCGTTGGCGACCGGCTCCAAATGCCGGTTCTGGTTGGAAAAGGCGCTTTGATTGTGCGCAAAGGCTTCCCACGTATAGGAACCGGAAGCCTGCGCGCTCCCGTAATACCCGGGCCCACAGCCAGCGCCCGCTATGGTGATCGCGGAGTTGCTGATCCCGAACGTCAGGTTCACCGGCGTGCCGGCGCTGAGGACGCATTGTGTCTTCCAGGGCGTCAACGTACACAGCTCGTACCAGGCGTTCTGCCCCGGGTTGTGCACCTGGATCTGCGCCCCGCTGCTGCGGACCGCCACGCGCAGGAATGCCGGCAGCTCGGCCCAGCCGCTGCGGCCGTCCCACGCTTCTCGGAAATAGATATCGGCGCCATTCAATGCGTCCAGGAAGTCTTGGATCGTGGCGGGTGCCTTGCCGGCATCGGGAACAGGATCCACAGGCGGCGACGTCGGCGCATCCGGCATGACCTTTTGCGCCACCCCCGTGATATGCGTGGAATCCGCCCACGGCGAACGCACCTGCGGCTCGGCGGGTTGGCCGTATGCCTGCGCGGCCGCGGCGAGCCAGCCGCCCAGGCCCATCAGTAAGTGTCGCTTCATGGATCTCTCCTAGTATTTGCAATAGACCTGGGCGATGGCCTTGGCCTGCCCGCCCAGCGCCGTCCCATCGAAATCGAGCAGCTGCACCTGCCACGCCGTGCCGGCATCGAGCGCCTTGCGCGTAAATGACGCCCCCTTGGAAGACTCGATCTGGGGCAATAGATAAATGAGTGGCACTCCGCTGGCGGTGCCGAGGCGTCCGCACGTGGGCTTCTGCACCAGGTCTCCCGACCCGACCACCTGGCTGCCCGTCATGACGTAGCTGGAAAGCAGATCATCGGCGCGCATCCAAACCCCCAGGCGGCACACCAACCCCGTCCCGGTATCCGCATCGGTGGCGAAAGCGCCGTTGGGCGTACAGGCCGTCCCGTTCGAGGCGATGGCGGCCAATTCCCGCCAGGCTCCCCCTACGCACACGAGTAGGCCACCCGCGGCCGTACGCGCGAATTCGGCGTTGGCCCCAGCCTCGGGCGACATCAGCGGAGCGCAAGGCGTATTCGCAACCGCCACCTCGCGAACGCCCAGCCGTGCCGCCGAGACGCCGGCGTGGCCGACGAGGTCACGGCCGGAGACAGTCAAGGCCACGCCATCGCCGGTGGCGACGACCATCTGCCCTGCTGCGACCCGAATGGCGGGTTGGGGATCGGCCGCATCGAACACGGACCCCCGGTCTGTGACCAACCCGAGCGCCCCCATGACCCGCTGGCTGGCAATCACGCCCGTGGCAGGGTCTATGCGCACGACCGCACCGTTGTCGGCCTGGAACAGCCCTGTCTTCGTCTGCAGCAGGCCAGAGCACTGTATGGTCATGACGCCCGTGTTGCTGGCGGAGATGCAATCGCCTGCCGCTCCGCGCAGCGTGAGCGTATCGTGCAGCCGAACGGCCCCCTGCACGTCCAGGCCGCCTCGTAGGTCGGGGTTGCGGGTGTCGCGCATGCGCACGAACTGCTGAAAGAGCGTGGTATCCAGGCTCGCCAACGCGCCTACCGTGCCGGCCGCGGCGCCGAGCGGATTGGCAACAGTAAAGGTGGCGCCCCGCACCACGGAGGGCTGCCGGCTATATGCCGCGCCGCCGAACCCTCCGCTCGCCATGACGACCTGTGCCAATAGCTGGTCGTTTGCCTCGGCGGCGCCCGGCGGCCTGAGCGGAGTCGTCGTATGGACCAGGGCATCCATCCGGCAGCCCGCGCCCGGGCATGCCCCGCTGCGCTCGATGCGAATGGCAACGTCTTGGTTGAACGGCGTGCGGTCCGGGAACGAGGCCTGCAACATGCCAGCGGCCCGCAGTTCGCTCAGGGTGGGGGCCAACGGCGCCGCCACGCCAGGAATGTCCTGCCCGCTTGCCAGGGCGTCGTAATGCTGGACGAGATAACCATCCAGCGCACCCTTGACGGCGAGCAGATACGTCCCGGTGGCGTGCGCCGCGGCATCGTCGACTTCCTGCATCAGGCGGCCGGCCGCGAGCACCGCCAGCACCATGGCTATGCTCGCGGCCACGGCCACTTCGACCAGCGTCACCCCCCGCTGTCGCGCGGACGCGGCACGACGACGTGTTCCGGCCAGCCTCTCCATCCCCTGCCTCAGCGCGCGGTAAACGAAAACGTATTCGTGTCGCCGCTCGTGCAGGCTCCGTCCGCGCCCACCGCGTCGTAGACGCCCGCGGCGTTGCCTGTCCCGGGCTGCTTGACCGCACTGCCGTTGATCACGATGCGCTCTGAGACGCGCTGCATGACGGCGGCCAGCCCGGGGCACGCGGCCTCGTTGACTTTGTCCAGCGTCAGCTCGAAAGCATCCCCCGCGCTGGTCATCGTGCCGGCAGCCAAGACAATGCGGCCGTCGCTGGCGCCCAATCCGTGGCGCACGATGGCCGCTGCCCCCGCACCGCTGACGGTGACGACGCTGCTGCCGCGCAACGCGTTGGCCAGCTGCACGATCCCGATGCCTGCGTAGGGCGTCGTCCCCAATCCCTGGCTCGACGCTTTGGTCCGGGCGATGAAGCGCTGCAACTCCTGCGCCACGGCCGGTACCTTGTTCTCGATGATGTACCCGTTGATGGCCGGAATGCCCACGATCGCAGCGATCAACACGATGGCTGCGACGATGGCGACTTCCACCAAGGTGAAACCTTTCTGGCGATGCAGGGAGACTCGGAAAAAGCGACGCATTGGATACCTCATCGGCTGGAGTAATAATTCGTCAGGGACGTCCGCATTTCCTGGACGACGCCCATGTGCCAGAAAACGATGGACAGCGCCGTTCCTACGGACGCCAAGAGCAGGATCCAGCGCGCCGCGGCGGCCTTGCGCGCCACCTGCCGCAAAGACCGCTCCACGAGCCGCTGCCTCGTCTGTTGCAAGGCGGTGTCCATGCCTCGCGCCGCGATGAGGTCGGTCAGGAACCATAGGGTTTCGGCGTCGACGATGCCGGTATCGAAGGTCGAACTACCGACCCGCCCATCGTCGATGTTGGCGATCATCCGTTCCAGGTGCCATCGGCGCCACGGCGTCGCGCCTTCTACCTGCAGTTCGAGCGCTTCGCGCAATGCCGTGCTCACGTTGCCGCGCCGCTTGACCATCGTCGCAAGCGATGCCAGGAAACCGATGCCCTGGAGATCCCGATACAAGCGCCACACGAACCATCGATCCAACACGTGCCGGAGGCGTCCCGTCAGATTCGGCAACGACCATGCCACGAAATAGATCGCAAGGCCCAGGCACACGACGAAAGCAAATAAATGTGCCTGCACGAACTCGGCGAATGCATACAGCTTGCGCGTCAACCCTCCAACGAACTCGGCGGGGAGCATGCCAAATGCGCGCTTCAGGCGCGGCACCGTGAACAATGGCACCGCTACGATCATCCCGAAGGTGACCAACACTGCGGCGAAGGCCACGGACAGCGTGCTCACGAGCGTCCTCCTGGTTTCCTCGACCAGGCGCGTCAACGCTGCCACATCGCGCAAAGTCTGTTCGAGCGCGCCGCCCCCGCCCCGTTGGGCCATCCGGATCAAGACGAGCTCATCAGTGGGCAAGGTGGACCGGAAGGTCTCGTACAGGTCGCCCCCACCCTCCTGGTAGCGTGCGGCCCAATGGCCGGAAAGCACGCCGCGCGGGTGACGCCCATAACGCCTGGCGTCGTCGAGGAATATGTCCCGCAGCGTCTTGCGGCCGCTGCTGGCTTCCATGATGTCGGCAAGGTAGTCGTAGTAATCCGCCCGCATGGGACGAAAGCATCGTGCGGCCACGCTCACGCGCAACCCTTCGAGCGAGGGCATCATGATGCGGCCCCCCGCCCTGAGTCTCGCCGGCGCGAGAGCAGCGCGGGCACCCGGCCCGACGCCAGCCGGCGCCTTCGCATCGGGCGCCTCGCCGCCGCGCCGGCATGTTTCGCCCGCATCTGCACCGTCTCGAAACTGACGAATCTCGGCTCGATGTCGCGCGGATCTATCCAACCCTGGGATGCCTTGTAGATAGCGCACTCCATGGCTGTCTTGCCCGTCATGTCGGGGTGGTCGAACGCCGTGCGTCGCCGATACCGGAAGTAATCCCGCAAGGCAAGCGCATCGGCATCGCGTACGAGACGCAGAAAGTCGTCATCGACGGCCGGATCGATCATCTCGGCCGCCACCGTGCGGCCGGCATATCCTTGCAGCTCGGCGAGCCCGGCTTCCTTGCACGATGCGCAACCCGCAGGGTTGCGCACCTTCAGGCGGCCAATATCGAGCCCGTACAGTTCCTGCAGGCGACCGGCATAGGCCCTCCACTCGTCCGGCGATCCGTCCTCCCCGCCTCTTCGTTCGAACAGGGAAGACAGGGGCAGCGCGCAGCGCGGACACAAAGTGGGTAGCAAAGTCTGGTAAATGAGCAGCTTCAGGATGCCCGGCGTGGACAGCAAACGGCGAGACACCCCGATGAATTCGGAAGCCAATCTGTCCGGGATCAGGGCCGCACTGCCGGCATGCGTCGTCGTGTAGAGATTGCTGCCCGAACTGGCAAGATCCATGAAGGCCCTGCCGGTAGAGCGATCGCGTATTTCGCCGATCAGCAAGTCGTTCATGGCCGACCGCTTGATCGTCTTGAGCTTGGCATCGAATTCGTTCGACACGGTACCGTCGAGCGAGCGGCTCACGCTGTTCTGCAGTGCGTTCGGGATCAGGTACTCCACGGGATCCTCGAGCGTGATGACCTTGCGGGTGGGCGGGATGGCCGCCATCATCGAAGCAATCGTGGTCGATTTCCCCGATCCCACCACGCCCGCCAGCACGATGGCCCCGCCCTCCGCCTTCAGGGCACGCTCCATGGTCTGGATTTGCGAGGGCAGATACCCCAGCTGCGCGAAGTCCCTGGGCTGCTCGGTCATGTCCATGCGCAGCAGGCGCATCGTGACCGACGCGCCCGCGTCGGTAGCCAGCGACGCCCAACGCAGCATGTACGCCCCGCCCTCCACCTCATGCAGAATGCTGCCCTGCTGCTCTGTCATGGGATCGAACACGGCGCCGTTTCCGCCCTGTATGTCCATGTACGCCACGGCAAGGATTTCCATCAGGGTCGAGGTATGCATGCCGCGGAACCTCTCGGGCATCACGTAGCGGCCGCCAACCGTATACCGGATCTCGGATTCAGGGTGGGCCATCCTGACGTTGAAATGGATGTCGCTCGCGCCGTGACGGACGCCCCATGCCACGATGTCGTGGAACGCTGCAGCCATGGAGCTCTTGACCGGGTCCATCAGGACCCTGCGGCGGGAACGCAGGGTCTCGCCCGTAATCTGGCCGCGCACGATGGACAGCAATAGCGTGGCATGCACGACCACCCGCGCAGGGCGTGCCAACGTACGCCCGCGCGCCCGCACCATGCGCTCGAACTCCTCGATCTGCTCGCTGCGGACGTAGTCATCCACGGTGAATAGGGCAATCTCGCCAGTGTCCAACTCGACGGGGCAAAATTTGTTGAGCAGGCTGCCTAGGTCGAATTCGGTGCGCAATGCCCGCTTGAATGCAGGGGTCATGCGTGCAAGCTGATCCCGGTTGTCGATCCGGGCGAAAGGCGCCGAGAGGGCGTCGATTTCGCCGGCAAACGCCCCGTTTGCCGGCGTGGGCGAGTGCTTGATCGTACGCAGTCGCGTACGGGTAGCGGATATCAACATGAAGCCTCCTGTGGGCGATGGCCGCTGGCGTCACGGGCGGACGGCGGGAGGAAGTGCAAGCATGGGGAGCATGGGCGGCGGAGCCTGGGCCGGTGTCGGAACAGGCGGGGCGAGGCCCGGCGGACTGGGCAGCGATGCCGACGGGTCGAAGCACGCCGACCTCTGCACCGCGCCCTTGCGCAGGTATATGCACCCTTCTTCGATGCGGTGCAGCCGGTAGTCCGAGGAGGCGGACGTCGCACCGAAAGGCAAGTCGCGCCCCTGGCGATATACCTTGGGTTCACCGTTGACCAGGACCACCGCGGTCAGCGCACCGCGCAAGCCGTAAACGGCTGAAAGGACGAGCTTATCCGGGCGGCGCGCGACCTTGGGGGGCTGCGCGCCCTCCCCGCCTGCCCCCCGCCGCGCGCGTTCGGCCGCCAACGCGCGCTCGGTATCGAGCCTGAGCATTTCGCGAACCTTGTCGAGATCCGCATCGCTCGCCCATGCAAGCGGTCCATAGGCGGCCGCAGACGCAAACGCGGCCAACGCCCATGCGATCCTCCTATTCATGCGCATAGAGCACTCCAGAAATACCGGCCATGAGCTGGCTGCGGTTCAATGCAGGTTCGACGGAAGGGTCCACGGATAGCGCGACGGATCGCCATTCGACCTGGCCTGCCAACGTACCGGGCAGCAAGAACATCGAACGTAGCGGCCCTTCGAGTGTCACCGTCCGCTCGACGAGGGCCGGTAACGACGGAGGAACGGGAAGCGGCACGCCGCGCTCGTCGCGCGGAGCCTCGACGCGCACTGGCGCCGCTTCTCCCAATGAGGCGGCGCTCAGGAGCGGCAGCAAGCGCTGCAGCGACGATATGGTTTCACTCTCGTGTTCGGCGCTCGTCTTGAGACGGGAAACATCCAAGGGACGGCCAGTGACAGAAACATCGAAGCGGGCAACCACGCCATCCATGGGTTGCCATGCCTCGCTCCACCCCTTAGGGCGGGAAGCCAGGAAACTGGCGTTGGTGGCGAGCCGGTGGATGCGGCCGTATTTCGCCCAGCAGGACCAACCGCGGACCGCGTCACGCTTGCATTGCGCCGAAGCGAGCCGCCAGCCGCCGATTTCCACGGGCAGGTCGACCAGTCGGTCGAACAAAGCGCCCCAGTCATGCTCCGCATCGACGCGGACGCGGCTGCGGAAAGCCTCCCATGCCTGCGACCAGGCGGCCTCGGGATCGACGGCCAGCGGTTCGACCGCGCGACCGGAGCGGCTTGCGTGCCAATCCCAGACGGCCCTCAGTAAAAACGCTGCTGCACAACCGATTACCGCCACCGCGACGGGACGAGGAATCCCCGGCAGCGCCCAACCGCAGGACCGAAGGCGGCACTCAGCCGAGGACTCGCTCATCAGTGCAGCGAATGGCATGGCGGGGCTGTCCAAGTCCAGCGCTTCCAGCACGGTCAGCGCATCGCCGTGACGCGCCGCGAGCTCGTCGATCGCCGCCAGCGCTTGTTCTGCCGTTGCATAGATGCGGTCGGAGTTCGTGAGCACCTTGCCGGACTGGGCAGCGACGACCCACACTCTTCCGTCGGGCAAGGCCGCCCGCAGCGCGACCACCCCATGCGGATGCTCCGCGGCAAAGGCCAACGCGCCGCTATGGAACAGCTCGGCTTCCTTGCGGTCGGCCCGCCCCAGCTTGACCACGCCTACGGCCTCTGAGTGCGAAGCATGCGCATAATGCGAGGCCTTGGTTTGCTTCGCCTTCTGTCTGGCGCGAAGGTCGAGCCGGCTACCGAGGATGGTATGCCAGCGCATGCCAAGCACCAGCACGCGATCATCGTTGCTGAACCGAAGCAATACGTAGTCGTTCATGCTCCGGCCCTCAGAATCCTTCTTCGACCTGGGCCGTGATCAGCACCACGGTATGGCGCCGTTCGCGCGCGGTTTTTCCCGACCCTCCCAGGACCAGGGGCGCGCCTTCGTCGAGCCTGCGCTTGTCGTATTGGTCCTGCGAGCGCTCGAAGCCGGAAATGAGCACGGGCTGCCCCGGCCGCAACTCCACCTGCTGCACCGTGCCCATGCCGTCGATGGTTTTCTGCTGCAGTTGGACCTGATTGCCGTTAGCGCCGAAGGTGAGCGTCTTGAGCGGTTGCGCCACGGTATTGTCATACGCGATGGTGAGCAGGATCTGGCCATCCTCCTGCGCATCCGGAATGACGGTGAGGAAAGAGCCGACCGTTTCTTCTTTCTGCGTGACCGAAGGCGCCGTAGAGGTGCCCGCTGAGGAAGCCACCGTCGTGACCTGGACCTGGTCGATATAGGTGAAGGTCGTGCGCACGGCGTGGGTAACGGGCCGTCGGTTCAGGGTCTGCAGCGGTACGGTAGTCCGCCGGGTAATGGTGGCCACCTCGCTCAACGCTTTCAGAACGAGCGCCGTGCCGTCCCAGCGTCCTCCCGTGATCGAGACGCCCAGTCCGGTTCCGGCGACGTCCGAAACGAGAGACTCAGGGCTCCCGCCCTGCAGGGCGTCGCGCGTGCGCCGGTAGACGAGGCTCCAATCGATTCCATGTTCGCTTTGGTTCTTGGCCACCAGCTCGATCTCTTCGAACATCAGGCGCACGCGCCTCGTCAGCGCCTTGTTCTCGCGCTCCAGGAATGCCGCAACCCGATCGAGCGCATCGGGGGTGTCGGTCACGACGATGAGCCCCGATGCATCACCATTGGCTGCGATGACGCCCGCGCGAGTCATGAAAGGCTCGAGCTTGCTCTTGATGGATGCGAGCGCGTCGCTGCCCCCCGCCTCGATGCGCGTGGATGAAGCGCTCTCGAAGGCACCGGCTCCTCCGCCACCAGTGCGGCCCAGGGTGGCGGCAGCCGTGGCCTTGAGCGTGAGAGCCCGGACGTTGAACACCCGGGTTTCGGTACGGTAAAAGACAATGGCGCCGGCCTCGTATTTCCAATAAACCCCAAGCCGGTTGGCCGCTAGGTCGAGCAGGCGCGGCAAGGGATGCAGGCCGGAAGGCAGTGTGAGCCGGGAGGCTGCCGGAAGCGTTGCGGCGCCGGCTGCGGGAGTGCTCAGCCGAGGCAGAAAAGCTTCGTACGGCAAGAGCGCCTCGGGCTGGACGCGGACCTGTATGCCGGTGGCAAGCGTCACTTGCTCGCCCAAGGTCTGCAAGTCTACTTTTCCGCCGGGAAACATGATGGCCGTCTCGACCGATGCGCGCAGCGGCTCGGGCAATGCAACGTCCCGGGCCAGAGGCTGGGGCTTTCCGGCCAGCCACGGGCGCGCGACGTCTTGTGCAAGTAGCTTGCGGCGCGTATCCACCACCGCATGCTGGAAACCTACCTGGGCGCCAGCTATGCTCTCCGCCGCGCGGGCAGCGGCATCGTCGATCTTGCGCATGGCTTCGATTTGCGCACAGCCGCACAGCGCGGCAGCCGCCATCATGCCGGCCCTCCCTAGCGAACGCGCGAAAAACGATGGCTTCATGGCCTACCCCTGGCGCGCCGCCGCAGGCGCCGTCCGGTCGCAGGATTCTGCGTAGGGAATGACGCGCAGCACTCGATTGGAGTAAAAGCACGGCTGCAGCGGACGCCACGACAACTCGGTCGAGGCCAGCAATTCGCGCACCGCCGACTTGAAATCGGTGCCCAGCCGGGCGGCCCCCACCAACGGAATATCGACGTCGACCGCCCAGTGCTCGTCCTGGAACGTCCAGCCCGCCGCTTTGGCCCAGCGGGCCAGCGCCTGGCGCATGGTACGGTCCGCCGGCGTGGCCTCGTACAGCGAAGGCGGCTGCACGGCCGCCGGCCTGGAACGCGCATCGCCCGCGACGTCCGCATCCGCGGCAACACGGGCGCGGCCTGCCGCCCCGGGAACCGGCGTCCGCTCGGAAAGTCCGGGTGGTACCTCCGCGTCGAAACCTCCCCCTTCGCTGCGCGGCGCCCGCCCCTCGTAGCGGACGCGTGCGAACACGTCGCCTATGCGCAATGTGAAGTCCCGCGCCGTGCCCGACACCACCGCATAGCCGCCCTGCCACGCCACGGCCGCCAAGCGGGCCTCGTGCGGGGCACCCGTGAATATCGCAGGTGGCAGCTGGCCCACCCGGAACTGCATGTAGGTCCGCTGCCCATCGTCGAAAACCTGCACCGGCGCGACCCGCCTGTCTCCCTCGACGCGGTAGGTGAAGTCATACTGGCTGCGGGCGGCCGCCCCGTGCGTGGCTTGCCCGGCCCGCTGCGCCAATGCGACGCCCGAGGCCAAGGCGAGAAAGACGGACACGACGACTCGACACGGATGCATAATGAACCCCCGGCAAAGCGTCGCGGACGGCGCCGCGACCAGGGCTGCATCGTGCCGCATGCGGCAAGGCGCGAGTAGCGTGTGAACTACGTACGTAAGGCCGCATTTGTCCTGCCCCAGCCAAGCTACCGAATCCCATGCGCATCCGAGTCCTGTCCGACCTCCACCACGAACACTTCGGCGGAAACCGCCCCCTTCCCAACGTCGATGCGGACGTGGTCGTCCTCGCCGGCGACATCCATAGCCACGAGCTGGGCATCGAATGGGCGGCGCACGCCTTCGGCAAGACGCCGGTGGTCTACGTCCCTGGCAATCACGAGTTCTACTCGGCCCACATGGGCAAGCTCGAGCGCAAGATGCGCGAAACGGCCCGCCGCCATGGCATACATTTCTTGGTCAACGAAGCGGTGGAATTCGAAGGCGTGCGCTTTCTCGGCACGACGCTCTGGGCCGACTTCGCGCTGTACGGCTCGCCGGCCGACGAGCTGGCCCAGGCCATGGCCGTACGCCTGATGCCGGATTTCAGCTGCATCGACACAGACGCCGGCCGGTTCACGCCCGACGCCTGCATCGCCCTGCACCAGGTGGCACGCAACTGGCTCGCCGAGCAACTTGACGCCCCTTACTCAGGCCGCACCGTGGTCGTCACCCACCATGCGCCAAGCGAGCGGTCGGTACCAGAACAATACAAAGGCAACCAACTATCGCCGGCGTTCTCGTCCAGGCTCGACGATTTGGTAGCCAAGGCAGATCTTTGGATACATGGCCACACGCATACCTGTTTCGATTACCACATCGGCAAGGCGCGCGTGGTCGCCAACCCGGGCGGCTACCCGGGCGAGAACGCGGACTTCGATCCTGAGCTGGTGGTGACGGTCTGAACGCGCGTCAATATAGGTCGACGCCGACGATGTCGTAACGATCCGTACATATCGCGTCGACCCCCCAGGAAAACAGCTCCCTCGCCCGGTCTGGGTCGTTGACCGTGTAGCACATGAGGCCATAGCCGGCCTCTTTGATGCAGCGGGCGAGTGCCGCATCGAGCATATCGTGGCGGCAGTGCAGCGATACGCATCCCAGGGCTTGCAGTCGCGCCAACCAATCGGCAGGAACGCCTTCCACCAACAGGCCGCGCGGGACGTCCGGCGCGGCGTTGCGCGCCGCTGCCAGGGCTTTGGCGGAAAACGATGAGAACAGCGGCAGCCGGGCGGGATCTGAAGTGTCGGCGAAAAGCTCCCGCACCATCTGCCCGACCACCTGGCCGGTATCGACGTCATGTCCCGCGCGAGGCTTGATCTCGATGTTCATCCAGACATCGTGCTCCCGCAGCCACTGCACCACGTCTTCCATGCGCGGCACGGGCTCACCTTCGAACCGCGGATGGAACCACGCGCCGGCGTCCATGCGCGACAACTCTTCAGAGTCGAAGGCGCCGACGTCGCCGTGGCCGGGGACGGTGCGCCCGAGCTGCGTGTCGTGCATGAGGATGGGCACGTCGTCGGCGGCAAGCATCACGTCGAACTCCACACCCCGGATTCCGCGCGCATGGGCTTCCCGCATGCCCGCCAGGGTGTTCTCGGGAGCCAGGACACCTCCGCCGCGATGGGCCAATATCCGGGGATACGGCCAGCGCGCTGCGGAAACGACGTTGGCCGAAACGCTCATTTTTTCGCGTTCATCACTGCCGCCGCCCGCGCCACGGCATCGTCCAGGCCTTGCTTGGGAGGCTTGATGCCATTCCAGACGGCATTGAGCTCGCTGTCGATGATGCTCACCACGCGGCCATAGTTGTTCAGGCGAAAGCCCCGGGTGAACTTGGCCGGGGGATTGGCCATCGCGCGCACCACGGCTTCGGCGCCGGGAATGTTCTTGTAGAACGACACGCTCGAGGCCCGGTAGGCAGCTTCGGTCAAGGGCAAGAAGCCGGTCTTCTGGTGCCACTCTGCAGCCACGACGGGCGTGGCGAGATAAGCGATGAAGGTCGCCAAGGCTTTTTGTTCTGCCGCGGAATGTCCACCCAACGCCCAAAACGCCGACCCTCCGACGAAGGGTGTGCTCGGTTGCGAGGCTTCTTCCTCGTAGTACGGCAGCGGCGCAACGCCGTACGAGAAATTGGCCTTGGCCTGCACCTGCGCCAAGGCGCTGCTGCCGCTGGTAAGCACGGCGCACTCGCCCGAAACGAAATGCGCATCCGCCTCGTCCCGGCCAGAGCGTACCGGGAACAGGTGGCTGCGCACCCAGCTCATCATGAGCGCAAGGTGCCGCACGTGCAGCAGGTCATTGGCAAGCAGATGCGCGCCGTTGGGGCCGTCCAGCCCGTTGTTGCGGGTGGCATAGGCCGTGTTGTGCATGGCGGAAAGGCTTTCCACGTGCACCCAGGTCTGCCAGCTGGTCGCATAGGGGCAGCTGACCCCGCTCTGCAAGAGGGCGAGCAAATGCCCTTGCATTTCCCGCCAGGTGCGCGGCGGGACATCCGGGTTCAAGCCGGCACGCCGGTAAAGGTCGCGGTTGTACAGATAAATGGGAATGTCGGCCATCCACGGCAACGCCAGCAGCCTTCCCTTGGCATCGCGCATGGTGCTGGTGGTTTGCGGGAGGAACCAGCGCAGATCCTTGATGGGATATTTGGCCAGCAGTTCATGCATGGGCAGGATGGTGGCGTGCCGCGCGATGAACTCAGGCGAGCGATTGTCGGGCAGCTCGACCATGTGCGGCGCACGGCGGGCGCGAACGGCGGCAATGCCGTCCTCGATCAATGCTTCGGTCGATGGCTTATGCACGGCTTTGACGGTGAAGCCGTGCTGGCCGGCATTGAAACGCTCCACGAGGGACTCGAACTCCGCGGCCTGCGGCGGGTTCATGGTGTGCCATACTTGAAGCTCGATGGGGCCGGAAGGAGCGGCTGCCGCGCTTGCGACGGCCCCGGCAGCCGCTGCGGCAGCGGCCCCCGCTGCCGCCTTCTTGGGCGCGGATGCTGGTTTCGCGGACGCTGGTTTTTTCGCGGCCGCCTTGGTATTGCCCTGCTTGGCCGGTTGCGCCGCCGAGGCCCCCAGGCTGCTCAAGGCCAAAACGCTGGCGGCGAAAACCGATACCCACCATTTCGACCAGCGTTTGTTCGGCTGCATCAATCCCATCTCCTGAAACTTCTCAAACTTCACAGGGGTACACAAATTCACAAAAAGGGAAAATCGACCTCGGGCCGGCGGCCGCAGATGAGGTCGGCAAGCGCTTTCCCCGAACCACAGCCCATGGTCCACCCCAACGTGCCATGGCCGGTGTTCAGATAAAGATTGGGCAGGCGCGTGCGTCCTATGAGCGGCACGTTCGACGGCGTGGCCGGGCGCAGGCCAGACCAATACGAAACGTTCTCCAAGTCCACGGCCCCGGGGAAGAGTTCCCGGGTCAAGGACGTCAACGCCTCGCACCTCGCGGTGTTCAGAGCCCGCGAGTACCCGCTGAGTTCCGCGGTGCCCGCGACCCTCAGTTTGTCGCCCAGCCGCGAAAATACCACTTTATTCGCGCTGTCCGTCAGGCTGACGGTCGGCGCGCGCGAGGAATCAGTAACCGGGTATGTCGCCGAATATCCTTTGGCTGGATATACCATGCAGGGCACGCCCAACGGCCTGACCAGCTCCGGCGTGAAGCTGCCCAACGCCGCAACGAACACGTCGCCGTGAACCTTGCCGTACCGGCCCTGTTCGTCGATGACTTCCACCGCCTTCACCCAGCCGCCTTCGGCGAGCAAGCGCGTGATTTGGGTTGAAAACCGAAACTCTACGCCGGCCGCGGCCGCTTTCTCTGCCAACGCCGTCGTGAACTGGTAGACGTCGCCGCTTTCGTCCGAGGCCGTGTAATCCCCGCCGACGATGCGATGGCTTTGCGGAGCTAGCGCCGGCTCCAATGCCACGAGCTCTTCGGTGCTGAGGATGCGTCGGTCGACTCCGAACTCCCGCATCAAGTCGGCGGCCTTTTGCGAGGCATCGAACTCCGCCGCATCGCGATAGAAGTTGATGATGCCTTTCTCGAGGTGATCGTAGCGGATGCCGAGTTCGCTGCGCATGGCTTGCAGCACGGAGCGGCTATACGACGCCATGTTGACCAGTGCCCGAATGTTGCGGGGCAGCCGGCCAGGTAGGCATTCACGCAGGAACGCCAGGCACCAAATCCACTGATGCCAATCCGCATGCAGTCGAAACAGCAGGGGTGCATCTCCCCTGAGCAGCCAGCGCGCCAGCTTGAGGGGCGCTTGGGGATTGGCCCAAGGTTCGGCATAGGAAACCGATATCTGCCCGCCATTGGCGAAACTAGTCTCCCGGGCTGCGCCGGGCTGGCGATCGATGACCGTCACCTCATGACCCGATTGGCGCAACCACCATGCGCTCGACGTGCCGATGATTCCGCTACCCAATACGACGACTTTCATTCTTGCTCCTCGGGCCCGGCGGCCCGGTCCGTCTTGGCGCCGCCCCGGCAGGGGGCACAAAGCGTAAGTGTATATTCCCGCCTACAGCGCCGTGTACCGCTCCCTCGGTCAGGCGGCCCCTTTCCACGTCCTGGAGAGCCGAATCGAACGGATACACCGTGGCGCCCCCGGCATGGGACGCATCCTCCATCAGGCGGCTTGGATCGGGCGGGCAGGGTCACCGACAACGGCCTTGTCGGGCGACTGCCCAGACTGCATCAAGCGACGAGCCGCCATATGGTCGACCGGGGAGTTGACCGACTCGATGGCCCGCAAGCGCGTACCCTCGTAATGCAGGACCGAAAAGCCGTTGCCGCGTGATGCAGGCCGCAGGACACTCTCGCAGCCGGGCCGCCATAGGCCGGTGATCTGTAGGCGCGCCTCGCCTTGGTCGGACCAAAACCATGGCACTGCGGCGTAAGGCTGCGGCTCGCCGCATAGCCGCGCGGCCAAGGCCTTGGCCTGGTCATTGGCATTCTGCACGGACTCGAGCCGAAGCCGCTGGGGCCAGTCGGGATGCGGAAACGCAACGCAGTCTCCGATGGCCGAGATGTCCGGGTCGGTCGTAGCCAGGGTGGCGTCGACGACGATGCCGTCATCGCAGGCGAGGCCGGCGTCCCGCGCCAAGTCCACGTTAGGCGTGGCGCCGATGCCGGCGATGATCACATCGGCCGGCACCGACAGGCCGCCCGCGAGGACGCCCGTCGCCCGTCCCTGGGCCATCTGCAGGCCATCCACCATCGTCCCCAGGCGGATGCCGACCCCGGCGCCGCGATGCGTGGCAAGTAGAAAGTCCGACACGGCGGGCGATACCGAACGCGCCAGGAGGCGAGGCATCGCCTCGAACACCGTCACCTCCTTACCCAGCTGGCGTGCCGTGGCGGCGATCTCCAAACCGATGAACCCACCGCCCAGCACGACGATGCGTCGTGCCTGGGCGAGCGCATCCCGCAACGCCTGGGCTTGGTCGTAGGTGCGCAGATAGTGGACGCCCGGTGTGCCGACCGGTGCCTGGGGCAGTTCGCGCGCTTTCGCGCCGGTGGCCAACACCAGGTGATCGTATGCCAATTCACGCGGCCCGTCGGGCGCGACCAGGCGCAGCACCTTGCGCGCGCGGTCTATGCCTTGCACACGCGTGCCCAGCCTCAGCTCAATCCCAGCTTGCTCGTAGAACGCGGCGCCCCGCAGCTCCGGCAGGACCGCTTCTGGATCCTTGATCAAGGTCTTGGACAAAGGCGGGCGATGGTAAGGCAGATGCACCTCGTCGCTGATGAGTGCGACTTGGCCGGGGAAGCGCTTCTCGGCCAGCGATGCGGCCAACTGGGAAGCGGCATGGCCGCCGCCCACGATCACGAGTCGGGTCATGGCGTTGAAGTCTTGGATCGACGCGAACGGTCGTTCGGCGCTCTCGCGTGCATTGTAGCTTGGCGGTTCGAACGGCAATTGGACTCAGCCGCCTGGCCTGGGTTCACGCGTCCCCGCGCACTCCCGGCTCGGTCCCGCCACGCCACCCACGCGCCACCACGTCGGCAATAGTCTTCGGATGTCTTGCCTGCGATAGCGATCGTCGATCAGCATCACCATTCCCTCGTCCTGCTCGGTGCGGATCACCCTGCCGGCCGCCTGCACCACTTTCCGCAGGCCGGGGTACAGGTAGGTGTACTCGAAACCGCGGCCGAAACGCGCCTCCATGACCGCGCGCATCTTTTCGTTCACCTCATTGACCTGCGGCAGGCCCAGCGTGGCGATGAACACGCCGATCAGGCGCGAACCGGGAAGATCCACGCCTTCGGAAAACGCGCCGCCGAGGACGGCGAAACCGACACCCCGGCCACCTTCGACGAACCGGGCGAGAAACTCCTCGCGTCCGCCCTCGTCCATTTCCGGCGTTTGCTCCCACACCGGCAAGTCGCCCGCCTGCGCCCGCAGACCGTCGGACAGCCTGCGCAGGTAATCGAAACTGCTGGCGAAAACCAAGTAATTCCCGGGACGCGTCGCATATTGCTCGGTGATGAGCGAACCGATGAGCGGGATCGAGCGCTCTCGGTCGTGGAAACGCGTGGACACATGCGCCGCGATCCTTACCGACAACTGCTCCGACCGAAAGGGCGAGCCAACCTCCAACCACCCTGCATGCCCTGGCAGGCCAAGCATGTCCCGATAGAAGTCGGGTGGCCCCAACGTTCCGGAAAAAAGTACGGTGGCTCGCGCCGCCGCATGGCGCACAGCGAGGAACGGCGCCGGCACCACGTTGCGCAGGCTAAAGGTGGATGAGGCCGGCCGCCCCTCGCGTGCGTGCACAAGGCGCACGTCGAAGAGCGAGTGATCCCCGAACTGCTCGGCGAGCCGGGTGAAGTGCAGCGCGTCGAAATAAAACCGTTGCACGGCCGGGTCCATGCCCACCGGCATCTCCGCGAGATAGTCCGTGACTGCCGCCGTCGCCTGCTGCAGCGCTGCGAGCCAGCCCGCCGGGACGGCCGGAAGGGACTGGTAGGAGGCGGAGTGCAGGCGGTTCCACGCCGACCAACGCCGCTCGAGCGCCCCGAGCGGCCTGCGCAATGCCCCCGGCGCGGCGGCGCGTGCCGCTTTCAGCGCAGCCTGGTCCAGCGATGCGCTGTACATGCCGCGCGCGCGTTCAATCAGGTTGTGGGCCTCATCCACCAAGACGGCGACCCGCCAGCCACACATCGCGGTCAAGGCATACAAGAGGCCGCTACCGTCGTAGTAATAGTTGTAGTCGCCCACGACGACGTCACTCCAGCGCACCAGCTCCTGGGCCAGGAAGTACGGGCATACGCCGTGTGCCAGCCCCAGCCGGCGGACGCCGGCGCGATCCCACGTGCCGCCAACGGCAACTGCCTCCGCACGCGCGGCCGGAAGGCGATCGTAGAACCCCCGCGCCAAGGGACAATCGTCGCCATGGCAGGCGCGGCCGGGATTCTCGCAAGCCTTGTCGCGAGCCACCAGTTCCAGGGCGCGAACAGGCAGGGACCCGGCGGCGCTGCGCAAGGCATCGATCGCCCCCAGCGCCAGTGCCCGGCCGGACGTCTTGGCCGCGAGGAAGAACACCTTGTCCAGTCCGTCTCCGGCGCAGGCCTTCAACGCAGGAAATAAGGTGCCAAGCGTCTTGCCGATGCCAGTGGGAGCCTGCACCATCAGCGCGCGGCCGTCTCGGGCGGCGCGATAGACTGCCACGGCGAGCTCGCGCTGGCCGGGCCGGAACTGCTCGTAAGGAAAACGCAATCCCGACAGCGCCGCGTCGCGCGCTTGCCGGTGTGCACGTTCCGCCAGCGCCCAGGCAAGAAAGTGCTCGCATTGCTCGCGGAAAAATGACGCCAGGTCCGCCGCCGCGTACGCCTCGCTCAGTACGGTCTCGCGCTCGGTGGCGATGTCGAGGTAAACCAGCGCGACGTCCAGGTTGGATAGTCCACGCGCGGCGCACAGCAGATGGCCGTACATTTTCGCCTGCGCCCAGTGCAGCGCACGCCGGTTGGCGGGCACGGCCTCGAGCCGGCCGCGATAGGTCTTGAACTCTTCCAGGCGGTTGGCGACGGGATCGTATCCGTCGGCGCGCCCGCGTACCAGCAGCTCGCGATACGCGCCTGCGAGGACGATTTCGGTTTCATATCCAGGCCCCCGGCGCTTGGCAATCAGGACATGGCCGGCCTGCCCCTCCTGTGCCGACGGAGAAGGGGAAAAGCGCAAGTCGAGGTCGCCCTGCCGCGCCGTGAACTCGCAAAGGGCACGCACGGCAACCACGTAAGCCGGCGCCGAGCCGTCCGGCAGGGGCGCCGATTCCAGGCCGTCACGTTGACCGTCGGGACGAATACGCGCATTCATGCCCGCAGGAATGGCCGGGCCGGCGCACGGCGTCGCGCCCGGCGCAGGTACTGTATATTCATACAGCCATGATAGCAGGGGCCGAACGACGCGGCCCCGATGCGCGCGGCAAGTTTACTTGCGCAGGGTCGCCAGAATGCCGTCCAGGAGTTCGAGCATCCGGTCGATCTCGGCTTCGGTCACATTTAGGGCGGGCATGAAACGCAGCAGGTTGCCCCGCGGCGCATTCAGCAACAAGCCTTCCGGTTCGAGCATGCGGGCGCGCTCGACGATGGCTGGACCGTCTTCGCGATCCATGATCAACGCGCGCAGCAAGCCATTGCCCCGTTCGCCGGGCATGTTCCACTTGGCGGCCAATGCAGCCAGCCCTTGCGAGAGGTATTGCCCCCGCTGGCGCACCCCCTCCAGGAATCCGGGCGCGGCCAAGGCGTCGAACACCGCGACGCCGATGGCGGTCATGAGCGGGTTGCCGTTGTACGTGCCGCCTTGGTCTCCGTGCTTGAACACGCAGACCTCCTCGCGCGCCAGCAGCGCCGCCAGGGGCGCGCCGCCGCCTATGCCCTTGCCCAGCGTCATGATGTCGGGACGGATGCCCGCCTGCTCGTAGGCGAACATCGTGCCGGTGCGGCCCATGCCGGTCTGCACTTCGTCGACGATGAGCAGCAGCTTGCGCGCATCGGCCAGCTTGCGCAGGTTCTGCAGGAACTCCGCGGTCGCCGGGATGACGCCACCCTCCCCCTGCACGGGCTCGAACATGATGGCCACGGTCTGGTCGTCGATCAGCGCCTCCACGGATGCGAGGTCATTGAGCTCCGCCTTCGGGAAGCCATCGACTTGGGGCGCAAAGAGCGTGCTCCAACCTGGCTTGCCGGACGCCGACATGGTGGCCAGCGTGCGTCCGTGGAAGCTGTGATTGAAGGTGATGATCTTGTAGGCGCCCGGTTTGTGCACTTGGCCCCACTTGCGCGCGAGCTTGATGGCGCCCTCGTTGGCCTCGGCTCCGCTGTTGGCGAAGAAGACGCGATCGAAGCAGGAAGCCTTGGTCAGGCGCGTGGCCAGTTCGATGGACGGCTGGTTGTAGAACGCCGGCGACGGATTGAGCAGCAGGCGCGCCTGTGCCTCCAGGGCTTTGACGACTTCCGGCGGGCAGTGCCCGAGGCAATTGACCGCCCACCCCTGTATGAAGTCGAGATAGCGCTTGCCGGCATGATCCTCCAGCCACGACCCCTGCCCTCGGATGAACACGAGGTCCGGACGCTGCGTGATCTCCATGAGGGCGTTGACGTTGAACTGGCCGAATTCCATGACTCAAACTCCTTGCGTGCCCGGGGGGCGAAAATGGATGACCCGCCGATGCGGCGGGTCGGTAAACATTACACCGTGTTGCGCGCGATGTCTGCCTCGGAAGTGAAGGCATCCGCGTAAAACTCGTCTTCAGGCAGGCCGCACTGTTGTACAAAATCCCTATGGGCCGATTCGACCATGACGGGGGCGCCGCACGCGTAGACCTGGTAGCCCGACAAATCCGGAATGTCTTCCATGACGGCCTTGTGCACGAAACCCGTACGGCCCGCCCAACCGTCCTCCGGCAAGGCGTCGGAAATCACCGGCACGTAGCGGAAGTCCGGGCGGGTACTCGCCCATTCGCGGGCCGCTGCGTCCATGTAGAGGTCGCGCGGGCGACGTCCTCCCCAATACAAGTGGACCGGACGCCGGATATCCTTGTGGATCATGTGCTCTACCATCGCCCGGATCGGCGCGAAACCCGTGCCGCTGGCAAGCATGACGATGGGCTTGGCGCTTTCCTCGCGCAGGAAAAACGAACCGAACGGGCCCTCGAAGCGCAGGATGTCCCGCTCCTTCATCTGGGTCGGGCCGACGCCGAAGACGTGATCGGTAAAGGCTCCACCCGGAAGATGGCGGATGTGCAGCACCAGTCCGCCCTCTTCGTGCGGCGCGTTGGCCATGGAATAGGAGCGGCGGCGACCGTCCTTCATGATGATCTCCACGTACTGCCCCGCGTTGAAACGCAGCTTTTCCGTGGCGGGCAACTGCAGCCGGACGATCTTCACGTCCGGCGCGGCGTCCGTCAGGCTCTGCACACGGCAAGGCAGCTTGCGGATGGGAATGTCGCCAATGCCGTCGACTTCGCGCACTTCGATGGTCAAGTCGGAACGCGGCTTGGCGACGCAGAACAGCGCCCATCCCTGGGCGGCCTCCTCCGGCGTCAGCGTCTGCGCTTGATGCGGTCCCAGCTCGATCTCGCCGGCGACCACCTTGCCCTTGCACGACGAGCACGCGCCGTTCTTGCAGCTATAAGGCAACATTACGCCTGCCTGCAACGCTGCATCGAGCACGGTCTGGCCTTCCTGGACCATGAACTGATGACCGCTGGGCAGTACGGTGACCTGATGACTCATCACCCGGATCCTATAAAAACGGTGGAAATACGATGAACTTCCCACAGCCCGCGAGAACCGCGCGCCTGGGCCGCCCGCGTCTGTTGATCGTCGGCTGTGGCGACACGGGCCTGCACGTCCTGGAACGGCTGTCCGGCCGGAAACGGGTTTTTGCGCTCACGTCCAGCCCCGAACGGCTGTCCGAGCTCCGCGCCGCGGGCGCCATTCCGCTGCTGGGCAATCTGGACTGCCTGCGGCAGCTCGGACGCCTGCGAGGCCTCGCCACCGACGTCCTGATGCTGGCGCCCCCGCCCGGCCAAGGCGAAGACGATCCGCGCTCCCGGCGACTGGCTGCCGTCTTACGGCGCCCAGCCCGGAAAGTGCGCGCATTGCCGGCCCCGACGGGCCGCGGCACCCGTCCTGTCCGGCATCCCGACATTGTAGCCAAACCCGCGACAGGGCCGCGCGAGCGAGTTCGCCGGCCGCTCACCCTCGTCTATGCCAGCACGACCGGCGTCTACGGCGATGCGCAGGGGCGCCGGCTGACGGAAACGGCGCCGTTGCGACCAGCCTCGCCGCGCGGGCGGCGCCGCGCCGCGGCCGAAGCAGTCTGGCGCGCCATCGCCCCCTCCCGCGCGCGCTCCGCCCACCTGGGCCTTGCTCCGTGGCGCACCGTCGTGCTGCGCATTCCCGGCATTTATGGCCGAGGCCGGCTGCCCCTGGAGCGACTGCGCACAGGGCTGCCGTGCCTCGTGCCCGAGGAGGACGTCTACACCAACCACATCGAAATCGGAGACTTGGCGCGCATCCTGGAATGCGCGTTGTACCGGGGCCGGCCACAACGGGTGATACACGCGGCGGATGGACAGGATTTGAAGATGGGCGACTACTTCGACGCAGTCGCCGACGCTGCCGGCCTGCCACGTCCGCCTCGCCTGCCAGCTGCGCAGGTGCGCGCCGCAGTGCGTCCTGCCATGTGGTCATTCATGCAGGAGTCGCGCCGGCTGGACACTCGCCGGTTGCGCTCCGAATTGCGCGTCCGCCTGCGCCACCCTTGCGTCGGTCATGCGCTCCGCAACTGGTTCGGCGCACGATGACCGCGGCGCCGCGTTCACTCCCAGACAATGCGGACGGCGAGGAACAGAAAGATCAGGCCCGCCAGCCGGTCCAACCAAACCCCAACGTGCGGGCGGCGCCGCAGCAGCTGCCCCACCAACCCGGCAAACCAGGCGATCAGGCAAAAGACCACTGCGGCCTGGACCATGAAAATCACGCCGAGCCACAGCATTTGCCAATCGGGATGGCCGGCCCAGGGATTCACGAACTGCGGCAGGAATACGAGGAAAAAAAGCGTGACCTTCGGGTTGAGCATGTTTGCCAGCACGCTCTGCCCGAAAATGCGCGCATGGCTCAAGGGCGGCGGGCCGCTCGTAGGCGAAAAGCCGCCCCGGTTCCGCAGCACCTGCACCGCCAGCCACAACAGATAGGCTGCCCCGGCCAGTCGAATTGCATCGAAGGCCATGGGCGAAGCCTTGAGCAGCGCCGCGACGCCCAAGACCGCCAGTGCGGTGTGGAAAAGACAGCCGGAGGCAAACCCCAGCGCGGCAGCGATGCCCGCGGTGCGGCCCTGGCTAAGCGAACGTGCGAGTACCTGGAGATTGTCCGGCCCGGGGGCGATCGTCACGCCCACTGACATGGACAGGAAGAGCAGCAAATCGGCCTGCATCGAAGCCTCGGCAGGCTCAGGACTTGCGGATCACTTCTTTGATGCGGTTGTTCTCGTCGACCAGCACGACGACGGGCTTGTGCTGTTCCGCCTCTTCGTCCGTCATCGGACCGTAGGTGCAAATGATCAACAAATCGCCCACCTGGGCTCGACGCGCCGCCGCGCCATTGAGCGAGATCTCGCCGCTGCCGCGCTTGCCTTTGATAATGTAGGTGGAAAAGCGCTCGCCGTTGTTGATGTTGTACAGCTCGATGCGCTCGTACTCTTTCATGCCCGCGGCATCGAGGAAGTCCTCGTCGATACCGCAGGAGCCTTCGTAATTCAGGTCGGCCTGAGTCACCGCGACGCGGTGAATCTTGGCGCGAAGCATGATGCGTTGCATAACGTGGGATGTCCTAGGAAGCGACCGCAAACGGCCAGGTGCGTTTATACCCGATCCGGACCGGTTGGCTCCAACGGCGGCCCGCTTCCCCTGTACCTGCGGCAAGGGCGCCCGAAGACGCCCCTGCCGGCCGATGCGAGGCGGTCGTCAGACCGACCGCAGATAGCCCGGCTCGACCGGCTGGATGGGAGCGAAACTCTCGCGCGTGGCGATGAACTCCGGCCGCGGGTTCAGGCCGTACCTGGGACTGTTCAGGGTATTTTCCACGCTGTTATACACCATGAACACATTGGCCCGCGGGTATGGGGAAATGTTGCTGTTGGAACCGTGCATGAGGTTGCAATCGAAAAACACGACCGAGCCCGCCGGTGCCGACAGCACGTCGATGCCACCTTGGTCCACGAGCAGCTGCAGGCTGACCGGATCCGGCACCCCATACTCCTGCTTCTTCAGCGACTGCTTATAGTGATCCTGCGGAGTCTCGCCCACGCATGACACGAATTGGCGATGCGACCCCGGCACGACCATCAGCGGGCCGTTGGTGGGATTATTGTCGGTCAGCAGCACCGAGCAGCTCAACGCCCGCATTGCCGGCATTCCGTCTTCGATGTGCCAGGTCTCGAAGTCCGAGTGCCAGTAGAACTCTTTGCCGTTGAAGCCGGGCTTCATGTTGGCGCGCGATTGGTGGATGTAGACGTCCGAGCCGAGGATCTGCTTGGCGATGTTGACCAGCCGCATGTCCTGCGACAGCCGACCCAGCAGCTTGCTCAGCTTGTGAACCATGAACACCGAGCGCACCGCATCGCTGCCCTTCTCGGTGATGGCCTCCTCGCGGCGCCGGATGGCGGGGTCTCGCACCAGGCGCTCGACCTCGTGCAGGAGCGCCTGCGTCTCTTGGCTGGAGAAGAAATTCTTGAGCAGGATGTAGCCGTTGCGCTCATAGCTGCTCAGTTGTTCAGCATCCAGCCCCGTTCCGGGCTCCGTCTTGGCGCTGCCGTAAACGACCGGGTCGCGGCGCTGGACGATGCCAGCCGCGCGATCGGCCCGGGAAGAATAAAGGTCTCGTGCGGGAGTAATCATGTTTGCCCTCCTGTTCTCGTAGGCGGCCGCCCTCACCTCGGGCGGACCGCTCGTCATGGGGAAGCCGGGCGGCGCCCGGCCGACGCGCCATTGCGGCGCGCTCTGCCCTCAGGCGGCCTTTTCCTCGACCAAGGGGTAAACGCCGTCGGCGTCGTGGACTTCTTGGCCGGTCAAAGGCGGGTTGAAAACACATATGACGCGCAGCGGCTCCTTGCCGCCCCGCAGGTAGTGCTCGTCGTTCTCGTTCAGCGCATACACCACGCCGGGTTCGAGCTTGTACTTCTTGCCGTCGGCGACCGTCTCTATTTCGCCATCACCCTCGATGCACCAGACGGCTTCAAAGTGATGCTTGTACCAAATATGCGTTTCGGTACCGGGATGAATGATCGTCTCGTGGAATGAAAACCCCATGCCGTCCTTTTTCAGCAGCACGCGGCGGCTGGTCCACGTCGGCGTGGAAACTTCGTTCTCGGTTCCTATGATGTCCTTGACATTCCGTACGATCATCGTGCTTTTCCTCCAAACTTCAACACGCGGGCGTTGGACTGCTTCTGGCCAGGCCGCTCTGCGGCAACCACCTCGGCAACAGCGCGGTCCAGCACCTCCAACGCTTGCTTCAGCAAGCTTTCTTCGATGGTCAGCGGGGGCAGCAGCTTCAGCACTTCGTCGTTGGCACCGGAGGTTTCGATGACAACGCCGTGCTTGAACGCCTGGGCGGCGATCTTGTTGGCCAGCCCCGGCACGCCGCTCACCAGCCCTTGGATGAGCCCTCGCCCGCGAACCGACAAATCGGCGTCGGGATGGTTGTGCACCATGTTCTCGAGCCAATCGCGCACTAGCGTTTCCTTGGCCTGGATCTCGCGCGTGAAGGCATCGTCGCGCCAATAGTGCTCGAGTGCCTGGCGAGCAGTGATGAAGGCAAGGTTGTTGCCCCGGAACGTGCCGTTGTGCTCGCCCGGTTTCCAGACGTCCAGCTCCGGCTTGATGAGCACCATGGCCATGGGCAGGCCGAATCCGCTCAGCGACTTCGACAGCGTCACGATGTCCGGCTGGATGCCCGCCGACTCGAAACTGAAGAAGGTTCCGGTGCGGCCGCAGCCGACCTGGATGTCGTCTACGATCAGAAGCATGTCGTAGCGGCGGCACAGGCGCTGCAGCTCGCGCAGCCAGCGCAGCGTGGCGACGTTCACCCCGCCCTCGCCCTGCACGGTTTCCACGATGACGGCGGCGGGTGCATCCATGCCGCTGCTCCGGTCTTCGAGCATGCGCTCGAAGTACGCCATGGTGTCGACGTCGGGGCCGAAATACCCGTCGTACGGCACGAAGGTCGTATTGCCCAGGCTCACGCCGGCCGCGTCTCGATACTTGGCGTTAGCCGTGGCGGACAACGAGCCCGAGGTGACGCCGTGGAAGCCATGCGTGAAGGAAACGATGTTGGAACGCTGCTTGACCCGACGCGCGAGCTTGAGCGCGGCCTCCACCGCGTTGGTACCGGTCGGGCCGGTGAACTGGAGCGTGTATTGCATGCCCCGCGGCTGGAGAATGAGCCGTTCGAACGCTTCGAGGAATGCTTTCTTGGCGGAGGTGGCCATGTCCAGCCCGTGCACCACGCCGTCTGCCTGGACGTAATCCAGCAGCGGCTGCTTCAGTGCGGGATTGTTGTGGCCATAATTGAGGGTTCCTGCACCGGCGAACAGGTCGATGTACTGCCTGCCTTCCTCATCGAACAACAAAGCTCCTCTGGCCTTGCTGAACACTACCGGAAACGAGCGTATATAGCCGCGGACTTCCGATTCGAGGCGGTCGAAGATCTTGAGATCCATAGGTATTCCCTCCTGTCTTGCTTATGCTTAAAACGGTGGGCCGACGCGGTACAACACCGGCGGCAGACGCGAGGGCATCCAGCCAGTTACGAACGGCCCCGCGGAGTACGGCCGGGGTTAGGGCTACGCGCGCCCCAGGCCTAGAACGGACCGATGCGCAGCAGCCTCTCCTCTTCGTGCCCGCTTTGGCCGAACAATTCGGGCGGAAACATGGGCTGCTCGACGCATTCGGCGCCGCGATCCCTTGCCAGCGCCGCGAACATGCGTCGCGACGGCAGGTTGGATGGAGATACGGTCGTTTCGATGCTGCGTATGGGTTGCGGCAACGGCCTGGCAAGAAGATGTTCGATCATGCGCTGCCCCAACCGATGGCCGCGCGCCGCGGGGTGAACCGCAACTTGCCAGACGAACAACACATTGGATTGATTGGGCGGGATATAGGCAGATACGAAGCCTGCCAATTGCCCTTGCCGGGTGGCCACGACGCACGTGTCGCGAAAGTGCCGGCACAGAAGGAGATAGGCGTAGATGGAATTGACATCCAAGGGCGGCGATTCTCGGACCAGCCGCTGGATCTCCGAGGCATCTTCGACTTCGGGCGGCCTCAGATCGAAGTTCTCCAGGGCTGGGTTGAAAACCGCAGGTTGGATGAGCGTGTCGTCGATCGCTTTCAGACTCCGACCCTCCTATTGTTTCGCACGCCTGCAGGAACACCGCGGCGCGCTGGTTGACGGGACCGGGTCAAACCGCTAGGCCCGACTCCGGAGACGTATCCGACGCATTGAGGTCAAGCAGGGGCGATGTATCCCTGGCGCCCGTGGGTGTTTCCATCAGGCTCACGATGCGCTCCAGCGAAAGCGTGATCGTGGCCTGTTCCAGCTCGGGCAAGGCACTCAAGGCATCAGCCAGCGTTTTCTGCAGTGGCGACGGCGCACGCCGGGCCACTTCGCGCCCTTCTTCGGTCGCGGATACCAGCACGGTGCGACGGTCTTCCCGGCTCCGCTCGCGCTTGATCCAGCCTTTTTCCTCGAGCCGATCGAGTATGCCCACCACCGTGCTCGGGCTGACGGAAATCTCTCGGCTGATGGCCGTGGCCGTCAGCGGGCCGGATTCGATGACTGCCAAAAGGCATACCAGCTGCGGAGCGGTGATGTGGCTGCAGGCAGCCAACTGCTTCGAGTGGAGCGCAATGTTGCGCGTGATGCGCCGCAGAGCTCTCAAGATCCGCACGTTGTAGTTAACGCCTGCTTCCGCCGCAGAACCGGTGGGTTCCATCTGCTTCCGAACTTCCCAAAATGCGTGACGAAAAAAAATCATTGCTCTTGCTTGATACGTAGAGCAATGATTTCAACTCGAATAATTCTACTCGAAAACACCCGCGAGGGCAACCCTTCCTGACGGGATTTTGGCGGGAACCGCTCCGAAATTACCCCTATTCCGCAGGATTACGCCGGCATCGCGCCGGCGCGGTGCCGCCTGCCAAGTCCGCCGCCCCGAAACTGTCTACGTCCACGACCTCGGCCACCGCGCGCTCCATCTCTTCGAGGAGGGTTGCCTGCGAGGCATCCAGCGTCCCGCTGCGCACCGCCTCGCGCCAATCCGCATGCCCTGAACGGCGCAGTGCGTCGAGGACGGGTGCGGCCCGCGTCACCAGGTCGAAAGCCTTGGCCAGCCAGTCCAGCGGCTCGCCCGGACGTGGCCGGGCGAGTCCGGGAAGGAGGCGCTCCCGGGCCGGGCTCGGTTCGAGCAGGATCCGGGCGCAAGCCTGCGTCAACTGGTCCGACGGCCCCCGGCGGCGCACCCCGCGGGGCAGGCAGATGCAGCGCAGCACGCCGGCCACCGCCCGCGACGGCAGGTTGGCCAGCACGCCGTCGAGGCGTTCTTCGATGGTTGCCAAGCCGCTCTCCATGCACCATTGCACCAGCGGCAAGTCCTCCTCGCTCGCCCCCTCGTCGTGCCAACGCTTGAGGACGGCAGACAGAAGATAAAGCTCGGCAAGCACGTCGCCCAATCTGCCAGAGAGCATTTCCCGGCGCTTGAGCGCACCGCCCAACGTCGCCAGGGCGACGTCCGCGACCAGGGCAAAGGCCGAGGCGTAACGGCCCAACTGGCGGTAGTAGCCCGCCACGGCGCCCGCCCCCCGGGGCGCCGGCACAAAACGCCCGTTCGTCCAGGCCCTGGCCAACGCCCGCAAAGCGTTGGCCCCGGCATGCGCGGCATGGCGCCAGAAGACCCGGTCGAACGCCTCCAGCCCGCGTCGCGGATCCGGGTCGGCCAGCGCAGCCATTTCGCGCATCAGGTAAGGGTGCGCGCGAATCGCTCCTTGGCCGAAGATGATCAGGCATCGGGTGAGGATGTTTGCTCCCTCGACCGTGATGCCGATGGGAATGGCTCGATAAATATTGGAGAGATAATTGCGTGGCCCGTCGATCACGCCCTTGCCGGCATGCACATCCATGGCGTCGTTCACCACGATGCGCATCCGCTCGGTCGCGTGGTATTTCATGATGGCCGAAATCACGGCCGGCTTGTGGCCGGCGTCCAGTCCCGCGCATGTCAGGCGCCGCGCCGCATCGACCTGGTAGGCCAGCGCTGCCATGCGCCCCAGCTTTTCCTGCACGCCTTCAAACTTGCCGATGGGAATGCCGAACTGCTGGCGCACCCTGGCGTAGGCGCCGCTCGTATGCGCCGAGAAGACGCAAGACGCCGCCGCGAGCGAAGGCAGGGAAATGCCGCGCCCGGCGGCCAGCGCGCTCATCAGCATCTGCCAGCCCTGGCCCGCCCGCTCGACCCCGCCGATGATGGAGTCGAGCGGAATGAAAACGTCGCGGCCTCGATTCGGGCCGTTCTGGAAAACCTGCATCGCGGGGATGTGGCGACGGCCGATCTCCACGCCCGGTGCATGGGTGGGCACCAAGGCGACCGTAATGCCCAGCTCGACGCGATCCCCGAGCAGGCGGTCGGGGTCCCGCAGCTTGAACGCCAGCCCCAAGACCGTGGCAACGGGCCCGAGCGTGATGTAGCGCTTGTGCCAGTTCAGGCGGATGCCAAGCACTTCCTGCCCCTGCCACTGCCCCCGGCAGACCACGCCCTCGTCCACCATCGAGGCGGCGTCCGAGCCGGCCTCCGGGCTGGTGAGGCCAAAGCACGGGATTTCGCGCCCGTCGGCGAGCCGGGGCAACCAATACTCCCGCTGGGCTTCGGTCCCGAAATGCAACAACAGCTCACCCGGCCCCAGCGAATTGGGCACCATCACCGTAACCGCCGCCGTCAATGAACGGGTAGACAGGCGGCGGACCACCTCGGAGTGCGCATAGGCGGAAAAGCCAAGGCCGCCATACTTGCGGGGAATGATCATCCCGAAGAACTTGCGCGCCTTCAGAAAGGCCCAGATGTCGGCGGGCAGGTCGCGCAATTCCCAGCTGATGCGCCAGTCGTCGATCATGGCGCAGAGCTCGGCCACTGGGCCGTCCAGAAAGGCCTGCTCTTCCTCGCTGAGCCGGGCAGGCGGCGTGTCGAGTAGCTTGCGCCAAGCAGGATCGCCAGTAAACAGCTCCGCGTCCCACCACACATCCCCTGCTTCGATCGCTTCCCGCTCGGTGTCCGACATCGTGGGCAGCGACCTTGCCGCCCACCGGAAAAGGGGTTTAGACAACCAATCGCGCCGCCACGCGGATACGGCCATCGAGATGCCTCCTTGCTGACTCTTCTTGGCGCATATTAGTACGAGCCCAGGTGTACGAGCCCGGATGCAAGGAGGGCACTGTCGCCGCTATTTGCCGCCGGGACCGGCCACGTCGATGCCGCTGCCGGACAGCTTGTTCGACTTCGGGGCACGTCCCAGCTCGTCGGCGGAAGTGTTGCGATCGTTCTGCCGCGAAATTTGCTCGCGCTTGGCGGAAACATCCGGGGTCGCGCCCGGGGGTGCCTTGTGTTCGGCGCCCTCGGAAGACCGCCGGTCGGAAGGATGGGAAGAAGGCTTCATGCATGCTCCTCCAGCTGATGTTCGGCTCGGGCCAGCATGAAGCATTCCCGGCGCAATCTGGGCGGCGCCGGCAGGCCGCATCTAGGAGGTACCCCGCTTTTGGAAGAGAACAACTGACCGAACGCCGATGCCGTGATACGCTTGAATCGTCATCGAACAATTACAAGCAGGGCGCCCCGCCGGGGCCGCCCTGCAACTGGAGACTCGTATGACTTGCCAAGTCATTCCCTTGCGGCCACGCCGCACCAAGAGGGCAGCGGTTCCCGTCCCGGGAAAATGGTTGATGTTCGCGGTGCCGGCGGTGATCTCCTTCACCTGGCTGCTCGCGCTGCCGGGCATGCCGCACACGCAACCGCAGGCCGATTCGGCGGAGGAGTTCCGCCGGAGTTTCGCCGTCTCGCCCGGCGAGCTGCGGCCGGCACTCGAGAAATTCGCGCGGCAGGCCGGCATCCGGCTCGCCTTCGATCCCGCCAGCGTCTCCGGCCTGACCACGCCCGGCCTGCAAGGCCGCTATACCGTGCAGGACGGCCTGAACCAACTACTGCGCGGCACCGGCTACCAGGGCTCCCCGGAAAGTGGCCGCTACGTGCTCGTGCCCGAGCCCTCGACCTCGGCGGAAAAAAGGCGGCCACCCGTCGCTCCCCGCCTGGCGGTGACGCTCATCCCTGCTTGAAGTCCTCGGTGCTCAAGCCAAGCCGGTGCATCTTGTCGTAGAGTGTCTTGCGCGGCAGCCCGAGCATTTCCGCGGCTGCCGCAGTGCGACCGGAACAACTCTTGAGCGCATCCTCGATCAGCAGCCGCTCGAACATCGTCACCTGCTCCTCCAAGGAGCGCCGCCGCAGCGACGCCTCCTCCGCCAAGTTCTCCTTGGCAAGCCCCAGCACGAACCGGTCGGCGACATTGCGCAACTCGCGAACGTTGCCTGGCCAATGGTGCGCCATGAGCGACTGAATCTGCGTACTCGACGCTTCGGGCGCCTCGCGTCCATAGCGCATGGCAGCCTGGAGGACGAAATGCTCGAACAACAGCGGGATGTCTTCGCGCCGCTCCCGCAAGGGCGGGATCTCCAGCACGGCGACGCTGAGGCGGTAGTACAGGTCCGTACGGAACACGCCGCGATTCGCCTCGGACAACAAATCGGTTTTGGTCGCGGCAATCACCCTGCAATCCATGGGCAGCGGCTCATTGGACCCCAGTCGCTCGAACACGCGCTCCTGTAACGTACGGAGCAGCTTGACCTGCAGCACGGTCGGCATGGTCTCGATTTCATCCAGGAACAGCGTGCCTCCCCGGGCATACTCGATCTTGCCGATGCGTCGCTTGACCGCGCCGGTAAAGGCGCCGGCCTCATGCCCGAAAACCTCGCTTTCGAACAGGTTCTCGGGCATGCCGCCGCAATTGAGCGCCGCAAAGGGGTGCTCGCGGCGCTTGCTGTAATCGTGCAGGCATCGCGCCACGAGCTCCTTGCCGGTTCCCGTCTCGCCGACGATGAGCACGTCGGCGTCGGTGTCGGCGATTTCCAGGATGACTCGCCGGAGCGCAACGATTGCCGGAGAGCGTCCCAACAACACCCCCTCGATCGCACGGCGGTCTTCGAGCTGGCGGCGCAGGGATTGCACTTCCAGCGTCAATGAACGCTTTTCCAATGCCCGCTGCACGACCTCGATCAAATGCTCGGAAGAAAACGGCTTTTCGATGAAATCGTAGGCGCCCAGTCGCATCGCCTGCACCGCCATGGAAATATCCCCATGCCCGGTGACCAGGATGACCGGCATGCTGGGGTCGATTTCCATGGTCCGACGCAATAGCTCCAGTCCGTCCATGCCGGCCATCTTCACATCCGTCACCAGTACGCCCGGATAGCCGGCGCAAAGGCGCTTGAGCGCCTGCTCGGCCGTATCCAAGGCCTCGACGTTCAGCCCCGCCAACTGCAGGGCCTGCTTGCCGCCCAGCTGCACTGCCGGGTCATCCTCGACGAATAGGACGCTCAACGCGTCAAACATCAGCTTCCTCCTCCATTTCTATCGTCGCCGGACGCAACTGCAAGACGAATGCCGCCCCGCCCCCCGGACGGTTGTACGCCCGGAGGCTTCCGCCGAAGTCCCGCATGATGGCGGCGGAAATCGCCAGTCCAAGCCCCAGGCCACTCCCTTGCTCTTTGGTCGTAAAGAAGGGTTCAAACAAGCGCGGCATGACATGCGGCGGAATGCCTGGTCCGCTGTCCATCACCATGATGGACACCCACTCCCCGACCGCCACTTTCACCTCCAGGCGCCGTTCCCCGGTTTGCGCCATGGCGTCGATGGCATTGCTCATCAGATTCACCAAGACCTGCTCCAGGCGGTTGCCGTCGCACAAGGCGCACGCGTCCTCTGGAACGGCGACGTTCAGTTCGACGTGCTCCTGGCGCAGCCGCTGCTCGAGCAAGAAACACGCATCGGAAATCGCCACCGAAATCGAGGTGGGCTTGAGCAGCGATGGGGATTTGCGGGCGAACTTCTTCAACTGCCCCGTGATCTTTCCCATGCGCGCGATCAGCTGTCCGATCAGGGCGAGATTCTCTTGCGCATCCCCCTGGCGCCCACGCTGCAAGAACACCGCCGCATTGTCTGCGAGCGTCCGCAACGCGGCCAGCGGCTGGTTCAATTCGTGCGTGATGCTGGCGGCCATTTGGCCCAAAGCCGCCATTTTTCCTGCCTGCACGAGTTCGTCCAGCGTCGCCTTCAGCTCTTCCTCGGCCCGCTTCCGCTCCGCGATCTCGATGTGCAGATGGCGGTTCGCATCACTCAACGCCTGCGTGCGCGCGGCAACCTTGCGCTCCAGCTCGTCGTGCGCGCGCTGCAGCGCCGCGCTCGCCGCCAGGCTCTGGGCGATCGCCCGCCTGCGTTGCTGCAAGTACAGCCCCAGGATCGCCAGGAAACCCATCACCAGGGCCGCAGCAATGGCGGCATTGCTGGCACGCGCATGAATGGGCGCGATGTTCGACAACGCCATGAGTCGCCACTGGGTACCCGGAATCGACCGGCTCCGCAACAGGTAAGAAGGCTGCAGGAAATTACCGCTATCCCCTCCTTTTGCCTCGCCGGCAAACTGCACGATGGAGGTGCCGTCCGGAAAGCGCCGGACCTCCGTCATGTCCAGGGAAGCCAGCGAGCCCGCGTGGTATTGCCGGGTCGCGGCGAGCTGCTCCCGCGTTTGCGGCGACAAAGGCCTGAGCGTCTTGAACTCCCAATCGGGCACGGAGGTCAGGAAGATGACGCCGTTCTCATCCACGACGGCGACTTTCTCGTCGGCCCGCCCCCACGTCTTCTCCAATTTGTCGAGCTCTACCTTCAGCGCCGCGACGCCGAGCATCGAGCCGCCATCGTAGATGCCGTAAGAAAAGTAATACCCCGGCGACTGGCTGACCGTTCCAACCCCGTAGAAGCGGCCGGGCAATCCTTGGACCGCATCGATGAAATAAGGGCGATATGAAAAATTGCGCCCCACGAAACTTGGAGGCCGGTTCCAGTTGCTGGCTGCAAGCGTGAGTCCATCCATGTTCATGACGTAGATCTCGGATGAACCGGCCTTCAAGTTGACGGTTTCGAGATACCGATTCACGCGGGCAATCCGTTCCGGATTTCCGGGATCCTTCAACAGGGCAATGACGTCTTTGTTCAGCGATAAGATGCCAGGCAGATAGTCATATCGGGTCAGCTCGCTCTGCAGGCCCCCCGCATAGATATCCAGCCGGTGCTCCACGCCCTGAGCCATGTCGCGCATGCCGGCCCGTTCGCCCCAGGCATACGCAGCCACGACCGCCACGCCCGCGGCGAACAGGCACGCAGCGCCCCAAGCCAGGCGGGGATCGAAAGATCCACGGACGAGCCGCAGCCTGGCGCGCAAGTCTCTTCCTATTTTCCTTATCGCCATGCGACGCAACTGTATCGCACCCGCGTCGAGAAGGGCAGCAGGGCTTGCGGCCTTGCGCCCGCCGCAAGCCCGGCCCATGTCAGTCCGCGTAAACGCCGGCTGCCCGGATGACGGGCGTCCACTTATTGATTTCGTTGCTCAAGTGCTTGCGCAGGGAGCTTGGCGTTGCACGGTCGGCCGTGGCCGCCTGGGCCCCTAGGTCTTCCATCTTCTTGCGGAAGCTCGGGTCCTCTACGGCTGCTTGCAGCGCAGCCGACAATTTCGCGACGACATCGGCTGGCGTTCCCTTGGGCGCGTACATGGCATGCCAGATCTTCACTTCGATGCCCGGGAGCCCCTGTTCGGACGCCGCGGGGATATCCCGGAAAGCGTCGATACGTGCCGATTGCATGGCGATATAAGGCTTGACCACGCCGGCCTTGATTTGGCCCGACACGTTTGTCGTCTGGTCGCACATCAGATTGACCTGGCCTCCGATCAGGTCCGTGAGCGCAGGAGCCGTGCCCTTATAGGGAACCGTTCCAAGCTGCTTGCCGATGGCGCTCATGAAAAGCAGGCCGCACAGGTGCGACGCTGACCCGATGCCCGCATTGGCCATGAACAAATTACTGGCATTGCTTTGGATGTACGGCAACAGCTCCTTGAAATCTTGGGGCGGCAGGTTCTTGTTGCCCAAGAGAACCATGGGTACGTCGGCGATCTCGCCCACCATCTCGAAATCCTCGAGTGGATCGAAGCCCAGTTTCCGGTACAACGCGGGTGCGGTAGACATGCCGATGTGGTGAATCAGCACGGTATGGCCGTCATTGCGTGCGGAAGCGACTTTCCGCGCGCCGATCGTTCCGCCTGCACCGCCGACGTTCTCGATCACGATCTGGGCCTTGAGGTGCTTGCTCATGATGGCCGTCACTTCCCGCGCGACCTTATCAGTAGGACCGCCCGCCGCAAACGGGACGACGGCCATGACAGGAGCATTGCCCGGATACTCTTGGGCACATGTGGTGAAGGCGGCCGACGCGGCCAGGATCGTCATCGAGATGCTGGATAGGAATTTCATATAGTCAGTAGAAAAAAGTTTGACTGTCCGGATGAATTGGACGAACGCGCCGACCCCTGGACGGGGTCGGCTACATCTGGCTTGGCCCGTTACGGACGCGTAACGTCGAACAGCAGGTTTTTCTCAGAAGGACCAAACGAGATCCAGGTACCCACGAGCGGCTGCTGCTCGACGCCGGGCTTGGTCCAGTCGCAGACGCCGTCCGGGAAAATCTCGCGCAGGCGGCTCAGCTGCCCCGGGGTCAACGGCACCTTGTAATCGGCAGGGTCGACGGGCTTGAGCTGGCACTTGACGATGTTGTCCGCCAACGGCCCGCCCGCCACCATCCGGGGCGTAATGCCCGCAGGATAGAGCTCGTTGCAGCGGCCGTCGCCGAATGGCGTGGACGGTTCGACAATCTTCTCGCCAGACTCGTCCCAGCAAGCGTCGGCCAGGCCGGCGGGCTTGTGGGCGACGACTTTTCGCGCCTTGGGTTCGTCCGACTTGTCGTTGACCACTCCCATCAGCCACTGGTCCATCAACTGCAGCAAGCTGTCAGACACCCGGCCGGGACCGAGCATGACGTGATTGTCGAAATGGCCGTTTGCCGCCTTCAGCCGCTCACGCACCGAGTAGGAGTGAATCTTGTTGTGGATGTCGCCGTTGACCGCCTTGTCGAAGTAATCCCGGTGCTCAAGGATGGCCGTGGAGGCCAAGCCGCCTCCGCCATACGTGATGCGGCCCGACTGATAGGCACGGCGAATGGCATCGAGGTCGCCTGAGGTGCGCTGCGGCGTCGGCTGCAGATCCACGTCCAGGCCACCGATGTTGGCATTCAGGTCGAGGAATTCCTCCACCGTGATGACGCCATCGTTGAGCGCCTTCAACCCGTACTGCACGCCCACGTTGTCGATCGGGCGCAGCGCGAATCCGCGGGAGTCTTTCCCGTACACGTTGACGGTGTGGTCGTAAACGGTTGCCCGCGCGCCGCTAGGCCGATCGACCGGATGGTACTTCAGCTCCTCGGGGAAACCGGATGGGAACGAGAGGACTGGGTCGAGCCGTCCCGCACTGGTGCTCATGGCGGAGATATTGCCTACTTGCAAATAGCCGGAAATCGCCTTTTTCTTTTCATCCGTGTAGGCAAGTCCGCCCGGGCGGTTGAAGTAATTGTTGAGCAAGCGCGAATCGAACAGCTTGAACAGGGTGGCCGAAGTCACGTCCGGGAAGACCGAATTCACGATGATGCCGTCGAACAGCCCGGGATAATTATCCGATGTCTGGAAGCTCTGGTAGGCACCGCCCGATCCGCCGGTTCCTATGGTATAGACCGGCACCCCGTAGGCCTCGATGAAGCGCTCCTTGGTCATCGCGACTGTTTCCGAAGAAAGCAGGTCGTTGCAGTTGGAGCCGAAAATGTTGAGGGTGGAAGTCACCGCGGCATAGCCCTGCTTCATCCATTCGTCGACGATGAGCGTGCTGAACGTTCCGCCTTGCGTATACCAGCCTCCCTGGCAGCCTCCGCCCAAGGGATAGATAAGCTTCCCATTCCAGGCCTTGGACCGCTTATCGGGACCGATGGGCCCCTCGTTCAACGGATCGTGGAGCATGGCCGACTGGTAAATGCCACGATTGATCGTGCCGGTCTCGAGCCGGACCAGATACGGCACCGTGCGTTCGGTTGGCTTGCCCTCATCGATGGTGATGTAGGCCATGTCGTCCGGATAGACCGTCGGGGTATTCCAACGCGCGTTGCCCCCGGTGGTCCTGCGATAGAAGTAATCGATCCGGGTATTCGTCGAACAATGCTCATCCAAGGGACCGTCGAGCGTGCCTCCCCCCAGCCGCCCGAAGCTCGTCGTGGTGCACAGGAAGGGCTTCTCATGGGGGCCGGATATCATCGGCCCGGTAATCGGATAGTTCGTGACCTCGAGGGTCGCCGTCGCCTCGCCAATTTGTGCATGCAAGGTGTTCTTGCCCACCACCATCCCGCTCACCAGCCCCTGCCAGGTCGAGCTTCCTATCTTGGTGAACGCGCGCGACACATCGCTGTTGTCGAGCATGACGACAAGCTCACCCTCCACACCGGGCGGCACCTCGATTTGGACGAGCGCATCGCCCCCCGTCACATAGTCCGGTAGGGATGAAACGGTGCTTAGTTTCAGTAGAGGCGCCGGCGGATCATCGGGCGAAGGCGCACCGCCATCGCTTCCGCCGCAGGCAGCTACCAATACGGCCGCCGCACCTACCGCCCATGCCCACCTCGCCAGTCCATACCCTCCCTGGCGAAGGCGACTAGTACGCATCTGTCGCATGAAAATCTCCTCATTTAGTCTTGTCGTTAGCTGCCGCCCCGACGGCACGCACGATGTCCTTTGCGCACGCGTCGCCACCCCCGCCCGGGAGACGGGGCCTGGCCATTCGATGTGTTGCAGCAGAAGCGGTCTCGTGAACCGCCGTGCCCCCCGGACTCGTAGCACAGCTGAGGCAAGGCCTCTTTCTCGTCTTCTTGTCGTTACGGCAAGGCCGATATTGCAAAGCTCGTGCCAGCGGGGAGCCCCTCTTCGCCCTCCGGCTAACTCATTGTTTCTATGTATTTTTTGCATGCTCCCTTGCGCCGGACGACACAGGGGATGGGCAGATTCCCGCAATAAACGGACACGGCCATTCCGGAAAACCGGAATGGCCGTGTCCAATGCTCGCGGGCCCCGCGAGCTATGCGCCGGTCGCCGGTGGCGGCTCCTCGACGGAAGAGAACAAATCCCAGACCGCGATGAACAGCGCGGCGATCAACGGACCAATCACGAAGCCATTAATGCCGAACAAGGCCATCCCGCCCAGCGTGGAAATGAGCACGACGTAGTCGGGCATGCGGGTGTCCTTCCCGACGAGGACGGGCCGCAGCACGTTGTCCACGAGCCCGATGACCAGGATGCCGTACAGCGTAAGCACCACGCCCTGCCAAATGGAGCCCGTCAGAATGAAGTACACGGCCACCGGCCCCCAGATGAGACCCGCGCCGACTGCGGGCAAGAGCGAGAGGAAAGCCATGACCACGCTCCAGAGCAAGGCCGCCTTGATGCCCAGCAGCCAAAATATGATGCCGCCCAGCATCCCCTGGGTGACCGCGACCACGATGTTGCCTTTTACCGTCGCCCGCACCACGGCAATGAATTTCCGGAATAGGTGGCGCTTGTGCTCCTCGGTCAACGGCAGGGCTTGGCGGATGCGCGCGGAAAGCCCTGGCCCGTCGCGCAACAGGAAAAACAAGAGATACAGCATGACGCCGAGGCCGACCACGAACTGAAAGGTGTTCTGGCCAATGTTCAGCGCCTGCGTGGCAAAGAACTGGCTGCCTTTGGCGGCGACTTCGGCCAGCTTGGCCTGGATGCTTGATACGTCGACCAGGCCGAACTTGTCCATCAGGCCGCGCACGCTCGGCGGCAATGCCGCCATCGCCCGCTCCATGTAGGCGCCGAAGTTGATGTCGCCCGCGCGGATTTGTTCGTACACTGCGGCGCCCTGGCTGATGATCGCCCCAGCAATGGCAGACACGGGAATAATGACGATCAGCACGCAGACGAGCAGCGTGGTCAGCGCCGCGAGATTCCTTCTCCCGCCGAACAGCGCACACAGTCGCCGCTGCAGCGGATAAAAAATGATGGCGAGGATGGCTCCCCAGAAGACCGCGCCGAAAAATGGCCATAGCAGCCAGCCGAACGCGACCGTAACCAAAACCAACAGCAACAAAAAGGTGCGGTACTGCAAAGAGGTCTGACTCATGGGCCGTCCTTCCGGGGAAACGGGGTCATCGCAGCATAGCCTAGGCGGCAGGCCGTGCCGCACGCATCCGGTCAATCTTCCAAATGCCGCTGCGCCTTGAACACGGGCAGCGCCAAACCCCACTTGATAGACGCCAAGCGGAACAGGAAACCCGTCACCAACGCGATGCCCGTCGCATGGTCGTGCCCGACGCCGTACCGTTGCAGCAAAACGTATAGCGTTCCGGTGGCGAGCGCCACCGAGGCGTACATGTCGCGGCGCAGGACGAGCGGCACCTGGTTGCACAAAACGTCGCGCAGCAGCCCCCCGCAAATGCCCGTGACCATGCCCATCAGCACGACGATGCTGGGATGCACCCCGACCGAAGCGGCGACGTCACACCCGATGATGGCAAACGCCACCAGCCCGAGGGCGTCGAGCAGCAGGAAGGCCATGCGGACGCGATGCATGAAACGCACGAGGTAGGCGGCGGACAGCGCCGCCCCCACCGTGAAGAACAGGTATTCGGGGTGAGCCACCCAGCCGAGCGGGTAATGGCCAAGGAGCATGTCGCGGATGGAACCGCCCCCCAGGGCAGTCACGGTCCCGACGACGCAGACGCCGAACACGTCCATGCGGCGGCGCATGCCCATGATGGCGCCCGACGCGGCCTCCGCGGTAATGGCCAGGAGGTAGATGACTTGCAACAACATGGTGTCTCTCGTTGATCTCGTCCGGCGCCCGGTCGGGCGCGGATCAGCCGCATTATCGCAGGCGCGGTAAAGCCTGGCGGGCCGGCCGGCCCCCCGCCCCTCAGCCGCCCACCGCGGGAAGAGCCTCCATCAAGGCACGCCGGAAGGCCTCCATGACCTCCGGCGCCTTGAAGCCGCGCCGCGTGACCTGATACAAGTCCAGGCTCACCGCGGGCTTGACCAGCAGATCGGCCGCCACCCGGTGACGGTGGCAGGCGACGAGGGCGAAAGTCGGCATGACTGCCGTGCCCATTCCGGCCTCGACCATGGAGATCAGCGTCTCGAAGAAATTGAAAGTCGGCCGGTCTTCGTTTCCCCGCCCGATTTTCTCCAAGTGCGGCTCGATTAGCCGTTGAATCGGATTGCTGGCAGGCAGGCTGATCAAGGTTGCGGTCCGCAAGTTGCTCCACGGCGTCGTTCCCACGGGGCGGCCCGGCGCCTGCTGCCCCGGCTCGACCCGCATGAGCCGGAACTTGCCCACCGGTGCCCGTTCCAGGCCGGCCGGGGGCTTGAAAAAAAACCCCAGGCCGAGGTCCGCCTCTCCGCCGGCAACCAGGGCTTCGACCTGATGCAGGTCGGCGTCGGCCAGCCGCAGTTCCACATGGGGATATGCGGCCTTGAATTGCTGGAAAACGTGCGGCAGGATGTTGGCAGAGATCATGGGTGGGGCGGCGATGCGAAGCGTCTGGCGTGCCCGCTTCCCCTCTACGCCAAGCTTGGCCACGACGGCCTCGAGATCGCCCACCACGCGCTGCGCAACCGGCAGCAGGTCGCGGCCGGCCGGCGTCAGCACGACCATCCTCGTCGTGCGGTCGAACAGTCGGCAATCGAGCTGTTTCTCCATCTCGCGGATCATGATGCTCAGGCCGGCCTGCGTCATGTGCACCTTCTCTGCAGCGCGAGTGAAGTTGCCGATACGCGCGACGTGCAGGAATACCTGCAACTGGCGTAAAGAGAGATTCATAAGAACCTAATATGTATCCATATCACATCTAAATTTCCAAAATACCTTGATCTGTCGCCTAATACCACCCCGGCGGCCGGGCAAGGCCGGCAAGAGACAATCCAAAACAGGTGTGAAATGAGCCGCAAGGAAGACGTCGTCATCATCGGAGCAGGGATAGGAGGCTTGACCCTGGCCCTGAGCTTGCACCAGGCCGGCATTGCCTGCCGCATATACGAGGCCGTGCCGGAACTCAAGGCGCTGGGCGTCGGGATCAACATCCTGCCCCATGCAGCGCGCGAACTCAGCGAACTCGGACTGCTGCCGGAACTGGACAAAGTGGCGGTCCGCACCCGCGAATCCATCTTTTTCACCGAACATGGCCAGTTCGTGTTCCGCGAGCCGGCCGGGCTCGACGCCGGCTTCGACTGGCCGCAATACTCGATACACCGCGGCGACCTGCAAACCGTGCTGCTCGACGCCGTCAAGCAACGCCTGGGAGCGGACGCCGTCGTGTGCGGCGCGCGGTGCACCGGCGTTTCCCAAGACGATGACTCGATCACGGCCCATTTCGTATCGCCCGAAGGCGAGAAGCTGCCAAGCGTGCAAGCCGCCCTCGTCATCGGCTGCGACGGCGTGCACTCCGCATTGCGCAAGCAGCTCTACCCGGACGAAGGCGCGCCCCGCTACTCCGGGGTCAACATGTGGCGCGGCACCACCGTCTGGAAACCCTTCCTCAGCGAGGCCAGCATGGTGCGCGCAGGCTGGCTGGACGTGGGCAAGATGGTCATCTACCCCATCCGCAACAACGTGGATGGCAAAGGGAACCAGCTCATCAACTGGGTGGCGGAGATCACTGACCCGAATCCCGCCATCCGCGACTGGAGCCGCCCGGGGCGCCTGGAAGACTTCCTGCCCACGTTCGAAAACTGGCACTTCGACTGGCTGGATGTTCCCGCGCTGATCCGTGCCTCGGACGCCATACTGGAATATCCCATGGTCGACCAGGACCCCCTGCCGACCTGGACCCAGGGACGCCTCACACTGCTAGGCGATGCGGCGCACCCCATGGTGCCCCGCGGCTCGAACGGCGCCGGCCAAGCCATCATCGACGCGCGCTTCCTGGCAGGCCAGCTCAAGGAGAAAGGGCTGGTTCCGGAGGCCCTCCAGGTCTACGACAAGGTCCGCGTGGCGGCGACCACCCAGGTCGTCCTGACCAACCGCGCCAACCCGCCCGACACCATCCTGCGCGAAGTGTACGAACGCACGGGCGGCAAACCCTTCGAGCGCCTGGAAGACTTCGTCTCGCAGGAAGAATTGCAGGCCATTTCCGACAACTACAAGAAAATCGCCGGCTACAGCCCGGCCGCGCTCAAAGCCCGGCCTTCCTTCCTCTGACGCCACGCATTCGAACCACCTGGCAAGCCGCCCTTGGGGCGGCTTTTTGCTGTCGCAAGTACCGAAATAATTTGTGAAATTTATCGAAGAGAATTCGCGATAAACAAAATTAAAGTATCGGATATTGATACTTTTTAAAATTTCTGTAGAATTCGCTGCATGGATAACGGAAGTTCCTCCCCGGTCCGGCATCGGGGAGCGACTCAAGGAGACACACCATGGCAGCGCTCGTACCCATACACGGCTTGCACCATTACGCTTATCGGTGCCGGGACGCCGAGGAAACCCGCCGTTTCTATGAAGACATCCTCGGCCTTCCTCTCGTCCACGTCATCCGCGCAGAACGCGTGCCCAGCACGGGCGAATACTGTCCGTACGTGCACATCTTCTTCGAGATGCAGGATGGCTCCTACCTGGCGTTCTTCGACCTCGGCGACGGACAGGCCGCCGCGCCATCCCCCAACACGCCGGACTGGGTCAACCACATTGCCCTGCAGGTTGGCTCCGAAGCCGAACTGCACGAAGCCAAGGCCAAGTTGGAACAAGCCGGCATCGAGGTGGTCGGCGTCACCGACCACGGCTTCGTCAAATCCATTTATTTCTTCGATCCCAATGGCATCCGGCTCGAGTTGACGACCCGGACAGTGCCTGACGAACAGCTCGAAACCTACAAGCAACGGGCCCACGCGCAATTGGCCGACTGGGTTCGGGAAAAAGCCGCAGCCGCTGCATAAGCCCACGCATAAGCCACGCACGCATGCTCGCGCCCGCCCGGGCCCTCCCCCAGCGGGCGGCCCGGGCGCGCGTCAAGCATCATGATTCTTTCCGGAGACCGCAACATGTCCATGCCCCCCAAGCACGAATTCGACCGCATTCCCGTCATTCTCCAGTTCAGAGAAACGGTCGAGATGGTCGAGACCTACGGCTTCAATGGAAGCCAGGGCTACACCGTCCTCGAAGGGCAGCGCCTCGTGCCGAAAAACGCGCCGTCCAAGGTCGTGTTCCTCTTCATGCATCCCGCCACGACGCTACAACTGTTGCCCATGCCTGTCGCGCTGGCCGAAGCTGGCCTGCACGTGCTGTGCGGCGGCAGCCGTTATGCCAAGAACGACTCGGCGTTGATCATGGAAAAAGTGGCGGCGGACATGGGCGCCTATGTGCGCTATGCGCGCGAAGAGCTCGGCTACGAGAAAGTCGTGTTAGTCGGTTGGTCGGGCGGCGGGGCGCTCTCCCTGTTCTACCAAGCCCAGGCCGAAGAGCCGACGATTACGCATACGCCGGCCGGCGACCCCTACGACCTGACACAGGCCGGGCTCACTCCCGCGGACGGCATCATCTTCATCGCGGCGCACCTGAGCCGCCCCGAGACGCTGACCGAGTGGATGGATCCTTCGCTGCGCAACGAGCTCGACCCGGACGACCGGGATCCCGAACTCGATATCTATTCGCCCGATTGCCCGAACAAGCCTCCTTTCGACCCGGCCTTCGTCGCACACTTCCGCGCGGCCCAGCTGGCGCGGAACCGCCGCATCAGCAACTGGGCGCTGGAGATGCTGGACAAACTCAAGCGTTCTCCGCAAGGTGAACGCGAACGGGGCTTCGTCGTGCACCGCACGATGTGCGACGTGCGCTGGATAGACCCCACGATAGACCCCAACGGCCGCAAGCCCGGCTGGTGCTACCTGGGCGACCCGCGCGTGGTCAACTCCGGCCCGGTCGGCCTGGCTCGCTTCAGCACCCTGCGCAGCTGGCTTTCGCAATGGTCTTACGATCATTCCAACATCAAGGGACCGGTCAATGCAGCCCGCATCCGGCGCGTTCCGGTGCTGCAGATCGAAAACGAGGCCGATGACGCGGTGCCCGCCACCCACAACCCGATCATCCACAAGGCACTGGGCACGCCCGACAAGGAGTTCGTGCAGATCCATGGCGCCACCCACTACTATCTCGGCCAGCCCAAGCAGCTTGCGGAGTGCATTTCGACCATCATCGATTGGACCCGCCGCAAGATCACGCCGGATTTCGCAGTGTCGAGCGCGGCGCCGGTCGAGGCGAAATGAGCCATCGCCCGGACGGGGATTGATTACCATTGAGGCGCCGAACGCCCCCTTGGGGGCGCCGGCGCTTCATTTTCCGTGAGCATCGATCCCGCCCTTCCATGTCACAGTTCGCAAAAGTGCTCAAGGTCCTGGATTTGTTCTCCGAGGACCGAACCACCCTGGCCGCCGAGGAAATCGCCGACTTGCTCAACGTATCGCGGCCCACCGCCTTCCGCTACGTCAAGCAGCTCTGCGAGACCGGGCTGTTGGCCAAGCTCGCCGGCCGCTACGCGCTCGGCGCGAAAATCATCGAACTGGACTACCGAATCCGGCGCTCCGAGCCCATCCTGCAGGCCAGCCGGCCTAGCATGAAGGAGCTCGCCCAGCGCACCGCGATGACCGTCGTGCTATGCAACATCTACGGCGATGAGATCGTGCACAGCCACCACGAGCTCGGCGGCGAGCTGGCCCCCATGAGCTTGGACCGGGGCCATACCATGCCTCTTTTCAAGGGGGCTTCGTCCGCCGTCATCCTCGCCAATCTTCCCGCCTCGCGCCTCAAGCGCCTCTACGAACGCAACGCGACGCATCCCGACTTGCCCGAAGGCATCCGGGACTGGGCGTCATTCGCCAAGCATTACAGGCGCATCCGCAAGGAGGGGCATTACATCTCGCGCGAAGAAATCGACCCCGGGCTCGTTGGCATCGCCGCCCCGATTTTCAACGACGGACAGCACGTCGTGGGGGCGATTACGCTCGTCTACGAGAAAGGACGGGAAAAACTGGTCAACGAAGAAGGCTACGCGGAACTCGTGCGCAGCTGTGCGGCGACGATCACCGAAAAAATCGCCGCCGCAGCGGAACGGACTAGTTGAGGCGGCCGGACTGCCGGCCGCCTCCCCTTTGCCTCACTTGAAATCGAGAGTCGGATCACGCCCGTCCTGGCCCGGACCATAGGCGCCGCCGCTGCCATAGCCGTCGCCGTAGGGATTTTCGACTTCGATCTTGACGGTGTTGGGGTCCACGCCGGTATGGTCGGCCTTGTAGTGCGTGACCAATGACGGGAAGACCATGACCGCCGCCACCATCAACAGCTGGATGACGATGAAGGGTATCGAGCCCCAATAGATCTGGCCGGTCGTGACCTTGGCGACGCGCTTGCCGGTCACCTTGTCGGTATAGTCATCCTTCGGCGCCACCGACCGCAGGTAGAACAGGGCAAAGCCGAACGGCGGATGCATGAACGAAGTCTGCATGTTGACCGCGAGCAGCACGCCGAACCAAATGAGATCGATGCCCATTTTTTCCGCCACCGGCCCCAGCAGCGGCACGATGATGAATGCCAACTCGAAGAAGTCGAGGAAGAAGGCCAGCAGGAACGTCAGGATGCTGACCACGATCAGGAAGCCCCATTGACCGCCCGGCACGGAGGTCAGCAGGTGCTCGACCCACAAATCGCCGCTCACGGCACGGAAGGTCAGGCCGAACACGGTGGAGCCGATCAGGATGAACACGACGAAGCATGACAGCTTGGTCGTGGTGTCCATGGCCTGCTTGAGCAGGTTCAAAGTCAACCGCTTGCGGACCAGGGCCATGGCGATGGCCCCCACTGCCCCCATGGCGCCCCCTTCGGTCGGCGTGGCGACGCCGATGAAGATGGTTCCCAGCACGAGGAAGATCAGGAACAGCGGCGGGATCATCACGAACGTGACCCGCTCGGCGAGCGCGGAGAGCCATCCGAGGCGCAGCCACTTATTGGCCAGTGCGATGACGAAGGCGGAAAGCCCCCAAATCAGCAAGGTAACGACGATGCGCTCATCCACCGGCGCGGTCTCGTGCTCGAGATACCGGCCGGCAACGACCGCGATCACAGCCGAGATCACCATCAACACCAGCAGCGACCGCCCGCCCCGCGTGCCGTTGGGCTCCTGGAACCGGCGGGCTTCTTCCGGCAGGGCCGGGGCGCTCGACGGCTTGATGAGCGAAACCAGGACGACATAGAGAATATAGACGGCGGCCAATAAAAAGCCCGGCAGGATGGCGCCGCGATACATGTCGCCGATGGAGCGCCCGAGCTGGTCGGCCAGGATGATGAGCACTAGCGACGGGGGGATGATCTGCGACAACGTGCCCGAGGCGGCAATGACGCCAGTCGCGAGCGGCCGGTTGTATCCGTAGCGCAGCATGATGGGCAGAGAAATCAGCCCCATGGAAATGACCGAGGCCGACACGACGCCGGTCGTGGCCGCCAGCATGGCGCCAACCACCACGACCGCGATCGCCAGTCCGCCCCGGATGGAACCGAACAATTGCCCGATGGTCTCGAGCAAGTCCTCGGCCATGCCGGATCGCTCCAGCACCAGCCCCATCAATGTAAAGAAAGGTATGGCTAGCAGTGAGTCATTGGCGATGATGCCGAACACCCGTTGGGGCAAAGCCTGGAAGAGAACCGGGGTAAGCAACCCCAGCTCGATGCCGATCAGCCCAAACAGCATGCCGTTTGCAGCCAGTGCGAACGCCACCGGAAATCCCAGCAGTAGGAAGATCACCAGGTTGGCGAACATGATGGGCGCCAAATTGGCAGTCAGGAACTCAGCCATTAGCGCGCCTCCCCAGCAGCCGCGCGTGCCGCGGCCGCTTCGCGGGCTTGCGCTTCACGGGCGATTTGTTCGGCCAGCTCCTCTTCGGCAGTCTTGGCCCGGTCGCGCTCCCGTGGATCCGGCCCCTTGCCCAAGAGGAACGCGATGCACTTGATCAGGTGCGACAGCCCGGCCAGCACCAGCAGGAAGAATCCGACCGGAATCAGCAACTTGACCGGCCAGCGTATCAACCCCCCGGAATTCGACGACATCTCGTTCGTGACGTAGGAGTCGACGAACACTGGCCAGGAGAGCCACATGATCAACACGCACGCGGGCATCAGGAAGAAAATGACGCCGAGGATTTCTATCCAAATCTGCGCGCGCTGCGAGAGCTTCTGTGCGAGGATGTCCACCCGCACGTGCTCATTCTTCAATAGCGTATAGCCAGACGCCAAGAGAAAGATGGCGCCGAACAAATACCACTGCAATTCCAGCCATGCGTTGGAACTGGTATGGAGAACCTTGCGCACGGTGGCGTTGCCCGCACTGACCAATACCACCACGAGGGTGAGCCACGTGACGGACTTGCCGACAAACGTGTTGAGCTTGTCGACCAGGCGGGAAAAGGCTAGTAGAGCATTCATGGTTGTGCCTGATGCTGAACAAAAAACGCCCGGCACCGGGGCCAGGCGAACGATTCCGGCTTCCGGGGCGTGACAGGCATTTGTGGACTGTCACGCTACCCTGGGATTAGCTGCGAATCGTGGACATGTAACCGTCGAAATTGCCTTCGGCCACGCGGAACCACGGCAGTACGTCGCCACGGAAAGCGACCATGCTGTCGTAGACCCGCTTGAACTCGGGGCTCTTCGCGCTCATTTCCGCATACAGCTTCGTGGCCTCGTTGTAGCAGGCGTCCATCACGGACTTGGGGAAGGCCCTCAACTGGGCGCCCTGGGAAACCAGGCGGCGCAGCGCGGCAGGGTTCTCCGCGTCGTACTTGGCGATCATGTCGTTGGTCGCCGCGGCGCAGGCTTGCTCCAGGACCGCCTGGTAGTGCTTGGGCAGCTTGTTGTAGGCATCCTGGTTGACATAGAGGGAAACCTGCAACGTGCCTTCCCACCAGCCCGGGTAGTAGTAATGCTTGGCAACCTTGTGGAACCCGAGCTTTTCATCGTCATAGGGGCCGATCCATTCCGCGGCATCGATGGTGCCCTTCTCGAGCGAAGGATAGATGTCGCCTCCCGCGATCTGCTGCGGCACGACGCCCAGGCGTGACAGCACCGCCCCGGCAAATGCGCTGACCCGGAACTTCAGGCCCTTGAGGTCGTCGACCGACTTGATCTCCTTGCGGAACCAGCCCCCCATCTGCGTTCCCGTATAGCCGCACGGAAAGTTGACGATGTTGTACTTCTTGAAGACCTCGCGCAGCAGCTTCAGGCCGTCCCCGTGACGCATCCAGGCATTCATCTGCCGCGTGTTCAAGCCGAACGGCACGGCGGCATCGAAGCTGAGGACAGGGTCTTTGCCGTAGTAGTAATACGAAGCTGTGTGGCCGCACTCGATCGTCCCGTTTTGGACGCTGTCGAGCACCTGCAGGGCGGGAACGATCTCACCTGCGGGAAATACGCGAATGGTGAACTTTCCTCCGGTTGCCTCCGAGACGTACTTGGCCACGGCCTCCCCACCGCTGTAGATGGCGTCGGCGCTGCGAGGGAAACTCGAGGCAAGCCGCCACGTAACGGTAGGCGAATCCTGGGCGAATACCGGTGCAGAGAGCGTCGCCCCGCCCACGGCGGCGCCCACGGTTGCCTTGGTCAAGAAGGAACGGCGATGCATATGCAGTTCTCCTGGGATTTTGCTAGGGAATCCCCCGAGTGGCACCATGCAAAAGGTGCAACCAAAAGAGCCACCCTTGGGTAAGGCGAACACATAATACTGGCCGGATAGAGTCATCCGGCCCTGCGGTAAACCCTAATTCACCGGAAAGTGAATCCGCAGACGCACGACGTCGACGGCCCGCCTTTTCCCTATGCCCCGGTATTACCGCAACAGCCGGCTCCCGGTTCGATTCGACCCGGATCGATCTCCCGTCCCCGAAGCGTCGGTGCCCGTCGACCGATCCCTGCCGGTAGCGGGCGGCTGGCCGGCAGAGGGATCCTTGGTGCCCGGAGCGATCCCTCCCTGGTCGGCGGGACGGTCGCCGGTGCGTCCCTGCGCCGTGCCGGGCGACCGGTCGGCTCCGTCGCCGCGCGGGCCGGGCTGCCTTCGGTCGATCCGCTTTGACGCGCATTGCCCGACGCGCCGGACGGCCCTGCGTTCGAGATGCCGCGGGTCGGGCCCTCGGCACTCGTTCCGCTAGGCTGGTGACTGCCGCCGCTTTGGCCCGGGCTGGCGCCGGAGCCGGCCTGCGCGAGGGCAGCCGGCACGGCCAGGATGACGGAGGACAAGAAAACGATTTGCAGCATCGGTTTGCGCATGGCGTACTCCCTGGTGACACCTGCACACAGCAGAATCCGTTCCCGAGACGAGGCTCCACGCCGCGACACCGCGCGATCGAGGTGGCAGCCTAAACCACCAGGCCATTTGCTCACCTCGCGTTTTTCGAGTCCAATGGCCGCCGGCACCCTGGCGGCAACCGCCGCCTCCCGCGCATGGCGCCCGGACGTCCCCGAACCACGATGATTCGCAAGCGCATCGAAGCACAAATACTCGGCCTGACCGGCCTCGCCCTTGGCGGCGTCGATTTCGAGAATCCGCCCGGAGATCCCGGGCTCTTCGGCCCAAACTCGATCAGTTGGCAGGTACACAGCGATTTCACGTCCATGCTCATCGGCGGCGTCGCGGCGCTGCTGATACAGATGCTGCACCCGCTCGCGCTCGCCGGCGTCTGGGATCACTCCAATTTCCGGCGCGACATGCTAGGCAGGCTGCGCCGCACCGGGCAATTCATATCCGGCACCACTTATGGCAGCACGGCCGATGCCGAACGGCTCATCGCGCGCGTGCGCGACATCCACGAGAATGTGCGCGGCGTGGCGCCTGACGGACGGCCTTATCACGCGAACGATCCCGATCTGCTCACCTGGGTGCACGTAGCAGAAGTCAGCTGCTTCCTGGCCTCGCATCTGCGCTACCGCAACCCGCATCTACCGGAAGCCGACCAAGACCGCTATTACGACGAGATCGCTCTGATCGCTTATCGGCTCGGGGCGCGCGACGTGCCGCGGTCGAGGAAGGAAGTCGCAGCCTATCTCGAGCGGATGAAGCCCCAGCTGGTCTGCGACGAACGTACCCGCGAGATTGCCGACATCCTGTTATCGAATCCTCCCGCGGTGAGCCCATGGGCCCAGCCTGTCAGCAAACTCATGCTGCATGCGGGCGTAGCACTTTTGCCCGATTGGGCCGCCGACATGCTGGCGCTACAAAAACCTGTTTGGCAGCGGCGGGCGATCGAATTGGCGGTCGGCCGCGTGGCACCCGTGCTACGGTGGGCGGTCCGCAATGGCTCGGCCCATCGGGCCAAGCGCAGGATGGGCCTGCTTCCGCCCAATCCCGACCTTTGACGCCGGTGCGCCGAGCACATAACATATTCTTCTAGAGAATTAGCTTATTTCTTATTGAAATATGATTTTCCGCCAGTTCTTTGACGACGCATCGAGCACCTATACCTACCTGCTCGCCTCCAGGGCAGGCGGCGAGGCATTGATCATCGATCCTGTCAAAGAACGCCTGGACCATTACCTGCAGGCAATCCGGGAGCTGGAGCTGCGCTTGGTGCACGCCATCGACACCCACACGCACGCCGACCACATTACGGCGTTGGGAGACCTGCGGGACGCCACCGCGTGCACGACGCTCATGGGCGAGCGCTCGCGCGCCGAATGCGTTTCCCGGCGCGTCCAGGACGGAGAAATCCTGCGGATAGATGGCATCGAGCTCCAGGCGGTTTACACGCCGGGCCACACGGACGAGTCCTTTAGCTTCGTGCTGGATCCCCAAGCGCCGAAAGCCGTTTTCACGGGAGACGTGCTGCTCATCCGCAGCACGGGCCGGACGGACTTCCAGGGGGGCGACGCCGAGCGCTCGTGGGAGTCCATCGTCGGCCGCCTGTTTGCCCTGCCGGACTCCACCATCGTCTATCCGGCTCATGACTACAAAGGTTGGACGGCATCGAGCATCGGAGAAGAAAAACGCCACAACCCCCGCATCGCGGGCAAGACCAAGTCTGAATACGTGGCGATCATGCGCAACCTGAAGCTTCCGCACCCCCGCCTGATGGATGTCGCCATTCCTGCCAACCTCGCCTGCGGTCAGCCCGAGGGCCCGTCCAGGCCAAGCGTGCACTGAGGCCGTCGACCAAACCCGGGCGGGGACAAGCGCAGCGCAGGCGTGCCGCACACCGCGCTTGGTCTCTTGCCATCGCCCCCCGATTCCCACTCGCGGGCATATGCGCGAGCCAGCGAGAGAGGACAGGCATATCATTGTGATGTCCAGGGGTTCGGTGCAGCTTCCCCATGTCCGCCTATCTCGTCCGCTTTGCCCGTAATGATTGCGGCCGCGATTTCGCGGTTGGAGACATCCACGGCCATTTCACCCGCCTGCTGGCAGCCCTCGAAAGCGTGGGGTTCGATCCGCGCGTGGATAGGCTCTTCAGCGTGGGCGACTTGGTCGACCGCGGCCCCGAATGCGAACAGGCGCTGATGTGGCTGGGGCAGCCGTGGTTCCATGCCGTCCGGGGTAATCACGAAGACTTCGCCATCCGCTATGCCGCGGGTCATCCGGTAGACGTCGGGATTTACTTGGCCAACGGCGGGGAGTGGTTCATCGCGCTGGATCCCGCCCTGCGTTCCGACTATGCACGGAGTTTTGCGCAACTGCCCTTTGCCGTGGAGGTCGAGACTTCTCGGGGCCCCGTAGGCATCGTTCACGCAGACTGCCCCGTCCGCGACTGGCGCCACCTCCCCCTGGCGCTTCGATTGCGGCGCACGGCACGGGACCACACCATCTGGGCCCGCGAGCGGCTGCAGCGGAAAGATGCGAGCAGCGTTGCCGGCTTGCGCGCATTGGTGGTGGGGCATACGCCCGTCGCCTCGCCCACGGTATTGGGCAACGTTTTCCACATCGATACTGGCGGGTGGACGCCCGACGGACGTTTCACGCTGCTGAACCTCGAAACGCTGGAGGTGGAAAATGATGCGCACTGAAACCTCCGCCCAGCCCTTCGCCGCGCTGCGATCTCAAGTCCTTGAGCAATCGGGTGCGCGGGCGGCGATCACGGCCGACTATCGACGCGCCGAACCGGAAATGGTGCAGGAGCTGCTGGACGAAGTCGGCGACCTGCGTGCAACGCCGTCCGTCCAGGACCTCGCGCACCGGCTCGCATCCCGGCTTCGTCCCAGCGAGGAAACCCCAGCCCCGGCCGGCATCGCGCAAATGCTACTGCAGGAGTTCTCGCTCTCTTCGGACGAGGGCGTGGCGCTGATGTGCCTGGCCGAATCCATTCTCCGCATCCCGGACGCGGCCACCCGGGACGCGTTGATACAGGACAAAATCCGGCGCGGGCGCTGGTCCGCCCACCTCGGCCACAGCCCCTCCCTATTCGTCAATGCCGCGGCCTGGGGGTTGTTGATAACGGGCCGCGTATACGAGGCCCGCCACAGCTCGGGCCTGCACGCCGCGCTCGCCCGGCTCATCGGCAAGGGCGGCGAGCCTCTCCTGCGGGCCGCAGTCAACGGGGCCATGCGCCTGCTCGGAGAGCAGTTCGTGGCCGGCCGCACTATCGAAGAAGCACTCGAACTGGCGCGCGAACGGGAAAAACGGGGCTACCTGCACTCCTACGACATGCTGGGCGAAGCGGCCGTGACCGAAGAGGACGCGTACCGCTACACGCGGTCCTACGCACAAGCCATCCATCGCATCGGCCAGCAATCGCAAGGGGGAACACCCTACGACGGCCCGGGCATTTCGATCAAGCTCTCCGCACTCCACTCTCGCTATGCGCGCAGCCAGCGGGGCCGCGTCATGGACGAACTCTACCCCCGGCTCCTTGCGCTCGCGCGCAGCGCGTGCACTTACGACATGGGGCTGAACATCGATGCCGAAGAGGCGGCGCGGCTGGACGTATCCCTGGACCTGCTCGAGCGGCTCTGCACCGAGCCCGACCTCGCCGGCTGGAACGGCCTCGGCTTCGTAGTGCAGGCTTATCAGAAACGCAGCCTGCGCCTCGTCGAGCATCTCATCGCCCTGGCCCGCGCCCATGGGCGGCGACTGATGGTGCGCCTTGTCAAAGGCGCGTATTGGGACGCCGAAATCAAGCAGGCGCAACTTCACGGCCTGGACGACTACCCCGTCTATACCCGCAAGCCCCATACAGACCTCGCCTATCTCGCCTGCGCCCGGAGACTGCTGGCAGCGCCCGATGCGGTGTTTCCGCAATTCGCCACGCACAATGCGCTCACGTTGGCCAGCATCTATCACCTCGCGCGCCCGGAGCGATTCCGCCCCGGCCAATACGAGTTCCAGTGCCTGTACGGCATGGGTGAAGCGCTCTACGACCAGGTAGTCGCCCCCTCGCACCGGGGAGGGTTGGAACGGCCTTGCCGCATTTACGCACCCGTCGGACCGCACCACACGCTGCTCGCCTATCTCGTGCGCCGGCTGCTCGAGAACGGTGCCAACACCTCGTTCGTCCATAGGATCGCCAATCCCGGCCTGCCCCTGGACACCGTGCTAGAGGATCCCCTGGATGCGCTGCACGAAACCGATGGCGGGGTCGGCGCTCTCCACCCCGGCCTGCCGTTGCCCCGTCACCTCTACGGCCCCGCACGGCTGAATTCCCGCGGCGTGGACTGGTCGAACGAAGCCTGTTTATCCGCGCTCGCGCACCAGCTGGCCGGCGGGCCGCCTGGCCCCTTCATCGCCGCGCCCATGCAGCAAGGCGGCGTCCCACACCGTACCGCGCGCGAGATACGTAATCCCGCCCTGGCGACAGACCTGGTTGGACACGTGTATGAGGCGACGCCCGCCGAGGTCGACGCGGCGCTCGAAGGCGCAACCCACGCCTCGCGGCCATGGCAAGACGTCTCCGCGGCGGCACGAGCGGCGCTGCTGGAGGGCGCAGCCGATCGGATCGAGCGCGACATGGCCGACTGGATGGCTGTGCTGGTGCGCGAGGCCGGCAAAACGCTGCCTGCTGCGGCTGCGGAAGTGCGCGAAACCGTCGATTTCCTCCGCTACTACGCTGCCGAGGCGCGCACGGCCCTTCATGGTGTTCCCCACCGCCCGTGGGGCGTGGTGGCCTGCATCAGCCCCTGGAACTTCCCGCTGTCGATCTTTATCGGCCAGATTGCTGCGGCGCTCGTGGCAGGCAACGCGGTCGTGGCCAAACCGGCAGAGCAAACGCCCTTGATCGCGGCGCGTGCGGTAGCAGAGCTTCGGAAAGCGGGAATCCCCCGCGGTGCGCTGCAACTGCTGCCCGGCCCCGGTGAAACCGTGGGTGCGCAGCTGGTGTCCGACCCGCGGGTGCAAGCCGTGCTATTCACCGGCTCGCTGGAAGTTGCCGGGAGAATACGCGCCAAGCTCGCGGAACGTCTCGCCGAGGGCGGCCACGCCATTGCCTTCGTCGCGGAAACGGGCGGCCTGAACGCCATGATCGTCGATTCGTCGGCCCTACCAGAACAAGTCGTGGCCGACGTGATGGAATCCGCCTTCGATGGAGCTGGACAACGATGCTCGGCGCTGCGGCTGCTCTGCGTGCAAGAAGACGTGGCGGACGCAGTGCTCGCCATGTTGCGCGGAGCCATGAGCGAATGGCGCGTCGGCCGCCCCGACCGGCTCGACACCGATGCCGGGCCGGTGATCGATCGCAACGCGCGTGAAGCGATCGAAGCCTACATCGCCGCCATGCAGGCTGCCGGGCACCGGGTGTTCAGGCGATGCAGCATGGACGCCTCCGAATGCCAGGCCGGCCACTTCGTCGTGCCTACCTTGATCGAGCTCGACCATCCTGGTCAACTGGCCCGGGAAGTCTTCGGACCGGTGCTCCACGTGGTGCGGTATGCAGCGCAGGCGCTCGACACCCTGCTCGACGAAATCAACGCTTTCGGGTACGGCCTGACGCTGGGGGTGCACACGCGCATCGATGACACCATCGAACGCGTAGTGGCTCGCGCACGAGTCGGCAACATCTACGTCAACCGCAATATGATCGGCGCGGTCGTCGGCGTGCAGCCTTTTGGGGGGGAAAATCGCTCGGGCACGGGTCCCAAAGCGGGTGGACCGCTATACGTCCCGCGCTTATTGGCATCCGCGCCGCGGGATGCCGGCCTGCGGATCTTTCATGAGCAACCGCGGGCGCCGGCGTGGCTTTTTCCGCGACTGGCAGAAAATCCCGCGCTGGCTGCGCTGAAAGGGTGGGCCGTACAACGCGGCATGCCGGAGCTGGCGGCTTGCTGCGAGGCGTTCGAAGCCCGTGCAGCCTCCTTGGCCGCCGTCAGGCTTCCCGGCCCCACTGGCCAGTTGGACGTCTACGCACTTTGCCCCCGGGAGACCATCCTATGCATGGCAGACGACGAGTCCGACAGGCTGTGCCAGCTGGCTGCCGTGCTCGCGACCGGGGCCTTCGCACTCTGGCCCAGCGAAACCCGCGCCCGATCGATGCACGCTGCGCTGCCTGCTCCCGTCTCCGGGCGGATCCGGCTCGGCGATCCCGCGTCGTCCCGCTTCGAAGCCGCACTAGTACATGCCCTGGGCGAACGGCTACGTTCCATCCTGCTCAAACTCGGCGAGTCGCAAAACGCCGTAGTGCCCCTCGTAGACCTCTCCCCGGGCGAAGCGAACATTCCGCTCGAGCGCTTGTTCGTGGAGCGGGCTGTCAGCATCAACACCGCCGCCGCAGGAGGCGACGCTGGACTGCTGGCCTCAGCGTAAACGACGCCCCCGGGCTGCGACCGAGCCCCACGGCCGCAGGATGCCCCGCTCCCGACCGATGCGGCTTGCACTTTGTTGCAGCTCGCGCTTGCGCGAGCCGCCCGCCAGAGCAAGATAAGTAAATACTGCCAAGGAGCCGTCATGGGCTATGAATTCTGGTACTGGAACGGCATCCCCGGGCGCGGAGAATTCGTCCGGCTCGCCTTGGAAGCCGGCGGCATTCCTTACCGGGATTGCGCGCGCGAGGAAGCCGCCGGACCATCGGGCCTGGTCGCGGACATGATTGCGGACCGCACCCATCCGCCGTTCGCGCCGCCCTATCTCGTCGCCGACGGCATGACAATCGCGCAAACCGCCAATATCCTGCTGTTCCTCGGCGAACGCCACGGCCTTGCGCCCGCGGACCTTTCAGGGCGCCTGTGGGTAAACCAAATCCAGCTCACCATCGCGGACATGGTGGCTGAAGCGCACGACGTGCACCATCCGATCGCCTCCGAGCTCTACTACGAGGAACAAAAAACCGAAGCCCGACGCCGGGCCGAGCATTTCCGCGGTCACAGGATGCCTAAGTTCCTGGGGTACTTCGAGCGCGTGCTGACGAACGATGACGGCTGGGTCGGCGCGCCACGGTGGACTTACGCCGACCTCTCTCTCCACCACCTGGTCGACGGACTGCTCTATGCATTCCCCAAGCGCATGTCCACCCTCGCCCATCATTATCCCCGGGTCATGGCCCTGCACGAGCGCGTAAGCAAACTGCCCGAACTGCAAGCGTATCTAACAAGCGGTCGCCGGCTCCCCTGGGGAGATGGGGTGTTTCGCCATTATCAGGAACTGGACGCCAAATAACGGGTTTGCACGAGGTCCGCCACGACGCTACGCTTGGGCCATTGTCATCGTTATGCGCGCCCATGTCGTTTGCAATTTCCCTCATGCTGTTCGCCGCCGCGGCGCTTGCATCGATCCCGGCGCAAGCCGGGGGCTTCATCCAGCGCCTGCTCGATAAACCCGTTCCCGGCGGCGTAGCCGTGATCCCCCTGGGAAACGCCCCGACCGCACCGACAGTGACCTACCGCGGACACCGGACCATGGTGTTGCGTGACGAGGCGGGAGACTGGCTCGCGATCGTTGGCATCCCCCTCGACGTCAAGCCTGGCGTCCAGGCGATCTCCGTGCGCACCCCGGAAGGCACCCGCACCCTGGACTTCTCCGTACGCGACAAGACCTACGAGGCGCAGCACATCCGCCTCAGGAACAAGCGCCAAGTAAATCCCACACCGGCGGACCTGGCGCGCATCGAAAAAGAACTCGCGGAACAAACCGCCGCGTATCGCAGCTACCGGGAGCGCATCCCGAGCAACGTGCTTTTCGACAAACCGGTAGACGGCGGCCACTTGTCCAGCCCGTTTGGATTACGGCGGTTCTTCAACGGGGAACCGCGCAACCCGCATTCCGGCCTGGACTTCGCCGTCCCGGCGGGTACGCCCGTCAAGGCTCCGGCCGACGGCAAAGTGATCCTGGTGGGCGATTACTTCTTCAACGGCAAGACCATCTTCCTGGACCACGGCCAAGGCCTCATCAGCATGTTTTGCCACCTATCGTCAATCGACGTCAAACCTGGTCAGGACGTGGCGCGCGGCGGCATCGTCGGCCGGGTCGGCGCCACGGGCCGCGCCACCGGCCCCCATCTGCATTGGAACGTAAGCCTGAACGACGCCCGTGTCGATCCTGCAATCTTCATCGGCGCGTTCAAGCCCTGACTGCCTGCCGCGATACCGCCGCGACTACTTGGCCATTTCCCGGGCACGCTGGGCAAGCGCCGGGTTGCGCTCCAAGGCCTGCCCAATGCCGTTGAACTCGTCCACCGTCAAGCCCTCCGCATGCACGGCCTCGACCATTTTGTCGTCGGCTTCCTTGTGTACCTGCTGCTGGGCTGCGGCGTCCGGTGCCGCCTGCAACTTGGGCGTGTATTCCTGAGAGATGAGCCCGACCTTCTGCGCAGCGTTGACGAACTTACGCAGTTGGTCGTCGGAAACACTTTGCGCGGGCGCGGACGGCGGCGTCGGCGCAGCGCCCGGAGCTGGCGCCTGGCCGGCCGGCTGCGCAAAAGCCGCCGACGCCGCCGCGAGCAGCAAGGCGCCTGCGGCTGGAACGAAAACCCGCTTCAAGCCGGTCATGGATTTCATGAACTACTCCCTGTTCGTTTCTACACGCGCCCATGGTGCCAAGAGCGCGACGAACCGGAGGTAGCGATATGTATGCAATGCGACCATCTACCCGCTCACGCATCGTTACAACTGCTGAACCAAGCGCCCTCGGACTTGGCCCGCGGGTGGCGCACCGCGCGCCATGCGGCGCGCTCCCCGCAGGACAGCCCCGCGGCCCCCGGCAAGCGTATTGAGCGCGCGGCTGCGAGGGCAGTTACATCTCGTGTCGAAACGAAGGACCCACGGACTAATGCGTGCCGTTGGATGGACCCGATACCTCCGCCTGCCGCCGGCGGCCGATCGTAGTCGGCGGAATACATACGGTCGCTATCATGACGAGCAGCGACATGAGCAGCACGCCCCAGAACGTCCCATGCAGCGATTGCTGCATCGCGTGTTCGATGGCCGGGCTGACCCCCGCCCCGGACTGCAGTGCAGCCGTCAATTGCTCAGAACTGACCGGCGTGCCGTTCATCGCGCGCGACAATCCGAAATTGAACACGGCCCCCAAGGCCGCGGCGCCCAAGGTGCTGCCAAGATTGCGCGCGAAGATATTCGACGCGGTCGCACTCCCTCGTTCCGCAAGCCCCACGATTTCCTGGATCAGGACGAGCGAACACACTCCCATGAACCCCATGCCCAGGCCGACGACCAGCGAACCGGCGCCGGCCAGCACGGGCGAGTTGTCCGGTCCAAGCAGCAAGAATGCGCACGCGCCGATAGGCACGAGGATGCTGCCGGCAATCATCATGGGACGCAGGCCGTAACGCGGAAACACTTTCGCCGCGAAGGTCGAGCCCACCGGCCATCCCACCATGATCATGGTCAACGCGAGACCGGCCACCACCGGCGTGCGGTGCTGGACACCCTGCACGTACATGGGCAGGAAGGTCGTCAAGCCCATGATGACCATGCTGCCCAACAACATCGCGGCGTTGGCGGCAGCAATGGGACGCCGCCCCCATAGCGAGAACGAAACCATGGGGTCAGCCGCCCGCCGCTCCTGCGCAATGAACAGCACCAGCAAGACGAGGAACGCGCCCGTCGCGATCCACGCCCTCGTCGCGCGCCCGTCTCCGGCATCGGTCAGCGCGACCATCAACGCCGCAACCGCCCCCGTGAACAGGATGGCCCCGGGCACGTCGATCGAAAGCTGCCGACGCTCGCGGCGCTCATGGAGAAAGTAAATGAACCCCGCGCTGGCGAGCAATGCCACGGGAACGTTCATCCAGAATATCCACGCCCACGAAAAATGGTGAATGATCAAAGCCCCGAGCATGGGCCCCATGACGCCGGATACGGCCCAGACACTCGCGAGATAGCCTTGTATCTTGCCCCGCTCATGCATCGGATAGAGGTCCGCGATGATGGTCATTCCCACCGGCTGGATCGCCCCGGCGCCTATGCCCTGGATCAGGCGGAAAACGATCATCGATGGCATGGACCATGCGAAGCCCGCCAGGATCGACCCCAGCAGGAATGCCGCGATGCCTGCCAGCATCACCGGCTTGCGGCCATAGACGTCTGACAGCTTTCCGAACACGACCGTCATGGCCGTCTGGGTCAGGAGGAACGACGCGAAGACCCAGCTGTAGAGCTTGAGCCCGCCCAAGTCGGCAGCGATCTGCGGCATGGCGGTCGCGACGATGGTCGCCTCAATCGCGATCATGAACATCGAGGCCATGACGGAGGCGATGACCAACGGGCGAGACGAGCGTGCGGAGGCAGCGGACACGGTGCGGGTACCTAGCGGAGAACGAGTTGTAACCTTCGCGAGTGTATCTTGGTATACGCTGGATGCGGCGACGCTGGCGCTCGAAGGGATCGAACGGACCGGCAGCCCGAACGATTGCATGACGGCCGGGAGCTTTTCATGAAACATCACGACGCCAGCAAATTGACGCAACGTTGGAATACCCCGGCGGACAGCGTGCCGGCCGAGCCACTCACCCTGGCGGACTCACTTCCGGATGCGGAAGACCGAATGGGCAGCCGGGCTTGCTTGCGCAGCGCCGCGGATCCGAACGTGCTCGTCTACGCCAAACTGAAAAACCGGGTTTCGCTTGCATTCAATGCGGAGATCACAGGCTTCAGCCACGGCGCGCCGCAATTCGACGGGATGGAGATAGGCGACGAGATTTCGTTCGACGAAAGCTACATCGTCCGGTTCGAGCCAGGACGCTGATCCCATGGCGACTCAGGGAATGTATTGGCCGAGGACCGGAACCGCGTCGCCAGTGGCGGCCGCATGCGTTACCCGGACTCGAGCTGGCACGCTGGGCAGCCGCCCACATGAACCAGGAAGAGCGCGCGCGAGGGGCGCGAGCGATAGGCTTGCACCCCTCTAGCTTATAAGCTTATTAGTAACAATACGTTGATGTTTTATCGATGAAAGAATAACGTTGTCGCACTTGCAGCACCGCCGCGGGCGGTGCCGGTTTCTCCAACCATCGATCGGGAACTGCTGTGCTGACGCGTACTTCAATCCGCCGCCTGCTGGCGGCCGCGGCCCTGTCCGGCCTATTGTCTGCCCCCTCCTTGGCCGCGGAACCGCCGATCACCATAGGCCTGTTTGCCCACCTGTCCGGCAATTTCGCCGAGTACGGCGCGAGCTTCAAGAACGCGGTGGAGCTCTACCTCGATAAGCTCAATGCCGAGGGTGGCATCAACGGCCGTCCGGTCAAGCTGGTGGTGGAAGACGACCGCAACTCCCCGCAGGAAGCGGCGACGGTCGCGCGCAAGATCGTTGCCACGCCGGGGGTGGTCTTGGCTATCGGATCCTGGTCCACCACGGCCTCGCTGGCTGCGGCCCCCATCTTCACCGAAGCGAAGATCCCGCAGATCAGCCCGACCTCCTCGCACCCCGACTTCAGCAAGCAAAGCCCGTATCAGTTCCGCCAGAACAATACCGACGACGTGCTGGCGCAGTACAACGCCGACACCATCCACAAGCAGCTCAAGGCCACTCGCATCGTCATCCCCTACTCGCAGGACGATTGGGGGTTATTCACCGTCAAGGCCACCGCGGAAGCCCTTGAGAAGGACGGTGCCCAAGTACTGTTGAGGGAAGCTGTCATGCCGGGCAGCAAGGACTTCCGCCCGCTGGTGAGCAAGATCAAGTCCCTCAGGCCCGACGGCGTTTTCCTGGCCCTGCCCTATCAGGAAGCGTCGATCTTCATCCAGCAGCTGCGCCAGGCGGGGGTGAATATCCCGGCGGGCGGCGGCGTACCGCTTACCTCGCCGAAGTTCATTGAATTGGCCGGCAAGGCGGCCGAAGGCGTGGTCGTACACAGCATCTTCTTCGCAGGGGATCCGTCCAAGAAAGCCTTCGTGGACGCATACCGCAGCAAGTACAACAAGACCCCGGACCAATTCGCCGCCCTGGCCTATGACGCAGCCGGCGTCGGGGTCGCCGCCATCCGGCGCGTGCTGGCATCCGGCAAACCCCTGACGGGACAAGCCGTTCGCGACGAGTTGGCCAACGGCCCGGCCTACGAGGGGGTAACCGGCGTGACCAAATACGAGAACGGCAACGTGCGCAAGGCTCCCACCTTCCTGGTCATCCGCGATGGCCAGTTCCAACTGAACCAATAATTCCATTCGAGGCTGTCGCCGGCCCGCCTTCCAGCGCGGCCGGCGACGGCCATTTGCAGCCTGCGCAGCTTACTCATGCTCGAGCTTTTCGCCAGTCAGATTCTCAACGGCCTTGCCATCGGCCAGGTCTATGCGTTGATCGCGCTTGGATTCTCGCTGGTGTTCGGCGTATCCAATCTCATCAATTTCGCCCAGGGTGCCCTCTTCATGGTGGGCGCCTTCCTCGCCTTTACTGGCGTCACTGCCTTCGGCCTCCCCCTGCCCGCGGCAGCTACGCTGTCCGTCGCCGGTGTCGCGCTGCTCGGCATGCTGCTCGAGCGCGTGGCGCTGCGGCCGCTGGAGAATGCTCCCTATATCGCGCCGGTGCTTTCCACGCTGGCCATCAGCCTCATCATCGAACAACTCGCCGAAATCCTCTGGTCGCCCGAGAGCCAGGCTTTCCCCGTCACCTTCGAGGAAACCACCTACTATTTCGGCAGCGCCTACGTCACCAGCACCGATCTCTTGATCTTCGGCTTCGGCGCGCTCGCCACCCTGGCACTGTCCGTGTTTCTGTCCCGCTCATGGTGGGGCCGGGCGCTACGTGCCACGGCGCAAGACCGCGATGCCGCCGCGCAACTCGGGATTCGCACCGGAACCGTCAAGAGCCTGGCTTTTGGCCTGGCCGGTGCGCTGGGGGCACTGAGCGGTATCCTGGTGGCGCTCTATTTCAAGAGCGTGTTTCCGCAAATGGGCCTGCCCTTCGGGCTCAAGGGTTTTGCCGCAGCGCTGCTGGGCGGCCTGACCAGCACGCCTGGCGCCGTGCTCGGCGGCTTGCTGCTCGGTGTGGTGGAAACACTGGCGAGCGCTTATCTGGGCGAGGGCTCGCGCGATCTCGTGGCCTTTTGCCTGGTGCTGGTGTTCCTGGTTTTCCGTCCGCATGGAATATTGGGAGACCGCAGGCTCGATGCGCTCGGCGGGGCGAGCGGGGCGGCGGGCGCCATGCCGACCTCCAGCGTTCTGGCTTCGTCATCCAGCCAGCGTGGCACCGTACGCGCCTGGGAGCTTCCGCCCTGGGGATTTCTCGCCGTGGGCTGCCTGCTGGCGCTGCTGCCCCTCGTCACGCAAAGTGCCTACCTGCTGCAGGCCGTGGTCTACGGCATACTCTTCGCAGTGCTCGTGGCCAGCGTCAGCCTGGTCTCGGGTGCACTGGGCCTGCTGTCCATCGGACACGCAGCGTTCTACGGAGTCGGTGCCTACGCGGTGGGATTGTTGGCGCGCAATATGGGATGGCCCGCCGAAGCCGCCCTCGCCGGCGCCGCGCTGGTCACGGGGCTCGTTGCCGTCGTCGCGGCGCTGCCCTTGCTCAAACTGAGCGGCCATACCGCTGCGCTCGGCACGCTTGCAGTGGGGCAGATCGGCTACCTGGTGTTCATGAGCTGGCTCGACATCACGCGCGGGCCCATGGGCTTCATCGGCATCCCGGCCCCTCGCCTCGCCCTCCTCGGCGGCCACGCATTGACCGGGCTGGCCGAAAAATTCTGGCTGGTGGCTGCCGTCGCCGGGCTCGCGCTTTTCGTTGCCCAGCGGGTGCTGGACTCCGGCATCGGCCGGGCGTGGCGCGGGATACGGGAAGATCGGCTGGCAGCGCATACCGCCGGCCTTCCGGTACATCGCTACATACTCCTGGCATTCGCATTGTCCGGTGCGCTTGCCGGTACTGCGGGAGGTCTCTTTGCCTATGTGCAGAGCGTCGTCAGTCCGGAAAGCTTCACTGTCAGCGCCTCCATCCTGATCCTCACCATTGCCGTGCTGGGAGGATTGGGCAATCTCACGGGGGCAGCGCTGGCCGGTTTCGCGCTGACGTTGTTGCCGGAACTACTCAGGCCATTCGCGGAGTGGCGCATGGTGGCCTATGGCATCGCGCTGCTCGTCATGCTGCGCGTCCGGCCGCACGGCTTGCTGGGAGCACGCTGAGCATGACGACTTACCCTTCCGAACGCGGTTTGCGCGTTGAACGCCTGAGCCGGCACTTCCGGGGCGTGAAGGCCGTGGATGCCGTCAGCTTCACCGTAGCGCCGGGAGAAACCGTGGCGCTGGTCGGCCCCAACGGCGCAGGCAAGTCTACGCTCATCCAGCTGTTGAGTGGCGTGGAGCGGCCAACCAGCGGCCACGTGTATCTGGACGGCAAGCGCATCGACGGTCTGGCGCCAGAGCGGATCGCGCGGCTGGGGCTGGGCCGCAGTTTCCAGACGTCACGGGTGTTCCCCATGCTCAGCGTCTGGGACAGTGCCATGCTCGGAACCCAGGCCAGCCTGCTCGCCCGGTCCCCTTCGGGAGGGTTGATCAATCCGCTGGCCGAGGTCGCTGGCGAGCTCTTCGGCTTGGCCGGATGGCGGCGCCGGCGCGAGCGTGCGGAACGAGACGCGCGCGAGGCGCTGCAGCGTTTCGGCGACCGCCTCTGGCCGCGCCGCGGCCAGCCTGCCTACAGCCTGTCCTATGCCAATCGGAGGCGGTTGGAGCTGGCGCGCGTGCTTGCGGCTCGTCCGCGCTTCGTCCTGTTCGATGAACCCGCGGCCGGCATGAACCCGAGCGAAACCGCGGAGCTCACCGATTTACTGCTGGCGCTACGAGCCTCACAGCCCGAGCTCGGCATGGTCGTGGTCGAGCACAAGCTCTCGCTGGTACGCCGGATCGCGGACCGGGTGATCGTGCTCAACCAAGGGCGCATCCTCGCCTCCGGCGAACCTGGGGAAGCGCTGGGCCACCCTGAAGTCATCGAAGCTTATCTCGGCCGGGCACGCAAGCGGCCCGTCAATTCGGATGCACACCTTGGCTGATTCGTCTATCCGCCCCCTCCTCCACATCGATGCCGTAGACGTGCACTACGGCGCGGTCCAAGCCTTGTTCGGCGTCAGCATCGAGGTGCGTGCCGGAGAGGTGGTGTCGGTGCTCGGCGGCAATGCCTCGGGCAAGTCCACCACGCTCAAGTCCGTACTCGGGCTGGTGCGTCCGTCGAAAGGCCGCATCGTACTCGACGGGAAAGAAATCCAGGGCCTGCGCCCGGCAGACGTCATTGACCTGGGGGTAGCGAGCGTGCCGGAGGGCCGCCGCGTGTTCCCCGACATGTCGGTGCGCGAGAATCTGCTCCTGGGTGCCTATCCCCGGCGCCGCGACAAAGCGGCCGTCGCCGCAGACCTCGACGAGGTATTCCAAGCCTTTCCGCGGCTGGCAGAACGGCGCTCCCAGTTAGCCGGCACCCTGTCCGGGGGAGAACAGCAAATGCTGGCTCTCGGGCGCGCGTGGCTGCGCCGGGCCAGGCTCGTGTGCATCGACGAGCCGTCCATGGGCTTGTCGCCGAAGTTCGTGGACGCGGTTTACGAGGTGTTGTTCCGCTGGAAGGATGCCGGACAAACGATATTGCTGGTCGAGCAAAACGCGCGCATCGCGCTCGAACTGGCAGACCGGGCCTATGTGCTCCAACATGGGCACGTGGTGCTGCACGGCCGGGCCGCCGACCTTGCCGCGGACCCCGCTGTACAAGAAGCCTATCTGGGCGGAGAAGGCCCGGAAATGGTCCCCGCCCCCAACGGGCAAGACGCATGACGTCACGGAGCAAGATATGTCTGATTCCACCCTGCATACCCTCGAAACCGACGTGCTGGTGATCGGTGCCGGCGGTGCGGGCATGAGTGCGGCGATCGCCGTTTCCCAAGCCGGCAGGCTGGCGCTACTGGCCGACCGCAGCCTGATCGGTCGCGGCGGCGCGACGATCATGGCGCAGATGACGGTGGCCGCAGCCCTCGGCGAACAGGGGCCGGACCACTGGGAATACCATTTGCGGGACACCCTCGCGGCGGGACGGGGCCTGTGCAACGAACCGCTCGCCCGGCTGCTGTGCGAGGAGGGCGTGCAAGCCATTCGCCTGCTCGACCGCTGGGGAGTGGGCTGGGCGCGCAACGGCGAACGCCTGGCGCAGACCCGCGCGCCCGGCCACGATCGTCCTCGCTGCGTCTACGTGGACTATCTCAACACCGGGCCGGCCGTGGCGAAAACCTTGCGGGCCCAGGTCGCGCGCGAACCGGGCGTGCGACGCGTCGGGGACCTGCTGATAGTCGACTTGCTGCGCAAGGACGATCGCGTGGTCGGCGCCGTCGCACTGCACCTCGCGACGGGCGACCCCGTCCTGGTCCGCGCGTCGGCGACCATCATCGCGACCGGCGGACTGACCCGCCTGTATCGGCGCAACAGCGCGTCGCTGAACATGGGAGGCGACGGCTTTGCGTTGGCGCTGCGCGCCGGCGCACGGCTCATCGACATGGAATTCGTGCAGTTCTTCCCTATCGGTCATTTGGCGCCGCGCTTGGTCGGCTTCGACCCCATCATGTGGGATCCCTTCCGGTACAAGCTAGGCGGCAAGCTGCTCAACAGCGAGGGGGAGGAGTTCGTCGAACGCTACGGCAACCCAGCCGAGGAACAAGGCTATACCACCACGCGCGACGCCGCGACCTATGCCATCCTGAAAGAAGTCGAGGCCGGTCGCGGCTCGCCCTCTGGCGGGGCGTGGCTAAGCTTTGAGCACGTACCGGAACCGAAGCTGCGGGCTGCGTTCGGCCCCATCATCGACAAGCTCGCCAAGGCCGGCATCGACCTGACCAAACAGGCGATCGAAGTCGCCCCAATCGCCCACTATCACATGGGCGGCATACGCGTCGACACCGACATGGCTACCGACGTCCCAGGCCTCTACGCCGCCGGCGAAGCCGTGGGCGGCGCCAATGGCGCGAACCGGCTGTCCGGCAATGCCATCACCGAGGCCGTCACGTTCGGGCTGAGGGCCGGACGCTCGGCGGCCACGGCCGCCGAAGGGGCTTCCGCCCCGACATTGGCCGAGCTCAAGAAGCTGGCCGCCCCGACATTGGCAGCACTGGTCCCGCGCCCATCCGGACGAAGCGAACCGAATTCCGCCGCACTGATCAACACCTTGCAGGACGTGATGCAAACGCATGTCGGACCGTTCCGCACCGAGGCCGGCCTGCAGCACGCGCTGTCGGCGCTGGCCGAACTGCGGGACCGCGCCGGCGAGACGATACCGGGAGGCGGGCCGCAAGACCCCGTGCGCCTGGACTTCCTCGACCTGCGAAACATGCTGCTGGCAGCCGAAGCTGTGACACGCTGCGCGATTGCGCGCCGCGAAAGCCGGGGCGCCCATCAGCGAGAGGATTTTCCCGCGCAGGACGACGCCTGGACCCTGAACCAGATCATCGCCTGGCACGACGGCGCCTGGACCCTGGCCACGCAGCCGGTCCAGCGCCTCGCGGCCGGGCAGGAGGAAATCGCATGACCTCATCCCCCGCCCCCATCCGCCTGCGCATACAGCGGGCCAGCGCGGGTTCGCCCGCCCGTGAAGAGGAGTTCGAAGTTCCGCCCGAAGGGGCTGCTTCCTTGCTGGACGCCCTGCGCTGGATACGCATTCATCGCGACGACACGCTGGCTTTCCGTTACGCGTGCATCAACGCCAACGCCTGTAAAGAATGCATGATGCGGCTCGACGGAAAGGTAGTCTACGCGTGTCTCGCCAAACTCCAGCCGGGCGCCGTGCATACCGTCGCCCCCCTGCCCAACAAGCCGCTGGTGCGTGACCTCATCACCGAAATCGCGCCGCCCAAGGAACGGCTGTTCGCCGGAGATGACGAGGAGGTGGAATGATCGGCACCGGTCCCGAACTGGCGCGCCGCATCCCGGAGCGAGGCGCGGCATGAATGATCGCAAGCGCGAACCGGGCAAAGGGGTGGGCGAACGCCTGCGCATCCTGTCCTCGGCCCACCTGGCCACCGGCCCGCACGCAGAGCTTTCCGAACTGGAATTCGGCCTGATCATCGCGCATAACGCGTTCAGCCGTTGGGTGGTACGCTGCATGGCTGCGGCGGGCGAAGCCGAACTGGCGATCACGGACGTCCTGGTGCTGCATCACGTGCATCACCGCCAGCGAGGCAAGAAGCTCGCCGATATCTGCTTTACGCTCAACTACGAAGACACCCACGTCATCAATTATTCGTTGAAAAAACTGGCCGGCATGGGCTTGGTACGCGGAGAGAAAATCGGCAAGGAAGTCTTCTACGCCACCACGAACGAAGGCGCCGCGCTGATCGAGCGCTTTCGCGACATACGAGGACGCTGCCTGCTCCCCAGCATCGAAGGGGAACTGGCGGACGACGCCTCGCTATCAGACGTCGCGCGACGTTTGCGCATGCTCTCCGGGCTCTACGACCAAGCCGCGCGTGCGGCCTCATCGCTATGACCGCATCCTCCCGCCCTACTTCCTCCGACGATGCCCGCTGGGAATTCTGGATCGACCGAGGTGGCACCTTCACCGACGTGATCGGGCGCAGGCCCGACGGATCGCTGGTGACGGCCAAGCTGCTCTCCGAGAACCCGGGCCGCTATGAAGACGCCGCCGTGGAAGGCATCCGCCGGCTTCTCGGCCTCGCCCCCGGCGACCTCATACCCTCCGATCGCATCGAAGTGGTCCGCATGGGCACCACCGTGGCCACCAATGCCCTGCTCGAGCGCAAAGGCGAACGCGTGCTGCTGGCCGTTACCCGGGGTTTTCGCGATGCGCTGCGCATCGCCTACCAGAACCGCCCCCGCCTGTTCGATCGAGAAATCGTACTGCCTGAACAGCTTGCCAGCCTCGTGGTGGAAATCGACGAGCGCATGGCAGCCGACGGCAGCATCGTCGCCCCGCTCGACGAAGAACAAGCCCGAGCGGAATTGACCCGCGGGCGGGAACAGGGCTATCAGTCCGTCGCCATCGCGCTGATGCACGGTTACCGCAATCCCGCCCACGAACTGCGCCTGGCCGCGATTGCGCGCGAACTCGGTTACGTGCAGGTCTCCGTCTCACACGAGGTATCGCCGTTGATCCGTTTCGTGGCGCGTGGCGACACCACCGTGGTCGACGCCTACCTCTCTCCCGTCCTGCGCCGCTACGTCGATCGCGTCTCTGCAGCCCTGCCGGGCGTGCGCCTGCAGTTCATGCAATCGAGCGGGGGCCTGACCGACGCCCGTACCTTCCAGGGCAAGGACTCCGTCCTGTCCGGGCCGGCGGGCGGCATCGTCGGCATGGCCGGCGTTTCGGCCGCCGCGGGCTTCGACCGGGTGATCGGCTTCGACATGGGCGGCACGTCAACCGACGTCTCCCACTACGCCGGCGAATACGAGCGGACCTTCGACACCTTGGTGGCGGGTGTCAGGCTCCGCGCCCCCATGATGAGCATTCATACCGTTGCGGCGGGCGGGGGCTCCATCTTGCGCTTCGACGGCTCCCGGCTGAGAGTGGGCCCCGAATCGGCGGGTGCCGACCCTGGCCCGGCCTGCTATCGGCGCGGCGGACCGCTGACCGTGACCGATGCGAACGTGATGCTCGGCCGGATCCAGCCCGCCCACTTCCCGGCCGTCTTCGGTCCCGACGGCAATCAGCCGCTCGACGCCGACATCGTCCGGGCGCGTTTCGCCGAAATGGCCGAGGAGGTCTCGCGCGCGACGGGTCGCCTGGTCACGCCGGAAGCGCTTGCGCACGGCTTCCTTGAAATTGCCGTCACCAACATGGCCAACGCGATCAAGCTCATCTCGGTACAGCGCGGCTACGACATCACGCGCTATACCCTGACGACCTTCGGCGGTGCCGGCGGCCAGCACGCCTGCGCCGTGGCAGACGCCCTAGCCATGCCCCGCGTGCTGATACACCCCCTGGCCGGCGTGCTCTCGGCCTACGGCATGGGCCTGGCAGTGGCCACCGCGGTGCGCGAACGATCCGTCGAGCGGCGCTTCGATGCCGACGGCCTGGCCGAACTCAGCCGCGTGCTCGACGATCTCGGCGCCGCAGCATGCAATGAGCTGGTCGGGCAAGGCTCCAAGCCCGAAGAAATACGCATCGCGCAGCGCGTCTACCTGCGCTATGAAGGCACCGACACCGCGCTGCCGGTGCCCTTCGGGCAAGCGGATGCGATGCTGGGCGAGTTCGAGCGCGCCTATCGCCAGCGGTTCGCCTTCCTGATGCCGGATCGGGCCCTCGTGATCGACTCTGCGGTCGCCGAAGCGACGGCTTGCGGCGGTTTGCACGGCTCGAGGGCGGCGAATTTTTCCCGTCCTGCACGCCAAGCGGGCACCCGGCTCGAACCTCTCGGGCACGTTGCCATGCATGCCGACGAGGAATGGCGGGACGTGCCGCTCTATGCCGCATCAGACCTCCGCGCGGGCGACGAAGTCACCGGCCCCGCGATCATCTCCGACGCCAACGCCACGACTGTCGTCGACCCGGGATGGAGCGCAAAGGCCCTGGCCAGCGGCGACATCGTGCTCGAGCGGGCGCGCCCCCGGGCCCAACGCCGCGCGGTGGGCACCGAAGCCGACCCCGTCATGCTGGAGATCTTCAACAATCTGTTCATGTCCATCGCCGAGCAGATGGGGTGGCGGCTCCAGAACACGTCGCATTCGGTCAACATCAAGGAGCGGCTCGATTTCTCCTGCGCCATTTTCGACGCCCAGGGCGACCTCGTCGCCAACGCGCCGCACATCCCGGTGCACCTCGGATCCATGGGCGCCAGCGTGCGCGCAATCATCGACAGTGCGGGCGAGACGATGCGGCCGGGAGATGTCTACGTCCTCAACGATCCGTACGCCGGGGGCACCCATCTTCCTGACGTCACCGTCATCACGCCCATCTTCGACGAAAGCGGCTCCCAGGTGCTGTTTTACGTCGGTTCGCGCGGCCATCACGCCGACATCGGCGGGCTGACGCCGGGCTCCATGCCCCCCAACTCGCGCACCATCGAAGACGAAGGCGTGCTGATTACGAACTTCCTGCTCGTGCGCGACGGCAGGATGCGGGAAGCCGAGATGCGGGAATTACTGGCGAGCGCCCGCTATCCCGCGCGCAACATTGACCAGAACATTGCCGACTTGCGCGCCCAGGTAGCGGCCAACGAGAAGGGCCGGGAAGAGCTCATGGCCATGGTGCGCTACTTCGGCCTGGACGTGGTACAGGCGTACATGAAGCACGTCCAGGACAACGCCGAAGAGTCCGTGCGGCGGGCGATCAGCCGCTTGCGTGACGGCAGCTTCACCGTCACGCTGGACAACGGCGCGCAGGTCTGCGTGAAAGTCACCGTCGATCACGCCGCGCGTAGCGCGACGCTCGACTTCACCGGCACATCGGCGCAACTGCCCAACAACTTCAACGCGCCCCGCGCGGTGACCTCCGCCGCGGTGCTCTATGTCTTCCGCACGCTGCTCGACGAGGACATTCCGATGAACGCCGGAGGCCTGAAGCCGCTCACCATCGTGGTGCCGGAAGGCTCCATGCTCAATCCGCGCTATCCGGCAGCGGTCGTGGCCGGCAACGTCGAGACCTCGACTTGCGTCACCAATGCCTTGTACGGGGCCCTGGGCATCATGGCGAGCAGCCAGCCGACCATGACCAACCTGACCTTCGGCAACGCCCGGCACCAGTACTACGAAACCATCTCCGGCGGCTCCGGCGCGGGTGGCCGGTTCAACGAAGCGGGCGAGCTGATCGGCGGCTTCGACGGTACGTCGGTGGTGCAGACCCACATGACCAACTCGCGACTGACCGATCCGGAAGTGTTGGAATTACGGTTCCCGGTGCGACTGGAGCGCTATGAAATCCGCCGTGGATCCGGGGGCGCCGGCCGGTGGCGCGGAGGAGACGGCGGCCTGCGCACGCTGAGATTTCTCGAGCCCATGACAGTGTCCCTGCTCGCCAATGGTTGGCGCCACCCTGCCTTCGGGCTGGCCGGCGGAGAAGCCGGCGCGCCGGGCAAGGCGCGCATCTTGAGGACGGACGGCAGCGTCGAACCCCTCGACCATGCCGATCAGGCCGAGCTGCAAGCTGGCGACAGGGTGGAGATCGAAACGCCGGGTGGCGGGGGTTACGGGCGGATGTGATGGGGAAGGTGCGCCGCTGCGAATGCGCGGCGCGCCTTACAAGCAACCCACGGCAAAGCTGGAGAGGAGGCGCGATTCGGGTACGCCACCCGAATGGCAGGCCAGCCGTAGGATTGCCGCGTTGAGGAAACAGACGATCAGGAATGCGACGAGGACACGGACGAACCGCTTGAGCAATGGCCGGCCGGACGCGTCGTAAGAACTTTCCATGGGACGTTGCACTTAATTCTAATTGCTAAATACGTTACAACAATCCGCATTTAATCGCAATTTTGGCACTTTCCGACTTGTGGTAGTGCATCAGCCTTGCTCCCGCCGGCCTCGTTATTCCTCGAGCACCGCTCCTCGCTCGCGGCCACGTGTTCATCGCCCCGCGGCTGGCGGGTCACGACCAAGATCCCTCCCGCAGCAATGAGGCCCGCGCCCACGTACGTCCAGGCGTCGAGCGCCTCTCCCCAAAATATCCACCCGAACAACGCAGCCCAAATCAGCCCCGAATAATCGAAGGGAGCCACCACCGCGGGCGGCGCCAGCCGGAACGCCTGCGTGACGAAGGTCAAGCCGAGCGTGCTGAATACAGCCAGGGCGGCCATGCCCGCGAATTGGGAGGCATCGATCGGTCGCCATACCCACGGCTGCAGTAGCGCGCTGGCAGCCACCTGGGCCACGACGATGTAAAACGCCGTCGTGGTCAGCCGCTCCTCAGCCCGGATGCGCCGCGCCGTCAGCATCATCACTGCATAGCCCACGGCTGCCGTCAGCGGAAGCAGCGCCGCAGGATGAAACCCGCCCCACCCTGGCCGCACCATGACCAACACACCCGCAAAACCCATCCACACTGCGCACCACGCCCACGCGCCGACGCGCTCCCTGAGCACCACCACGGACAAGAGCGTCACGAACAAAGGGGCCGAAAAAGCAATGGCCGTCGCCTCGGCCAGCGGAATGTAGGTCAAGCTCAGATAGAAGCAAAACGCGGCAGCCACATTGATGGCGCCGCGGGCCAGGTGGAGAAAGGGATGAACGGTAACCAGGGATTGCAAGCCATTCGCACGTATCGCGACCAAGGCCACGAGTGGGGCGGCGATGACTCCGCGCATGAAAACCAGCTGCAAAGGCGAGAAATACTCGCCCAGCCACTTGGCAAAGCTATCGCTGACACTCAGGCAGAAACAGCCGAACAGGACGCACGCAATGCCCCGCGCGGCGGCGGGCGACCTCGTGGGGAATGCTGTGGCAGACAATAGGGGCTCCGCTGGGATGAAGATGAGAACCCCTATCATAGTGGCGGCGGGGACGCGCCTCCTCCGTGCGGAGGAAACCGGCGGCCTCCCCGCAACCCCGCGTTTTGCGTACCGGAAAGATTCGCAGCAATGGTCCTCTTTACGTCAGCAACCCGCACCGGCGCACGGAGGAAAGCATGGAAGCATCCAACAAGAACCGTCGCTGCGCGTCCTTGTCCCGCTCGAGTTCTTGCCAGCGTGCGACCAATGCCTCCCGCGAAACATTGACGCCCTTGAGTGCGTTGTAGTTGGCTTGCGTGTGTTTATGGATGGCTTGGATTGCCTCCGGCCGGCGCTGGGCCTCATACAGGCTGAGCACCATGGCCGGATCGTCCCAGTGGCCCGTCAGGTGCCGGAATAGGCTAACCGCGTCGTGCAGGCCTCCGTTCAGGCCCATGCCTCCCTTGGGGTTATTGAGGTGCGCAGCGTCGCCGACCAGCAAGGCGCGCCCCCTGCCGTAGGCGGCAGCCACGCGCTGGTGAACGGCATAGACCTTCTTTACCGCAATGTCGCGCGCATCGAAGCCAGCGATGAGCGGTTCCACCCGCGACCGGATATAGTCGCTCTCGAGGGCCTGCACATCATCGACCTGTTCCGGCAAAGGCAGGCTCAAGCGCCACATGTCCGGAATTCGCAAAATATGCGCGTAGTGCTCCGGGTCGGCGACGTAATTGACCGATGCCAGCCCCGGAATCAGCTGTGAGAGATCCGCCCGCGTCCCCAGGACCAAAATGCGCTCGGGATACGTGAATCCTTCGAAGGCAATGTCCAGGATGCGACGAGTCACTCCTCTCCCACCGTCCGCGCCGAACAGGTAGGAATAGGTCTCCTGCCGGGGGCTGCGCCCGTCGGTGACGGTCGCGGTGACGGCATCGTCGGCCATGGTAAAGCCCGTCAATTCCCAACCATATCGGACTTCGACGTTCGGAATCTTCTCTAGGGCACCCAGCAACCACTCTGACAACTTGAATTGCTCGCATTGCAGGCGATACGGGTGGCGCGTTTCATCCTCGATCAATGCATGGTCCAGCGTCGCGATAACGCCGTCGGACCATGTGCGGTATTGGACGATGGGGCACTTTATGCCACGTTCGATCAATGGCTGGGAAATGCCATAGGGCTCGAGCAGGTCGAGCGTGGCGGCATGGAAAGTGGAAGCCCTGTAGTCCTTCTGCAAGGCGGGATCCTTTTCCACGATCGTTACCCTGACACCGCTTGTTCCCAACAAGTATGCCAGGGTAAGCCCGACCGGGCCGGCGCCCGCAATCAGGCAGTTGGCTTGAGAACTTGACGACATGAATCAGACTCCAGTTGAAATGTAGGGACGCGAACTCGCGCTGACGGGCTTAATCGCGAACCGTCGCATCGAGCCGTTTTACGATGGCGCGAATCTTCTCGAACTCCTCGCGCACGAAGCCTTGGAATTGGTCGGCGTCCAGCGCTTCGACCTCGTACCCTTGCTTCTCCAAATCACTGCGGACCGCCGGGTCGCTGATGGTCTGGTTCACCGCACGGTTCAAGACGGCAATGACACTCTTGGGCGTGCCGCTGGGCGCCACGATGCCGTTCCACGAGCTAAACGAAAGATGGGCCACGCCCGCCTCCGTCGCGCTGGGAACGTCGGGCACTCGCGCAACGCGATTGCTTCGCGCCTGACGATCTCGAAGACGCGGCTTACGGCTGCACCGCCTTCGGACCTCAGGCTATGTGCAAGGTGAAGCTTCCAGCTCACGAGCGGGGACGAAACAGGAATGGCCACCAACCTCCCCTGCTCGACCGAATAGTTCCAGGAGGTACTCAAACTCAAGAGGGCCATGCCCTGCCCGTACTCCACCATGCCCCTGATCGTCGATAGGCCATCGGCCTCGAACACCACGTTGGGCTTGAAGCCGTGGCCCGCCGCCAGTCGCTCCACGAGGACCCTGACGACATCCGGCTTGCGCGGCAGAATCAAGGGCACGCGGGAGAGGTCCTGTACTGCGCAAACCCGCGGCGGCCCCTCGATGCCGAAGTGCTGGAGCGCCAATCCCGGAGAAGAGAAGAGCACCAACCGCTCCGACATGAAAGGGAGCACACGGAAGCCTGCGCCGAGATCGGCGTTGTACGTCAACGCAACGTCGGCCTCGCCCCGAACCATCCAGCCATGTACGTTCGCAGCAGTTCCCTCCAACAGGTTCAGGCGCACGCGCGGTATCTCGAGCCGGCATCGCTCGACGATCCTCGGAGCGATCAGTCCCGCGGAGCGGCGCGGCAAGGCAATGCTGACCTTGCCGGCGGGGACCTGGATGGCGGAACTCAGATGCCGCTCCAGATAGTTGGCTTCCTCTACCAGCGCAAGTGCCCTTTGGAGAAATGCCTCGCCGACCGGCGTCAGCACCACTCCACGGGCGCGTCTTTCGAGTAGCACCGCACCGGTACGCTGCTCGAGCCGCCTGACCCGCTTGCTCAGGGCGGATTGAGCAATGCACAACTCCACGGCCGCGCGCGAAAAACTGCCCCGCTCGGCGACGGCGATAAAAGCGGACAAATCCTCGAAAAACAAGTGGCAGCCCCAGATGGCGTGAAGAACAGCCTTTGCATTGCGTACGCGTCAGCGTCGGCTCGTCCGGAAGCATCCCGCCTCTTCAAGAACGGGTTTGCCGGAAACCTCCAGGACCTGTGAACCGGCCTGGGCTGACACCCAGATCAGAAATCTCTACCGCGGGAATGTGTGCCGGGGTATCGAGCACGAACCGGCGCATCCCGTGGCGGCGCAATCCTTCATGGCACTACCCCGCCCGGACGAACTCATACGGCTTGTCGAACACCAGGTTTGCACCTTTCGTGCCCTGGATCACCTTTAGGGACATCCTACCGACATGTTGGACTTCGATCGTCACCTCATCCCCGGGCAGGACCTTGTCCACGCCCGCCGGCGTTCCCGTGGCAATGATGCGCATCCTCGGGCGCAATCTGGCGCCCCTGCTTGCCAATGATCAGCGCGATCTCGCATTCGTGATGGACTTCCCGCCCCGGCAAAGCCGGCAGCTCAATTTCATCCTGCGGGCCGACCAACGACGAATTTGCCTTCAGGAAATAGCCTTGCACGCTGGCAAGCCCCTTGGAGGCCATTTCCTTGGCATGGTCGTGATAATTGACGGGGTACGCCATCAACTTGTTCGGCCACGGAACCGGAGTCTCCAGGCGAACGGCCTCTAGCGGCACGCCCGCCTCGGAAGCCAGCATTTCCTCGAACCTGGCACGATGCTGGGCAAAATCGCGAATCAAGCGATTGACGCCAACGGGAGGCCATTGTTCGCCGCCGAACTGCTCGGTCACGTCGATGACCTTGGCGCCATCCGAGATTCCCAGGCGCCCATGGTTGAACCGCAGCACTTTCATGACGAAGTCATCCTCGCAACGTAATTATTTTCGATGCGTGGATTTAATCAGTGCCGCCCCCCCTTCACAAGGCAGGAGATACGAGCTATCTCGAAAAGAGAACCTTCGGGCTACACCCCTTTCCGCCGAGAGCACGACCGTAGCGAGGTCCTCCGGCGATGGGGCCGGCCAATTCGCAGGCCAACTTAGTGGGCTGGACCCCTGTCGACGTTTTGGTAAATAACGGATCACCGAAGTGGCGGCGCAGCTTTGCGAGGTCGTAGCTCACCATGGATTGGCTGCGCCCTAGCTTTTCTGCGGCCTTGCTGACGCTGCGGCAGTCGAAAACATGCTTGAAAACGAGTAGTAGATTCAGGTCGATGTTTTCGATGCCGGATTTCATGGCTGTCTCTATTCTTCTTTCTTGGGTAACGTGGCAAGCCGGAAGGCGAGTAACGCCGACACCGTCAGGAAGACCTGAACCACGCCGCAGGAGATAGCAGGATCCGCGCCATACCCGACCAGCATGGTTCCGATCGCGCCCGCCCCCATCTGGCCGAAACCGTACAGCCCCGCAGCCGACCCGATCAAGCCCGGGGCCACGGACAGCGCCCGCGACAAGGCGGCGGGACTGGACAGCCCGCAACCGACGGTGAGCGTGAAAGTGATGGCGATCAACCACGGAATGTTCAGCCAGCCCAGGGATTGCACGATCAGCAGCAGGCAGGCCATCGTCAAACTCAAGCCGGCGCCCGCGTATAAGAAGCGCTCGACTTTGATGCGGCCCACCAGGCGCCGGGTGAGCGCCGACCCCATGCTGGCGCCCACGATGGTGACCGCAGCGAACCAGCCAATGTGCGAGATGGGCAAGTGCAACTGTTCGTGCACGATGTAGGGCGCCGAGGCGAGATACGGATAAAGCGCAGTGCTGGAGCATGCGCCGCCCACCGCGAATCCGACAAAGCGCCGGTTGCTCACCAATCGGGCGTAGTCCTTGGCAATGGTGCCGAAGGCCAACGAGGCCCGGTTCAGGTTGGTTTCCGGCAGGAGCTTCCAAGCACACAGCACCATCACGCTGGCGATGCTCACCAGGAATACGTACACGGCGCGCCAGCCGAAGCTGTCGGCTAGGAAGGATCCGACGATGGGAGAAAGGCCCGGCCCGACCAGCGTGAGCAGATTGAGCAGCGCGAGGTCTTTCGTGGCGCGTTCGGGCGTGGAGATGTCGCGCACGATCGAACGCCCGAGCGTGATGCCAGCAGCGCCCCCGAGCGCCTGCACGAGCCGTGCCGCCAGTAGCCACTCCAGCGACGTCGCGAACAAGGCGAAAACGCTTGCGGCGAAGTACAGCCCCAATCCGGCCAACAGCGTCGGGCGGCGACCGATCGTGTCGGAAATGGGACCGTAGATCAATTGGCCGAATGCCAGGCCGAGGACGTACAGGGTAATGGTCTGCTGCATCCCCGAAGGGCTCGCGCCCAGGTCGGCTCCCGCCAGCGGCAAGGCAGGCATGAAAATGTGCATGGCCATCGTGCCGCTCAACGTGACCAGCACTAGCAGCCACAGCGGCGCCCGGACGGCGGGGGCGAAGGGTTGGCCCGCGGCGCTCATTCCTGCACCTCGAAACGGCGCACGATCTTGCCCAGCACCTCACGGGTAGTCTGGAGCTCCTCGGCCGTCAGCCCCTCCAGGATGCGGGCTTCGATCTCCATGCTCTTGGCCACGATGCGCTCAGCCAGGCGCCGGCCCTGTAGCGTGAGGCGGATGGATTTCGCACGACGGTCATCCTCAGCGGTTTCCCATTCCACCAACCCCATGTCGCGCAATTGCGTCAGGATCCGCACGAGCGACGATTTCTCCAGCGACAGGCGTTCGGCCAAATCCTTTTGGCGAACGGCTTGGACCGGCCACTCGACGAGCGCAAGCAATGGGGCGCACGTGGCATCCGTGAGCCCCATGGCCTTGAAATCCTGGGTCACCTCGCGGCGCCATTTACGAAACACCGCGCCGATCAGGCTGCCGAAACGCGCATGGGCATGCGGCTCGCCTGGCGATGAAATGGAAGAATTAGGTTGCATGCGAACCATTTTTCCTCAAAATTAGTTCGCATGCAACCTATTAGGGCAGCAGCCTGGCTAGCCCGCGAGATGGGCCACACTCGCCATGCGCGACACTCGACCGTCACCTCAACGAGAGCGATGACGCCTTGCGCTAGTTCAGTTGGGCTGCAATCCGATCTGGCGGATGATCCTGCCCCACGTCTCCGTCTCGCTCTTGAGCTGCTCTCGCAACACCTGCGGCGAACCGGGGCTCGGACGGGCATTCATGCGATGCAAGCGGGCAACGGTTTCCGGATCCGAGATGGCCTGGATACTGGCTTCGTTCAGGCGGGCCACCACATCGGTAGCCAGCCCTGCCGGACCGAAGACGCCCCACCATGACCCGAGGTTCAGCTCGGGGAGCGGCAACCCGGTCGCCTCGGACAAAGTGGGAATTTGCGGATATTGCTGCGACCGCTCGGTCCCCGTGATCGCCAGGGCGCGCAAATGGCCCGATTCCAGATAGCCCTCCGTGCCGCTGAGCCCCGTCATGACCATGGAAATTTGCCCTCCTGCCAAATCGGTGACGGCGGGCCCGGAGCCTTTGTAAGGCACCTGGCGGATCTCTACCTTGGCGGCGAGCTTGAACACCTCGAATCCCAAATGCCCAAGATTGCCGTTCCCCGCCGTCCCGTTGGTCAGTTCGCCGGGATGGGCATGCGCAAAGTCGATCAAATCGCGTACCGACTTGAACGGCGTTTTGTTGGGATTGACCAGCAAAGCGAGCGGCGCATGGCCAACGGGAACGATGGGAGCCAGATCCCGCATGGGCTGGAACGGCATGTCGCGGACCAAGCTAGGGTTAGTGGCCAGCGTCAAATCGCCGAACAAGAGCGTGTAGCCGTCGGGCTTGGCGCGCACGACCTCCATCCCGCCAATATTGCCGTTCGCCCCCGGCTTGTTGTGGACGGCAATGGTCTGCCCCAGGCGGCGCCCCAAGGCCTGGGCATACTGGCGCGCGAGCAGATCCGTGGAGCCGCCGGGCGCATAGGGAACGACCAGGTTAATCGTGCGCGAGGGATAGGGGTCGGCTGCCCACGCACCAGGGACGGCATTCAGGCTCAGCAGCGCGCCGGCGAGCGCAAGGACGCGACGCCGAATAGGAGGACGGGGGTTCATGGTCTCGGAGCAGGGTTGTTGTTTGCGCCGATTCTAAGGAAGCGTCACCCCCGCGCCATTCCGAAATGAGATGGGTCATATCACGCTTACCAGGCCAACAGGCCTGGCCGCAGGCCCAATAATAGGAAACTGAATCCGTCCACTGATGTGCCATGCCTCGTCTCAAACTCACCTTTGCATGCGGTCGCTTCGACCGAATGGAAGCTTTACGCAGCGGCGAAGTCCAACCCGAAGGCATCGAGTTGAATTACATCCCCATCGAAGACTCGCGCGAGACCTTCGATCGCATGGTAGGTGGCCTTGAGTTCGACGTGTCGGAACTCTCGAGTTCCGAATTCATCACCATGACGGCACGCAAGCAGTGCCCGTTCGTCGCCCTGCCGGTATTCCCGTCGCGCGCCTTCCGGCACGGCCACATCTACATCAACCGACGAGCCGGAATCCAGGCGCCACGGGACCTGGCCGGGAAACGCATCGGCGTCACGCTGTACACGCAAACCGCCGCAATCTGGATACGCGGCCACCTCATGCACCAATATGGCATTGACCTGGGCGGGGTCCACTGGGTACAAGGTGCCGTCGAGAAAGCCGGCCCCCATGGCCAGCCGCCCGTTGTCCCCCTGCCGCCCGGCGTATCCATCGAGCAGAACGAAACGCCCTATTCGCTGAGCGAGCTATTGGCGCGTGGAGACATCGACGCGCTGATCGGCTCACGCAAACCGGAATCGCTCGACACCAGTCCGGACGTCGCACGCCTCTTTCCCAACTATCGCGACGTAGAGCGCGAATTCTACGAAGAAACGGGCATATTCCCGATCATGCATCTCGTTGCCATGCGCCGCGAACTCTACGAGGCGCATCCCTGGGTGGCCAGCAGCCTGTACAAAGCGTTCGTGCAATCGAAACGATTGGCGATGCGCCGGCTGCGCTTCTCCGGCACGCTGGCAACCATGTTGCCATGGCAATGGAATGACGTGGAGGAGATCGACGAGGTGTTCCACGGCGATGCCTTTCCCTACGGCGTAGACGCCAACCGCACCACGCTGCAAGCGCTTGTCCAGTACATGCACGAGCAGCGTTTCATTCCCGAGCCTGTGGCCATTGACGATCTCTTCGTCCGCCTACCCCACGACCTCGGTACCTGATTCATACCGTTTTTCTGGAGACATCCATGGACAAATTCAAGACAACGATGCTGCGCATGATAGGCGCCATCGGCGGTCTGGCCGCATTGACGCCGGCCTACGCCCAAGCTTCCTTCCCTGACCGGGCCGTCACCCTCGTCGTCCCATACGCCCCCGGCGGGCCGACGGACATCCTCGCCCGGCAGCTGTCTGCCGAGCTGAGCAAGACCCTTGGTCAACCCATCGTGGTCCTGAACAAGCCGGGCGCCAATGGGAATATCGGCGGCATGGAAGTCGTACGTGCGAATGCGGACGGCTATACGCTCTTGTTCGGCGACCTGACCCTCGCGACCAACCCGAGCTTGATGCGGGAAATGCCCTTCGATCCGCTCAAGGACTTGCGCGCCGTCGCATCGGTAGGCATTGCGCCCCTTGCCCTGGTGGTGCACCCTCGCGTTCCCGCCAAGAGCCTGCCCGAGCTCGTCGCCTACGCCCAGGCCAATCCTGACAAGCTGACCAATGGCACCGCAGGAAACGGCAACCTGACCCACCTGGCAGGCGAAGTCCTGAAAAAAGCCGCCGGCATCACCATGCAGCAGATTCCCTACAAGGGCTCGGGCCCGGCCTTGACCGACCTGCTGGGCGGGCAGATTTCCATGGTCATCACCGGGCTGAGCAGCTCAATCGGTTACATCAAGGAAAATCGCGTACGTCCCCTCGCCATCACGGGCACGAAGCGATCCCCCCTGCTCCCTGACGTGCCGACCTTCTCCGAAGCGCTGGGCAAGCCGATGCCCGAATTGGCCCTCGGTTCTTGGTGGGGCGTTTTCGCACCGGCAAAAACCCCCGACACCGTGGTACAAAAGCTCAATGATGCGATAAACGCAACATTGCGCTCCCCCGCGCTCACCCAGCGCCTGGCTGACATGAACATCGAGCCGGATAGCGGTACGCCGCAATTTATGGACTGAATCGCACCGGGGATCGCGGAGGCTTTTTGGTTAAAGTAAAACAGGTTCCACAGTCGGCGCTGCAAGTTGCCGATAGTATCGCGCTTCGGCCTCAGCGGGCGGAATGTCGCCGATGG
>Ga0207789_1000041_pt1 | contig 152123 bp, 137 predicted proteins | sample HigsolmetaGSP12D_FD_184840 | JGI IMG/M metagenome (GOLD analysis project Ga0207789, IMG submission 184840) | High solid enriched microbial communities from the Joint BioEnergy Institute, USA - SP1-2-D (SPAdes) | ecosystem: Engineered > Bioreactor > SSF (Solid state fermentation) > Aerobic >... | reverse complement strand
ATGACGATGTGGAGAAAACGCGGCCGTTGCTCCTACAATGTGTGAAGCGGATCGAGGTTTCGAAAGACGGCGAGATCACAATTCAGACGTATATTTAAAATTATGTGCTTGAAAATACGTTACGAACGTTATGCAGAAGCTGAATGTCAAAGGTCGTTCGCAAGCGGTCGTAGAGCTGATCAAGCTCGGAGAGTTGAAAATTTAAACCGGAGTCCATAATGTCTTTATTGCAAAGCCTTCTTGTCCTCGTTCCCATACGGGAGTCGGCGCGGGAGGCTTTTGACTGTTCAGGACGGCCGCAGCTTTTGAACCTTGGCTTCTTTGCCTTCGGTATTCGGCCGGATTGCCAGCAGGGCGAACAGCGCCGCGGCCACACTTGCCAAGGCCATGATCAGAAAAACGCCGTAATCCGATCTTTTCATCAGAATAGAGACGACGGGCGGCCCGAGAGCGACGCCGATGAACCGCATGCTGCTGTACAGCGAAGTGATCGTTCCCCGGCGCTCCTTGTCGATGCCTTCGGTGATTAACGCGTCCAGGCTGGGGAGGGTGGCGCCCAGGCCGATGCCGCAGACGAACAGGGCGGCGATGACGCCGATCGTTCGCGGGGAAGAGCCGACGGTGAACAGAGCCAGAGCCGACAGCAGCAGACCGGCGACGGAGACCCATTTCATGATCCTCATGTTACGCCCGATCCGCTTGCCCGTTACAAACGACGCCAGGCAGATGGAGGCCAGCGGGACCGCCAGAATCAGCCCTTTGACGATGCCGTGAATGCCGTGCCGCTCTTCCAGCGTTTCCGACAAATAGAACAGGACGCCGAACAGAATGAACATGATGGCCCCTCCGACGGCGAAGATGGCGGACAGCCACCGCCCGTTCCGCTTGAGCAGCGTGCCCGCGGATCGGATAAAGGAAGCGAAGCGGGGCTTGCTGTCCGGCTTTTCTTGGGTCCGGGCGGGCGGCTTGACCGGAATCGCGACCAAAGCCAAGGACACCAGGCTGAAGACCGGAATCGCCAGAAAAGGGAGAAACCAGACGGCCATCGCCAGCGCGGATCCGAGCACCGGGCTCAGCACTTTGCCGAACGTGTTGGCGGTCTCAATCACGCCAAGCCCTTTGCTCACCTCGCTCTCCCGCCGGAACAGATCGCCCACGAGCGGCAGAACGACCGGAGCGCCGCCGGCGGCTCCGACGCCCTGCAAAAGCCGCCCGCCCAGAACGGCCCAATAAGCCGCAGGGCCGCTCATCCACCAGGCGGCCAGACCGGCGGCAGCCCCTCCGGCGGCGGTGAGGATCAGGCTCGGAATGATCACCGTCTTGCGCCCGAAACGGTCGGACAGAAAGCCGGCGATCGGGATGAGCAGGATGGCGGCAACGGAATAGACGGTAATCAGCAAGCTGACTTGAAAAGGAGAAACCCCGAGCTTGGCGGAAATTTCCGGCAAAATCGGCATCAGCATCGAATTGCCGAGCGTCATGATCAGCGGGATCGACGCCAAGGAGATCAGGTCCCATTTCTTGTCCGTTTCCATCGGTCGCCTCCCGCGCAATGTGCGAATTGCAATACCGCTTTTTATTATGTCCTCGAACCGTCCAAGCTTGCGCGGGAGGCCGCGTTTTTTTGTCGCAGGAAGACCGGTCGTTGCAAAGATTTGGATATCGGGAAAGACCCTGTATTCGGGAGGAAAAGGTTCGTGGTATGATGGGGACAATTGAAAGCAATGGAGTTTCGGACGCTTTTCGGGGGGACTTAAGAGATGGGAGAAAAGAGGACGCCGGGCGGAGAAATGACCAAGCATGAGCAGCTGCTCGAATATATACGCGCCCTGCCTGTCGGCACGAACATTTCCGTCCGTCAGATGGCGAAAGAGCGGAATGTGTCGGAAGGGACCGCCTATCGCGCGCTGAAGGAGGCCGAACAGCTTGGCTATGTCAGCACGAAGGAGCGGATCGGCACCGTCCGGATCGACCGCAAGCGGCGCGGCCGGCCCGATCGGCTGACGTTCGCCGAAGTGCTGGAAATCGTGCAGGGGAGCCTGCTCGGGGGCGAGGAGGGGCTGGACAAGCCGCTGCATAAATTCGTCATCGGCGCGATGGAGCTGGATGAGATGATGGCCTATATCGACGCCGGCAGCCTGCTGATCGTCGGCAACCGCGAGAACGCGCACCGCTGCGCGTTGGAGCAAGGGGCGGGCGTGCTGGTGACCGGCGGATTCGGCACGAGTCCCGACGTCAAGGCCTACGCCGACGCCAAGCAGCTCCCGATCATGACGTGCCGTCACGATACGTTCACCGTCGCTTCCATGATCAACCGCGCGATGTACGACCGTCTCATTCAGCGCAAAATCATGGTCGTCTCCGATTTGCTCGATCCGTCCGCCAAAGCGGTGTCGCTGAAACCGTCGGAGACGGTGGCCGATTTTCTGAAGGCGAGCGCGGACACCGGCCTGTCGCGCTTCCCGGTCACCGACGAATGGAACCGGGTCGTCGGCATGGTGACGGCCAAGGACGTCGTCGGGTCTCCCGCATCCCAGACGTTGGACAAGCTGATGACGCGCCGACCGCTGACGGTGACGCTGAGCACCCCGGTCGCCTCCGCCGCGCACCGGATCATGTCCGAAGGGATCGAGCTGCTGCCGGTCGTCGACCGCCGCCGCAAGCTGCTGGGCGTCATCGGCCGCGGGGAAGTGCTGCGCGCGATGCAGTTCGAGGGCCGGCCCGAACAGCTCGGAGAGACGTTCGACGCGCTGATGTGGGCGGGGTTTTCGGAGCAAAGGGACGAAGAGGGAAGGCTGTATTTCGCCGGACGGGCCACGCCGCAAATGGCCGGCCCGCTCGGCACTCTGTCCGAAGGCGTGCTGACGTCGCTCATGCAGCAGGCCGCGGCGCGGGCGGTGGACGAGCTGCGCAGGCGGGATCACATCCTGGAGAACATGACGACCTATTTCCTGCGCACGATTCCGATCGAGGCGCCTTTCACCATCCGGCCGAGCGTGATCGAGGCCAGCCGCATGCACGTGAAGCTGGAAGTGCAGGTCGTCCACGACGGCGAAGCGATGGCCAAAGCGATGCTGACCGTGCAGACGATCGACCCGAACTAGTTGGAATGCGGACAATACTGACGCGCCGACGCCCTGGGCCCGCTAAGGACGCAGCAGCCGGCTGTAATAGGCGTGATTGCGCAACCCGGCGAACAGGTTGAACAGGCCGAGCAGCATGAACAGGGCGCCGACGATGACGCGCAAAGTGGAGCCGCTGAACAGCAGCATCTGGATCAGGGCGATGAACAGCAGCATCAGGCCCATGCAGATGTTCATCCGGGCGGCGTAGAGGCCTCGGCGCTTCGGGTCGGCCGTCCGCCGCGACCGGTAGCTGAAGTAGACGGAGCCGGCGGAAGTGGCGATGATCAGGACGGCGAGCGTCCATTGCAGAATGGCGATCATAACGGTAAGCAACTCCTTGCGGTACCGAGCGACGAAGTCGTCTCGGAATGTGCAATCGCAGACAGCAACGCCGAGCGTTGCGATGCGATTGTGCGAGGTTGACCGAGCGACGAAGTCGTCTCGGAATGTGCAATCGCAGACAGCAACGTCAAGCGTTGCGGTGCGATTGTGCGAGGTTGACCGAGCGACAAAGTCGTCTCGGAATGTGCAATCGCAGACAGCAACGCCAAGCGTTGCGGTGCGATTGTGCGAATTCGATACACCCCCCATTGTACCACAACTTTTTCAACGTTTCTTCCTACGGCCCCACGTATTTGCTCACTTCCGCCCAGACGCTGAGCGTCCCGTCCACCACCAGCATCGTTCGGATGGACGCCTTGTAATCTTTCTGGCCGATGTCCGAATAAATTTTGCCGTTCAGGATGCCGCGCGCGATCTGCGCTTCGATGCCGATGTCATAGATGCTTCGCCCGACGAACACGGACAGGTCCTGCTTCAGCCGGTCCTTCAGCTCGACCTCGCTGACGACGTCCAGCGGGGGTTGCCCGTTGCGCTCTTCCACATATACCGTCACGCTGCGGATGACCGTCTGCTTGTTGCGGAATTTTTTCAGCTGGGACAAGTTTTCCTCGTAGTCGGCCATCTGCTTGCGCAGTTCGATATTCTCGCGAATGACCCGGTTGGCCTGATCGCTCGCCAGCCCGCTGTATATCGCCGCGCCGACGATCATGCCGCAGACGAAAAAGGCGGCCGCCTGCATGCCCTTCCGGTAGCGTTCGAACGGAGGCACTCTCACCGGACCTCACCCCGCACTCCGGCACATCCACTGGATCAGCTCGGTGGCCATATGAGCGCCGAGAAAAGCGAACACGATATAGGCGATCTGCTGCAGCGCCGGGGACAGCTGCCCTTCGAGCACGTTGAACTCGATGACGCGCACCGGGTCGATCGTGCCGCCGACCGCCACGACGATCGCCCATATTTTGACGCGGCCGGCGATGTCGAGCATCGTTTCTTTCGGAGGCAGCCACAGAAACACGGAAGCGAGGCCCGCCAGCATCGAGCCGCCCAGCACCACCCCGAACGCGATGAAAAAATCGAGCGCCGCATCCGAATAAAACCGGCTCATCCCCCATCCCCTCCTTGTACATATGTATGGGACGAGTCCGGGCATCATGTGCGAACATTTGTGCTATAATGGAAGGACCAACGTTCAGACGAAGAGGGAGTGGCCATGCGCGAATTCGTGCATCTTCACGTTCACAGCGAATACAGCCTGCTCGACGGGGCTTCCCGCATCCGGGACCTGGCCCGGCGGGCGGCGTCCCTCGGCATGCCGGCGCTGGCGCTGACCGACCACGGCGTCATGTACGGGGCGATCCCCTTTTACAAGGCGTGCCGGGAGCACGGCGTGAAGCCGATTCTCGGCATGGAAGCCTATATCGTGTCCGGATCCCGGCTCGACCGGGGGCCGCGGAATGAGCAGCCGATCTATCATTTGACGCTGCTGGCCAAGAACGAGACCGGCTACCGGAACCTGATGAAGCTGAGCACGGTCGGCCATCTCGAAGGGTTTTACTACCGGCCGCGCATCGATTTCGAAGCGCTTGCGGCACACGCCGAAGGGCTCGTCTGCCTGAGCGGCTGCCTGAAGGGGGAGCTGTCCCAACTGCTGCTCGAAGACCGGTACGACGAGGCGAAAGAGGTGGCGCTCCGCTACCGCGGGCTTTTCGGCGACGACTATTATTTGGAGCTGCAGGACCACGGCATGCTGGAGCAGAAGCGGGTGTCGGCGGGACTGCTTCGGCTCTCGGAGGAAACGGGCATTCCGCTGGCGGCGACGAACGACGCCCACTACTTGCGGAAGGAAGACCACGCCCTGCAAGACGTGCTGCTGTGCATCGGAACCGGCAAGACGCTGGACGACCCCGACCGGATGAAAATTCAGACCGACCAGCTGTATTTGAAAAGCGGGGAGGAGATGGCGGAGCTGTTCCGGCACGTTCCCGAAGCGGTCGGCAACACCGCGCGGATCGCCGGCAAGTGCAACCTGGAGCTCGAGTTCGGCCGGCACGTGCTGCCGAAGTATCCGGCGCTACCGCAAGGATTGTCGGCCGGAGACTACTTGCGGCGGCTGTGTGAGGACGGCTTGCGGCGGCGCTACGAGGGAACGCCGGAATGGGCGGACGAAGGTTTCCGCCGGACGGCCGAGGAGCGGCTCCGATATGAGCTGGAAGTCATCGGCCGGATGGGGTTCGACGATTATTTTCTGATCGTCTGGGACTTCATCCGGTTCGCGCACGAGCGCGGAATCGTCACCGGGCCCGGACGCGGCTCGGCCGCGGGCAGCCTGGCGGCGTACGCGCTGAACATCACCGACGTCGACCCGCTGAAGCACAAGCTGCTGTTTGAGCGGTTCCTCAATCCGCAGCGGGTGACGATGCCCGACATCGACATCGATTTCAGCGACGAGCGGCGCGACGAAGTGATCCGCTACGTCGCCGGCAAATACGGGGCCGAGCACGTCGCCCAGATCATCACGTTCGGCACGCTGGCCGCCCGCGCCGCGATCCGCGATGTCGGCCGGGTCATGAATTTGCCCTACGGGGAAGTGGACAAGGCGGCCAAGCTCATTCCCGGCATGCCGGGCATGTCGATCGAGCGCGCGATGCGGGACAATCCGGATTTCCGCGCGCTGGCGGAAGGGAGCGGACCGGCCGCCGAGCTGGTCGCGATGGCCCGGCGGGTGGAGGGCATGCCCCGCCACGCCTCGACGCACGCCGCCGGCGTCGTCATTTCGGCCGCGCCGCTGACCGACTACGTGCCGCTGCAGGAAGGGGCCGGGGGCATCCCGCTGACGCAGTATTCGATGGAGCATCTGGAAGCGGTCGGCCTCTTGAAAATGGATTTTCTCGGCCTGCGGACGCTGTCGATCATCGAGCGCACGCTCGGCTGGATTCGCGAGCAGACCGGGCGCGAGCTAAGGTGGGAGTCCGTTCCGATGGACGATCCGGCCACCTACGAGCTGATGAGCCGCGGCGAGACGACGGGAATCTTCCAGCTCGAATCGGCCGGCATGCGCCGGGTGCTGAGAGAGATGAAGCCGTCGGGCTTCGAGGACATCGTGTCGGTCGTGGCGCTCTACCGGCCGGGCCCGATGGAATTCATCCCGCAGTTCATCAAGGCCAAGCACGGCGAGATCGCCGTAGAATACCCGCATCCGGATCTGGAGCCGATTCTGGCCGATACGTACGGCATCATCGTTTATCAGGAGCAGATCATGCAGATCGCCTCGAAAATGGCCGGTTTTACGCTCGGCGAGGCTGATCTCTTGCGCCGCGCCGTCGGCAAAAAAAAGCGGGAGGTGCTGGACGAAGAGCGGGCGCACTTCGTGCAGGGCAGCATGCGGCAAGGCTACCGGGAAGAGGATGCGAACCGGGTGTACGACCTGATCGTCCGGTTCGCCGATTACGGCTTCTGCCGGGCGCACGCCGCCGCCTACGCGGTGCTCGCCTTCCAGACGGCGTACCTGAAGGCGCATTATCCGGCGCTGTTCATGGCGTCGATGCTGACCGCCGTCATCGGCCACCAGCGCAAAACGGCCGAGTACGTGGACGAATGCCGCCGGATGGGCATCCGCGTGCTGCCGCCGGACGTGAACGAGAGCGGCGTGCTGTTCTCGCCGGTCGCCGGACCGGACGGCCGTCCGGCCATCCGGTTCGGACTGGCGGCGGTCAAGAACGTCGGCACGCAGGCCATCGACAACTTGCTGGCGGAACGGAAGACGCGGCCTTTCGACAGCCTGACCGACCTGTGCCGGCGGGTGGACCCCCGCGTATGCAACAAGCGGGTGCTCGAATCGCTGCTGCTCGCCGGGGCGATGGACTCGCTGCCCGGCCACCGCGCGCAGCTTCTGGCCGCGCTCGAAGAGACGATGGAAGCGGCGGCGGCCTGGCGCAAGGAGCGCGAGGAACTGCAGATCGAGCTGTTCGATTTCGGCGAGTCGCCCAACTGGGAAGTCGAGCTTCCCGATGTGAAGCCGTTCGCCGCTTCCCAGACGCTGGAAATGGAGCGGGAGCTGCTCGGCCTGTACTTGTCCGGCCACCCGCTCGACGAGTACGAGGCGTTGCGGGAGAAGCTGCGGCTCGACCGGCTGGTCGACCTGGCGGAGGCGCCGGACGGGGCCGCCGTGCTGACGGCGGGGATGATCGCGTCGCTGAAGCCCTTCGTCACCCGCAAAGGGCAGCAGATGGCGTTTCTGGAGCTGGAGGACCGGATTATGGGGGTCGAGCTGGTGGCGTTTCCGAGCGTGTGGAAAACGGCTTCGGCGTTTGTGCGGAAAGGCTCGCTCGTGCTGGTGCAGGCGAAATTGCAGCAGGGAGACGAGGACTACAAGCTGCTGGCGGACCGCATCGTTCCGCTGGACGCGCCGGACGTGGAGGCGCTGGCGGAGCGCATGCGGCGCGGGGGATTCGGCGCGGCGGACCGGGCGCCGGCGGCCGCTTCGCCGTCGGCCGCGGCTGCCGGCCGCGCCGCTTCGCCGTCGGCGCCGCCATTTCCGCGCGCCGGCCGCAAAGCCGCGTCCGCGCCGCCGTCCGCCGCGGCGAACGGCGGCGCAGCGTCTGCAGCCGCGCAGCGCGTCTACATCCGCATCGATGCGCCGCATGAGCGGCCGGACGTGCTGGCGCGCCTGAAGTCGCTGCTCGCGGCACATCCGGGCCGGCTGCCGACGGTGCTGCGCTACGAGCGAAGCCGCCGCACCGTGGCGCTGTCCGACGAGCTGCGCACCCGTCCGTCGCCCGAGCTGTTCGGCGCGATCGAGAACCTGCTCGGCGCAGGCAGCGTTCGCGTGAAATAGAAGCGCACATCGCAGCGCAATGCACGGCATTGCTGCCTGCGCTTGCGCATTTCGAGCCGACTTCGTCGCTCGGTTTACCGAGCGCAACCCCACCGCGATTGCTTCGCAACGCTGAATGGGGTTGCACATTCCGAGCCGACTTCGTCGCTCGGTATGCCGAGCGCACCCCCACCGCGATTGCTTCGCAACGCTGAATGGGGTTGCGCATTCCGAGCCGACTTCGTCGCTCGGTTGCCGTTTGTTGCTAGCGCGAAGGCTTGTATGCTATCATTTTCTTGTTGTAAAGATCGGTCGCACCGCTATGGCCCGGCCAGACGAACGACAGTTCGAAAGCCAATTTTAATGGGGGTACCGCTTCATGTGGACGGTCATTTACATCGCGCCGACCGCGAAGATTGCGGAACGGATTCAGAAGCGCCTGTCCGAGGAAGGCTTTCTCGTACAGGTACGCCCCATCAATTTAACCAAGCCGCAGTACGAGATTTTGGTTCCGTCCGGCGAAGTGGGAGAAGTGCAGGAAGTGCTGGGGAGCATTCTGCACCCCTAGCTCCCCGGTTGCCGGATCGCGGATTCTTCGATGCACGCCCGCGATGCACGTCGCGCCTGAACGAACGCGGACCGTGTCCGGAGCAGCCGCTTCTCCGCCAAGGGGGAGCCGTCCGGGCCGGACCGCCATTTTTGCGCCTTGCGAGGTGTCGCTGTGTTTAAGGACTTATTTCAAAAAAAGAAATATGCAACGGTTCCTACCGAACGCGTCCCGGCCGGAGACCGGCCGAAGCGCGAGATTCCGGAAGGGCTGATGAACCGCTGCCCGAAATGCGGCAACATTCAATTCAGCAAGGAATTGGAAAAAAATTTGAAAGTATGCTCGACCTGCGGCCACCATTTCCGCCTGAACGCCTGGGAGCGGCTGGCGATGACGGTGGACGAGGGAACGTTCGAAGAGATGGACCGGGACCTCGTCTCCGAAGACCCGCTCGGTTTTCCGGGCTACCCGGAGAAGCTGGAGCGGCAGAAGGCGAGCTCCAACCTGCGCGACGCCGTGGTTACCGGCGAAGGGGAGATCGGGGGCATCCGCGTCGTCATCGGCGTCATGAGCTTCGATTTTATAAGCGGCAGCATGGGATCGGTGGTCGGGGAGAAAGTGACGCGCGCCATCGAAAGGGCGATGGAGAAGAAGCTGCCGCTCGTCACCTTCTCGACTTCCGGGGGGGCGCGGATGCAGGAAGGCATCCTGAGCCTGATGCAGATGGCCAAGACGAGCGCCGCGCTGGGACGATTCCAGGAACAGGGCGGCCTGTACGTGTCCGTGTTCACCGATCCGACCCTCGGCGGCGTGTCCGCGAGCTTCGCCAGTCTCGGAGACTACCTGATCGCGGAACCGAACGCCATCGTCGGGTTTGCGGGCCGGATCGTCGTGGAGCAGACCATTCGGCAGAAGCTGCCCGACAATTTCCAGACCGCGGAATTCAACCTGAAGCACGGGCAGTTGGATAAAGTGGTGCATCGCAAGGATATGAAAGCTTTCCTGACGAAGCTGCTGGACATGCACGGCGCGAAGGAGGAGCGGCCCGATGTCGAATGAACTTCCGTTTGAGCGGCCGCTGGCGGAACTGCGCAAAAAAATCGACGAGCTTCACAAATTCGGCGCCGAGAAGCAGATCGATTTCACCGACGAGATCGCCCGCCTGGAAGAGCGCTACAAGCAGCTGGAAGACGAGCTGTACAGCAACCTGAGCGCGGCCCAGATCATGCACGTGGCGCGCCATCACCAGCGGCCGACGACGCTGGATTACATCCCGCATATTTTCACCGATTTCATCGAGCTGCACGGCGACCGGATGTTCGCGGACGATATGGCGATCGTCGGCGGCCTCGCCAGGCTGAACGGCGTTCCGGTCACCGTCGTCGGCCACCAGCGCGGCAAGGATACGAAGGACAACATCCAGCGCTTTTTCGGCAGCCCGCATCCGGAAGGATTCCGGAAAGCGCTGCGGCTGATGCGGCAAGCGAACAAATTCGGCCGTCCGATCATCACCTTTATCGATACGAAAGGCGCTTACCCGGGCAATACGGCCGAAGAGCGCAACGTGTCCGAGGCCATCGCCCGCAATTTGCTGGAGATGGCCGGATTCACCGTGCCGATCGTCTGCGTCGTCATCGGAGAAGGCGGCAGCGGCGGCGCGCTTGCGCTCGGCGTCGGAAACCGGGTGCTGATGCTGGAGAACGCGATCTATTCGGTCATTTCGCCGAACGGCGCCGCGTCCATTCTGTGGAAGGACGCTTCCAAAGCCGAACAGGCCGCGGAAGCGATGAAAATAACGGCCAAGGACGTGATGGCGTTCGGCGTGATCGAGGAGATCATTCCCGAGCCGAAGGGCGGCGCGCACCGCGATCCCGTCCGGCAGGCCGAGCTCATCAAGGAAGCGGTCTGGCGCCATTTGCAGGAGTTGAAGGGGCAATCCGGGGAGCAGCTCGTCCGGGACCGGTTCGAGAAGTTTCGCCGCGTCGGGCGCTTCAGGGCCGAAGAACCCGGCTGAAGCGCCGGCTTACCCCCCAATCCGCCTGTCGGCGAACCCTCCGTCTGTCCTGTACTTTTGGAAGGAATTCGTGTAAGGTGGATTTCGGATGATGTCATGGATTGGAACAAACGGAGGAACGAACACGATGCGAAAAACGAAAATTGTCTGTACGATCGGTCCGGCCAGCGAGTCGCTCGAGAATACGAAGCGGCTCATCGAGGCGGGCATGAACGTGGCCCGGCTCAACTTCTCCCACGGAGACTACGAAGAGCACGGCAACCGGATCCGCACGATTCGCCAGGCGTGCCGGGAGCTCGGGCGGACGGTGGCGATTCTGCTCGACACGAAAGGTCCGGAGATCCGGCTCGGCAAGCTCAAGGAGGAGCCGATCGAGCTCGTGCAGGGCGAGACGATAACGCTCACGACCGAAGACATTCTGGGCGACAAAAACCGCATTCCGGTGACCTACCGGGACCTGCCCCGGGACGTGCGCGTCGGATCGACGATTCTGATCGACGACGGTCTGATCGGTTTGAACGTGATCGACATTCAGGGCACAGAAATCCGTTGCCGGGTCGTCAACAGCGGTCCGATCAAGAGCAAAAAGGGCGTCAACGTTCCGGGCGTGGCCATCTCCATGCCGGGGATTACGGAGAAAGACGCCAGCGACATCAAGTTCGGCATTGAGATGGGCATCGATTTCATCGCCGCTTCCTTTGTCCGGCGCGCCAGCGACGTGCTCGAAATCCGCGAGCTGCTGGAGCGCCACAATGCCCGCCATATTCAGATCATCTCCAAAATCGAGAACCAGCAAGGCGTCGACAATCTGGACGAAATTCTCGAAGTTTCCGACGGCCTGATGGTCGCCCGCGGCGATCTGGGCGTGGAGATTCCGGCCGAGGAAGTGCCGCTCGTGCAGAAGCGGATGATCGAGAAGTGCAACCGCGCCGGCAAGCCGGTCATCACCGCGACGCAGATGCTCGATTCGATGCAGCGGAATCCGCGCCCGACCCGCGCGGAAGCGTCCGACGTCGCCAACGCCATTTTCGACGGCACCGACGCGATCATGCTGTCGGGCGAAACGGCCGCCGGCAAATATCCGATCGAATCGGTCGAGACGATGTCGCGGATCGCCGAACGGGCGGAGTCGGCGCTTCCTTATCGCGAAATTTTCCGCAAGCTGGCGGACGCGCAGCAGACTTCGGTGACCGAGGCGATCAGCCAGGCGGTCGCCAACGCGGCGCTCGATCTGGACGCAAGGGCGATCGTGACCTCCACCGAGAGCGGCTATACCGCCCGCATGATCTCCAAATACCGTCCGAAATCGCCGATCATCGCGGTCACTCCTCAGGAACACGTGCTGCGGCGTCTGCAGCTGGTATGGGGGGTCACGCCGGTTCTGGGCGTGCCGGCGAAGACGACCGACGAGATGTTCGACATTGCGGTCCAAGGCGCGATGGATACCGGCCTGATCCGGCTGGGCGACACGATCGTCATCACGGCGGGCGTCCCGGTCGGCCGTTCCGGCACGACCAACCTGATCAAGATTCACAACGTCGGCGAATTGATCGCCAAAGGCCAGGGCATCGGCTCGATGTCTGCGACCGGCAAAGTCGTAACGGCCCGCACGCCGGAAGAAGCGGCGCGGAAAATGACGCCCGGCGCGATTCTGGTTGCGCCGGCGACGGACAAGGAATATATGCCGGCCATCGAGAAAGCGGGCGCGCTCGTCACCGAGTGCGGCGGGATTACGTGCCATGCCGCCGTCGTCGGCCTGAATCTCGGCATTCCGGTCATCGTCGGCGTCGAGCGGGCGACGGAGCTGCTGAAGGACGGCATGGAAGTAACGTTGTACGCCGAGCACGGCGTTATCTATTCGGGCCAGGCGAAAGTGATGTAGCGCCGCCATACGGAAAATCGAGAGCCATCCCGCCAGCCGACCGGTTGCGCGGGAACGCTCTTTTTTTGACCGTTCCTGGAGCATTCGAGCATTTGCGGGCCCGCCGCCGCTTGCCGGCTCCCGGCGAGCCCGCCGAGAGGAGAGATGGGAATGAGCCCGTGGAGTCTGCACCCGCTCAGAGTCCGCTATCAGGAAACGGACCAGATGCGGGTCGTGTTTCATACGAATTATTTGAACTGGTTCGAGATCGGCCGCACCGAATGGATGCGCCGGTCCGGCGTGACGTATCGGGAGTTGGAGGAGCGGGGGCTGCTGTTTCCCGTCACCGATATCGAGGCGTCCTTTCTGCAGCCGGCCCGGTACGACGATTGGGTGACGGTCTGCACGCGGGTTGCGGAATGGACGCCGCTGCGCATGCGCTTCGAATCGGCGATTGTCGCCGGCGACTTGACGCAAGGCGGCGGCGTCCGCCAGCTGGCGGGAGACGAACTGCCGGGAACGCTGCTCGTGCGCGGAGGAACCCGGCATGCGTGGGTCAACGCCGACTTCCGTCCGGTTCGGCTGGACCGCGCGGAACCGGAGCTGTACCGGAAGCTGCGCGGGATGATCGACGGCGATGGCGGCGCAGGCGCGCAGGGTTGAGCCTCACGTACGGGGAGAACGGCCGTAGACGATGTAGAACCACAGGTCGCGGAACACGTTGGCCCGGTGACAGGCGGCCAGCAGGACGATCGTTACCGGACCGATGATAAGCCCGAGAAATCCGAACAGCTTGAGCCCGACGAACATGGCGATCAGCGTCGGAAGCGGCTCCAGTCCGACGCTGGTGGCCAGCACTTTCGGCTCGAGGATCTGCCGGGCGACGAGCACGACGCCGTACAGCACCGAGAGGCCGGTTCCGAGCGGCCAATCCCCGGTCAGGAAGGCGTAAGCGATCCAGGGGATCATCGCGAAGCCGACGCCCAGATAGGGCAGCAGATCGACGAAGCCGATCAGCAGCCCGACGGAGAAGGCGTTCGGCACTCCCAGAATAAACAGGCCGACGATGACGACGAACGTCGTGATCGAGATCATGATGAATTGGGCGCGGACGTAGCCGAACAGCGCCTGCTGCAGATTGTGCCATACGGTGCCGGCCCGCTTGCGCACCGGTTCAGGGAACCAGCGGCCGAACCGGGCCAGATGCCGGTACCAGTCTTTGCTGATGAAAAACGAGGCCAGCAGGATGACGACCGCGATCGTCGCCACTTGCGGCAGGGAAGCGAGAACCCCGACGACGCCGTTCAGGAAGACGCTGATCAGATTGGTCGCGGCTTGCGTGAGCGCGCCTGCGGTGTCGGAAATCCGCCGGTTGATCGTATCCTGGTAGTCGGGATTGTTTTGGTAGAAGGCGTTGATCCGCGCGATCAGATCCCGGATGTCCGGCCGGCTCAGCACGGCGTCGACCGTGCGTTCGGTCCAGTCCACCAGATGCTGAAGCGAGCCGGACAGGTTCATGATTTCCTCCGCCAGGCGCATGACGAGCGCGGACGCGATGGTCAGCATTGCCGCGGCGAACAGAAGAAGAATCAGCGTCGCGGCCAGCCATCTCGGCAAGCGGACGTTCCGCTGCAGGCCGTCGACGAGCGGGTTCAGGACGTAGGCGAGCAGCCATGCGAGCAGAAACGGATAGACGAGCGGGAAAGCCCACCACGCAAAGGCGATCGATCCGCACAGCAGCGCGGCGACCGTGAGCAGCCGCAGCCATTGTCCGCTGGTCCTGCGGTCCAAGCGAATTCCTCCTCTCGGCCCGGTTCAGTATTCCTGTCCCATCCCTACGATTATACCGGACGGCGGCGCGCCGGCCGTAGATGTCCAACGGCCTGTTCTGTCGACAGCGCTGTCGAGGCCTGTTCGCGCGAACGGGTTTTTTTGCGTTTTTAACCCCCGTTTTACACTTCTTTGACATAATGATAAAAACGATAGACAAGCGACGAACAACAGGGGGTTCGCCATGACGCCGTCCCAGATGTACATCAACCGGGATTTGAGCTGGATCGAGTTCAACCGCAGGGTGCAGGAGGAAGCCGAGGATCCGTCCGTCCCGCTGCTCGAGCGGCTGCAGTTTCTGTCGATCGTATCGGGCAATCTGGACGAGTTCATGAGCGTGCGGGTCGCCGGGCTGCGGGACCAGATCAAGGCCGGGTATTCCAAAGCGGATTTTACGGGTTATACCCCGCACGGCTTGATCAAGCGGATCATGAGCCGCGCGAGCCGCAGCGTCCGGCAGCAATACAGAACGTACCGGGAACTGATGCGGCTGCTCGCCCGGGAAGGCGCGGCGCTCGCCGACTGGCGGGAGTTGAACGAGGAGCAGAAGGCGAAGATGCAAGCTTACTATCGCGATTTCGTCTATCCGGTGCTGACGCCGATGGCCGTCGACGTCAGCCGGCCGTTCCCGCTCGTGCACAGCAAGGAGCTGTACCTGGCCGTCGTGCTCCGGCCGAACGCGGCCGACGTCCGGGAGGAGAGCAGGACGTACTGCGCCATCGTCCAGGTGCCGTCCATTCTTCCCCGCACGGTGCCGGTTCCGGGACGGCGCGGCAGCCGTAAGCAGCTGTATCTGCTGCTGGAAGATTTGATCAAGCCGCAGATCGGCCAGCTGTTCAGCGGCTATGAGACCGAGGCGGTGCACGCCTTCCGGGTGACCCGCAACGCCGATTTGACGCTCAACGAGGAAGGCGCGGAAGATCTGCTCGAGGAGATCGAGAAGGAACTGCGCCGGCGAAAATGGGGGCTTCCGGTCCGGCTCGAGATCGAGAAGGGGATGCACCCGGAAGCAAGGCGGATGCTGGAGGAAGAGCTGGAGATGAGCGAGCGGGATATTTTCGAGATCGACGGTCCGCTCGACCTGACGTTTCTGTCCAAATTCGCGCGGGATCTACCCTTCGACCATCTGCGCTATCCGCCGATCGAGCCGGTCTACCCGGTCGAATTCGCGGAGACGGACGACCTGCTGTCGGTGCTCCGCGAACGCGACGTGCTCGTCTATCATCCGTACGAATCGTTCGAGGCGGTGCACGATTTCATTACGCAGGCGGCCTCCGATCCGGACGTGCTGGCGATCAAAATGACGATGTACCGGGTCAGCGTCAATTCGGTGCTCGTCCAGTCGCTGGCGAAGGCGGCGGAATCGGGCAAGCAGGTGACCGTCGTCGTGGAGATCAAGGCGCGGTTCGACGAGGAGCGGAACATCGCCTGGGCGCGCCAGCTGGAGAAAGCCGGCTGCCACGTCGTGTACGGGCTGGCCGGCCTGAAGACGCACGCCAAGATCACGCTCGTCGTGCGCCGCGAAGCGGGCACGCTGCGCCGGTACGTGCACGTCGGCACCGGCAAAACTACAACGAGAACACGGCCCGTCTCTATACGGACGCCGGGCTGTTTACGAGCCGTCCCGACATCGGCGCCGACGCCACCGCCCTGTTCAACGAGATGACCGGGTATTCGACGCCCCACGATTGGCAGGCGTTCGCGGTGGCGCCGGCGGGACTTGCGCCGAAGCTGTTTGCGCTCATCGACCGGGAAATCTCCCATGCGCAAGCCGGCCGGCCCGCCGCCGTTCTGGCGAAAATGAACTCGCTGTCCAATCAGGCGGTCATCGACAAGCTGTACGAGGCGTCCGCGGCCGGCGTCCGCATCGAGTTGATCGTCCGCGGCGTCTGCTGCCTGCGTCCGGGCGTTCCGGGGCTCAGCGAGAACATCCGGGTCGTCAGCATCGTCGACCGCTTTCTGGAGCATTCCCGGGTGCTGGCCGTCGGCATCGGACGGGAGGGCGGCGAAGAGGTGTACATCTCCAGCGCCGACTGGATGACCCGCAATTTGAACCGCCGGGTCGAGCTGATGTGCCCGGTCGGCGATCCCGGCCTGCGGCGGCTGCTCCTTCAACTGCTGGAGCTGAACTTGCGGGACAGCGTCAAAGCCCGCGAGCTGCGTCCGAACGGGAGATACGAGCGGGTGTCCGCCCAGGGGACCCCGCTGCGCAGCCAATTCGAGGCGGCGGCCATTCCGGATTGGAAAAGATCGGCGGCTTCCGCCGAGCGCTAGCGCACTTTCAGCGTCGGCGCCAGCCCCCACGCTTTCTTGAACGCCTTCGACAGCGACTCGACCTCCATCCGCTCGACCGGCAAAGGGTGGGCGGCGGAAGCGGTCAGCTCCAGACGGCCGCCCCGCGCCTGCACACGCAAGTCGCCGATCGCCTGGGACTCGCTGCGGTCCAGCGCGGCGGCCAGCTGCACGACGGCGCCGAGCCTGGCGGCCCGATCGGCGTCGCCTTCGCGCAGAAGCGCGCGATAAGGCGACAGCTTGCGGCGCAGCGAGCCCGTCCCCCGGTACGAGGCGATCGCCGCGATCAGGACGATCTCCCGATGCGTCAGCCCGTTCCAACGCGCATGGGTGAGCAGGTAAAATGTCGGGTCGGCGCTGTCGCTGCTGTCGATGGCGGCGCCGATCCGGTACAGGACCGCTGCGGCGCCGAGCAGGCGGACGGTTTCTTCGTCCGGCTCCCGCCCCTCCGTCAAACGGGCGTATAAGGCGAGCGCCAGCCGACGGACCTGGTGCAGATGGCCGATCGGCGCGGTTGGATATAATGCGGTCAAATTGCGAATGCTTTCTTCCAGCACCTGGATGCGGCCGTCCGCCGGGGCGGGCAGGCATGTTTCGAAGAACAGCCCGTCCCGCAGGCCGGCGCCGCACACCATAAGCCGGGAAGCCCCGCAATGCTCGGCCGCGGCTCCGAGAATGGCCAAGCCGGGCACGATGACGTCGGCCCGGTCCTTGGACAGGCCCGGAACTTTTTTGCGCTTCTCCGCCGAAAGCGGGGCGAGCCGGTTCAAGGCGTCGCGAATCGCGCCGGCGGTCAGTTCGTAGCCGTGCAGAATCGGCAGCGGGTAATCGTTCCACCGCTGGCTCATCTTTGCCAGGGCGCGGACGGTTCCGCCCAGTCCGATTAAGGGAAGGCCTGGATGCTCGGCGATCCAGGGCGCGGCTTGAAGCTGCCGGCGAATTTCCGCCTGAACGTCGGCGATTCGGGACGGTTCGACCGGTCCGTTGCCGATCGCGTAGCGCCCTTTCGCATTGACGCATCCGAACGGGAAAGAAACCGACGCGGCCGGTCGGCGGCCGAGGATCAGGCTGATCTCCGTGCTCCCGCCGCCGATGTCGATGAGGTAGCCGTCGGAGAAGTCCATCGTGCGGAGCGCGGCCAGGCTTCCGAGGCGGGCTTCGTCTTCGCCGGACAAAAGCTCCACCCGCAGCCCGGTCCGTTCGGCGATCGACCGCAGCACCTGCTGCCGGTTGGCCGACTGCCGGATCGCCGCCGTCGCCACCGCCCGAATCTTCCGGGCGCCGTGCTTGCCGCAGATGCGCTTGAAATGAAGGAGCACTTCCGACAGCTCCTCCACCGCATCCTTCGGCAGCCGTCCGTCTTCCGTCAGCCGCTCGCTCAGCCGCGCCGGCCATCTGCCCTGGTCGACGACCCGATGCGCTCCGCCTTGGAGAATCTGGTATACGGCCAGCCGGACCGTGTTGGAGCCGATGTCGATAATTCCCGTCGTTTGTGTCGATGCCAAAGTCCGGTCAACCTCCTGCAATTGTCGTCCAAGCTATTGTACCACATGCCGGACGGCCCGAGAGCAATCGCTTATGGCGCCGATAAAGCATTTTTATGCAGGGTTCGGTTCCATTCGCTGTACAAATCGTTTATGATGAAATTATGGCATAAATCCGGGCAATCTGCGGGTTTACGCGACATTTCACAGCGGGATCGCTTCCTGCTTGCGCGAGCCGCGCGCCGGCTTCCGGCGTGTCCGCCCGCCACCTGCTCACCCATCGGACAAAGGAGAGAGAACGCATGACGGTTACGAAAGGCCTCGAAGGCATCGTCGCGGCGTCGTCTTCAATCAGCTCGATCATCGACGGCGTGTTGACTTACCGCGGCATCAACATCGACGAGCTTGCGGAACAGGCGAGCTTTGAGGAAGTCGCTTACCTGCTCTGGCACGGCAAGCTGCCGAACCGGTCCGAATTGGACGGGCTGCTCCGGGAACTGGACGAAAGCGCGGAAGTCCCGGACGAAGTGATCGCCGGCCTGCGGCTGTATCCGAAGAGCAGCAACCCGATGGCCGCTCTGCGCACCGCCGTATCGAGCCTGGCGCTGTACGACGGCGAGGCGAACGACATGAGCCGCGAAGCCAACGTCCGCAAGGCGGTCCGGCTGCAGGCGAAGCTGCCGACTCTCGTCGCCGCGTTCGACCGCATTCGCAACGGCCTGGATCCGGTGAAGCCGAAGCAAGGCGTCGGCATCGCCCATAACTTCCTCTATATGCTGACCGGCCAAGAGCCCGCGGAAGTCGCCGTGCAGGCGATGAACAAGGCGCTCGTGCTCCATGCCGACCATGAGCTGAACGCCTCGACGTTCGCCGCCCGCGTGACGGTGGCGACGCTGTCCGACATCTATTCCGGCGTCACCTCCGCCATCGGCGCGCTGAAAGGCCCGCTGCACGGCGGCGCCAACGAGGCGGTCATGATCATGCTGGACGAGATCGGCACGCTGGACAACGTCGAGCCTTACATTCAGAACAAGCTGAACAACAAGGAGAAAGTGATGGGCTTCGGCCACCGGGTCTACAAGAACGGCGATCCGCGCGCCAAGCACCTGCAGCGGATGTCGCGGCAGCTCGGCGAGCTGAACGGAGACATGCGGCTGTACGAGATGTCGGTCAAGATCGAGCAGCTGGTCACAGGCAAGAAAGGACTGAAGCCGAACGTCGACTTCTATTCCGCCTCCTGCTACACGATGCTCGGCATACCGCGCGACCTGTTCACCCCGATCTTCGCGATCAGCCGCGTATCGGGCTGGACGGCGCATATTCTCGAGCAGTACGAGGACAACCGTCTCATACGGCCGCGCGCGGAATATGTCGGACCCGTCGGCCAGCATTACGTGCCGATCGAAGAGCGCCGCTGATCCGGCCGCCGGGGTTCCCGCCAAAGGCGGGGCGGCGCGCCGGGCTTTACCGCGCTCATGCCCGCATAAACGGGCTTTCGAACCGCATCGGTTCGCAGTGGATTCAGACCAGAGGAGGATCATTCGATGCAATTGGAGAAATTCGCACCCCCCGCTTCCGGCGAGCGCATTGTCGTTCAGAACGGCAAGCTGCTCGTCCCGAACAACCCGATCATCCCGTTTATCGAAGGCGACGGCACCGGACGCGACATCTGGCGCGCTTCCAAGCGGGTGCTGGATGCGGCCGTCGAGAAAGCCTACAAAGGCGAGAAGAAGATCGCCTGGTACGAGGTGTTCGCCGGCGAGAAAGCGTACAATACTTACGGCGAGTGGCTTCCGAACGATACGCTGACCGTCATCCGCGAGATGATCATCGCGATCAAGGGTCCGCTGACGACGCCGATCGGCGGCGGCATCCGCTCGCTCAACGTCGCGCTGCGTCAGGAGCTCGACCTGTACGTCTGCCTGCGGCCGGTCCGCTACTTCAACGGCGTTCCTTCTCCGGTCAAGCGCCCGGACCTCGTCAATATGGTCATTTTCCGCGAAAACACCGAAGACATCTACGCCGGCATCGAGTACCAATCCGGTACGCCCGAAGTGCGGAAAGTGATCGATTTCCTGCAAAAGGAGATGGGCGTCAAAAAGATCCGCTTTCCGGAAACGTCCGGCATCGGCATCAAGCCGGTGTCGTCCGAAGGCTCGAAACGGCTCGTCCGCGCCGCGATCGAATACGCGATCAAGCATAAGCGCAAGTCGGTGACCCTCGTCCACAAAGGCAACATCATGAAGTTCACCGAAGGCGCGTTCAAGAACTGGGGCTACGAAGTGGCCGAGCAGGAATTCGCGGATCAGACGTTCACCTGGGGCCAATACGACCGCATCAAGGCCGAGCAGGGCGAAGAGGCGGCCAACGCGGCTCAGAAAGCGGCGGTGGAAGCGGGCAAAATCATCATCAAGGACGCCATCGCCGACATCGCGCTGCAGCAGGTGCTGACGCGCCCGACCGACTTCGACGTGATCGCCACGCTGAACCTGAACGGCGACTATTTGTCCGACGCGCTCGCCGCGCAAGTCGGCGGCATCGGCATCGCGCCGGGGGCGAACATCAACTACGCGACCGGACATGCCATCTTCGAAGCGACGCACGGCACGGCGCCGAAATACGCCGACAAGGACGTCGTCAACCCGGGCTCGGTCATTCTGTCCGGCGTCATGATGTTCGAGCATCTCGGCTGGCTGGAAGCGGCCGAACTCGTCTACAAAGGAATGGAGACCGCGATTCGGAACAAGACGGTTACCTACGACTTTGCCCGCCTGATGGAAGGCGCGACCGAAGTGAAGTGCTCGCAGTTCGCCGACGAGATCATCAAAAACATGTAATTCCGGGAGGAACGGCAAGTGGCCATTCGACGCAAAAAAATTACGGTGGTCGGCGCAGGCTTCACCGGGGCGACGACGGCGCTGATGCTGGCGCAGAAGGAGTTGGGGGACGTCGTGCTGGTCGACATTCCGCAGCTCGAGAATCCGACCAGAGGGAAAGCCCTCGACATGCTCGAATCGACGCCGGTGCAAGGGGTTGACGCCAACATCGTCGGCACGGCCAGCTACGAAGACGCCCGCGATTCCGACATCGTCATTGTTACGGCCGGCGTCGCCCGCAAGCCGGGCATGAGCCGCGACGATCTCGTCAACACGAACGCCGGCATCGTGAAGGCCGTCTGCGAGAACGTGAAGGCGACGTGCCCGAACGCCTACGTGATCATCCTGTCCAACCCGGTCGACGCGATGACCTACGTGGCCTACAAGACGCTGGGCTTCCCGAAAAACCGCGTCATCGGCCAATCGGGCGTGCTCGATACGGCGCGCTACAACACGTTCCTGGCGCAGGAGCTGGGCGTATCCGTGGAAGACGTCCGCGGCGTCGTGCTGGGCGGCCACGGCGACGACATGGTGCCGCTCGTGCGGTACACGACGGTCGGCGGCATTCCGGTCGAGAAGCTGCTGCCGAAGGAGCGCATCGACGCCATCGTGCAGCGCACCCGCGTCGGCGGCGGGGAGATCGTCAACCTGCTCGGCAACGGCAGCGCGTATTATGCGCCGGCGGCTTCGCTGGTGCAGATGACGGAAGCGATCCTGAAAGACAAGAAGCGCATCCTGCCGTTCATCGCCCTGCTGCAGGGAGAATACGGCTACGACAATCTGTTCTTGGGCGTGCTCGGGATTCTGGGCGGCGACGGCATCGAGAAAGTGTTCGAACTCGACCTGACCGCCGAAGAAAAAGCGGCGCTCGACAAATCGGCGCAATCGGTCCTGAGCGTCATTCAAGTGGTGGACAAGGGCTGATCGGACAAGCGTTCCTCGCGGGGTTGTCTCGGGCGGTCTTCGGCAGACCGGGGAGACGGCCCCGTTTTCTTGTTCGCGCGCGACGAAGCCGTTTTTACTTGCCGCTTCGAATCATGTATACTGGTCTTGGAATGGAGACCGCAGGCATTGGAGGGAATTAAATGTATACTTTTATTTTATTCCTGCACGTGGCGGGGGCGGTCGGCATGGGCATCTATGTCGTGCTCCCGATCATCGCGGGACGGTTTCGACGGCTGTCCACCCCGGCCCAGGAAGGGTTGGCTTCCGGTCTCATTTCCGCCGGGCGTTTCGGCCAATTCGCCTTGGTCGTACAATTGCTGACCGGAGGCTACCTGATGTCGCAAGGCGACTATTCCACCTCCTGGATCATTGCGATGGGGATCGTCTATTTGGCCATCGGAGCTTTGACCGGCTTGGTCGCACGGCCGCTCAAGCAAATCGTCGCGACGACGAGCAACGGACAAAGCGCGACCGACGCGATTGCGCGGGTGCGCGTGTTCAGCATCCTGATCGTCATTCTGTTCCTCGTCATGCTGTACATGATGACCGCCCGCTGGTAAAACGGCCGGCTTGCCCCGTCCGGAAGGCGGGGGCGCCGGCGCCCGCCTGTCACCGAAGGCTGCTTCGACGGAATGAGGAACCGGTCCCGTTCGAACAGCCTTATTTTTGCAAATCCGTTCAAACGAGGGGTGCCTGTGGAATCGCTCCGCGCTTTTTTCGCGCAGCCGGCCGTTCGACGCCTTTCGGTTCTGCTTTTGGTCGCGCTGCTGCTGTTCAGCCTCCGGCACATGCTCAACCTGCTGCTGCTGTTGTTTCTGGTCACGTTCGTGATGGGGCGGCTGCAACAGCTGGTCACCAACGGGCTGAGCCGGTTTATCCGCGTCTCGCCGACACTGGTCGTTGTGGCGCTGTACGTCATCCTCGTCGCCGCGCTCGTCCTGGCCATATCCAATTACGTCCCCAAGATCGTCAATCAAGTGATCGAGATGGTCAACAATCTCATCCGGTTTCTCAGCTCGCCTTCCAACGACGAAACGGTCCGCAAAATCGGCGAAGCGCTGAACAAAGTGGACTACCGGGCCTATCTGGGGAGCGCGATCGATTACATCAAGAAGCTGGGGAGCTGGCTGGAAATCATTCTCATCGTCCTTCTGCTCAGCTTTTTCTTTCTGCTGCAAAAAAATAAAATCATTCAATTCACGGAAAAGTTCCGTTCCAGCAAAATCGGTTGGATCTATGCGGAGCTGGCGTATTTCGGCCGGCGGTTCGCCTCGTCCTTCGGCAAAGTCGTCGAAGTGCAGCTGTTGATCGCGGTGTTCAACACCGTTTTGACGATTCTCGGCTTGTGGATTCTGGGCTTTCCGTATTTGTTCGCGCTCACGATCATGGTTTTCCTGCTGAGCCTGATCCCGGTCGCCGGCGTCGTCATCTCCTTCATTCCGCTCAGCGTCATCGGGTACCAGGCCGGTGGCTTTCCGCTCGTGCTGTGGACGGTCGCCATCATCCTGATCATCCACGCGCTGGAGACGTACGTGCTGAATCCCAGGCTGTATGCGCACAAAACGAAGCTGCCGATGTTTTATACGTTCATCGTTCTGATCTTCGCGCAGCATTACCTGGGGGTGTGGGGACTGATCATCGGCATTCCGATCTTCATGTTCCTGCTGGACCTCGCGGAAGTCGATACGCAGGATACGCCCGGCCAAGGCTGAAACGGCCTCGAAGCGGCCTCATTCCTCTTCGGACAGCTCGTCGATCGTCTTCTCGAAGCTCGGGGCCAGGCGCTCCAGAAACCAATCCACTTCCGGCATGCCCAGTTCCCGCAATTTCTCTTCGCTCTGCCGTCGCGCGGTGGCGAATTCGCGGTTGCCCGCGGACAGCTCGCTGACGCATTTCAGGTAGGCGTCGAGCAGATCGGCCGCTTTCAGATAGGGCGTCAACTGCGGGTGTTCGGGGCGGCCGTCCAGCAGCGGCTTGTACACGGCTTTCAGCTCGTCCGGCACCGTCCCCAGCAGCCGATCGGCGGCGATCGCCTCGATCTCGCGGAAGTTGGCCAGAATCCGCGGATTGTGGTGCTTGACCGGCGTCGGGATGTCGCCGGTGAACACTTCGGTCGCATCGTGAAACAGCGCGTAGCTCGCCGCTTCGTGCGGGTCGACGTCGCGTCCGAACACCTCGCGCGCGATCGTGCACAGCAGATGGGCGAGCAGGGCGGTATGGAACGAATGCTCGGCGACGTTCTCCCCGGTCGTGTTGCGCATCAGGCTCCAGCGCTCGATATACTTCAGGCGGTACATGTAAGCGAGAAAATGATGGGCCATGAACAGACTCCTTTTCCCTATTCGATCCGTGCAACTCTAGGATACCGGAATCCGAAAAAAGTTGTAAATATGGGTAACCGAGCGACGCAGTCGTCTCGGAATGTGCAACCCCGTTCAGCGTTGCGGAGCAATCGCGGTGGGGTTGCACTCGGGTACCGAGCGACGCAGTCGTCTCGGAATGTGCAACCCCGTTCAGCGTTGCGGAGCAATCGCGGTGGGGTTGCACTCGGGTACCGAGCGGCGAAGCCGTCTCGGAATGTGCAATCGCGGAAAGCAACGCCGAGCGTTGCGGCGCGGTTGCGCGAGATGGCCGTCCGCCGCATGCGGTGTATCGCGGTCCATGCGTTATGCTATTATATAAATATGGTGTAATTATGGTGTTACCGCGAGATCAGAGAGGAGAGCCAACCAACATGTCCGCATTCGAAGAAAGCATGTATCAGCTGATTGTCGAGACGTCCACGAATTTGCCGGCCGACGTCCGACGGGCGATCGCCGCCGCACGGGAGGCCGAGGACCGGGCTACCCGGGCCGGTCTGTCGCTGGCGACGATCGCGCAGAACATCGAGATGGCGGAGTGCAACGTCTCCCCGATCTGCCAGGACACCGGCATGCCGACGTTTATCGTTCATGTGCCGGTCGGGGCCAACCAGATCGTCATGAAGAAGGAAATTCAAAACGCGATCGCCCGCGCCACGAAGGACGGCAAGCTGCGCACCAACTCCGTCGATTCGCTGACCGGCGCGAACTCGGGCGACAATCTCGGCCCCGGCACGCCCGTCATCCATTTCGAGCAATGGGAGCGGGACGACATCGACGTCCGGCTCATTCTCAAAGGCGGCGGCTGCGAGAACAAAAACATCCAGTACAGCCTGCCGTGCGAGCTGGAAGGGCTCGGCAAGGCCGGACGCGATCTGGACGGCATCCGCAAATGCATTCTGCACGCGGTGTACCAGGCGCAAGGGCAAGGCTGCAGCGCCGGCTTCATCGGCGTCGGCATCGGCGGCGACCGGACGACCGGATACGAGCTGGCCAAGCAGCAGCTGTTCCGTAAAGTCGACGACGTCAATCCCGTGCCGGAGCTGCGCAAGCTGGAAGACTATATTATGAGCACCGCCAACCAGCTCGGCATCGGCACGATGGGCTTCGGCGGCAACGTGACGCTGCTCGGGTGCAAAGTCGGCGCCATCAACCGGCTGCCGGCCAGCTTCTTCGTATCGGTCGCCTACAACTGCTGGGCGTTCCGCCGGCAGGGCGTGCTGCTGGACGGCGCTACCCACGAAATCAAGGAATGGATCTACGAGACTGGCTCGAACGTTTCGATGCGGGAAGAGGACCCGGCGCCGGCTGCTCAAGAAGCGGGCGGACGCCGGGAAGTCGTGCTGACGGCTCCGCTGACGGAGGAGGACGTGCGCCAGCTGAAAGTCGGCGACGTCGTCATCCTGAACGGAGAGATGCATACGGGCCGGGACGCGCTGCACAAATATTTGATGGAACACGATTCCCCGGTCGACCTGAACGGCGCCGTTCTGTACCACTGCGGACCGGTTATGCTGAAGGATGAGAGCGGCTGGCACGTGAAAGCGGCCGGACCGACGACCAGCATTCGGGAGGAGCCGTACCAGGCCGACATCATCAAGAAGTTCGGCATTCGCGCCGTCGTCGGCAAGGGCGGCATGGGTCCGAAAACGCTGGCCGCGCTCAAGGAGCACGGCGCCGTGTACCTGAACGCCATCGGCGGCGCCGCGCAGTATTACGCGGAATGCATCAAGAAGGTGGACGGCGTCGACCTGCTGGAGAAGTTCGGCATCCCTGAAGCGATGTGGCATCTGCAGGTCGAAGGCTTCGCCGCGATCGTTACGATGGACGCCCACGGCAACAGCCTGCATGCCGACGTGGAGCAGGATTCGAAGCAGAAGCTGGCCCGGTTCAAAGATCCGGTGTTCGTCTGAATCGCACACCGCTGGAGCGCTGACGGAACATGGGAAAATTCCGGCTGAAGCTGACCGCCTGGTTCATGCTGCTCATCGGATTGTCGGTGCTCGCGGCCGGCTTGCTGACGGGCCAGACGTATCGGAACAATCATCTCGATGCGCTGCGAACCCATATGGAGAGGGAGCTCAAAGTGCTGATGGCGGCCTCGCCCTGGCCGCCGACCGACAACCGCAGCGAGCAGACCGCCTATCTGGAGGCGCAGGCGAAGCGGTTCAAGGAGCTGGCCGGAATGCGCGTCACCTTCATCCGTCCGGACGGCGTCGTCGTCGGCGATTCCGACCACGACCCGGAAACGATGGACAACCACGGCACCCGGCCGGAGTTCATGAAAGCGGTCGCCAGCGGCGTCGGCACGAGCGTCCGCCACAGCGACACGCTGGACGAGAACATGCTGTACGTGGCCATGCCGTTCCGGGACGGCGGGGAAGTGCGCGGCGTCGTTCGGCTGGCGATGCCGCTCGGCGATATCGAGCGGAGCCTGAACCGGATGTGGCTGGCGCTCTTCTTCGGCTTGCTCTTGCTGTTTCTGCTGGCGGCCGGCGTCAGCTACCGGGTGGCGCTCGGCGTCACCCGCCCGCTCGAGCGGATGACGGCGGCCGCCAAGCGGCTGGCGCAGATGGATTACGCCGTCCGCGTCCCTGAAGAAGGAAGCGACGAGATCGGCGAACTGGCCCGGGCGCTCAACGCGATGGGGACCAGCTTGCAAGGGCAGATGAGCGAGATCCGCCAGAACGAGCAGCGGCTGCGCTCCATGCTGGACAATATGACGAGCGGCGTCGTGCTGATCGAGCCGGACGGCAAGGTCAACATGTACAACCGGAGGGCGGAGGAGCTGCTCGGCGGCACCGCCGGCGAGCGGGTCGGGCGAAGCTATGCGGAGGCGAAGCAGCCGATCGAGCTGCTGCAGCTCATCCGGCGGGCGCTGGACGAGCGGGAGCCGATTCGCGACGAGCTGAACGTCTATTTCCCGGAAGAGCGCATCCTGGAGGCGAACCTCGTGCCGATGAAGCTGAGCGAGGAAGCGGAGCCGGGCGTGCTGCTCGTGCTGCAGGACGTCACGGAAATCCGCCGGCTGGAACGGATGCGAAGCGAATTCGTCGCCAACGTGTCGCACGAGCTGAAGACGCCGGTCGCCGCGGTCAAAGGCTTCGCCGAAACGCTGCTGGCCGGCGCCATGAACGACCCGGAGACGGCCCGTTCGTTTCTGACCATCATCCAGGAGGAGAGCGACCGGCTGAACCGGCTGATCGGCGACATTCTGGAATTGGCCAAGATCGAATCGCGCCGGGCGCCGCTGCAGTTCTCCCCGATCGAGGCGGCGCCTTTTCTGGAGCGGCTGGTCGAGATGATGCTGGCGGAGGCGGCCCGCAAGAACATCCGCATCGACTGGGAAGCGGAAGAGGGGCTGTTCTTCGAAGCCGACGAAGACCGGTTGCGGCAAATTCTGCTCAATCTGCTGCAGAACGGCATCAACTATACGCCGGAAGGCGGCCGCGTCCACGTTCGGGCGGAGGCTGTGCCGGCCGAAGGAGACGGCGAGGAGCGGGTGCGCATCACCGTGTCGGACACGGGGATCGGCATTCCGAAAAAAGACATCCCGCGCATTTTCGAGCGGTTTTACCGCGTCGACAAAGCGCGTTCCCGCAGTTCCGGCGGCACCGGCCTCGGCTTGTCCATCGTGAAGCACCTGGTCGAGCTGCACCATGGCGCCATCCGCGTGGAAAGCGCCGTCGGCGTCGGATCCAGCTTCATCATGGAGCTTCCGATGCTGCAGCCGTAAGGCGTTCATACGGTTTTAACATTCCGTTAACAATAAGGCAACGCTCGCTTTACACGGCTATGATATTGTGTAAACAAAAGCCTGTACGCGGCCCGGAGCGCGGCCGCAACCGGAGGAGCCTATGACCGATAAGGTGCTGATCATCGAAGACGAGCCGACGATCGCCCGCTTGGTGACTTACAATTTGTCGCAGGAAGGGTACGAGACGGAAACGGTAGGCAACGGCGCCGAAGGGCTGCACAAGGCGATTCACGGCGATTATGCGATCATTTTTCTCGATCTGATGCTTCCGGGCATGAACGGCTTCGAGGTGCTGGAGAAGCTGCGCCAGAACGGCGTCAAGACGCCGGTCATCATCCTCACCGCGCGGAACGCGGAAGAGGAAGTGGTGCAGGGGCTTCGGCTTGGCGCCGACGATTATATGACGAAGCCGTTCGGCGTGGCCGAGCTTCTGGCCCGCACGTCGGCGGTGCTGCGCCGCTCCCGCAACGAGGAAGGCGGGCAGACGCCGGTCGGCGGCGAGGACAAAGTGATCCGGCTGGGCGATATGCAGATCTATCCGGACAAATACGAAGTGCTGCTGAACGGCCAGTGGATTTCGCTGCGGCCGAAAGAATTCGAGGTGCTGCTCTATTTGGCCGAGCGTCCCGGCATCGTCGTCACCCGCGACGACCTGATGAACGTCGTGTGGGGCTTCGATTACATCGGCGGCCAGCGAACGGTGGACGTGCACGTCAGCTCGCTGCGCAAGAAGCTGGAGCTGGGCCAGTCGGTCCAGATCGAATCGATCCGCGGCGTCGGCTACAAGCTGACGGTCAACCGCCGCGCCGTCTCGCCCTCGCGGTAAACCGAAAGAACCTTCGACCCTTAACCGGGCTCGGAGGTTATTTTTTTGACCCTATCAGCGGGTACAGACCGTTCGGCGAAGACGAACATTCGTTTGCCTCTATCGAATTCGACGCGAGACAACGACCTGAAGGATGAGCTTGCCGACCCATGGACGAATGCGCAGGAACAAAAGCGGAGAAGGATTCATACGATATTGTGTCGAGTTGGGGGATGAACCATCACGGTCGGTTTTGGCCCGTCGGCGCCGATAATGATCGAATTTTAATGGAGGTTATACAAAATGGACGATTTTCAAAAGGAGATTCAAAAATTAAACGTGTCCGATTACAAGGCAAGCCAGATGATTCCGTCATCGGTTCAAGGACAGCCGTACCCTGATGCCGGCCGGCTGTGTGTAGGTTTCTGCACCGGCTTCTGCTTCGGCGGTTCTTGTCGATGCGGCAATTGTTTCCGCTGCCACAATTGTTTCAATTGCCACAACTGCTTCAATTGCCACAATTGCTTCAACTGCGGAGGTTGTGCCCGCTGCGCTTAGTTTCCGCATGAGGCCGATCCGCCCCTGAAGGCATTTCCGCCGGCAGGGGCTTTCTTTTTATGTTCAGGCATGAGGGACAAATCGGCTTACATACCTATAGGGTGAACCGGCGCGCCCATTTGAGGAACATGGCGAGGAGGAATGCAGGTTGAATCCTTCGATGCGTCTGAAAGTGAATGGGGACACGTTTTTTCTCCCCGATTCAGACGACGGCGTTTATTTTCGGAACAATAGAGGTTCGTTTCGTATGGAAGGAACCGCCATCGACAAGTGGATTGAAAAGCTGATTCCCGTTTTCACCGGGGAGCACACGATGGAGGAATTGACGGACCGATTGCCGGCCCCCCACCGGAACCGGGTGTATGAAATCGCGGAAAGTTTGTATCAAAACGGATTTGTTCGGGATGTGAGCCAGGACCGTCCGCATCATTTGCCGGATGAGATTGTCCGGAAATACGCTTCGCAAATTGAATTTTTGGACAGCTTCGGCGGTTCGGGCGCGCATCGGTTTCAGTCTTATCGTCAGTCTAACGTGCTTGCGGTCGGTTCCGGTCCGTTTTTTGTTTCTTTGATTGCGGCTTTGTTGGAATCCGGATTGCCCAAGCTCCGCATGCTCATCACGGACGCGCTGCCAACGAGCCGGCAGAGGCTGGAGGAACTGGTGGCGCATGCCCGGGCAACGGACCGCGAAGTGGAAGCCGAGGAAATCGCTGTGCGGAAGGAGGGAGGCATTCCTTGGCGTGAAGTTGTACGGCCGTTCGAGGCGATTTTGTATGTGTCGCAGGAGGGCGACCTTTCGGAGCTGAGGGCTCTACACGCGGCTTGCAGGGCGGAGAACAAAGTGCTGCTCCCTGCCATCTGCGCGCGGCAGGTCGGTCTAGCGGGACCGCTGGTGCATCCGGGTTCGGAAGGATGCTGGGAATCAGCCTTTCGCCGCTTGCATCAAACCGCGCTCGACAAAGACCCGCAACTGCATGCTTTCTCTTCCACAGCCGGCGCGATGCTCGCGAATGTGATCGTGTTCGAATGGTTGAAATGGATGACGGAAGCGACCGCCCCGGAGCAGACTGATCGATTGTTTCTGCTCAATCTGGAGACGCTGGAAGGAAGCTGGCATTCGTTCCTTCCCCATCCGCTCGTGAACCGGCGGCCGGAAGCCGAAAGGATGCAACCGGTCGATTGGGAATGCGAACGGATTTCGGGCAGAAACGAATCCGGCGGATTGCTGCCCTACTTCAGCCGGTTGACATCGGCGGAGACGGGAATTTTCCATCGCTTGGAAGAGGGGGATTTGCAGCAGCTTCCGCTCTCCCAATGCCGCGTTCAGGCAGCCGACCCGCTGTCCGTGGGGCCGGCCGAGCTGTTGCCGGAAATCGTATGTGCAGGTCTGACGCATGAGGAGGCGCGAAGGGAGGCGGGACTGGCCGGGATCGAAGCGTATGTGTCGCGAATGGTTCCACCGCGGCAGCGGATGGGTGTCGGCGCGGGGGTAACGGTGGCGGAAAGCGTCTGCCGCGCGCTGCAGATGTGGTTGACCGCGGAATGGAGCGAACAAATGGCGGATCGGGAGCCTGTTGTCACGCGGATACAGCTCGGCGCGGTGGAAGATGAACGCTGCCGGTTTTATTTGCAGGCGTTGACCACGATGCAGGGAGAGCCGGTGATCGGCCTGGGAGATCATGTGTCGGGTTTCCCTGTCTTATGGGTCGGTACAAGCGGTTCCTGGTATGGCAGCGCAGGCCTCAATACGACGATGGCGCTGCGGAAGGCGCTGCAGCTTGCGCTGCAGAAGGCCCAGAACGGAACGTTATGCCGCTTGGTGCAAGCGTCGGAAAGATCGTCCGTTCTTTTGCAAGAACGCGGATCCCTCCATGTTGAAATCCCGGCATGGGAAGAAGCGGCCCATTCGGATCTGCTGAAGTCGGCCCTTCAGGTTTTGGAACGGAATCGAAAGCGGCTTCTCGTCTTCGATCTGGCGACGGAACCGTTTTTGAAAGAGGAACTGGCCGGAGCGTTCGGCGTTTCGCTGCGGGAGGAGGAAGCCTGGTGAGCGCAACCGTGGCCGTGATCGGAGAGGGGCTGCTCTCGGAATTTGTGCGCGAGGAATTGTCTTGCCAATGCCAGCTCGTCCATTTGGCCGATTTTGCGGCAGAAATGCCGGAATCGGCAGATTTGGCCCTCGTGTTGGACGATGGCTGGCACCCTTTCGTTCATCGCAAGGCGGAAGAGGCGTTTCGGCGGACAGGGACGCCTTGGCTGCGCGGCTTCGTTTCATTTGGCGAAGGCATTGTCGGTCCGCTCGTTCGCCCGGGTGCGCCGGGGTGCTCGCAGTGCGCGGACAAACGGCGAATGATGGCGGGAAGCGACCGCCAGGAGTTGTGGGAACTTCAGCAAAAGCTGTCGACGGCGCAAGGGGGAACGGCGCGGGACGCGTGGGCTACGCGCACGGGACTTTGGCAGATGGCTCGCCTGATTGCCGCTGAGGCCCGGAGGGTGCTGGAAGGAAAGAGGGCTTGGTCGGAAGATCGGGTGTTTCTGATCAACCTGCAAACGCTGCAGAGCTCGCGTCATTTCTTTCTGCCGGACCCGCTCTGTCCGGTCTGCGGCCGGCTACCCGACGACACGTCGGCAGCAGCCCGCATAACGCTTGGGCCAAGCCCGAAAATCAGCCCGGAAAGCTATCGCTGCCGTCCGATGGATGAACTGAAGACCATTCTTGTCCGCGACTATTTGGATTATCGGACCGGTTTAATGAACGGGAAGATGCACGATCTCGTGTCGCCGTTTGCCGATGCGAGCGTCAATTTGCCGTTGTTCGCCGGAGACGAGGCAACCGCAGGCCGGACGCATCGTTATGCGGACAGCGAGCTGACGGCCGTATTGGAGGGATTGGAGAGGTACTGCGGTCTGTCCCCCCGCGGCAAGCGGACGGTGATTCGCGACAGTTTCCGCAATTTGGAACATCAAGCGTTGAACCCCGTCGAAGCAGGCTTGCACGCGAAGGAACAGTACGAGCGGCCCGATTTTCCGTTCCGGCCGTTTGATCCGGATGAGCCGATCGATTGGGTATGGGGTTATTCGTTCCTTAAGGAGCGTCCGATTCTCGTGCCGGAACTGCTGGCCTATTACAGCACCGGCTCCGGCCGCGGTTTTGTCTATGAGACATCCAACGGATGCGCACTAGGCGGAAGTTTGGAGGAAGCGATTTTTTACGGCATTCTGGAAGTGGTGGAGCGCGATTCGTTCCTCCTCTCTTGGTACGCCCGGCTGCCGATTCCCCGCCTTGATCCTTATTCCGCAGGCGATCCGGAATTGCGGCTGATGGTCGAACGTTTGCAAGCGGCGGCAGGATACGATGTGCATCTGTTCAACTCGACGATGGAGCACGGGATTCCAAGCGTTTGGGTAGTGGCGAAAAACAGGAAAAAGCAGGGCGTGAATCTCGTCTGTGCGGCCGGCGCGCATCCGGATCCGGTCCGGGCGGCAAAAAGCGCTGTCCACGAAGCGGCGGGCATGCTGCTGACGCTGGACAAGAAGTTGGAGGCGAACCGGGACGCGTATGCGAAGATGCTCCACGATCCGTTTCTGGTTCGGCATATGGAGGACCACTCCATGCTGTACAGTCTGCCGCAAGCGGAAGAGCGCCTGCAATTTTTGCTGGAACCCCATCGTCCTGTGCGCACGTTCGCCGAACAATTTGAGCGGAAGCCGCGGCGCGCGGATCTAACCGATGATCTGAGGGCGTTTCTCCAATCGTTTCGCCGGTTGAACCTGGATGTGATCGTGGTGGACCAGACTGCGCCGGAAACGCTCCGAAACGGATTGTATTGCGTAAAAGTGCTCATTCCGGGGATGCTGCCCATGACGTTCGGCTATCATCTGACCCGATTGACAGGGCTGGATCGGGTGCTGGAGGTGCCGGTGAAGCTGGGTTATGCGAAGCGGCCTCTGACGTATGAAGAGCTGAATCCGCACCCGCATCCGTTTCCATAATCTGTGGGCTGGAGGATATCGAATGGGTCTGGATGAATTTGTGCACCTTCTGCAGTTCGACACCGACAAAGTGAAACCGATGGAATGGGAGCCGGATTGGGATGACGCGCCGACCCCCTATAAACTTTACCGCCGGCTGCCGGTCGTTCCGCTTTCTCCGGAAGTGCCGCTGACGCTGGAAGAACGGGAAAAGCCCGCGGAACCGAATTTGCGCGAAATCGGCCATTTTCTGTGGTACGTATTCGGCCTCACCCAGTTGAGCCAGTCCGTTTTGGCCCCGGATTCCACCGCGGAAGCGGCGGTTCCGGTGCAGATGTGCCGGCGTTTCTCTCCGTCCGGCGGCGCGCTGTATCCGAGCGAATTGTACATCTATTTGAAGCTGGGGGATTTGCCGGCCGGGGTATACCATTATGATGTTGCCCACCACCGCTTGGTATTGCTGCGCGAAGGCCGGGCCGACGCTTATTTGGGCCGGGCGCTCGGCGATCGTTCGGACGTGTCGGCTTGTTTCGGCGTTGCGTTTGTTTCGACGATGTTTTGGAAAAATTTCTTTAAATACTATAACTTGTCCTACCGCCTGCAAGGGCTGGATGCCGGCGTGCTGATCGGGCAACTGCTGGAAGTGGCGAAGCGGTTCGGGTTTGCGGCGGCCGTTCATTTCCAGTTTCTGGACCGGGCGGTCAACCATCTGCTCGGGCTATCCGAACGGGAGGAGAGCGTATACGCAGTGATTCCGCTTTCGGCGGCGCCGGCGGCCGATTGGTTCGGCAGCGGGAAGATAGGATCGGGGGTTGTCTCTGCGGCCGAATTGTGTCGCGAGTTGCCGCAGGTCCGGCATGAACACTACGTCCGGTCGCGGCGGATCGCGGAATATCCAATGCTGATTCAGATGAACGAAGCTTCCATGCAGGAGTCGTCGGAATCGTTTCGGCCGATCGGGGCAAGGAGTGGCGTTGACTGCGAAGCCCCAACGGCCTTGCTGCCTCGCGTGAACAGGCTGTCGTACGATTTGGCGTCGGCTTGCCGATCGCGGTTTTCACCGGAGTCGGAATTCCTGTTGCGCCAGGTAAGTCCGTTGCGGCTGGCCGAGCTGTTGCAGGAAGCGACGGCTTCCTTCGCGTATCGGAACGATTTGGACGGGGAGACGGAGATGCCGGAGCCGCGGGTCTCTTTGCTTTGCTGTTTGTACGGCGCCGAAGAAATTCCGGATGGCGCTTACCGCTATGACGGAGCTGTTCATGCGCTTCGCCTGCTGCGTTCCGGGGATCATCGGGCCCGGCTGCAGCGAGGGATGTCTTTGGACAATGTCAATCTGTTCCAGGTGCCGCTCTGCCTGCATGTGGCCGGGGACAAGGACCACCTCAGATCCCGGCTCGGCTACAGAGGCTACCGCATCCAACAGATGGAAGCCGGCATGCTCGCGCAACGTTTGCTGCTTGCGGCATCGGCCATCGGGATGGGGGGGCGGCCGCTCCTCGGATTTGATGCGAACGTGTGCGATGAAATCTACGGCTTGGCTTCGCTGGGTCAAACGTGCCTGCTCCAAATTCCGATCGGTCCTTACCGCTATCGCTCCCGATTGGAAGGAAGCTTACATATGTAGCGCACGATGGCCGGCAGGCCATCATAGGCAAGCAATCTGTCCAATTATGACAAGCTCCTTGTTGACGAACGTCAGGAGCTTTTTTTATGACCGACAAGGGTGAAAACCGTTTGGCGAGGTAGGAATCCGGTTCACCGTTTCGAAACTGCAGGCAGCATGGAGGAGGTCCAATGAAACCAACTTCATTGCGCCTTGTCCCGCCTCCAGGACAGCATGTTTTTCTGGAACTGCTTGGGGGAACAATGGTTGAAGCGCTTGAACATCTTGTAGAAATGGGCCATGTTCGGCATGCCGATCTGGTCGCCGACCTCGCTGACGCTGACGTCCCGCGTAAGGAGAAGCTGTTCGGCGCGCTTGATTTTGCGGAAGTTGACGTATTCGGTAAAGGAGAGCCCCATCGTTTTCTTGAAAAATTTGACGAAATAATAATAGCTCATGTTGGCCAGCCGGCAAGCTTCCATCACGTTCACCCGGTCGTGGATGCGCGATTCGATATAGTCCAGCACCGGCTTCAGCCGAATCCGCTCCACCCGGTCCTGGCCGGCGAGCAGTCCTTTGGCGTCGTTGCGAAGCAGCGTCAGCAGCAGCTTCTTGATCAGCAGGTTGACCGCCAGCTCGTAGCCGATTTCCTTGCGCGAAGCTTCGGCGTAAATCTGCTGGATGCAGTCGGCGGCTTCGGCAAGCGCTTTCGGGTTCTCTCGGAAGATATAGTTCATGGCGCTCAAGGGGACTTTCGTCTCGTTGAAGTATTGCAGAAAAGGGATTGTGCTTTGATCGAAAAAAGCTTGCAGGTCGAACTGCAGGACGATGTAGCGGAGCGGACCGCCGGCGCAGAAATCGCGGTGCAATTGCGAGCTGCCGAGGACGATGACGTCTCCCGGGTTCAGCACGTAAGCGTCGCCGTCGACCTCCACGTGAAGGCTGCCTTCCTGCATCAGAATCAGCTCGCACTCCGGGTGGTAGTGCCAATTGACGGTAATGGAGGCGTCCCGCCTGACTTGCCATACTTTGAGCGAGAGCAGGGGGTTCTCGTACTCGATTTTTTCCTTGACGACTTGCACCGCGCCGCCCTCCCGGTTTGCCAAAATAACATAAGGATAGTTCAGCTTTGAATATATGAAAACGCACTTGCCATGCTATACTTGGATTGTAATGCGTTTTCCCTAGACATGCAAGGAGGAGACAAATTTGAGAAAAGTCAGCGTCGGTATGATCGGCTGCGGCGGAATCGCGATGGGCAAGCATCTTCCTTCGCTCGCCAAAGTCGAGGAAGCGGAAGTCAGGGCGTTTTTCGACGTGTCCAAGGAGCGGGCGGAGGAAGCGCGCAGCAAGTACGGGACGCCCGATGCCAAAATATACTCGAACGTGCACGAACTGCTGAACGATCCGGCGATCGAGGTCGTCCATATCTGCACCCCGAACGACACCCACGCGGAGTTGTCCATCGCCGCGATGGAAGCCGGGAAGCATGTGCTGTGCGAGAAGCCGATGGCCAAGACGGCCGCGGACGCCCGCAAAATGCTGGAAGTGTCGGAGCGGACCGGGCGCAAGCTGAGCATCGCTTATCAGAACCGGTTCCGTGCCGACAGCCGGTGGCTCAAGGAAGCGAGCCTCAAGGGCGAACTCGGGGAGATCTACGTGGCGAAAGCGCATGCCGTCCGGCGCCGCGCCGTGCCGACGTGGGGCGTTTTCCTCGACGTGGAGAAGCAGGGCGGCGGTCCCCTCATCGACATCGGCACGCACGCGCTCGATCTGGCGCTGTGGCTGATGGACAACTACGAGCCGCGCAACGTGCTCGGCACGACCTACCGCAAGCTCGCCGAGCAAGGCAGCCCGGCCAACCTGTGGGGCAACTGGGATCCGGCGAAGTTCACGGTGGAAGACTCCGCGTTCGCGATGATCACGATGAAGAACGGCGCAACCGTCTGGCTCGAGTCCAGCTGGGCGCTCAACACGCTCGACGTGGACGAGGCGAAGGTGACGCTGCACGGCACGAAGGCGGGGGCCGACATGAAGGGCGGCCTGCGCATCAACGGCGAGGAGCACGGCCACCTGTACACGAAGGAAGTGCTGCTCGGCAACCAGTGGGACGAGAAGGCGCCGAACGATTACGCGGAGCGCGAAGCGCGCGCGTGGATCGACGCGGTGCTGAACGACCGGGAACCGGTCGTCACGGCGAAGCAAGCGCTGGTCGTGCAGCAGATACTGGAAGCGATCTACGAATCCGCCCGCAAAGGGCAGGCGGTCAGCTTCGTTTGACGCTGCGCGCGCCGCGGGACCGGGCCGGCCCCGCGGCGCCGACGGCGCCTCGCATTGCCGACGCGGCCGTGCCGCCCGTATGGCGCTCCCTCGGGTGCCCAAATGCGCTTATTTTCATCCGGATGGCCCGCATTTTCGATTTTTCCGAAGAAAGAAGTGCAATTTGGCACCCGAAGCCGCGAAAACGCGGTCCGATCGAAAAAACAGGCGCAGGTTTGCACCCGGGGGCGCGAAGGGGACTGCGGAAGCGCGAAGCGAACCGGCCGATGTCCGCCGATCCGGTCCGCCAAAGCGCAGGAAAATCCGCGAGAAACTTTTTTTGTGGGATGACAAGGCTTTCATCATTTTGTAAACTAAGTTTATGGGGAAAACAAAGTCAAAAAGCTGCGGACAAGCGAACCCGCCCCCTCAAAATTGGAAAGGTCAGGTGAAACGATGAAACTCGGCGTATTTATCGTACTGTTTGGCCAGCAATCGTTCGAGCAAGCGCTGGACAACGCCAAGTCGGCGGGACTCGGCGCCGTCGAAATCGGCACCGGGGGCTACCCGGGCACGGCCCACGTCAACGCCAAGGAAATCGTCAACGACGACGCGGCGATCGCCCGCATCAAGTCGGCGGTCGAATCCCGCGGACTGACGATCAGCGCGCTTAGCTGCCACGGCAATCCGCTGCACCCGGACAAGGCGATCGCCCAATCGTTCCACGAAGATTTCACGGCAACCGTTCTGCTGGCGGAGAAGCTCGGCGTCGATACGGTCATCACGTTCTCCGGCTGCCCCGGGGAATCCGCGAATTCCAAATATCCGTCCTGGGTCACTTGCCCGTGGCCGCCGGATTTCCTGACGGTGCTCGAATGGCAATGGAACGAAGTGGCCATTCCGTATTGGAAGGAGCAGTCCGAATTTTGCCGCAGGCACGGCGTCAAGGTGGCCATCGAATCCCATCCGGGCTTCCTCGTGTACAATACCGAGACCGCCCTGCGGCTGCGCCGGGAAGCGGGCGACAACATCGGCGTCAACTTCGACCCGTCCCACCTGTTCTGGCAGCAGATGGACCCGATCGAGTGCATCAAGGCGCTCGGCGACAGCATTTACCACGTCCACGCGAAAGACACGAAGATCGACCGGCGCAACACGGCGCTCAACGGCGTGCTCGACACGAAGCATTACGGCGACATTCTGAACCGCTCCTTCGTGTTCCGCACGGTCGGATACGGGCATGACGACGAATTCTGGAAAGACATGATCAGCACGCTCCGCACGATCGGCTACGACGGCGTAATCAGCATCGAGCACGAGGACGGCCTGATGAGCGTAAACGAAGGCTTCACGAAAGCCGCGAGCTTCCTGAACGGACTCATTCTGAAAGAAAAGGCGGGCGAGATGTGGTGGGCGTAAAACGCAAAATCAACGTCGGCATGGTCGGCTACAAGTTCATGGGCAAAGCCCACAGCCATGCCTACAAAGACGTCGGCATGTTTTTCGACATGGACGCCGACATCGTCATGAAAGCCATCTGCGGACGCGACGAGAACGGGGTCAAGGAAGCGGCCGAGAAATTCGGCTGGGAAAGCTACGAGACCGACTGGCGCAAGCTCGTCGCCCGGGACGACATCGACGTCATCGACATCAACGCGCCGAGCGACGCGCACAAGGAAATCGCGTTGGCCGCCATCGCGAACGGCAAGCACGTGTTCTGCGAGAAGCCGCTGGCGCTTAACCTGAGCGACGGCCGGGAAATGCTGGAAGCCGCCCGGAAGGCGGGCGTCAAGCACGGCGTCTGCTTCAACTACCGTTTTCTGCCGGCCGTGCAGCTGGCGAAGCAAATCATCGACGAAGGCAAGCTCGGCGAGATCCATCATTACCGGGCCACCTATCTGCAGGACTGGCTGGTCGATCCGAACGCGCCGCTGGCCTGGCGGCTGAAGAAGGAGGTGGCCGGTTCCGGCGCGCACGGCGACATCAATGCGCACAGCATCGACCTGGCCCGCTTCCTGATCGGGGAGTTCGACCGCGTCGTCGGCCACAACCGCACTTTCGTCAAGGAGCGTCCGATTCCGCTGTCCACGTCGGGCCTGTCCGGGCAAGGATCGTCGGAGAAGGGCGAAGTAACCGTGGATGACGCGACCGGCTTCCTGGCCGATTTCCGCAACGGCGCGATGGGCATGTTCATCGCTTCCCGCTTCGCCACCGGCCGCAAAAACGCCAACACGTTCGAGATCCACGGCAGCAAGGGCACGATCCGCTGGGATTTGGAACGGCTGAACGAGCTGGAAGTGTACTTCCGCGAAGACGAGCCGAATCTGGCCGGCTTCCGCAGAATTCTGGCGACCGAGCCGACGCACAAATACGCCGGCAACTGGTGGCCGACCGGGCACATTATCGGCTACGAGCACGGTTTCGTCCATATCGTCTACGAGTTCGTCGAGCACTTGACCAAGGGGGTGCCGTTCGCGCCGAGCTTCGAGGACGGCGTGAAATGCCAGCAAGTGCTGGAAGCGGTCGATCTGTCGATCGAGCGCGGCACGTGGGTCAAAGTGGACGAAATTTAATCTTAACGCATCCGTCGGGCTTCCGTCCGGCGATCAAGACTGCCGAGCGCATCTCGGCGGTCTTTTTTTGTCTTCATTTGATGTCCCGTTAACATTGGCCGAACAGTGCTTTGACAGCGCCTTGCTACACTACAGCCAAAGTCGACTGGGGGGTTGTTCCGAATGAACGCAGCTGGGATGCAGGATCTTACGCCTGGCAGCCGGACGCCGGCGGTTTTGCCGCCGATGCGCCGCGGCGGAAATGCGGCGCGCGTATCCGAGCCGTTTCGGCCCATCGTCGTGAAAGAGTGGATGCGAAGCTGTCCGATCGTGCCTCCGCATATGCGGTGCGGAGAGCTCGTCCACCTGTTCCGGCTCGGCAAAGACGTCGAATGCGCGGCCGTCTGCGACGACGAGAAACGGCCGACTGGGCTCGTCATGAAGCATCATTTTTTCCGAACGCTCGGGTCCCTGTACGGCATGTCGATTTTCGGAGAGCGTCCGGTAACGCATCTCATGGAGAGCCGGCCGCTGATCGAAGAAACGGACGTTTCGCCGCAGCGGCTGATCGACCGGGCGCTGTCCCGGGACGAAGACACTTTCTACGACGCGGTGCTGCTGACCCGGCATGGGAAAATGGCGGGGATTCTCACCGTCCGGGATCTTCTGCATCTGTCCCGGCTGCTGCAGCGGGAAGCGGCCGACCGGCAAATCCGCACCGTCCGCGGCGCCGAGGCGATGATCCGGGACGTCCACGCGGCGGTCGAGAAAGTGGCGGAGACGAGCCGGCATACCCGCGGCTGCAGCGAGACGATCGGCGAGATGACGGCGCGCGGGCGGCGCGAGCTGCAGGTGATGCTCGGCCTGTTCCGCAAGTGGGCGGAAATGGCCGTCCGGCAGGAAGAAGCGGTCGCCCTGCTCATGGAACGGACGTCCGCGGCCGGCCGGGTTATCGAGATGATCGCCCAATTCGCGGGCCAGTGCAACATCCTCGCCATCAACGCGGCGATCGAAGCGTCGCGGGCCGGCCCGCACGGGCGGGGGTTCGCCGTCGTCGCGAACGAAGTCCGCGAGCTTGCGGACCAGACGAAACGTTCCGCGAAGCAAATCGGCGGGCTGCTGCAATCGATGCTCGAAGCGGCGGAAGGGGCCGCCGATCTGGTCCGGGAAGGGAAAGCGGGCGCCGACGCAGGATTCCGGCAAGTCCGGCAGTCGGAGGAGACGTTCAACCTGCTGTGGGGCGCTTCGGCCGACAACCTGGACGCCGCGGCGAATCTGCTGCAAGCCGCCGAAGAAGCGAAGCGCATCGCCGACCAGATCCGCGAACAGGTCGGCAAGCTGGCCGAAGAAATGAACGGGGAGGAAACAAATTTTACACTGCGTTAACAATCGCGAACATTCGCTTTACAATCATCGATTATAATTCGCCTGATGGGACTGCGAATCCGACCCGGAGGAAACGACATGCAAACGCCGATCGAAATCGAAAAAATGAACCTGTATTACGGGACGTTTCATGCGCTCAAAAACATCTCGCTGCAAATCCCGGAAAAGGCGATCACGGCGTTCATCGGCCCGTCAGGCTGCGGCAAGTCGACGCTGCTCCGCTCGCTCAACCGGATGAACGATATGATTCCGGGCACCCGGATCGAAGGCAGCGTCCGCATATCGGGAGTCGATATTTACGGCAAAGACGTCGACGTGGAGGCGCTCCGCAAAAGAGTCGGCATGGTGTTCCAGCAGCCGAACCCGTTCCCGAAGTCGATCTACGACAACGTCGCTTACGGGCCGCGCCTGCACGGCGTCAAAAACCGGCGGCAGCTGGACGAAATCGTCGAATCGAGCTTGCGCGGGGCGGCTTTGTGGGATGAGGTCAAAGACCATCTGAAACGCTCGGCGTTAAGCCTTTCCGGCGGCCAGCAGCAGCGTCTGTGCATCGCGCGGGCGCTGGCGGTCGGCCCGGATATTCTGCTGATGGACGAGGCGACGTCGGCGCTCGATCCGATCTCCACGCTGAAGATCGAGGAGCTGGCGCAGGAGCTGAAAAGCCGCTATACGATCGTCATGGTGACGCACAACATGCACCAGGCCGCGCGGGTTTCGCAGCAGACGGTATTTTTCCTGGGCGGCGAAGTGGTCGAAGCCGCGGATACCGAGAGGCTGTTCTCCAATCCGCAAGACCGGCGCACGGAAGATTACATCAGCGGGCGTTTCGGCTGATCCACGGAGGCGAATGCAAAATGGTCAAACGCAGGGAGTTCGATCACGGTCTCGAGGAGCTGCAGTCGCTGCTCGGCGAAATGGGCCGCCGCGCCGAGGAGGCGCTCGGCGCATCGATGAAGGCGCTCGTCGACATGAACGCCGACGCCGCCAGGGAAATCATCGGACAAGATTTGGAGCTCAACCATCTGGAGATGAAGGTGACCGAGCTGGGCGCCCGCCTGATCGCGACGCAGCAGCCGGTGGCCAAAGATTTGCGCAGCATTCTGGCCGCGTTCAAGATCAGCAGCGACCTGGAGCGGATGGGGGACCTTGCCGTCGACATCGCCAAAGTCGTCGTCCGGCTGGAAGGCCAGAAGCTGATCAAGCCGCTGATCGATTTGCCGCGCATGGCCGAAATCGTGCAGACGATGATCCGCGAATCGGTGCGGTCCTACGTCGACGGGAATGTCGACCTGGCGTACAAGATGGCCAAGGACGACGACGCGGTCGACGCGCTGTACAGCCAAATCATCCGCGAACTGTTCACGCTGATGGTGGAAGATCCGAAGACGATCAACCAGTCGATGCTGCTCAGCTTCGTCGGACGCTATATCGAGCGGATTGCGGACCATGCCACCAACATCGGGGAAAATACGGTCTACCTGGTGATGGGCAAGCGTCCGGAACTCAACAGTTAGCGCAACCGCGCCGCCGTGCGCGGCATGGCTTCCTGCGATTGCACATTCCGATCGGCGGCCTAATTGCGATTTTAACAATGCGTTAACAAAGCGCAAATACGAAGTTTACGGTGCCGGTCTAGAATGAGAAACGTGCGAGGGGAACGACCGGTGCACCGGATGCCGCCCCAGCCGATGCAGTCAAACCTATTGGAAGGGGTAAAACAGAAATATGAAAAAATCGGTGGTCTTGCTTTTGACGCTCGTCATGACGCTGACACTGGCGCTCGCCGCCTGCGGCAACAGCGATTCGGGTGGCAGCTCCAGTCCGTCCGAATCGACCGGCACGGAGAACGGCGCGAGCCCGAGTCCGAGCGACAGCCCGAGCGCAAGCGGCGAGGCGCTCAGCGGCTCGATCGTCGCGGCCGGCTCGACGGCGCTGCAACCGCTGGTGGACCAAGTGAAAGACAAGTTCATGGCGCAAGACGCTTATAAGAACATTACGGTGCAAGTCCAAGGCGGCGGCAGCGGCGCCGGCCTGACGCAAGTCCAAGCGGGCCAAGTCGACATCGGCAACTCCGACATTTTCGCCGAAGAGAAATTCAAGGACGCCGACGCCGACAAGGCGAAAGATCTGGTGGACCATCAAGTCGCGGTCGTCGCGATGGCGGCGGTCGTCAACCCGAAAGTCGGCGTCGACAATCTGACGAAACAGCAACTCGTCGACATTTTCACCGGGAAAGTGACGAACTGGAAAGACGTGGGCGGAGCCGACCAGAAAATCGTCCTCGTCAACCGTCCGAGCAGCTCCGGCACGCGCGCGACGTTCGAGAAATTCGCGCTCGGCACCGCTTCGCAAGACTTGCCGGGCTCCATTCAGGAAGACTCGTCCGGCACCGTCAAGAAGCTCGTGGCCGAAACGCCGGGCGCCATCGGCTACCTCGCGCTGTCCTATCTGGACGACAGCGTCCATGCGGTGAAGCTGGACGGCGTCGAAGCGAACACCGAGAACGTTACGACCGGCAAATATCCGGTATGGGCGTACGAGCACATGTACACGAAGGGTGAACCGTCGCCTGTCGTCAAAGCGTTCCTCGACTACATGCTGAGCGACGAGATTCAGCAATCGGACGTCAAGGATACGGGCTACATTCCGATCAGCGACATGAAAGTGACGCGCGACGTGAACGGCAAGGTTACCAACAAATGATCCGGCCGTGATCACGGCATCCCGTACGCAGCATAACCGAAAAGCAAGAGGCTGACGCATGTTGGCCTCTGCTTTCTGTTGAAGGAGAGACGCTATGAAACGGCCGACCCGGATTCCCAAGCATGTCCGCGAAGAATGGCTGGGCAAAGGGTATGTATACTTCTGCATCCTGCTCTTGATTGTTGCGATTTTTTCCATTATCTATTTTATTGCGTCCAAAGGGATCGCTCCGTTCGTCTCCGGCGGCGTCCGCGTGCGCGACATGCTGCTCGGACTGAAATGGGCGCCGGAAAGCGAGCCGGCTTTGTTCGGCGCGCTGCCTTTCCTGGTCGGATCGTCCGCCACTTCGCTGCTGGCCGCCGTCATTGCCGCCCCGTTCGGCTTCTGCGCGGCGGTGTTCATGACGGAAATCGCCCCGCGGGCGGGAAGAAACGTGCTTCAGCCGACGATCGAACTGCTGGCGGGCATCCCTTCCGTCGTGTACGGCTTTGTCGGACTGTCCGTCGTCGTTCCTTTCCTGCGGGACCATTTCCCCGGCCAAGGGTTCGGCGTGCTCGCCGGATCGCTCGTCCTGTCGGTCATGATTCTGCCGACGATCACCTCGATCGCCGCCGACGCGCTGCGCACGCTCCCGAACGGGCTGAAGGAAGGCTCGTTCGCGCTGGGGGCCACCCGCTGGCAGACGATTTACCGGCTTATGGTGCCCACAACGCTGCCGTCCTTATTAACCGGCATCGTGCTCGGCATCGCCCGCGCGTTCGGGGAAGCGTTGGCCGTCCAGATGGTGATCGGCAACGCGCCGCATATTCCGAAATCGCTGTTCGAATCCGCCACGACGCTGACCAGCGTCATTACGCTGGAAATGGGCAACACGGTCGGCGGGTCGCTGCACAACAACGCGCTGTGGAGCCTGGCTCTCATCCTGCTGCTCATGACGCTGCTGTTCGTCTTTATCGTCCGTCTGCTGGAAGGGAGGATCAGACGATGAGCGCCAAAACGGCCGACCGCATCGCCACCGCCGTCATCGTCGCCATCGCCGCCGTCATCATGATCGTGCTGGCCGGCCTGCTCGGCTATTTGCTGGTCCGCGGGCTCAGCCACGTCAGCTGGCACTTTCTGACTTCCGCGCCGCAGGCGATCCGCAAAGGCGGCGGCATCGGGCCGCAGCTGTTCAATTCGCTGTTCCTGCTCGTGCTGACGATGATCATTACGATTCCGCTCGGCCTCGGCGCCGGCATCTACATGAGCGAATACGCCAAAGCGAACAAATTCACCGCCTTTATCCGGCTCATCGTCGAGGTGCTGTCCTCGTTCCCGTCGATCGTCGTCGGGTTGTTCGGCCTGCTCGTGTTCGTCAACCTTTTCCATTTGAAATATTCGCTTCTGTCCGGCGCGCTGGCTTTGATGGTGTTCAATCTGCCGCTGATGGTCCGGATTACGGAACAGGCGCTGCAGGGGGTGCCCCGGGAGCAGAAGGAAGCGGGGCTGGCGCTCGGCCTGTCGCGCTGGAAAACGATCTCGTCGATTATGTTGCCGATCGCGTTTCCGAATCTGGTGACGGGCACGATTCTGGCCGCCGGCCGCGTGTTCGGCGAAGCCGCCGCGCTGTTGTTCACGGCCGGCATGAGCTCGCCGCCCCTCGACTTTACGAACTGGAATCCGCTCAGCCCGACTTCGCCGCTCAATCCGATGCGCCCGGCGGAGACGCTGGCGGTCCACATCTGGAAAATCAACAGCGAGGGGCTCGCTCCCGACGCCAAGGAGATCGCGGCCGGCGCTTCGGCGGTGCTCATTCTGATCGTGCTGCTGTTCAATTTCGGCGCCCGCTGGCTCGGACGCGTCATCTACCGCAAATTTACCGCGACCAAGTAGGGGGATGACATGAACGACAATGCGTTCTACACGAAAAATCTGTCGGTCTATTACGGCGAAAGGCAGGCGCTTCGCAACGTCAGCCTCGAATTTCCCGAACGGCAGGTCGTCGCGCTGATCGGCCCGTCCGGATGCGGCAAATCGACGTTTCTCCGCTCGCTCAACCGGATGAACGACGTCATTCCCGGCACGCGCACCGAAGGGGAAGTTCGGATCGCCGGCCGCAACATTTTGGACTCCGGCACCGATGTCGTCCATTTGCGCCAAAACATCGGCATGGTGTGGCAGAAGCCGAACCCGTTCCACAAGTCGATCTACGACAACGTCGCGTTCGGGCCCCGCTACCACGGCATCCGCAGCCGGAAGCGGCTGGACGAAATCGTCGAGCGCTGCCTGCGCAAAACCGCGCTGTGGGACGAGGTGAAGGACCGTCTTCACCAATCGGCCCTCGCCCTGTCCGGCGGCCAGCAGCAGCGGCTGTGCATCGCCCGGTCGCTCGCGGTGCAGCCGAGCATTCTGCTGATGGACGAACCGGCGTCGGCGCTGGATCCGGTGTCCACGGCCAAGATCGAGGAGCTGATCACCGAGCTGAAGCAGGAGCTGCGCATCGTCATCGTGACGCACAACATGCACCAGGCCGCGAGAATATCGGACCGCACCGCATTTTTTTACATGGGCGAACTGGTCGAGCACGGCGAGACGACCCGAATGTTCACCAACCCTACCCACCAATCCACCGACGATTATATTTCGGGCCGCTTCGGCTGACGGGGCAGGCCTGAATCACCGACGCTAAATGTCCCGCCGTCATTTCAAGACGGCGAAGCCGTTTATGCTCGGGAGGCAAAGGCTATGAATGCTTTCGACAATGGTTTCCGTCCCGAGTGGGTCTGCCGGATGACCAAGCAGGCGGAACGTTCGGCATGCGCCGTCCTGGTTCTGTATCGGGACGGCGACCCGACGCTGGTTGCGGACGGGCCGCGGGTTGCGGCGAATGGGGCGCGCACCCGGATCGGGCGGATGCTGCGCAGAACGGCATTGCTGCTATCGGCCCGCAACGACCGGGTGGCGGGATGGGCGCTCGCCGGCCCGGTTCTGGCCGTTCTCGTCCGGGTTCCGGAAGCGGACGGCAGCGGCGGGCCGTCCGTGGAAATCGACCGGCTGCTGCGGGCGCTGCGCGAAACGGCGGCGGAGACCTTCGCGTCTTTCCGGTTGCCTGCCGGAGAGACGGGATGGGGCGCGATCCGCTGCGGGGCCGCGCAGGTCGATGTGCCGCCCGCCGCGGCGGCGGACGGTTCGGCCCTGGCGGAGGCGCTGATGAGCGCCTGGAGCCGTGCGCTGATCCAGGCTGCGTCGCCGGTCCGGCTTGATGCGCGGCGGCGCGCCGGAGGACGTTCGGGGACGCTGTCGGATCTGGCCGAACCCGTGACGTCGTTTGACCGGAAAACGCCGGTGTCCGAAATCGCCCGCCATTTCGAATCGCATAAGAAAGCGTCTGCGTTCGTCATTGTCGACCGCGGACAGCCGGTGGGACTGCTCATGAAGGAAAAGCTGAATCAAATTTTGGCCTGGCAGTTCGGGCGGCCGCTGTATTGGAACCGGACGGTCGACTGGATCATGGACGCGAAGCCGCTGATCGTCGAAGGGTCCGCTTCGGTCGACGAAGTATCTTCCGTCGCTATGGCCCGCGAGCCGGACAAGCTGTACGACGCCATCATTGTAACCAGCGGCGGCCGGGTCGCCGGCATCGTGTCCATCCGCTCCATGCTCGAATGGATTACGAACGCCCGCATGGCGGACGCGCAATGGGCCAACCCGCTTACGGGACTGCCCGGCAACGAGCCGATTCGCCGCGAGCTGACCCGCCGTCTGGAAGAAGGGCGGCCGTTTGCGATCCTCTATGCCGATCTCGACCATTTCAAATGGTATAACGACGAATACGGCTTTCAACGCGGAGACGATATCATCCGGTATACGGCCGAAACGCTGCTGGCGGTCGCCTGCGCGCATTGCCCGGAAGACGGTTTTGTCGGCCATATCGGCGGCGACGATTACATCGTCCTGACGTCCGGCGGAAACCCGGTGCAGATGGCGCAGCATATGCTGGCCCGTTTCGAGCGGTACTTGCCGTCGCCAGTCGCTTGCAGCGAAGAATCGGCTTCCGCTCCCCGGCTTTCCCTCTCGCTCGCGCTGCTGCTGTGCGAAAGCGCGGAAGGGTGGACGCCGGAACGGCTGGCGGAACGTTCCGCCCGTTTGAAGAAGCAAGCGAAAAGTAAGCCCGGCAACGCGCTGGTGTGGGAGAAGTTGGGCGGTTTCACCGGCGGCGTTCATTGACCGGGTTCATTGGCCGGCCCCTTCGGCTTTCGAAGCGCCGCCCGGATGCGGGGCAGAGGAAAGGGACGACATCATGTTCGACAATCCGTTTGAAGCTATCGGATGGGAACGCGCAGAAGCTTACTGGCGCGACGCGGCGGTTCGGCCGGAAACGGGGGAACGCCTGGTAGGCGTTATCGGCATTCGCTTGCCGGATCTCTTATCTTCGCAGATTGCCACGGATCGAGCCGAGGAGCCAAATCTGTGGCAAATATGGCTCGATCGGACGTTCCGCGGCGACGGCGAAACGGTGCTGTACGGCGGCCGATTCGGCCGGCACTTGTGGATGTACGCCGCCGTGCCGCATCTGCCGCCCGGCCATGCCGGACGGCATCTGGACCGGCTTGCCGGCCGCCTCCGGGACCGGCTGCAGGAGGAAACCGCAGGATGGGCCGCGGCAGGTTCCGAGGGATTCGGCGTCGGGACGGCGGTGGCGGCGGTCGGCCCGGACCGGCCCATTCGGGAAGCGCTGTACGCGGGTGTGCTGGAGGCGGCCCAGCAGTTGGCGGACGATCCCCGCGATGCCCGCCACGCGGCGCTGCGGCGCGAGATGGAGCGAATTTTGCGGGAAGGCGCCATCCGCAGCGTGTACCAGCCGATCCTGAGGCTGGAGGACGGCCGCATTTTCGGTTACGAAGCGCTCACCCGGTGCCCGGACGGATGCCCGTTCGACGGCCCGCTGGCGCTGTTCAAGTTCGCCGATCAGGAAGGACACGCCTTTGCTCTCGACCGTCTGGCCCGGGCAACGGCGATTCGCTCCTGCCCGGAACTGGGGGACGGGCAGAAGATTTTTCTCAATGTCAACGCCGGCATTATGAGCGACCCGCATTTCATCTCGGGCCAGACCGTCGGCTGGCTGGCGGAAAGGGGATTGCGCCCGGGACAGGTCGTCTTCGAGCTGACCGAGCGCAGTTCCATTGAGGATTTCGAGGAGGCCAAAAAGGTGCTGCACCACTACCGCCGCCAAGGTTACGAAATCGCCATCGACGACGCCGGGGCCGGTTATTCGTCGCTGCAGTCGATCGTGGAACTGCAGCCGGACTATATCAAAGTCGACCGCTCTTTGGTGCAGAATGCCGACCGGAACGAGATGAAGAAGCAAATGCTGCGGACGTTCGTCCGGTTCGCGAAGCGGATGCGCATAAGGACGATCGCCGAAGGCATCGAGCGGGCGGAAGAGCTTAAGCTCGTCCGCGGAATCGGAATGGATTACGGGCAGGGCTATCTGATCGGTCGGCCGAGCGAGCGGCCGTTTGGATTCGATCCGTCCGACCGGACGATGGCGAAATAACTTGCCATTCCGTCCGATTCCATCGCCCTCGCCCGCTAGGATGTGGTATGATAGGGCTATTGATAATTTTCGCGAGGGGGACAAGGGATGGGAAACGGTACGGGCAAAATCGTGCTGATCGACGGAAACAGCATCGCCAACCGGGCTTTCTACGCCATGCCTCCGCTGACGAACAGCAGCGGCATGCATACGAACGCGGTGTACGGGTTTACGACGATGCTGCTCCGCGTCCTGGACGAGGAGAAGCCGACGCACCTTCTTGTCGCCTTCGACGCCGGCAAATCGACGTTCCGCCACGAAGGGTACGCCGAATACAAGGGCGGCCGGCAGAAAACGCCGCCGGAGCTGTCTGAGCAGTTTCCGCTTCTGAAGGAACTGCTGCAAGCTTTCTCGATCCCTCAATTCGAACTGTCCGGCTACGAAGCCGACGACATTATCGGCACGCTGGCGAAAAAGGCCGAAGATCAGGGCTTCGAAGCCGTCGTCGTGTCCGGCGATAAAGATATGCTGCAGCTGGCGTCCGACCGGGTCACCGTGCTGCTGACCCGCAAAGGGGTCAGCGAAGTGGAGCGGTTTACGCCGCAGGCGATCGCCGACAAATACGGGCTGACGCCGGCGCAGATCATCGACCTGAAAGGGCTGATGGGCGACGCGTCGGACAATATCCCCGGCGTGCCGGGCGTCGGCGAGAAGACGGCGCTGAAGCTGCTGGCCGAGTACGGAACGGTCGAGAACGTGCTGGAGCGGGTGTCCGAGCTCAAGGGCAAGCTGCGGGAGAACATCGAGTCGCATCGGGAAGACGCCCGGATGAGCAAGCGGCTGGCCACGATCCACCGCGAAGTGCCGCTGGAACGGACGCTGGACGAGCTGCGCTGGAACGGCTACGATCCGGCCGAATTGGCCGGAGCGCTGCGCAAGCTCGAGTTCAAGTCGCTGATCGAGCGGCTGGACTTGAGCGGCGCATCCGTCGCGGCGGATGGCGGCGCTGCTTCCGAGGCGGCGGACTACGAAACGGTGCGGGCCGACGACGAAGCCGGCTTGCAAGCGCTGATCGAAGCGCTGCCGCAAGTGGAAGCGGTGCTGTTGGAGTCGCACGGCGACAACCCGCACCAGGCCGAAGCGTTCGGCGCCGCTTTCGCGGCCGGAAGGCGCGTCTTCACGATGCCCTTCGAGCGGCTGCTGTCCGCGGAGGCGGAGCCGGTGCGCGCCTGGCTGGCCGACCCCGGCGCGGCCAAGTGCGGCTGCGACCTGCACCGGGCCGAGCTGGTGCTGGCCCGCTCCGGCATCGAGCTGCGCGGACAGTCGTTCGACGTGCAGCTCGCGGGCTATCTGCTGGACCCGACGGAAGCTGACCCGTCGCTGTCCGGCATGCTGCAGCGGCAAGGGCTGGCGGCCGTGCCGCCGGACGAGGCGGTGTACGGCAAGGGGGCCAAGTTCCAAGTGCCGCCGGCGGACGAGCTGGCCCGGCATATGGCGGCGAAGGCGGACGGCATCCGCAGGCTGGCGCCCCGGCTGGACGAGGATCTGGACCGGGCCGGGATGCGGAAGCTCTATTATGAGCTGGAGCAGCCGCTGGCGGAAATTCTGGCGGCGATGGAGAAGCAGGGCATCTCCGTCGACGCCGCCGCCCTGGAAGAGCTGGGCCGGACGTTCCAGCGCCGCATCGAGGAGACGATGGCGGCCATTTACCGCATCGCCGGCTTCGAGTTCAACATCGGCTCGACCAAGCAGCTCGGCGAAGTGCTGTTCGACAAGCTCGGGCTTCCGGCGTACAAAAAGACGAAAACCGGCTACTCGACCGACGCCGACGTGCTGGAAAGGCTGGAGCCCTATCACGAGATCGTCGGCCTCATTCTCCATTACCGCCAGATGACGAAGCTGCAGTCGACGTACATCGAAGGCCTGCTGAAGGAAATCCGCCCGGACACGGGCAAAATCCACACGTATTACCGGCAGACGATCGCGGCGACGGGAAGGCTCAGCAGCCAGTACCCGAATCTGCAGAACATTCCCATCCGCTTGGAAGAAGGTCGGCAAATCCGTAAGGCGTTCGTCCCGTCGGAACCGGGCTGGCGGATTCTGGCGGCCGACTACTCGCAGATCGAGCTTCGCGTCCTGGCCCACATCTCCGGCGACGAGCGGCTGATCGAGGCGTTCCGCGAGGAGATGGACATCCATACGAAAACGGCGATGGACGTGTTCGGCGTATCCGCGGAAGAGGTGGACGCGAACATGCGGCGGCAGGCGAAGGCCGTCAATTTCGGCATCGTCTACGGCATCAGCGACTACGGGCTGTCGCAAAACCTGAACATCGCGCGGAAGGAAGCGGCCGCTTTCATCGAGCGGTATTTCAACACGTTCCAGGGCGTCCGCCGCTACATGGAGCGGATCGTGGAGCAGGCCCGGCGGGACGGCTACGTGACGACGCTGCTGGAACGGCGCCGCTACCTGCCCGACATCCGCTCGTCCAACTACAATCTGCGCTCGTTCGCCGAGCGGACCGCGATGAACACGCCGATCCAGGGAACGGCGGCGGACATCATCAAGCTGGCGATGGTGCACATGGACGCGGCGCTGCGCGAGCGGCGCCTGCGCAGCCGGATGCTGCTGCAGGTTCACGACGAGCTCGTGTTCGAGGTGCCCGAGGACGAGCTGGAGCTCATGCGGGAGCTGGTTCCGCAAGTGATGGCTTCCGCGCTCGAACTGGACGTTCCGCTGAAGGCGGACGTCAGCGTCGGGGACAACTGGTACGAAGCCAAATAGCTGGACAGCAAGCGAAAGCGAGGGAGCCGACATGCCGGAGTTGCCCGAAGTGGAGACGGTCCGCCGGACGCTGAACCGGCTCGTCGCCGGCCGGACGATCCGCAAAGTTCAGGTGAAGCTGCCGCGCATCGTGCGCCGGCCGGACGATCCGTCCGTGTTCGCCGCGATGCTGGAAGGGCGGACGTTCGAGCGGGTCGAGCGGCGCGGCAAGTTTCTGCGCTTCCTGCTGGACGGGGTCGTCCTCGTCTCCCATCTGCGGATGGAAGGAAGATACGGACTGTATCGCGCCGAGGAACCGGCGGAGATGCATACGCACGTCATTTTCGCGCTGGACGACGGCACCGAACTGCGCTACAAGGACGTCCGCCAGTTCGGCACGATGCACCTGTTCGCGCCCGGAGAGGAGTTATTGTCGCCGCCTCTGCACAAATTAGGGATTGAGCCGCTTTCGGACGCGTTTACGCCGCAAACGCTCGCGCGCGTCTTGGAAGGCCGCACGACCAAAATCAAATCTTTGCTGCTGAATCAGGAAGTGATCGCCGGACTCGGCAACATTTATGCCGACGAAGCGCTTTACGCGGCCGGCATCCATCCGGAACGGACCGCCGGCAGCCTGAAGCCGGCCGAACGGAAACGGCTTCACCGGGCGATCGTCGAGACGCTCGCGTCGGCCGTGGAAGCGGGAGGGTCGTCGATCAAGTCGTTCGTCAACGGGCAAGGCGAGATGGGCATGTTCCAGCACCGCCTGAAAGCGTACGGGCGAACCGGCGAACCGTGCGAACGGTGCGGCAGCCCGATCGTCAAGTCGTTCGTCGGCGGCCGGGGCACGCATGCGTGCCTGCGGTGCCAGAAGCCTCCGTCGGGCGTCCGGGCGCAAACCCGGCGCGCCCGCTCAAGCGTGTAACCGCATCGCAACGCTCCGCGCTGCTTGCTGCGGTTCCCGTTCCGAACGATTTCGCCGTTCGGTTCGCTCCGGCGCCGCTCTGCGGCGGCCGAAAGGGCAGGCATCCCCGGACGAAACCGGATTAAAGAACGGGGCAAACGCCCGCTTCTCTGCATAGGATGAAGCAGAGCCGGCGCCTTTGAGCCTTTGAAAGGCTGGCGCCCGCCAACGCTTCATCATGCAGGAGGAAACGAAATGCTGGCATCCGCTGTCTCCCTGCTCGTGCTCGCCTTTGCCGTCAGCTTGGACGGATTCGGCGTCGGCATTACGTATGGGCTGCGCAAAATCCGGATCCCGCTCGCGTCGGTCGTCATTATCGCGGGCATGTCCGGCCTGGTGATCCTGCTGTCGATGATGGTCGGCGTTCTGCTCGCGCGGTGGCTGTCTCCGGAAGGAGCTTCCGCCGTCGGCGCGTTCATCCTGATCGGAATCGGACTGTGGGCGCTGATTCAGTTCGCCCGCGGCGGGGAACGGGACGGCGAGCCCGAGCCCGCGGCAAGCGCTGCGCCGTCCGCCGGCCGCCCGGATCCTGCCGGGGCGCCGCCCGCCCGAAAGGAACTGCTGTCGATCGAAATCCGCCAGTTCGGCATTATTGTGCAAATTCTGAAAACGCCGTCGGCAGCCGACATGGACCGTTCCGGCATCATTACGACCGGCGAAGCGCTGCTGCTCGGCACCGCTCTGTCCCTGGACGCGTTCGGCGCCGGCATCGGGGCCGCGCTCGTCGGGTTTACGCCGCTGTGGACCGCTCTCGTCATCGCTGCAGCGAGCGGGACGTTTCTGTGGCTCGGTATGCGCGTCGGCTTCATGGCGGCCGGCTTGCGCTGGGTTCGCCGCTTGTCGGTGCTGCCTGGCCTTCTGCTGATCGCGATCGGCCTGTTGAAATTGCTGTAAGGAATCGGGGTGTCCCATGAATATCGGATTGACCGGAGGCATCGCTTCGGGCAAAAGCGCAGTTGCCCGCTTGCTCGCGGAGAAAGGCGCGGCTCTGATCGACGCGGATCGGATCGCCCGGGAAATCGTCGAGCCCGGGCAGCCGGCTTTGCGTCAAATCGTCGAGCGGTTCGGACAAGCCGTCCTGCTGGCGGACGGATCGCTGGACCGCAAGAAGCTCGGCGAGATCGTCTTTGCCGACGCCGAGAGCCGCAAGGCGCTCGAAGCCATTACCCACCCGCTGATCCGGCAGACGATGTGGGAGCGGCGGGACCGGTTGGAACGGGATAATCCGCGCCGGCTCGTCGTCGTCGATATTCCGCTTCTGTACGAATCCGGACTGGAAACCTATTTTGAGGAAGTCATGCTGGTCTATGCGCCGCGGGCCGTTCAGCTCGAACGGTTGAAAGCCCGGGACGGCTTGTCGGACGAGCAGGCCCGGCGCCGGTTGGATGCGCAGATGGACATTGAGGAGAAAAGGAGGCGGGCGCAGATCGTTATCGACAACAGCGGAGACTGGGCGCTAACCGTCTCCCAAGTGGAACGGTTCTGGAAGGATAAAGGCCTGGCATGAGAACATGGGCTCGCAAAAGGATCGTCCTTCCTTTGATCCTGATCGTTGTGGCTGTGTTATTTGTCCGGTCCGATTGGCTGAACCGAATGATTTATCCGATTTCGTACGCCGATGAAATCAAAAAAAGCGCGGCCCTATACCAAGTCGATCCTTTGCTGGTGGCCGCGGTGATTCGGGTCGAGTCGAACTACCGGAAAGACGCCGTCTCCCCGAAAGGAGCCGTCGGCATTATGCAGCTGATGCCGGATACGGCCAAATGGATCTTGCAAAGACAGGAGTTCAAAATCTATTCGGTGGAGGAAGCCGGCGAACGGCCCGATGTGAACATTCGTCTCGGGACGTGGTACATACGCGAATTGCACCGGCAGTTCGGCGGCAATCTGGCCCTGTCGCTCGCCGCATACAACGCCGGGCCGGGCACGGTCCGGCAGTGGCTGAGCAAGAGCATATGGGACGGGAAGGAATCGACCCTAAACGATATTCCTTACGGAGAGACTAGACATTACGTGCAGCGTGTGATGTATTATTATAAGAAGTACAAGGAGATCTACGGCACTTTGTAGCCGCGCATGCAGAGGAAGCCCTGAAGCAACCGCTTCACGGCTTCCCGATATCCTCACGTACGATTACCTGAATTGACCGGCTTGACCGGCTTGACCGGCAAGTTGCTGTTCAGCGATCTGAACCAGTTGGCGGGTGATGTTGCCCCCGATTCGACCGGCATCGCGGGTAAGCAAATTCCCGCCGTAACCGTCTTGCGGGAAAGCGATACCCAGCTCTTGCGCCACTTCAAACTTCAGTTGGTCCAGCGCGCCATTCGCTTGAGGGACGACCAGCTGATTGCTGCTGCGGGATCCTGCCATCGTGCTCACCTCCTTGCGGTTGGTAGTCGTATTATGGCGCGTTCGGGCTTGGTTCATGTTAGGGAAGGCTTGGAAAAGGAAAGGAGACAAGCGATAGCGTCATGAAGTGCCCGTATTGCGATCACGCCGGAACGAAGGTGCTCGATTCGCGCCCGGCCAATGAAAACAAATCGATTCGCCGGCGCAGGGAATGCGAGAGCTGCAACCGCCGCTTCACCACTTTCGAGATGATCGAGGAAACGCCGCTCATGGTCATCAAAAAGGACGGAAGCCGGGAGGAGTTCAGCCGGGACAAAATTTTGCGGGGCCTGCTGCGGGCTTGCGAGAAGCGGCCGGTATCGGTCGGCCAGCTTGAAGTGATCGTCTCCGACGTCGAGCGCGAGCTGCGCAACACCGCCGCCGCCGAAGTGGAAAGCCGCGTCATCGGCGAATTCGTCATGGAGAAGCTGTACCCGGTCGACGAGGTGGCTTACGTCCGATTCGCGTCCGTATACCGCCAGTTCAAGGACATCCATATGTTTCTGAAGGAACTGAACAACCTTATGTCGAAGCACGGCATTTGATTTTTTATAAGATGCCCCGGAATGCGGTTCGGAATTCATTTGAATTTTCCATTTGAATCTTCCATTGACATTCAGGCGAATACTGTGATAATATACCTCTTGTCGTCGTTTTGATTTAACGTTTCGTTACGGGCCTTTAGCTCAGCTGGGAGAGCGCATCGCTGGCAGCGATGAGGTCAGGGGTTCGATCCCCCTAAGGTCCACCATGCGGGCTCTTAGCTCAGTTGGTAGAGCAGTTGACTCTTAATCATCTGGTCCAGGGTTCGAGTCCCTGAGAGCCCACCAGTACATACCGGAAAATCGGCAGAGATGCCGGTTTTTTTAGCATTTGCGCGGCAAGAACGCTTTGTTTGGTGCCTGGGCGTACTCACCGTCAAATCATGCCTTGGCAGGATGCTCCGAAAGAGAACTCTTCGACGCATGGTCAAATACCTGCATATGTGCAGGTATTTTTTCATGGTCTCATATGTCCCACAAAATGCCTGCAAATATTCAGTTTTTTTGCACAAATTTGCTTATTCACGTCAAATTCCTGTATTTTTGCAGGAATTTTAAGATTTCAACGTTTTTTGCGCGAGAATTCCTACAATTTTGCAGGAATTTGGGAATCTGGTCACCGTCGTCGACGCTGCGTCCGGAAGTTGCACGCGGCGATTCGGGATCTGCGCGCAGCCAGGCGTGCCGTGCAGCATCGCAGGAAAAGGCGCGCTGTCCGAAGTATCCGGCATTTTGAAGGAGGGTGCCGATTCCGGGGAGTCGGCACCTTCGCCTATCCGGCCCAAGCCGCTTGACTTGAGGAATGCGCTTTCTATAAGATGAACGTGAAGGCGCCGGCGGAAGCGCACAGGACCGCCTTCGGAAAGGAGAGGTTCGAACCCCGAATGGACAGCGCCAATATCTCCCCGCCCCCGACGTCGTTAAGCGAGCATATCTATCTTTTCCTGAAACGCAAAATTATGAAGGGCGATCTTCAGCCGGGCCACCGGCTCATCGTGATGGACATCGCCAAGACGTTCGGCGTCAGCCAGGCGCCCGTGCGGGAAGCGCTCGAGCGGCTCAAGCAAGAAGGGCTGATCGTCGGCAAGGCCAACAAAGGGTCGGTCGTATCCGAAATTACGCACAAGGAGATTCGCGACATCTACGAGCTGCGGCAGCTGATCGAAGGCCATGCGCTGCGGGAAACGATGAAGGTGTTGAATGCGGACGACATCGCCCGGCTGGAATGGATTCTGGCCGACATGAAGCGCGCGGTCGACGAGGGCGATTCGTACCGGCTCGTCGAGCTGGACATGCAGTTTCACGGCCACTTCTATGCGCGCAGCGGCAACGATTTGTTTCTGGACATTTGGAACAGCATCAAGACGAAGATCATGCGCTTCATCTCCGTGACGAACCAGGATCATACCGGGTACAGCATCCCGGATTCCCATGCCGAGCTGCTCGACATCATCAAGACCGGCAACGTATCGCTGGCCGAGAAGAAGCTGGTGCGCGGGCTCGATTTCTACAAAAAATATACCGGGTAACCGGTATTCAAATCGCCGTTGTGCCCGTATAATGATACATATAATTATCGATAATCGATAAAAATCGACATCCGGTTCGGCTCGGAAATGGGCTCGGCGCGCATCATCCGGTGCGATCTCAAGCGACATCCTCCGTCCTTCGGGACGGCGATTCTGTAAAGCCGTTTTTCTGGAAAGGGGAAATGGTGCATGCAGGCAAGCGAACGGTTGTCCAAAGACGATGCCATACGGGCGCTGGTCCGAAGCGGCCTGCTGGCGGAAGGCGAGACCGCGAATCCGCATTCGGCGTTGCAGGCCGTCGCGCCGCAGATGGGCGAATACGCGGGACCGGAGGGCGAAAGAGGGGCAACAGGCTGGAAACAGCCGCCCGGCACTGCGGCGGACGCGACCCTCTCCTTGCCGACGGTGGCCGTCATCGAGCCGTCCGGATCGCCCCGGGACGGGCTCTGGCGGCGGGATTGCGCCGGGCGCATCCGGGACTATCTGCAGCGGTTCGGTCCGGCGGAAGGGGTCGCGTTTCCGGGCGAAGAAGGCCGCGTCGGCCTGCTGTTCTCCTGGGTGTCCAAAGGCGATGTGGAATCGCTTCGGGACGGACTGCGGGAGCGCTTGTCCCGCCCGGTCAACATCGGTGTCGGCCTGCCTTGCGGCGAGCTCGCGGACGTCCGCCAGTCCTACCGGCAGGCGCTGCTTGCGCTGGAGCACAAATTCTACAAAGGCGCCGGGCAAATCGTCTACTATCATGAAGTCGGCCGCTACCGAAGGCTGGACGAATATCCGGCGGCGATGGAGCGGGAGCTGTACGAGCGAATTCGCGGCCGGGACGGCAAGGGCGCCATCGAGGCGGCAGTCGGCGAATTCTACGACCGGCTGCTGGCGGACGGGCCGCTGGACCGTTCCGGCATCGACGAAGCGACCCTTCGCCTGTTGATCGGATGCGAGAAAAGGGCGTTGGCCGAAGCGGGAGGGGAAAGCGCATACACCGGTTACCCGGGCGTCGGCCTGCTGCGGATCGTGCAGATGGAGACGCTGGAAGAAGTGAAAGCGTTCGTCCGCGATCGGCTGGAGGAGCTGCTGAAGCCGCTCTGGCCCGATCCCGTCCGGCAGCCCGTCGTCATCAAGAAGACGATCGAATATATGGAGCGGGACTTCGGACGGGCGACGCTGGGCAGCACGGCGAAGAGGGTCTATATGACGCCGGCCTATCTGAGCGCGTTGTTCAAGAGCAACACCGGCAAAACGTTCATCGAGCAGCTGACGGACATCCGGATCGAGAAGGCGAAGCTGATGCTAAGAAGCACCCCGCTCAAAAATTACGAGGTGGCCGAGAAGGTCGGATACAAGGATTCCCGCTATTTCAGCCAGATTTTCAAGAAAAAAGTCGGCCTGTCTCCAAGCGAATACCGGAAATCGGCGGCCCGTTGAAAAAAAGAAAGGCGAGATCCCTCCGCTAGCGAAGGGTCTCGCCTTGTTGACGCCTACAGCCGGACGTCGTCGGCCGGTCCGCGCCCGGCGGCGCTGCGCGCCTCCTCCAGCTCGCGGTCCCACGTCAGATGGCGGTATTCCGCCGCTTCGGGCGCGCTGCCGAACCAGTCGAGGAAATCTTCCCACAGCGGGACGGTCCACGAAGCGTCGATCTGCGCCGTCGTATATACGCCTTCCTTCAGCCGGACGAATCCGAAAATGTCGCGCACCTGCGATTTCTCCGCCTGTACGACGGTCGGTTCGGCGAGATGGGGCGGGATGAAAATGACGCCGGACGGCGTGCCGAGCACGACGTCGCCCGGCAGGCAGATCGCCCGGCCGATGCGGGTCGGCACGTTCATCCCGACCATCGTGCAGTCGCCGATCGCCGTCGGGTCGCTGCCGCGGAAATAGACGTTGATGTTGTCGATATGGACGATCTGTTGGAGGTCCCGAACCCCGCCCCAGATGACGGCGCCGCCCCGCTTCGTGCGGGTGGCGATGGCGGTGGACAGGTTGCCGCCGACGTAGGTGCCCTGATAGATTTTGTCGTACATGTCGACGACGACGACGTCGTCCTCGCCGATCGAGTCGATGACCCATTGGTTGAAGAAGCCCCGGCGCCCTTCCTGCTCGTGGCCGTACTTCAACAGCGTCTCGTGCAGGTCCGGCCGCTTCGGAACCATGACGGCGGTGACCGCGCGCCCGACCATCACCTGGTCCGGGTGGACGATCTTGAAGTCGCCTTCGAACTGGTTCGTGTAGCCCCGGTTCCAGAGCGGGCCCCAGGCTTCTTCGAGCGTAATTCTGCGGATGCGGCGCAGGATGTCGTCGGGCACTTTCGGACGTCCGTTGGGGAAACGCTCGCCCTCCCACAGCGGCGTCAGCTGGATGATGTCTTCCGGATTGTCGAATTTCATGCGTATGCGCTCCTCTCACAGGGAATGGCCGTCCGGCGCCGGGGCCTTTGCTCCCCGGCAGCCGGTTTCAGCTCCACAGGCGGTCGTTGCTCCAGAAATCGTTCCAGTTGTCGGTCGGCTCCCACAGGCCGGGAATTTGCGGATGCAGGTGCTGCGCGATCACTTCGTCGTTCAGCTCCTCAATGCCGAGGCCCGGCGCGTCCGGCACGGCGATGTAGCCGTTCTGGACGAGCGGCTTCGGCAGCTTGCCGACGATGAGGTCGTCCCACCAGTCGACGTCGACGGAATGGTATTCCAGTGCGAGAAAGTTTTCCGTCGAGGCGGCGGCGTGGACGGCGGCCAGGCAGCCGATCGGGCTTTCCGCCATGTGGATCGCCATCGCCACGCCGTATTCCTGCGCCATGTCGCCGATTTTTTTCGTCTCCAGAATGCCGCCGGCCGTCAGCACGTCGGGGTGAATGACCGAGACGCCGCCGGAAGCGAGCAGCGGCTTGAAATTTTCCTTCAGATAAATGTCTTCCCCGGTGCAGATCGGCGTCGCCACCGAGCGGGCCAGACGGACGTACTGCTCCGTGTACTGCCACGGGATCATGTCTTCCATCCACGCCAGGTTGTACTTGTCGACCCGCCGTCCGAGCCGGATGCAGTCCTCGACGCCGATATGGCCGAAGTGGTCGATGGCCAGCGGCACTTCGTAGCCGATGACGCCGCGCACCTCCGCGACGTACTGCTCGAGCAGATCCAGCCCCTTCTCCGTAACGTGAATGCCCGTAAAAGGGTGCGCGATGTTGTAGATATCGTACAGCCGGTTGCGCCGCCTGCGCCGCTCGAATTCGTCGACGGCCGGATCGTTTCGGCTCTCGTACGCCGCTTTCGACAGCGCGCGCATCTCTTCCAGGAAGCCGAGCGGCGCGCTCAGGGCGCCGGGCTCGTCGATGATCTGGTTGATGCCGAGGTCCATCTTGAGAAAAGTGAACCCTTTCGCCATCCGCTCTTTCAGCGCCAGCCCCATATGCGTGCCCGTATCTTTGCCGCGCACGTCGGTGTCGCAGTACATCCGGATCCGGTCGCGGAACTTGCCGCCGAGCATCTGGTAGACAGGGACGCCGTACGCTTTGCCGGCCAGATCCCACAGCGCGACCTCCAGCCCGCTGACGCCGCCGCCCTGGCGGGCGTGGCCGCCGAACTGCTTGATGCGCCGGAACAGCTTGTCGACCTGGCACGGATTCTCCCCGAGCAGGCGGCTTTTCAGCATGAGCGCGTACCGTTTGTCCGCGCCGTCGCGCACTTCGCCGAAGCCGACCAGCCCCTGGTTCGTGTACACTTTGACCAGGGTGCAGTGCATCGGCGCGCCGACGATGTCGGCGAAGCGGATGTCGGTAATTTTCAGCTCGGACGGGCTCGAATGGGTGCGAACGTGGGACAATGCGCTTTCGTAGGTTTCCTGGCTCTGCATGTTTCGTTCTCCTTTGGTCGATGTTGGGTTTTACAGCAGCATGCTTCCGCCGTCCAGCCGGATCGCGGCGCCGGTCAGGAACGCCGTCTCGTCGGAGGCGATGTAGCAGACGAGGCTGGCGACGTCGGAAGGCAGGCCGGTCCGGCCCAGCGGAAATTTCCAGCGGATGTCCCGCCGCATGCCTTGGGCCCGCTCGGCGTACTCCGGCGGGACGAACGGCTTCGTCTCTTTCGCGCTCTTCTTGCCGACGTCGACCGCGCCCGGCTCGATCGTGTTCACCGTGATGCCGTACTTGGCCAGCTCGATCGCGCTTTCCCTGGCGAGCATCTTGATGCCGCCTTTCGTCATCGCGTAGACGGTATCGAAATCGGTCGGCCGCTTGGCGTGAACGGAAGAGATCAGGATGATCCGGCCGGCCCCTTTCGCTTTCATGTACGGCACGACGGCCTGGATGCATTGCCAGTATCCTTTCAGATTGGTGTTCATCAGCCGGTCGTACGTCTCGTCGTCGTAATCGAAGTTGTTGTTGAGCTGCAGCGCGGCGTTGTTCACGAGAATGTCGACGCCGCCGAAGCGCCCGGCGACTTCCTGCGCCATCGCGTCGATCTCGTCCTTGCAGGACACATCGGCGCGGACGATGATCGACTCGCCGCCCAGCGCCGCGATTCGCTCCTGCGTATCGCGGGCCCCCGCCTCGCTGGCGTGGTAGGATACGGCCACTTTGACGCCGCGCCGGGCCAGCTCGACGGCGACGCCCTTGCCGATGCCGGTGCCGGCGCCGGTGACGATGGCAACTTTGCCTGCAAGACTCATCGCGCGCCCTCCTCCGACTGCTGCGGCAGCTTCATTTTGAAATCCAGATAGTGCATCAGGAAGCCGCCGTCCATGCGGATATCCGCGCCGTTCAAATAGCGGGCTTCGTCCGACGCGAGAAAGAGGACGAGCTCCGCCAGGTCATCGTGCGTGCCGAGGACGGCGCTCGGCACCTTGTACCGGTACGAATCGTACAGCTTCGAGATGTCGCTGCGGAAGACTTCGTCGTCGCCTTCGACCGGGCCGAGCTCGATCGTGTTGACGCTGATCCCGCGGCGGCCGAGCACAATCGACGCTTCGCGCGCGAGCATTTTGACGGCGCCTTTGGAAGCGCTGTAGGCGAACGACGAGCCGGTCGGCTTCTCGGCGTGGATGGAGCTGACGAACACGATTTTGCCCGGCCGGCCCGCCGCCGCCATCTGCTCCCCGACCGCCTTCGCGCATACATACGCGGATTTGGCGTTGGCGTTCATCACTTGCAGGAAGACATCCTCCTCGCCGGTTTCGACGCTGATCGGAACGACGAGATTGTTGTTGTGCACCAGCACGTCGACGGGGCCGAGCTCGCCGGCCGCCCGCTCCAGCATCGGCACCACTTCTGCGCTCCGGCACAGGTCGACGGAGACGACGCGCGCCCTTACGCCGGACTGCCGGACTTGCTCGAGCTCGGCTTCGACGGCTCGTCCGTTCGACGGGCTGTTGAGCAGCAGCGCCGCGCCTTCCGCCGCCAGCCGCCGCATCAGCGCGCGGCCGGAACCGCCGTCGGCGTCGGTAATGAAAACGACTTTGTTCGGCAACCTCATCGGTTGCATCCCCCTCCTTTCTCGGATCTCGGTTGCAAGGCATTGCATGTTCATCATACAGAGGCGGCGCGGAGGGTGGCGATGCGGTAAATTTACGATTTTGTTTGATTTTTTTTCAAAAAAAACAAACAAAAACATAAATTTTTCTGCTTAAATCCTGTAAGCGCTTCAGGTAAGTTTAAGTCTGCAATCACCATTATCCACCGAAAGGGGGCAAGAGCTGTATGGGGTAAAAGAGGCCCGTATCCGGGCCGCCGCACCGCCGCCCGTCCGAATCCCGGCGCTGCGCGCGATCCGGCGGGCGGACTGGACGGGATACGTGTTCATTGCGCCGTGGCTGATCGGGTTTCTGCTGCTGACGCTGTGGCCGATCGGGCAGTCGTTCTATCTGTCCTTTACCGATTACTCGCTGCTAAGCGAGCCGGTATGGACCGGCGGGGCCAACTACGCGAAAATTTTCGGCGGCGATCCGACGTTTCTGCAGTCGCTGCGGGTGACGTCCACTTTCGTGCTGTACTCCGTGCCGCTGAAGCTGCTGTTCTCGCTATTGGTCGCGATGCTGCTGAACCGGAGCCTGCGCGGGATGAACCTGTACCGCACCGCGATCTACTTCCCGTCGCTGATCGGCGGAAGCGTCGCCGTCGCGGCGCTGTGGCGCAACATGTTCGGCAAGGAAGGCTACATCAACCAGGTACTCGCCTGGTTCGGCGTCGAAGGCACGGGATGGATCTCGAATCCCGACACCGCGCTCGGCACGCTCATCCTGCTCAACACGTGGCAGTTCGGGTCGACGATGGTCATTTTCCTGGCCGGCCTGAAGCAAATTCCCCAAGATCTGTACGAGTCCGCCGCCGTCGACGGGGCCGGTCCGATCCGCAAGTTTTTCCGCATCACGCTGCCCATGCTGTCGCCCGTCCTGTTTTTCAACCTCGTGCTCGGCATCATCGGCTCTTTTCAAATGTTCACCGCTTCGTTCGTCATCACGCCGCGCGGCGGCCCGATGCTGTCCACCTACGTCTACGCCGTCTATCTGTACGAAACCGCGTTCAAGCATTACCAGATGGGGTACGCGTCCGCGTTGGCCTGGATTCTGCTCGTCATCGTCGCCGTGCTGACCGCCTTGAACTTCCTGGCTTCCCGCTACTGGGTCTATTACGAGACGGAAGGAGGAAGGGCCAAATGACGCTTCGCCGCACCCGCGCGCTTCATCACCTGTTGCTGATCGCGTTCTCGGTGCTGATGATGTACCCCGTCATCTGGTGGGTCGGCGCATCCCTGAAAGACGCCCCGGAGCTCAGCTTGCCGACGTTGTGGCCGAGCAAGCCGCATTGGGAGAACTATATCGAAGGCTGGAAATTTTCCAGCGAGTATACGTTCGGCCACTTTTTCGCCAACACGCTGCTGATGGAAGCGGCCAACGTCGTCGGCGGCGTGCTGACCGCGGCCGCGGTCGCCTTCGGGTTCGCGCGCCTGAACTTCCCGCTGCGCGGCTTTTGGTTCTCGGTCATGCTGCTGACGCTCATGCTGCCGGGGCAGGTGACGATCGTGCCGCAGTACATTCTGTACAACCACTTCGGCTTCGTCGACAGCTACGTCCCGCTCGTTCTGCCGCATTTTTTCGGCGGAGGCGCCTTTTTCATTTTCCTGATCGTCCAGTTCATCCGCGGCATTCCCCGCGAACTGGACGACGCCGCCAAGATCGACGGCGCATCCGTCTACGGCATTTTCGCCCGCGTCGTGTTCCCGCTCGTCAAGCCGGCGCTGGTGACGGTCGCGATCTTCACCTTCATCTGGAGCTGGGACGACTTCTTCGCGCAGGTGCTGTACCTGAGCTCCGTCGGGAAATTCACCGTCGGGCTCGCGCTCAGGATGTTCATCGACCAGTTCGAAATCGCCTGGGGCAAGCTGCTGGCGATGTCGCTGTTGTCGGTGGTTCCGTCCGTCATCCTTTTTTTCTTCGCGCAGAAGCATTTTGTCGAAGGCATCGCGACGACCGGCCTGAAAGGCTGAAGGATCGTTAAGGCCGAAATTCGACCGAAAGGGGATTGGGGAAAATGGCAACGGATCGCAAAAGGTTCAACGTTCCGTCGCTGCTGGCGCTGGCGCTTGCGTTCCTGCTCGTCCTCGCGGCTTGCGGCGGGGGAGGCGGCAAGGAAAGCGAAGGCAGCGGCGCCCCGCAGACCGGCGGCAACGACGGCAGCGCGGCCGCGTCTTCGTCCGGCGACAGCGGCGCGCCGATTCAGCTCGGCATCATGTGGTGGGGGCCGGATGAACGGCACAAGGCGACATTGGCCGCTTTGGATGTCTACACAAAACAGCACCCGAACGTCACGTTCAAGCCGGAATATATGGCCTGGGACGCCTACTGGCAGAAGCTTCCGACGCTGGCCGCCTCCAAAACGGTGCCCGACGTGCTGCAGATGGACGCCGCCTACATCCGCGACTACGTCGCGCGCGGCGTGATGGAAGACCTGTCGGATCTCGACCTGTCGGGCATCGTGCCGGACAAAGTGCTGGAGAACGTCAAGATCGACGGCAAGCTGTACGGCGTCCCGCTGAGCCACAACGCGCAGGGGCTCGCCTACAACAAAGCCGATCTGGAAGCGGCCGGCATTCCGCTGCCGAAGCAGGGCTGGACGTGGGAGGAGTACTTCCAGTGGGCGCGCGACGCCAAGAAGAAGCTGCCGAAAGACAAGTATCCGATCGGCGACGGCGCCAACGCCTGGGACTGGTACCAGCTGTACCAGGCGTCGCAGGGCAAGGGCGCCATCATGTCGGACGACGGCAAAACGTTCCATCTCGACCGGGACCTGTTCCTGAGATTCCAGAACGAGCTGTCCGCGCTGCGGCAGGAAGGCGTCGTGCCGCCGCCCGACCTGAGCCTGTCGTTCCTGGAGAACGACCCGCAAGCCGACCCGATGGCGTCCGGCAAAGTGATGACGCGCGGCGCTACGGTCGGCTCCGTCTCGGCACTGGAGCTGCTTATGCCGGGCAAAGTGGGCGTCGTCAACGTGCCGGTCGGTCCGGCCGGGGGCGGCTGGGCGCAGTCGACGATTTTCCTGGGCGTCAGCGCCAATTCCAAGAACAAGGACGAAGCGAAGCGGTTCGTCAAATGGTTCGTCTCCGATCCCGAAGCCGGCAAGACGCTCGGCCTGACCCGGGGCATCCCGATCAACGAGGCGATCTACAAGGAACTGGAGCCGAACCTGGAGCAGAAAGACAAACTCGGCAAGGAACTGGCCGATGTGGCCTCGGAGAAGGCGATGCCGTTCTACACGGCCGCCGCCGGGTACACCGAATGGACCGACTTCTACAAGTCGACGATGGAGGCGGTCATGTTCGGCAAAAAGACGGTGGAAGACGCTTACGACGAAATCAACAAGCGAGGCCAGGAAATCGCGGCCAAGCAGAAATAAGCGGGCGGGCCGTCCGGCAGCTTGGCGCCGGGCGGCTCGATCGCCGAATATCCGAATCGGGGAGGAGCGCTAAGGATGCAGTTGGCTGAGTTTTTTCCGTCCCGGCCGAGCCGGCTTTGGCATCTCGCCAGGCAGATGGGGATCGGGCACGCCGTCGGGCCGCTGCCTTGGGAAGAGAAGGAACCGTGGGAGTTCGTGCCGCTGCTTCATATGAAACAGCGGTTCGAAGATTTCGGCCTGAAGCTGTCCGTCATCGAATCGATGCCGCCGTCGAACCATATCAAGCTCGGAACGCCGGAGCGGGACAACGAAATCGAAATTTTCCGGAAGCTCATCGTCCACATGGGGGCGCTCGGCATTCCGGTGCTGTGCTACAATTTCATGGCGCAGTTCAACTGGTTCCGCACGTCGACGACGACGGTCTCGCGCGGCGGCGCGCTCGTCTCGAGCTACGACCATTCGCTCATGCGGAACGCGCCGCCGACCGAAGCCGGCATCGTCACGGAGGAGCAGCTGTGGGAAAATTTGCAATATTTCCTGGAGCGGATCGTACCGGCCGCCGAGCAGGCGAAAGTGAAGCTGGCGCTTCACCCGGACGACCCGCCGATCAGCCCGATTCGCGGCGTGTCCAGAATTTTGCGCAGCGCCGACGCGCTGCAGCGGGCGATCGACCTGGTGCCGAGCCCCTACAGCGGCATTACGCTGTGCCAGGGCACGCTGTCGGCCGCGGGGGAGCATATCCCTTCCGTCATCCGCAGGTTCGCCGCGCAGGACAAACTGTTTTTCGTCCATTTCCGGGATGTGCGCGGCACGGCGGAGAAATTCGAGGAGACGTTCCACGACGACGGGCAGACCGATATGGCCGAGGCGATGGAAACGTACGTCGAGGTCGGTTTCGACGGTCCGGCCCGGCCCGACCATGTCCCGACGATGGAAGGGGAAACGAACGAGAATCCGGGGTACGAGCTGCTGGGGCGCCTGTACGGCGTCGGATACATCAAAGGGCTGATGGAAGCGGCCGAACGCCGCAAAAAACCGGCGAGCCTGCCGCTCGGGGCTCATGGAAACGGGGGGGCGTGAAGAAGCCGAACTTGTTCCAAAGTGTGCGAAGGCGAAAGAAGCGGAGCAGGCGGTCCGGATGAAGATATGCGGCGGCTGAACGGCATGAACCGGCAGCCTCCGTTTCGGCTCCGCACCGGAGCTTTTCAACTTCCGACCGTACGGCTAAGGGGCGCTTGTCCGAAAGGGCGAGCGTCCTTGTTTCCGTCTGCCGACTCCTTCTGCCGAAATCCCTTTCGCTCAGGCGGCTTCGGGTTGACAGTCTCGTTGCGTTGACAGTCTCGTTACCAGTTGCTTCTGTCGAAATCCCTCTCGCTCAGGGTTGCGCCTGGAAGAAGTCCCGTTGCGTTTTCTTTTGATGAGATCCCTCTCCCTCTCGCTTGCTTTGGCATATCTTCCTTATGTACAGGAAAAAAGGGCTTTCTGAACGAACGGGATTCCGACAGAAGGAAGAAAACAGAAGGAAGAAAATCGGAGGATTTCGGCCGCCACCCGGCCTGTCTGAGCGAACGGGATTTCGCCTGAACGCGGGTGCCGCCTGAACGAAGGGGATTCCGTCAGAGGGGCCTCACGGGGTCCGGCGCCGCACCGCCGTCAACCCCCGCCGAAAAGGAGCGAGCGGCCGCGCGGAGCGGGGCTTCGTATTGACACGCCCAAGGAGGAGTGCTATAAAAAAGAGTGTCTGGCACTCAAGAGAGGAGAGTGCTAATACCTTCGTTTCGGCGATGTTCGAGGGGAGATCCGCATGGAGAAGAAGCAGTTTCAGGCCGAATCCAAACGGCTGTTGGAAATGATGATCAACTCGATCTATACGCAGAAAGAGATTTTTCTGAGAGAACTGATTTCCAACGCCAGCGACGCCATCGATAAAATCTACTATAAAGCGCTGACCGACGATAATCTCGTTTTTGACAAGGACAGCTATTATATCAAGATCATTCCCGACAAAGCCAATCGGACGCTGACCGTTCGGGACACCGGGATCGGCATGACCCGGGAAGAGCTGGAGGAGCACCTCGGCGTCATCGCCAAAAGCGGTTCGCTTGCATTCAAGAAGGAAAACGAGCTGAAAGACGGCTACGATATTATCGGACAGTTCGGGGTCGGATTTTACTCCGCGTTCATGGTTGCCGACGTCGTGACGGTCATCAGCCGGGCGCTCGGCAGCGACTCCGCCTACAAGTGGGAATCGGCGGGAGCGGACGGCTACACGATCGAACCGTGCGAGAAGGATACGGTCGGCACCGACGTCATTTTGAAAATCAAGCAAAACACCGAGGACGAACGGTACGACGAGTATTTGGAAGAATACCGGCTCCGCTCGATCATCAAAAAATATTCCGACTTCATCCGCTACCCGATCAAGATGGACGTGACCGGCAGAAGGCTGAAGGAAGGCAGCGACAACGAATACGAGGATTACACGGAAGAGCAGACGATCAACAGCCTCGTGCCGATCTGGCGGAAAAACAAAAGCGAGCTGACCGCCGAAGACTACGAAAATTTCTACGCCGAGAAGCGCTACGGCTTCGACAAGCCGCTCAAGTACATCCACCTGAACGCCGACGGCGCCGTCCGGTATCAGGCCATTCTGTACATTCCGAGCAGCATTCCTTTCGATTACTATACGAAGGAATACGAGAAGGGCCTGGAACTGTATTCGAGCGGCGTGCTGATCATGAACAAATGCGCCGACCTGCTTCCCGACTATTTCAGCTTTGTCAAAGGAATGGTCGATTCGGAGGATCTGTCGCTCAACATTTCCCGGGAGATGCTGCAGCACGACCGGCAGCTTAGGCAAATCGCCAAAAACATCGAAAGCAAGATCAAAAGCCAGCTGCAAAGCATGCTGAAGGACGAGCGGGACAAATACGAGCAATTTTACAAGTCGTTCGGCCGGCAGCTCAAGTTCGGCGTCTACAGCGATTTCGGCGCCCACAAGGACGTGCTGCAGGACCTTTTGATGTTCTACTCCTCCAAGGAGAAAAAGCTGATTACGCTCGACGAATACGTGTCCAAGATGCCGGCAGACCAGAAGTACATTTACTACGCGACCGGGGAATCCTACGAGCGGATCGAGAAGCTGCCGCAGACCGAGCTCGTCGCCGACAAAGGCTACGAAATTTTGTACTTCACCGAAGACGTGGACGAATTCGCCATCAAGGTGCTGATGAAGTACAAGGACAAGGAGTTCCGGTCGGTATCGAGCAGCGATCTCGGCATCGAGGCGGAAGACGGCCAGAGCGGCGGCGAGGCGGAGAACGACGAAAGCAAGGAACTGTTCGAATATATGAAAAACCGGCTGTCGGGCAAAGTCGTGGGCGTCCGGGCGTCCAAACGGCTGAAGTCGCATGCGGTCTGCCTGTCCGCGGAAGGCGAAGTCTCGATCGAGATGGAGAAAATTTTGAACGCGATGCCGAACAATCCGAACGTCAAGGCCGACAAAGTGCTGGAGATCAACGTCAACCATCCGGTGTACGGCGCGCTGAAGGAAGCTTACCGCAACGACAAGGAGAAGCTGAACCTGTACACGTCCCTTCTGTACAATCAGGCGCTGCTGATCGAAGGGCTGCCGCTGCAGGATCCGGTGGAATTCACGAACGACATTTGCAAAATGATGGTATGAAGGATGGACGGAAATGGACGCCAAAGCGGCGTCCCTTTTGTTTTGGGGCGGAATATGCGGGGAAAACGGCAGGATTTTCAACTTTTTAACAGCGGGACGCCGTTTCTTTCCCGGCGGCAAAAGGTTATAGTTAAAGAGCGAGCGCCTTGCGGCAGCCGTACATAGAAGCGGGAAGGATGTAAGCGCTATAATCCAAAAAAGGCGTCCGGATACCGGACCCGAAACGGAGGGAGAAGCGTGAGCAACGGAAAGACGGCGCTGGTGACGGGCGGAAGCCGCGGCATCGGACGGGGCATCGCGTTCGAACTGGCCAAAGCCGGCTACGACCTGACGATCGGCCATTGGGAGGACGACGTGAATGCGGCCGCGACGGCCGAACGAATCCGCGCCGAATGGGGGCGACGATGCCTGATTGCGCCGGGCGACCTGGCCGATCCCGCCACGCCCGCGGCGATCGTCGGCGCGGCGCTGAAGGAAATGGGACGCATCGATGTCCTGGTGAACAACGCGGGCATTTGCAAGTTCCGCTCCGTTACCGAGCTGTCCCTGGAGGAGACCGACCGGCTGATCCAGGTGAATTTCCGCGCGCCTCTGCTGATGATGAAGGAGGTGTCCCGCCACATGCGGGAGGCCGGGATCCGCGGCAGCATCCTGAACGTGACGTCGTCGCGCGCGGAGCGGGCTTACCCGGGGGACGCCGTATACGGCGGCCTGAAAGCGGCCCTGAAGCGGGCCAGCGAATCGGCCGCGCTCGATCTGGCGCAGTACGGCATCCGCGTCAACTGCATCGCGCCCGGCGCGACGCTGCTGCGGGAGGACGTCTCGCCGTCGGAAGGGCTGGGGCGCCGCATCCCGCTGGGCCGCATGGGGAAGCCGGAAGACATGGGGCATATCGCCGTGTGGCTTTCTTCCGATCAGGCCTCTTATATTACCGGCATTACGGTGCGCGCCGACGGAGGGCTGATTCTTCCCGGCATGCCGGAAAACGAACCGGCTTCCGCAGGCTGGGCGCCGAGCGGCGGAAATTGACGCGACTCTCAGGGAGGGGAATGGATAGGATGGGTAACTTGACGATTCGCAACGTCAAAACGATTCTGACCGCGCCCGAGGGCATCAATCTGGTCGTGGTCAAGGTGGAAACATCGGAGCCGGGCCTGTACGGCCTCGGCTGCGCCACGTTCACCCAGCGGTACTTGGCGGTGGCGTCGGCAATCGAGGACTACTTGAAACCGTTCCTGATCGGGAAAGATCCGCAGCGGATCGAAGATATTTGGCAGACCGCCATGGTCAGCTCGTACTGGCGCAACGGCCCCGTCCTGAACAACGCCCTGTCCGGCGTCGACATGGCGCTGTGGGATATTCAAGGCAAGCTGGCGAACCAGCCGGTATACCAGCTGCTCGGCGGCAAATGCCGGGAAGGGGCCGCCGTCTACCGCCACGCGGACGGCCGCGACCTGGAGGAGATCGAGGAGAACGTCCGGCGGTTCATGGAGCAGGGCATCCGGTACATCCGCTGCCAATGGGGCGGATACGGCGGGAAAAACGACTACGTCGCGCCGGAGAACGCGCCGCCGGGGGCTTATTTCCACCCCGACGCCTATGCCCGCAGCGTGCCGCGGCTGTTCGAGCGGATGCGCGAGCGCTTCGGTTTCGAGATCGAGCTGCTGCACGACGTGCACGAGCGGCTGTCGCCGATCGAAGCGGTCCGCCTGGCGAAGCAGCTCGAGCCGTACCGGCTGTTTTTCCTGGAGGACCCGCTGGCGCCCGAGCAGCTCGACTATTTCCGCATGATCCGCACGCAGAGCGCGACGCCGATCGCCATGGGCGAGCTGTTCGTCCATCCGCGGGAGTGGGTGCCGCTCATCTCCGGCGGCCTGATCGACTTCATCCGCGTCCATATCAGCGCCATCGGCGGCATCACCCCGGCCCGCAAGCTGGCCGCGCTGGCCGAAGCGTTCAGCGTGCGCACCGCCTGGCACGGTCCTGGCGACGTCTCGCCCGTCGGCCATGCGGCGAACTTGCACCTGGACCTGAACGCGGTCAATTTCGGCATCCAGGAATGGTACGAATTCTCCGACCGGCTGCGCGAAGTGTTCCCGGGCTGTCCGACCGTGCGCAACGGCTACGCCTACGTCAACGAAGCGCCGGGGCTTGGCATCGACATCGACGAGAAGCTGGCGGCGAAATACCCCTGCCGCAACGATCTGCCGGAATGGACGCTCGCCCGGCTTCCCGACGGCGGTCCCGGCCGGCCTTGAGCCGGCGGGAGCGGGAGAAGGGGAGCGGACCCCGGGGACGGGGCGAAGCCGGGTGCCGCCGAAAGCCGGCGCGCGGGCGCTCAGCCGGAGCGGCGGATCAGCAACTGCGCGGACAGGATGATTTTCTCCTGGGGAGCGTGGGGATGCTCCATCCGGCGCAGCAGCGCCTGAACGGCTCTCGCGCCCAGCTGCTCCTTCGCCAGGTCGACGGTCGTCAAGGGCGGCTCCGTCCCGGCCGACGCCTCGATATTATCGATGCCGACGACCCGGCACCGCTCCGGCACGCGGACCCCGGCTTGCCGCAGCGCTTCGATCAGCGTCATGGCGATCCGGTCGTTGGCGCAGACGAAGCCGTCCGGCAGCCCGTCCGGTCCGGCTTCCCGAATCCGTCTGGCGAGCTGCGGCCCGTACGCGTCGGACGGATACGGCACCGTCCATTTCTGCAAGGCGCATCCGGCATCCGGGTGCGCCTTTTTCCAGTCTTCCGCCGCCAGCTTGCACCCCCACCACCGCTCCTTGAAGCTGACCGAGAACCGGTCCCGGCCGACGAAGGCGACCGAGGCGCATCCTTGCGCGAACAGATGGCTGCACGCCATCCGCGACGCTTCCAGGTTGTCGTTCAGCACGATATCGGCGCGGATCAGCGGTTCCGCGTGGTCGATCAGCACGATCGGCAGGCCGGCGCTGCGAAATGCGAGCATGCGGCCGACCGGCACCGTTCCGACGACGACGAGCCCGACCGCGTCCGCTCCCGCATCGGCGGCGGGTTCGTCCGCAAAACGGCATTCGAGTCCCGCCTGCCGGCAGGCGGCATCGATGCCGTCCTTGATCCGCCCCCAGAAATCGCTCTCCCGGCGGTTCTCCTTCCGCATCAGCAGAAGCACGGCGCGGCCGGCGCGCGCCGGAGCGGGCGGCTCGTCCGCCGCCGGGGCCGGACCGAGGCGGTAGCCCATCGCTTCGGCCATGTCCAGCACCCGCATGCGGGTGTCCCTACCAACGCCCGGCTTGCCGGAAAGCGCTCGCGACACGGTATATTTCGATACGCCCAGCCGGTCGGCGATCGCTTGCATCGTCACTTTGCCCGCCATGATCTTCCTCCTTCGTTGACCCGTCTGCAGCCCAAGCCGCAAAAAACAGGTTGACAAACTTCCGGCCGCGCCCTAAAGTGAGGCGGCGGCTCAAGGCGCCCGATCCTAACAAGCCTAACAAAAATATAGCACAAAACACTCGTTTCAAGGAGGCAGTATGAAAAAAACCGTTGTTTTTTGCGATCTTTCATTCCCTTGCGAAAGCGCCCTTCCGGACGAACGGACAATCGGGCGGCTGCGGCAGCGTTGCGAGGTTGCGGACGCGGCCGGTCTGGCCGCGGCGCTGGCTTCCGCGGACGTCGGCGTGTTCGTCCATTTGCACGGCTCCCATTTCCCGAAAGCGGCTTGGCCCGCCATTCTGGCGCATGCCCGGGCCGGGAAAGGGATTGTCGCGCTCGGCGGGGCGCCGTTTCGAATCCCGGTGTCAAGCGAAGGGGGCGCGTGGCGCGCCGAACCGGAACAGACGGCGTACCACCGGCAGCTGCACATTCACGAAGCGCTGCGGGTGGACCCGGCGCCGATCGACCGGCTCGTCCATAACCCGGACCTGCCGCTGTTCCGCGGCAGGGAGCGCCTGTTTGCGCCGCGGCCGACGTACGGGCTCGTCCTGCACGCGACGCATGCGGACGACTGCCCGGGGCAGTCGGGATCGGCCGGGCCGATGGACGCGCATCTGTATCCGCTGCTCAAAGGGATCGGCGGCGGGGAGGCGGCCCGCGAAGTCGCCGCGCCGGCCGTGCTGTTGGAGCACACGAAAGGCGAGTATGCCGGAGGGCGCTGGCTGCTCGTCAATCAGCCGCTCGGGGCCGAGTTCTGGTGCGAGGACGGCATCGCTGCGCTGGAGGATTGGATCGCTTTCGCCGCGGCGGGCGTGACGGAGATGTGGCTGAAGCCGACGAGCGCCTGCTACGAGCCCGGAGACCGCGCTTCGCTGACGTTGCAGGCGCAGCGTCTGGCGCGGGACGATTCGTCCGGGGCGTCGTGGACGCTGCGGCTGCGGGTGTGGAAAGCCCGGCAGTCGGCGGCGGCCGAGCCGGATCCAAGCTTCCGCTATCCGGAAGACCGGTTCGAGCAGGTGTGGACCGAAGAGCGGACGGTGACGGTGGGCCGCGAAATCGGGTTCGAGCGGATTCGGCTGCCTTTTGCGATCGAGCCCGGGTTTTACGCGGTGGAATGCGAAGCCTCGTGTTCCCGGACGGGCGAGACGCGCACGCTGCGCCAAGGGTTCTGGGGCATGGACGCCGAGCTGCTCCGGTCGGGGGAACGGCTGACGGTCGGCCGCGATTACTTCGTGAAAGGCAGACAGCCGTTCCCGGTCGTCGGCATGACGTACATGACGAGCGACGTCGCGCGCAAATATTTGTTTCTGCCGAACGCCGCCGTCTGGGACCGGGATATGGCGCAGATGAAGCGGGCGGGCATCAACCTGATCCGCACCGGCATCTGGACGGCCTGGCGCCAGATCATGTTCGTGGACGGGCACGCGTACGAGGAGACGCTGCGCGCCATCGACGCCTTCCTGCTCACCGCAAAGCGGCACGATCTGGAAGTGACGTTCAACTTTTTCGCGTTCACGCCGGAGACGTGGGAAGGCGTCAATCCTTACCTGGATCCCCGCAGCGTGGAAGCGCAGAAGCGATTCGTCGCCGCCATCGTCTCGCGGCACGCGGAGACGGCCAACGTGCATTGGGACCTCATCAACGAGCCGTCCCTGTTCGATCCGCGGCGCATTTTCCGGGGACCGCGCACGGCCGGCGACAAGTTCGAGCGGGAAGCGTTCATTCGGTGGCTGCGCGAGCGCCACGGCGACATTCGGCTGCTGCAGGAACGGTGGAACATGACGCCGGACGAGCTGCCGTCGTTCGAAGCGGTCCGGCTGCCGGAGCCGGAAGACATTCCGTTCAATACGACGGAGACGCGGGAGAAAAAAGGCGGTCCGTGGCTGGACTATACGCTGTTCACGATGGCGATGCACAACCGGTGGGCGAAGGCGCTCGCGGAGACGATCCGCGGCATCCAGCCGAACGCGCTGGTCACCGTCGGCCAAGACGAGGGGCTCGGCGGACAGCGTCCTTCCCCGTTCTTCTATGCGGAAGCGGTCGATTATACGACCGTCCATACGTGGTGGAGAATGGACGACCTGGTGTGGGACAGCGTGTTCGGCAAGGCGCCGGACAAGCCGACGCTGATCCAGGAGACCGGCATCATGTACGTGGAGGCGCCGGACGGCCGCGCCAAGCGCAGCGAGCGCGAGCTGCGCAACATTCTGGAGCGCAAGTACGCCTACGCGTTCGCCGCCGGCGGCGCCGGCGCCGTGCAGTGGATCTGGAACATCAACTTCTATATGGACAACGTCAACGAGTCGCATATCGGCGCGCTGCGCGCGGACGGGACGGAGAAGCCGGAAGCCGGCGTCTCCTACGATTTCGGCGCGTTCATCGGCTCCATCCGCGGCCTGTTCCGCGGCCGCCGGCTGGAGGAGACGGCGATCGTCTTCCCGTACGCCAACGACTTCTCGCACCGCCCGCTGGCAAACGAGGCGACCAGCCGCGCCGTCCGGACGCTCGCGTACCGTCTGAACGCGCATCCGCGCGGACTGGGCGAGTACCATCTCGCATCGCTGGCCGACGAGCCGCCGAAGCTCATCCTCGTGCCGAGCCCGCACAATTTCAGCGACGCCGCGCTGAACCGCCTGGCCGAACAGGTGCGCGTCCGCGGCGGCGTCTTGCTGTTCACCGGTCCGGTCGGCCTGGACGAATATTGGCGCCCGACTTCGCGCTGGGAAGCCCTGCTCGGGGCGGGCGAAGTCGTCAACCTGCTGCGGGAAGAGCTGCTGGAGATCGGGGGCAAGACCTATGCCGCGTCGTTCGGCGGTTCGCGGATCGCCGACAGCTTCAAGCAGCGGGTGCGCGGCGCGGCGGCCGGCGGCCCGTCGCCGCTGGTCGAGGTCCCGCTCGGAGCGGGGGTCATTCTCTGGTGCCCGCTGCCGATGGAGCTGAACCAGGACGAAGAGACGCTGGCCGCGCTGTACCGGTACGCGCTGAACCGGGCGGGCGTCCGGCAGGAGTTGGAATGGCTGGCCGGCGGCGGCATGCGGGGCGTGTACGGGCGCAAGGTGGCGTTCGCGGAAGGCAGCCTGTTCGCATTCGTATCCGAATGCGGCAGCGACGCCGAACTGGCCGTGAAAGACCCCGACACCGGAGCGGTTTACCGCTTCTTGCTGGAAAGCGAACGGTCCGTCCTGTTCGCGGCGGACCGGCAAGGCCGGCTTCTGTCTGTCTACCGGCCTCAGGAGGTCCGCATTCGGACCGAACAGGGCACTGTGCCGAAATAAAGTACCTCTAAATTGTCGGCAAAGCTCATTAGAGCGTTGAGACTTTGCCGACAAAGAGGGTCCTAATTTCGTCACAGGCCCCTCCTGGGTCCGCCTCTCCCCGACGGAGGTCCGGGTTCGGCCGCAACCCGGGCCGGTTTTTTTTCGGCACGTTTTTCGATTATGCTATAAGGAAAGAGGGTGCCCGATAAGAAAAACACGGCGTCAGGAGTGGAAAAGTTGGAGTCGATCGCGGAATGGTTTCATCTGTACGGCTATCTCGTTCTGTTCGTCGGTCTGCTGCTGGAATACATCGCGCTGCCGTTCCCCGGCGAATTGACGCTCAGCTACGCGGGGCTGCTGGTCCAGGAAGGCAGCTTGAACCTGTATGTCTGCGCGGGGGCCGCGTTTCTGGGAACGGCGCTTGGGCAGACGCTGTCGTACGTGCTGGGCAGGAAGCTGGGCTACCCGTTTCTCGAGAAGTTCGGCTCCAAAGTCGGCCTTGGGCCCGACAAGCTGGCCAAAACGAGGAAAGGATACGAAAAGTACGGGAACAAGCTGCTGCTCGTGTCCTGCTTCATCCCGGGGGTGCGCCACCTGACGGGGTATTTGTCCGGCGTGCTGGGCGCGCGCTTTCGGTCGTTCGCGCTCTACGCGTATATCGGCATCGCCTTTTGGGTGATGTTTTTCCTGGTCCTTGGCCGCACGCTCGGACCTTATCTGGAACATTGGATGCATGAAGCGGGGGTTTATTTCGCGAAAGGGCTGATCGTTGCCGCGCCGGGGATCGCGCTGGGGATGCTGCTTCATTACGGGAAGCGGCATTTCGCCCGAAACGGCAAAGCGAAGCTTTACGCGTCCCTGGCGGCAGCGGCCTGCACGGTCGCCGCCGCCTGGCTCGCATTTGCATAGGCCTAGTGCGCGGCTTCGACCTCGTCGACATGCCGCACATGCTTGCGATTGAGCGCGACAAACGCTGCGGATGCGAGCACGAAAGCCGCGCCGGCGATGAACGGAATGTGCGGATTGAACCATTCGGCCAGCTTGCCGGCCAGATACGGCGCCACCGCTCCGCCGAGGAAGCGCAGGAAGCTGTACGCCGCGGATGCGGTCGAACGCTCGACCGGCGCGGCGTTCATGACCGCCGTCGTAATGAGCGTGTTGTTGTTGCCGAGCAGCGCCCCGGCAAAAATGACGGCGGCGATCACGACCCATTGCGTCGACGTCCAGATGCCCATGGCCAATAGGACGAGGCCGAACATGCCCAGCATCGCGCACATCGATTTCACCGTGCCGAATTTCGCCTGCAGCTTCGGCGCCACGAAGACGGAAGTGACGGCCAGCAGAATGCCCCACCCGAGGAAAACGTAGCCCAGGCCGTGCTCATCCAGGTTCATGACGAAAGGCGCGTAAGCGAGCAGGGAGAAGAAGCCGAAGTTGTAAAGGCAGGCTGTGAGGCCGAAAATGACCAGGGCGCGGTATTTTAACGCCCGAAACGGATCGAGGACGGACGTTCCCTTTTTCGCTTTGCTAGCCGAGCCGGAGCGCTTCGGCATCAAGATGATCAGGCCGATGAACGCGACCACCATCAGCGCGGCGACGCCCAGAAACGGTCCCCGCCACGAAATCGCGCCTAGTTCCCCGCCGAGCAGCGGTCCGACCGAGATGCCGAGGCCGATCGCCGCCTCGTACAGAATGATCGCCTTGGCCGTGCCCGACGTCGACAGCGACACGATCGCGGTCAGCGCGGTCGCCACGAACAGCGCGTTGCCGAGCCCCCAGCCGCCTCTAAGTCCGACCAGCCACCACACGCCGTTGGACAGCCCGCCCAGCGCCGAAAACAGGGCGATGACGATGATGCCGGTCATGAGCGTGCCTTTGATGCCGAGCCTGGACGAGATCGCCCCGGTAATAAGCATCGCCACCGCCATGACGGCGTTGTAGCTGGTGAACAGCAGCGTCACCTGGCTCTGCTTGGCGTGCATCTGTTCGGCAATGGCCGGCAGAATCGGGTCCACCAGCCCGAGGCCCATAAAGGCGATAATGCAAGCAAAAAAAACAGCCCAGACGCTCCGCGGCTGCTGAAGAACGCCGGCCTGTTCCGGAGCCGATAGATTTGCGGACGACATGTACAATGCACACCTTTTCCGATAAAGTTGTATCATGAAACTACATGAATGTAATTATACAACGATCCTCGCGAAAGTCAATCGGTTTGCTTTCTTTTCCATTCCGCGGGCGTTTGAAAAACAGGCGCGTTATGCTACCATAGTTTCATATTGACTTTGGCTCGGGTGTGGTGATTCGGATGGACGAGCAGGCGATGGAGACGATCGAGCTGGAACTCGCGATTCTCATTCGCCGGGTGACCTCCATATCGTCGGACAAAAGGCACGGACCGCTGGATCGGTCTGCTTATTTGCTCATGCATCGAATCTCGGTCGACGGTTCGGCCGGGGTGAAAGCGCTGGCGGAAGAGCTGCGCCTCGACATTTCCACGGTCAGTCGTCAAGCGGCGGCATTGGAGCACAAAGGATACGTGTACCGGGTGCCGGACCCGCAGGATGGCCGCGCCTTCTCGCTGCGGCTGACGGAACTGGGGGCGAAGGAACTGGCGGAGCACCGGCGGGCCCGGCTCGCCCAAGTCAAGGAAAGGCTGCGGGACTGGTCGGACGAGGAGTGCCGTTCGTTCGGACGGCTGCTGCGCAAGTTCAACCGCCCGGTATAGTTGAAAGCTGTTTCAGGCGTTATAATGACGATAAAATGGGCTTTATATGAAGGAGGGCGCATAACAGATGAGCGTGAGCCGGGTATCCGAATACGAAATTTGGGCGGGGACGTACTCGCCGGCCGAGCGGGAAGGGATCGTCCGGCTTCGGTTCGACGCGGACCGCGGATCGCTGGAGCGCACCGGCGGCACGTCAGGCACGGACAACCCGTCGTTTCTGGCCGTTGATCCGGCCCGCGGCTTGCTCTTCGCCGTCAGCGAGACGGCGGACGGGCAGGTCGTCTCGTACCGCATCGACCGGTCGACGGGCGGGCTTGCGGAGATCGGCCGCCAGCCTTCCCACGGCGATGCGCCGTGTCATCTCACCCTCGATCCGTCCGGACGATGGCTCTTGGCGGCCAATTACGGGAGCGGCAGCGTGTCCGTCTATCCGGTGGCGCAGGACGGAGCGATCGGTCCGATCGCCGGCCAGGCGGCCCATCGGGGCGGCAGCGTCAACCGGCAGCGCCAGGAAGGGCCGCACGCCCATTCCGTCTTCCCGGTTCCTTCTTCGCCCTTCTATCTCGTGTCCGATCTGGGCACCGACACGATCTATACGTACCGGTTGAACGGGGACTCCGGCAAGCTGGAGCCGCAGGCGGAGACGAAGGCCCGTCCGGGTTCCGGTCCGCGCCACCTCGCCTTCCATCCGCGGCTGCCGGTCGTCTACTCCATCGAAGAGCTGTCTTCCACGATCACCGTCTACGCGCTCGACGCAAGATCGGGATCGCTGTCGCCGCTGCAGACCGTCTCCGCGCTGCCGGAAGGCTACGCCGGGTCCAACACGTGCGCCGAAGTGCAGGTCTCCCCTTCCGGCGCCTATGTGTACGGCTCCAACCGCGGCCACGACAGCATCGCCGTGTTCCGGGCGGGCTCGGACGGACGGCTGGCGCCGGCCGGGCATGCGCCGACCGGTGGCCGGACGCCGCGCCACTTCGCGCTGACGCCGGACGGCGGCTGGCTGCTTGCCGCCAACCAGGACTCGGATGCGATCGCGGTTCTGAAGATCGGAGACGACGGCGTTCCGCGCGAGACGGGAACCGTATGCCGGGTCAACCGCCCGGTATGTCTGAAAATCTTCGCGAAGGAAGGATGAAGATGGCTTTCGGCGTAACCCGCGAACAGCTCCTCCGCTGGAAGGAGGCGGTGTCCCGCGGGGAGATCGCTTTTCTGACCCATTACTGGCTGGATGCCCGCTATCCGGGCGTCCGGACCGTGACCAAAGTCGGCTGCAGCGATTTGTCGCGGCTGGCGGCCTGGTGCGAGGCGAACGGGCTGCCTTCCCAATACATCCATCGGCGGTCCCGCTATCCCCACTTCGATCTGATCGGTCCGAAGCAGGCGGAAATTTTGCGGCGCGAACGGATGTGGGACGAGCTGAGACGGTTCCGCATGCTGCCGTAAAACCGTTCGCCGCCGGCTCATTTTCCCGGCGAACCGCCAAAAAGGGCTGAGCAGCGACGCCGGTTTCTGGGGGCTGGCCAAAAAGGGGCTGTCCCTCCTCGTCGTGCTGCTGGCCCATCGCGTCGATGTGCTGCTGGAAACGGACGCGGTCATGGGCGGCGCTGTCTTTTTTTATTTGGCCAACGAGCTGCTGTCCGTCGTCGAAAATTGCGGCCGGCTCGGCCTGCCTCTTCCCGGCGTCGTCCGCCGGTTCGTCCGGCTGCTCAGGGACAAGGAAGAGTAGCGGGAACGTTCAACATTTTGTCAAATGTGCGGTTGAGTTTAATCGGCTTTTTTAGGTAATATAAGTGTTAGACATTTTGCGAAGGAAGCAGGGGGACAAAGGCGATGCACAAATGGATCATGGCTGTCGTGGTTGCCGTCGCGTGCGCTTTCGGCGTGTACCTGATGGGCAACGATCTGCCCGCGAAGCCGAAGGACGAGTCATCCGAGCTGAAACCGGGACAGCAGCTGCTGAAAATAACGGCGACCAACTTCGAGTTCGACCAGAAGGAATACCACGTGAAGGCCGGAACGGACTACCTTATTAAATTTTCCAATAAGCTGGGCCGCCATGGGGCGGAAATCAAAGATCTCGGCATCGACCTGAACGGCGACAAGCCGACGCTCGAATTCAAGTTCGACAAGCCGGGCAAATATGAGATGCACTGCTCCGTCATGTGCGGCCAGGGCCACGCCAACATGAAGGCTACGCTGATTGTGGAGTAAGCGCGACGAAGTCGTCGCGGTTCGCGATTCGGCATGCAGCGTTTCGAATCAGCGGGGCGACCTGATCTGTTCGCCCGACCGGCTTGGCCGGTCCGCGGAGCGCCCTTGGCGACGGAGCCGGCGGCATGCGAAAGGAGCCGCTCGGGCTCCTTTTTTTGCACTTGCTATGCTTTGCGGCGCGAAGGCGTTCGGAGCGTCCGGTCGGCGGCATAGCCGATGAGCGCCCAGCTCAGCACCGTCAGCGCGTACATCAGCCAGACGTTCACCTTGTGGATGTCCCCGAACAGCTCCACGAACCAGATCGGTACGCTGAACATGAACAGGAAAATATTGTGGGGATCGTAGCCCGTCCAATTGAACAGGCACAAAGCCGCTCCTATGATCGTGAACACGATGGTGATCGGATAGCGCATGCCATTGCTCCCTTCGCCATAAGCCGATTGCTTCGCCCGTTTAGTATGCGCTGCCGCTTTCCGGGACATGCGGGACGCCGAGGACGCCGCTCCCGATGCCGGCGCAAGCAGTCCATGAAAGGGGACATCGACGTTGATCACCCATCTCGTCTTTTTCAAGCTGAAGGACCGCAGTCCGGAGCAGATCGCCGCCGCCGTCTCGGTGCTGAAGGATATGGAGGGACGCATCGACGGGCTGCTGTCGCTCGAGGTGGGAGCCGACATCGTCCGCTCCCCGCGCTCCTACGATATTGCGCTCGTCGCGAAGTTCGCCTCCATGGAAGCGCTGAGCGCGTATCAGGTGCATCCGGTTCATCAGAAGGTCGTTGCTTATATGAACCAGGTCGGGGAGTCCTCGGCCAGCGTCGATTACGAAAGCTGAAGGGGAGAAGGTCGTGAACGGTTCGAGTTCGAGTTCGAGTTCGGGAGATTTGTACGAGCTGCTGACGGTCTTCCTGATCGCGGCGGTCAGCGCGATCGTCATGGTCGCATGGCTCAAGCGGAGAGGCAAGAAAAAGCGCCAAAACGGCGGGGGATGAACGGATGTATTACGTCAATCGGGAACTCATTCGGCGCAAGCTGGCCTGCGTACCGGAACTGGCCGAATCGGCCGCCCGCTTGTCGGACGCATGGCGGGGAGACCCGCTGCAAGGACTGGCGCAGGAACGCTGCCTGCACCTGGCGGCGGAGTTGGTGACGGATGTCGGCGGCGCGCTGATCGACGGCTTTCTGATGCGGGACGCCGCCAGCTATGAAGACATCGTCGGCATTATCGCCGAAGAAGGCGTCGTATCGGCCGGCGATGCCGAGCGGCTGACCCGGCTCGTATCGCTGCGCAAAGCGCTGGTGCAGGAGTACGAGCGTTGGCCGAGGAAGGAGCTGCACCCGCTGACCCGCGAGCTTCCGCAGCTGCTGCCCTCTTTTGCCGGCCAGGTGGAAAGCTACTTGAAGAAAGAACTGGAGCCTTTTCAAGGATAGCCAGGCGCGATGCCGGGCCTTCTGTCCGCCGGCCGTCGCATGCCGGCGGGACGAAGGGAAGAAGGCTCTTTTTTGCAGTACTTTTCATACTTTGTCGTTTAAAAATCTAATTTACGCGCCGGACGATTTCCGGTACAATAGAAGCAGCGCGGCTTGCGGCCCCGGCTTCCGGGAGGACGAACGGGCTTTGAGGCGAAGGGAGGATGAACGATGCTGAAGCAGGAAGAGGGCTCGACCCGACGCCAGGTTTTGCAGCTGCTCAAGACGATGGGAAGCTGCAACGTCAGCGAGCTGTCCAGAGCGCTGGGCATTACCGAAATGGCGGTCCGCCGGCATATCGGCACGCTGGAGCGGGATGGGCTCGTTCGTTCCTCCCTCGTTCGCCAGGCGATGGGGCGCCCTTTGTACCGCTACTCGTTAACGGAGCGGGCCGACGACCTTTTTCCGAAAAATTATCCGCAGTTGGCGCTGGACCTGCTCGCGGAATTGGAGGAGCAGACCGGCGGTTCGGAATGGATCGGCCGGATGTTCGAAGGGCGGCGCGACAAGCTGAAAGCGCGGTATATGAAGCGGATGGAAGGCAAGGTGCTTGGCGAGCGGGTCGCGGAGCTGGCCGACATCCAGAACAGCGGCGGCTATATGGCCGATTGGGAGCCGTCCGAAGAGGCGGACCGGTACGTGCTGCACGAGTACAACTGCCCGATCGCGCAAGTGGCCCAGCGCTACCGGCAGGCTTGCCAATGCGAGCGGCGGCTGTTCGCCGATCTGCTGGACGCCGATGTGGAGCGGACGGAATGCCTGGCGGACGGCGGCGCCCGGTGCACCTATGTCATTCGTCGGAACGCCGCTTCACGGCAGTAGCTCGTTGATACAAGTTGATACAGGGCGGAATCCAAGCGAGCCTCCGCGGCCGGCCCGAATCGGGCGAGCCGTCGGAGGTTTTTTTCCGTCCGCAGTGTCAAGACGAGCCCATTCTTCTTATACTGAACTAACCGCATAGGCATTTGTCCCGGATGCGGCTTCCGCGGAAGGCGAGGTGGCGAAGAAGATGGCATGGGAGACGGCATTGGCGGCGATGGCGGTCGTCTGCGCGGCGTCGGTTGCGGCGGCCGGGTTGGCGCTGGCGCTGGCCGTCCGGAGATGGAACCGGACGGCCGCCAGGATGGCTCGGGAAGCGGAGTGCGTGCTGGCCGAATGGAGACGGTTCACGGCGGAAGCGGCGTCGGCCGTCCGCGCCGGGCGCGGCTGCGTGGAAGCCGCGGAGACGCTGGCCCGCGGAGGGCGGGCGCTCGGCGAGGCGGCCGAATATGCGGCCGACCGGCTGGCGGCGACGGTGGATGCGTGGGACCGCCGCATCCATGAGCATCTGGCCGCGTCGGCGGCCCGCCAGGCGCAGAGCGTCGGCGCCGCGCTCGATTGGACGGAGCTCGCCTGGAGCGTCTGGCAATCTTGCCGCGCCAGGATGGCGTCCGCCGACGCGGCCGAGCGTTCGGCAATGCCCCGCAATGAGGGGCGAAGCTGAGCTCGGAAGCCGCTTGGGAACGAATGCGAACCGCGAGAAAGGAGAAGGAACGAGATGGCAGACCGCAAAGTCGTGAAGTCGTTTTTGTGGGGAACGCTGACCGGCGCCGTTGCCGGGGCGGTCACCGCGCTGCTGTTCGCGCCGAAGCCGGGCAAGGAGCTGCGCCAGGATATTGCCGAAACCGCCCATAAGGTCGGCGGGAAAACGGCCGAAATCGGCCGGGAGGCCGGCGCGGCCGTGCAGTCGATGGCCCGCAGGACGTCCGAATGGGTATCGGAAACGAAGCAGCGTTTCGGCGGTTCCCGCTCGGCAGCCGATTCGTCGGCTGAAGAAGCGGCCAAGGAAGAACAGGAAGAACCGATCGCGCTTTGAGCGATCGGTTGCGGGCAAAGCCGCGCGCGCTCTCCGCTCCCGCCGGAGGGCGCGTTTTTTCGCGCTTTGCAGGAGGGCCGGGGCGGGGAGCTTGCCTTGAACCCTGTCCGAATTTAGGCTAAAATGTAGGTACCTTTTGGGAGGAATCTTCATAAGGTTACAGTGAACGCCACCACTTTACAAGCAGAAAGCGGTGTTTTCGTGCAGCAAGCGATCGCAATTCTGGATTCCGGCGTAGGCGGGCTGACCGTCGTCAAAGAAGTGATGCGTCAGCTGCCCCGGGAGAAAATTTTGTATTTCGGCGACACCGCGCGCGCTCCTTATGGTCCACGGCCTCCTGAAGAAGTGATTCGGTTTACCCGGGAAATTGTCGACTACCTCGTTCAGTTCAACCCGAAGATGATTGTCATCGCTTGCAATACCGGAACGGCGGCGGCGCTGGACGACATCCGCTCCCGCGTGAACATTCCGGTTGTCGGCGTCATCAATCCCGGCGCCCGGGCGGCGATCGGCCAGACCCGGACCGGCTATGTCGGCGTGATCGGCACCGAAGGAACGATCAACAGCGGCGCTTACGAGAAGACGCTCAAGCGGCTTTCCCCTCACATCGACGTCGTCAGCCTCGCTTGCCCGAGCTTCGTTCCGCTGGTCGAGGACGGCAAGTTCCGATCGGACGAAACGCTGGCAACCGTCTCCCGGTCGCTCGCCCCTTTGCGGCAGTACCCGCTCGATTGCCTCATTTTAGGGTGCACGCACTATCCGTTTCTGGCGGATACGATCTCCGAAGTGATGGGGCCCGACGTGAAGCTGATCAGTTCCGCCTCCGAGACGGCCAGGGAGATCAGCGTGCTGCTGCAGGAGCGCAACGAGCTGGCCAGAAACGACGAAATTCCCGTCCACCAGTTTTTCTGCAGCGGCGATCCGAGAAAGTTCCAGGAGATCGCCCAGTCGTGGCTGGGCGAACAGATCCGGCTGACTCCGGTCGTATGGCAGGTCCCTCATATCGGCGCGTAATTATGGCGGAAGCTTTGCTCGGTCCGCCGGGCGCCGGCTATTGACGTTTCCGCAGCCGCCTCCCGCAGCGAAAACTGCGGGAGGCGGCGTTGTCATTCAACGAGCCCAACGTTCGGCCGTCATTTTGGAACGGCGAGCCGCTTGGGCTTGCGGCGTCCAGGCATAACCTCCCGCCGGGCGGCATATACCGAGGAATACGGAACGTCAGGGAGGGAAAATGCGTTGAACGCCATCTGCTATGTGGTCGAGGCCGGGGACACGCCCCGCCGCATCGCCGCCAAGTTCGGCGTCGCTTACCCGGCGCTGGCCGCGGCGAACCCGCAGTGGACGGAAGGGGAGCCGCTCATACCGGGCGAGCGGATCCAGGTGCCGGGACGGTTGCCGAGGCGGTACGCCGTTCAGCCCGGCGACAGTTGGGCGAGCATCGCCGAGAAGGTCGGTTGTTCCGAAAGCCGGCTCCGGGAGATGAACCCGTACGCCGATCCCGCTGGGCCGGAGGAAGGGGAGATCGTGGAAATCCCGCCGCCGCACGCGGACCGGATCGTCCGTTCCGACGCGGAGTACGGTTCGAAGCGGCTCGAACGCGACATCGAAGCGCTGCGGCGCGCCTATCCGTTTCTGTCCGCGACCGCCGTCGGACGCAGCGTCATGGGCAAGCCGATCTATGCGCTGCGCATCGGGGAAGGTCCGTTCCGGCTGCACGCGAACGGGGCGATCCACGCCAACGAATGGATCACTTCGCTCGCCCTGATGCGCTTCGCCGAAGATTACGCCGCCGCTTGCCAGCGGCGCGGCTCCATCGCGGGCAAGCCGGCCGCCGACCTGTACCGCGCCTGCTCGCTATGGATCGTTCCGATGGTGAACCCGGACGGAGTGGACCTGGTGCAGGAAGGGCTGACGCCCGGGCATCCGTTCCGCGAGGAACTGCTCCGGTGGAACGGCGGTTCGCCGCGGTTCCGCCGCTGGAAAGCGAACATCCGCGGCGTCGACTTAAACGACCAGTTCCCGGCATGCTGGGAGGAGGAGCGCCGGCGCCGCGAAGCGTGCGGACCGGGGCCGCGGGATTACGGCGGAACGGCCCCGCTGACCGAGCCGGAAGCGCGCGCCCTGGCCGAGCTCACGGAAGCGGTCGATTTCGGCGCGGTGCTGGCGTTCCATACGCAAGGCGAGGAGATCTACTGGAACTACCGCGGCCTGGAGCCGCGTGAATCGGAAGCGTGGGCGAAGCGGCTCGGCAAGGCGGCCGGGTACCGGCCGGTCCGGCTCGAAGGCAGCGACGCCGGCTACAAAGATTGGTTCATCGCCGCTTTCCGGCGGCCGGGCTTCACGGTCGAGGCCGGATGGGGCCGCAATCCGCTGCCGCTCGATACGTTCCCGGACCTGTACGACGACGTGCGGCTGCTGCTCGTCGAAGCGCTGCAGCTGGCCGGCGACGGTTCATGAAAATGGCTGCCGTTAGGCATGCTACTAGGGATCACGAGGCTTATTTTCAAAGGAGATGAACCCGTCGCGATGGCGCGGCCGATACGTTCCCGATCTTCCTGGATGCGATTGTGGATGCATCTTCCTTCCCGGGTGTGGCGGATTATCCGCTCGCCCCGGGTTTCCGCGGCGGACAAGCTGTGGTTTGCCGTCCCCGTTGTCCTGTACTGGATCCTTCCCGACGCGATGCCGTTCGTGCCGGTGGATGATGTGGCGGTGACGGTTGCGGTCGCCGCCTGGTTCGCCTCGCGCATGGAGAAGAAATACGCTTTTCTGAAGGAGAAATAGCGCGCGCAACCGCGCCGCAATGCAATTGGTTGCGCGAAAGCCGGCGTTTCATTACAATAGAACAAGAACACCGCCGGTCTGCCGCCGGCCAAGCGGCCCGGACCGGAAGACCGACAGGAGTGAAGCGCCGTCATGAAATGCAAAATTACCCGCAATGCGGCCAAAGTGATTCGGCAAGAACTCGACAAGCCGGAGAATGCGGATTTGAAGCTGCGCGTGCTGGTGACGCAGCATCACGGGGACCATGTCCATTACGGGCTGGATCTGGACAAGCCGAAAGACGGCGACGAGATCGTCGCCACGGACAAAGGGATCGACGTGCTGCTGGCCAAGGACGAAGAGATGCTGGACGGGGTCAAGATCGACTATTTGTATTTCCCGCGAGAGGGGTTCGTCATTACGAACCCGAGCAAAGGCAACGATGGCGATCACTGAACCTGTTTACGCCCCGGTTTCCGGCAACGACATCCGCATTTGCGACAAGTGCCGGCATATTCGCGTGAAGACGATGCTGGCCAAGCTGAGCAAGCTGGATCCCGGCGCCCGCATCCAAATCGGCTGCAAGTCCTATTGCGGCCCTTGCAAGCGTTCCGCGTTCGTCTACGTCAACGGGCGGTACTTAACCGCGCCGACCGAAGACGAGGCGGTCGAGAAAGCCCGCAAATATTTGAAATGACTTAAGCCCCCGTTTGCGGCTTGCACCGGGGGCTGTTTTTTATTGCAACTCCATTGTTGTCTGTTTATATTGGAAATAAATGGAATGCATAATGTCATGATTTTGCATACCAAGGAGGCCTTTAGTGAAACAGTTATCATTGCTGCTATCCCTACATGATCCCCAAAGCGCCTTACATCGATGAGAAGGGACGCCTCATGGTTCCGCTGCGGGCTTTCGCCGAGCAGATGGGTCCGATGTCGCCTTCGACGCGCAAACGATAACCGCGACGGTTGCGATCGGCGCAGGGATTCCGCGCTGCCGTCGGGCAATTGGAGGTTTGGATCAACGGCCGGACGGAAAGCCTGGAATCCGCTTTAATCGCGGACCAGGGTTCTTTGATCGTGCAAACGGCGTCGTCGCGTTAACCGACGACCGGTTCTTTACGGCAGGCCGATTCCGGACTTTTTCCGACGAAGATATCGGCCGCAGCCGGCTCTTGGATCCGTCCGCTTTCCGGCCTCTTTGGTTTACTTTGCAGGAACGGACCGTTTCGCTGCTGAAGCCGAACGACACCCTGCAATATACGTTCGCGATGGCTGCTCAAAATCAAACGGGCAAGCCGATCGAAGCAGGACACGAGGATCTTCACGCGATCTATTCCTTTGCGGACGACAAAAGTTCAGCCAGCGATTTCGACGGCTTGCCGACCCCCGGATATGCCGGAACGCCAGCGTCCGGCGGTTGCCCAAGATGAAATCGTCACCTTGAGAAACGTTGTCGAGGCCGGCGGTTACTACCGGGCGCCCCTTCTCTATGTGCTCGTTGCTCCGCGCACCATCAAAACCCTCGAGGAATGGTCAACAGAAACGAAATAGAATGCCAAAGCAAAGAACCTCAACCCGTGCGGCGGGGCTGAGGTTCTTTCTTCGATTGTTATTTCGCGCCGGCGGCAGCCGCTTCTTCCTGGCGGAATACCGGCAGCAGGTCGTACTCGACGATCCGGTCGGACATGACCAGCTCGTCGTGCGCGGCTCGGGCCCCCGCGCTGCAGGCGGCGATGTCCGTCTGCGCGCCGGTTTTCATCGAATAGCAGGTGCCGTGCTCCGGCGTGCCGTCGCCGGCCGAGACGAAGTAGACGTTGCCGTCGGTATAGCTTCCGCTGCGGAACACGACCGGCTTCGGCGTATCGGTCATGAGGCTGAGCCCCATGAGATGGTACGGCTTCGTCGAGATGCCGAGCAGATCCAGCACCGTCGGCGCGATGTCGAGCTGGCCCGCCGCTTTCTCGTTGACGCCGGCGTTCTCGTCGTTCGGGAAATGGATGAAGAACGGCACCTTCTTCAGCTGCAGTTCCTTCTCCAGCGGGCTCATCGCATGTCCGTAAAATTTCTCGTACACCGACCAGTCCGTAATCGAGTTGTCGTGGTCGCCGTAGAACATCAGGATCGTGTCGTCCCACAGGCCGGCCTTTTTCAACTCGTCGACCAATACGCCGACCGCTTCGTCCACGTAGTGCGCGGCCTGCAGATAATCGCCGAACACCGAGCCGGAGAATTCGCCGACGTCGAGCTCGAACGCGGACGGGATGTGATACGGATGGTGGCTCGAGAGCGTGATCGTCATCGCGTAGAACGGCTCCTTGCCCCGGTCCTTAAGCTGCTGAACCGTCTGGCGGAAGAACGACTTGTCCCCGAGCGACCAGCCGAGCGGTTCGTCGATCGTGAAATCTTTGATATTGTAAAATTTATCGTATTGCATGTTGTGGTACATGTTGTTGCGGTTCCAGAAGCTGCCGTCGTAAGCGTGATGGACGGTGGAGTCGTAGCCGTCCGCCTTCAGCATCTGCGGCAGGCAGTCGAACGAATGGTCGGCGAACCGGACGAACACCGAGCCGGTAGGCATCGGATGCAGCGAGCAGTTCGTCAGGAAGTCGGCGTCCGACGTCCGCCCTTGCCCCGTCTGGTGATAGAAATTCGGGAAGTACAGGCTTTGCCCGATCAGCTTGTTCAAATTCGGCGTAATCTCCTGGCCGTTGATCGACCGGTTCAGCACGAACGTCTGAAACGCTTCGGCCTGCACGATCAGCACGTTTTTCCCTTTGTACTTGCCGAACAGCGGTTCTTTTTCCGCCTGCTGCTGAACGCTTTGTTGATGGTCGAGCCATGCTTTCGCTTCCGCGATCTCGGCGTCGGACAATCCGCCGCCGAACCAATGCTCTTTGGCGTACCGGTAGGCGTCGTAACCGTGAAAGCCGAACAGCCCGGTCACGTTGTAGATCGGCACGTTCCACCAGTTGCCCCCGAACAGGCCGCGGGCCCAACCGTTCTTCTGCTGATCGACCGGGATCGCGATCATCAGAATGCCGGCCGCGAGCAGCACGGCGGCGAGCCCGGTCCTCAGCCACCACGGGCTTCCGGTCCGGAAGTCCGGCATGCGGAGACGGACGAGCCGGCTTTTGCGATAGCGCAGCAGAATCCAGACCGTTGCGGCCACGGCGAACGGGAGATCGGCGAACAGAATCCAGTCTTCGGGGCGAATCAGGCTCCAGATGCTGTCCTCCAGAGAGCTGACCTGCCCGGCCTGCAGCAGCACCGGCACCGAGATGAAGTCTTTGAAATAGCGGAAATAGACGAGATCGGCAAACGCCGTCACCGACATCAGCAGGTTGACCAGCGTCAGGGCTACGGCCCGCGACCTGCGGCCGAGCCAGAGGGTCCAGAAAACGGCGATCAGCGTCGCCCCTCCGTTGACCAGCCATTTCCATTCGTTCATGCCGCCGACATTGAACTGATGGTCCAGCCAGTCCAGCTTGTAGAGCATGGACGCGACCAGCCAGGCGGCTCCCCAGACGGGCAGGCGTCTCAGCCCGTTCAGCGACAACTTGCCCCCTCTGCGGACGGCGGTTTGCAGCTGCGAAAGCATGATTCTCCCCCCTGTTTTTCCAAGCGATTCTATTTTTATACCATAAGTTATGTTAACGGAATGTTAACACCTTAACTGCATAAGTATATCCTGTTTTGGGCGGCAACTTCAAACGCCGGGAACGCGCGGAAACCGGGAAGAACCCGGGGAGAAGGCCGGAAGCGGGAGCGCCTGCGGGCAAATTGCGGCGTGTTGCGCTACAATGAAGGAAATGCGGAATAAAGGAGATGGTTCGATTGCTGGCACCGGAGCAGTACGTGGAACGGCTGTACGAGGAAGATGCGCAATTGGCGGAGGTTCTGCGGGAAATCCGGCGCCTCGGCATGCCTGAAATTTCGATCGCGCCCGGGTACGGGCGGCTGCTGACGCTGCTCGTCCGAATCGCCGGGGCGGCCGAAGTGCTGGAGATCGGCGCCCTGGGCGGCTACAGCGGCATCTGCCTGTGCCGGGGACTCGGTCCGGAAGGCCGGCTTCTCTCGCTCGAGCTGAGAGAGGATTACGCCGAAGTCGCCCGCCGCCATCTGGAGAAGGCCGGCTTCGGCGGTTGCGCCGAGGTGCGGGTCGGAGACGCCAAGGAAAGCTTGCGCCGGCTGGCGGCGGAAGGGCGCCGCTTCGACCTGGTGTTCATCGATGCCGACAAGGAGAGCTATCCGCACTATTTGGAGGCGGCCATCGGGCTCGGGAAGCCGGGTACGGTCATCGTCGCGGACAACGTGCTGCTGCACGGCCGGACCGCCGACCCGTCCAAGGAAGGGCCGTCGGTTGCGGCGATGCGCCTGTTCAACGAGACGATCGCCCGGGACCCGCGGCTGGACGGCGTTCTGCTGCCCTCGTACGACGGGCTGGCCGTCGCCCGAATCCGGTGAGGTACCGAGCGGCGAAGCCGTCTCGGAATGTGCAACCCCATTCAGCGTTGCGAAGCAATCGCGGTGGGGTTGCACTCGGTGACCGAGCGGCGAAGCCGGCTCGGAATGTACAATCGCGGAAAGCAATGCGTGCAATGCGGCGCGATTGTGCTCGGTGACCGAGCGGCGAAGCCGTCTCGGAATGTGCAACCCCATACAGCGTTGCGAAGCAATCGCGGTGGGGTTGCGCTCGGTGACCGAGCGGCGAAGCCGGCTCGGAATGTACAATCGCGGAAAGCAATGCGTGCAATGCGGCGCGATTGTGCTCGGTGACCGAGCGGCGAAGCCGTCTCGGAATGTGCAACCCCATACAGCGTTGCGAAGCAATCGCGGTGGGGTTGCGCTCGGTGACCGAGCGGCGAAGCCGGCTCGGAATGTACAATCGTGGTAAGCAATGCTGTGCATTGCGGCACGATTGCGCTCGGTGACCGAGCGGCGAAGCCGTCTCGGAATGTACAATCGCGGCAAGCAATGCGTGCAATGCGGCGCGATTGCGCGGCAACGGGCTGCGTCAGGAGCCAAGCGGCCTGCCGGCCGGCTTGCGCAGCAAGGTGCGGGCCGCCCAGCCGGAAGTGGCCAGCAGGAAGGCGGCCGACACGAGAAACAGGCCCTGAATGCCGATCGGTCCCGACAGCGCGCCGCCGACGACCGGCCCGATCATGTTGCCGAGCGCCAGCGCGCTGCTGTTGAAGCCGAACGCCCGGCTCTCCTTGCCGTCGGGCGTGTAAGCGCGGATCAGGGAATTGACGGTCGGGATGAGGCCGCCCATAAAGCAGCCGAGCAGGAACCGCCAGACCAGCAGCGCGCCGACCGAACCGACGAACGACTGCGGGATGAACATAAGGCCGGCGCCGATCAGCGACCCGACGAGAATGCGCGGCGCGCCGACCCGGTCGCTGAACTTGCCCAGCAGCGGCGCGCTGATCATGTTGGACAAGCCGGTGACGGAGCCGACGAACCCGGACCAGAATGCGAGATTTTCCGTCGTTCCGTGCAGGTGGGAGACGTAGATCGGAATGAGGGCCATCGGGCTCAGCATGGCGAATTGGATCAGGAAAGTGACGGAGAAGAGAGCCGGAAGCTGGGGAATGCGGGCAAGTTCCCGCAGGCTGCTGAACACGCTGACTTTCGGCTTCTGCGCCGCGGCCTGCCGGTCGAATTTTTCTTTGACCAGCAGCAGGGAGAGCAAGGAGGCGAGGAACAGCAGGGCTCCTGTGATGTGGAAAATCGGCCGGAATCCGAACGCATCCGCCATCAGCCCCCCGATCAGCGGCCCGAGAATCGACCCGGCGGTTCCGCCGGATTGAAGCGTTCCCATCGCAAAGCCCATTTTCTCCTTCGGCGTCGTCGCCGAGACGAGCGATACCGCCGCGGGCAGAAACCCCGAGATGGTGCCGTTGGCCATCCGCAGCACGAGCAGGTGCCACGGGCTCGCGGCGAAGCCCATCAGCGTAATGACGATCGACATGCCGAAGCCGGAGCGCAGCAGCATCACCTTGCGGCCGTAGCGGTCGGACAGGTTGCCCCACAGCGGCTGAAACACGAACGAAGTGACGAAGTTCGCCGCGAAAATGAGCCCGGCCCATACCCCGATCGCGTGGTCGCCCCGAACGCCCAAATCCTGCTGCAAGTACAAAGAAAGGAAGGGCGTAATCATCGTCATGCCGGCCATCACCAGAAAATTTCCGAACCATAGAACCGCCAGATTAATTTTCCATCTCTGCATCGTTTTCCCTTCTCCGCTCGTTTTTCAACAGGGCCAGTATATCATAAATCGTTTGTCATAGGATTGTCATACCTGTTCGGGACGCCCCGGTTGTGGGCGCGTCGCAAAAAGGGCATAATGAAAATGATTGCCAACCATGTTTCGTGAGAAAAGGGGACGCCGCATGACTTACAACGACCGCTTCTTGCGCGCCTGCCGCCGGGAGCCCGTCGACCGGGTCCCCGTCTGGTACATGCGCCAGGCCGGACGGTACGACCCCGATTATCGGAAAATCAAAGAGAAGTACACGCTGCTCGAAATTTGCCGACAGCCCGAACTGGCCGCCGAAATTACGATGATGCCGGTGCGCAAGCTGGGCGTCGACGCCGCCATTCTATACTCCGATATTATGAATCCCGTCGCTTCGATCGGCATCGATTTCGATATTGTCAAAAGCGTCGGACCGGTCATCCACAATCCGGTACGATCGGCGTCCGACGTGGACCGGCTGCGGCCGATCGACGTGGAAGGCGACCTGGCCCATGTGCTGGAAACGATCCGCATTCTGAACCGCGAGCTGGACGTCCCGCTCATTACGTTCGCCGGCGGCCCTTTTACGCTGGCCAGCTACATCATCGAAGGGAAGCCGTCCAAGACGTATATCCGCACGAAAGCGCTGATGTACGGGCAGCCGGACGTCTGGCATCGTCTGATGGCCAAGCTGGCGGAGATGGCCGCCGTCTACTTGCGGGCTCACGCGGAGAACGGCGCGCGCGCCGTGCAGCTCTTCGACAGTTGGGTCGGCGCGCTGGCCCCGCAGGACTACAAGGCGTACGTGCTGCCGCATATCGAAAGCATCTTCTCGCAGCTGGCCGACCTGCGGCTGCCGAAAATCTATTATCCGGGCGTCAGTTCCGGCGAGCTGCTCCCGCTGCTGACGCATCTTAAGGCGGACGCGATCGGGCTCGACTGGCGGGTGCCGATCGCCGAAGGGCGCCGCCGCACGGGAGGGCGCTACGCGATCCAGGGCAACCTGGATCCTTACGTGCTGACCGCCCCGCAGGAAGTCATTCACAGCCAGGCGCGGGCGATATTGGACGAAGGGATGCGGGAGCCGGGATATATTTTCAATCTCGGCCACGGCCTGTTTCCGGAAGCTTCGCTGGACAAACTGCGCGATCTGACCGAATTCGTTCACGCCTATTCGGCGCAGAAGATGAAGCCGGAGGTGTCTTTATGAGCTCGAAAACGGGCAAAAAGCCGGTCGGCGTGCTCGTCATGTCTTACGGGACGCCCGAAAGCATGGAGCGGATCGAAGCTTACTATACCCATATTCGCCGCGGACATCCTCCGACGCCGGAGCAGCTCGCCGATTTGACCGCCCGGTACCGCGCGATCGTCGGCGGCGTTTTTCCGCTGCGGGAGAATACCGACCGTCAGACGGCGGCGCTGCAGCGGACGCTGGACGAACGGGCCGGGGCCGGGGCGTTCGCGTGCTATCAAGGGCTGAAGCACGCTTCGCCGTTCATCGAAGACGGCGTCGCCGCGATGGCGAAGGACGGCATCGAAGAGGCGGTCGGCCTTGTCCTGACGCCGCAATATTCGGCGATGAGCGTAGGCGGATACATGAAGCGGGCGCGGGAGGAAGCGGACCGGCAAGGCATCCGGCTGATTCCGGTCCAACGCTATCATCTGCATCCGGAATTGATCGACGCTCTGGCGAAGCGGGTGAAAGCGGGGCTGGACCGGTTCGGGGAACACCGGGACGACGCGATCGTTCTGTTCAGTGCGCACAGCCTGCCGGCCGTCATCCTCGAAATGAAAGACCCTTATCCGGAGGAACTGCTGGAAACGTCCAGCGCGGTGGCCGCCGCCGCGGGGGCGGCCCGGTGGCAGTTCACCTGGCAGAGCGCCGGCCGGACCGGACAGCCGTGGCTCGGGCCGGACATTCTGGAGACGATCGGGCGGCTGGGGGAAGAAGGCGCCCGCCGTCTGCTGGTTGCGCCGGTCGGCTTCGTGTCCGACCATCTGGAAGTGCTGTACGACATCGACATCGAGGCGCGGAATTTCGCCGAAGCGCGGGGCATCCGGCTGGAGAGAATCGCCATGCTGAACGACGATCCGCAGTTTATGAGCGCGTTGGCGGACACCGTCATCGCCGCGCACGGGAGCGGTCGGGCATGAATCGGAATCGGGAGACTTGGAAAGTGGCGATTCTCGGCGGCGGCATCACCGGCCTCAGCGCCGCTTTTTATTTGATGCGGGCGGCCAAGGAGCAGGGGCTTCCGGTCGAAGCGACGCTGCTGGAAGGCTCGGACCGTCTGGGAGGCCGGATCGATACGCTGCGGCGCGAAGACGGCTTCGTGATCGAGCGGGGACCGGAATCGTTTCTCGCCCGGAAGCTGGCGATGATCGACCTGATCCGGGACGTCGGCCTGGAAGGCGAGCTGACCGGCACGAATCCGCGCCTCAAGCAGACGTTCATCGTCCGCGGCGGCCGGCTGTATCCGATGCCGGCCGGGCTGCATCTCGGCATCCCGTCGGACATCGGTCCGTTTCTTCGCAGCCGGCTCATTACGCCGGCCGGCCGGCTGCGGGCGCTGGCCGATCTGTGGCTGCCCCGGCGGCGGGGCGGCGGCGACGAGTCGCTGGGCGCCCTGCTCGCCCGCAGGTTCGGCCGCGAGGTGGTCGACCGAATCGCCGAGCCGCTGCTTGCCGGCATCTATGCCGGCGATCTGAACGGGCTCAGCATGCAGGCGACGTTCCCGCAGTTCGGGGAGATGGAGCGCAAGCACGGCAGCCTGATCCGCGGCACGCAGGCGGCTCGGCGGGCCGCGCAGCAGGCCGCGGCGGAGCGGGAGAAGGCCGGCGTTAAGCAGACGGAAGTGGAGCGGGCGACGCGGCAATGGGGCTCGGTGTTTCTGACGCTCCGCCGGGGGCTGTCCACGCTGGTGGAAGAGCTGGAAGCGCGGCTGCGGGCGGAAGGTTGCGTCATCCGGCTGAACGCGCGCGCCGTCTCTTTGCGGCGCCCGGCCGGGGAGGCGGGGGCGTCTTCGGCGCCGTACGCGATCGGGCTGGAAGACGGCGGGACCGTCGCCGCCGACGCCGTGCTGCTGGCGCTTCCCGCGTACGCGATCGCCGAGCTGCTGCGGCCGCACGTGGACGTCGGCGCGCTGGAGGCGATCCGGTACGTCTCCGTCGCCAACGTCGCGCTTGGCTATTCGGCGAGCGGATTCGGAGCCGAGCTGAACGGTTCCGGCTTCGTCGTCCCCCGCTCGGAAGGCCGCCGCATAACCGCGTCGACGTGGACGTCGGCCAAATGGCCGCATACCGCGCCGGACAACAAGCGGCTGATCCGCTGCTACGTCGGGCGGGCCGGCGACGAGAGCGGCGTCCTGCTGCCCGACGACGCGCTCGTCTATGAGGTGCGGCGCGACTTGCGCGAAATTATGGGGCTCGAGGCGAAGCCGTTTTTCGCCGAAATTACGCGGCTGCACCGCTCGATGCCGCAATATCCGGTCGGGCATGCGGCCGGCATCGCCGCCTTCCGGCAGGAACTGGCCCGCCGGCTGCCCGGCGTGCACGCGGCCGGCGCGCCGTTCGGCGGCGTCGGGCTGCCGGACTGCGTCGCCCAGGGCAAGGAGGCGGCCGGCTGGCTGCTGCCGCCGCGCCGCCCGTGACGGCCCGGGCGATGGCCGGGCAGCGCTCCGGCCGCGCGGCGGGCGGCCTGTCGGCTGTCCCGCCCGGTTTCCGGCTCCGCGCAGCGCCCCGATCGGGGCGCGCCGCCTTCCGCATGCGTTCTCTTCATCCGCTCCCCATGTGCCTTTGAACCCGCCGAACGGGCCCTAACCTGCAGCGCCGAGTGCAAAAAGATCCTTGTTTGCGGTGATTTTGCTCCTTTCGACGAGATCGGGTGCAAAAGTGCTCTTATTTTGGCCCAGTCCAAGTTGAAATCCGCCATTTCCGAAAAAACAAGTGCAGTTTTGCACTTGGACCCGCTGATTTTGCCGTTTTTCAAAAAATGAAGCGCACTTTGGCACCTGACCGGATGAAAAGGTTGACAGAAGGGAGAAGGGCGCGGATCGGCTTGTCACCGGAAGCGGCGGAAGGCTACAATGGAAACAAACGACAAGGCGCGGCCGACCGGACCGGGTGCGCGTGAAACTCGCCGCATTGCGGCGCCGCGGGAGGAGGAACGCCCGTGTCTTTGACTGCCGTCATTCTGGCCGGGGGCCAAGGCGTCCGGATGGGCGGGTGCAACAAGGCGCTGCTCAGGCTGGGCGCCGAGAGCCTGATCCGGCGCCAGCTCCGGCTGGTGTCGGAGGCGGCGGACGAGCAGGTGGTCGTGGTCAACGATCCGGCAGCACTGGCGCCAGAGCTCGCCGGATTCCCGCATGCCCGCATCGTGCCGGACCGGTACGTCGGCGCGGGGCCGCTCGCCGGCCTGCACGCCGGCCTTGCGGCGGCGACCCGGCCGGCCGCCTGGGTGCTCGGCTGCGACCATCCGGCGCCGGACCCGCGCGTCGCCCGGCTGCTGCGGGACCGGCTGGACGAAGCGGGCGTGCTGGCCGTCGTTCCGACGGCCTTCGGGAAGCTGCAGCCGCTGCATGCCGTCTACCGGACCGAACTCGCCGCGGTGTGCGAAACGCTGCTGCGCCGGGGGGAACGCCGTCTTGCCGCGCTGCTGGACCGGATCCCGTGGGCGCCGGTGCCGGAAGACGCGCTGGCCGCCGCCGGCCTGCCGCCGACTTTTGCCGACGATATCGACACGCCCGAAGATTACGCCCGGTTCCAGCCGCCGGCGGACGCCCTTGATTCCGGGCCCGGGTGAGACGCGCTCTCCCCGATCCAAGTCCGGGCCGAACCCGGCCTCCAGGCCGAAGCCGCGGCATGGACCCGGCCCGCCCCGATCCAAGAGGAGGAGAAACCGCATGACCGCATCCCCGATTCCCGAACGCTTCAAACGCCACGCCCTGCAGCCGGAAGAGGCCCAGCGGCGGCTGCTCGCCCGCGTCGGGCGCTTGCCGGCCGAGACCGTGGCCTTGAGCCAGGCTTGGCGCCGCCGGCTCGCCGAGCCGATCGCGGCCCCGCACCCGTTCCCCCCGTTCCGGAGATCGGGAATGGACGGCTACGCCTTGCGGGCGGAAGACGTGCGCGCCGCGTCCGCGGGCAGCCCGGTTACGCTGGAAGTGCTGGAGACGCTTCCCGGAGGGACGGCTCCGACCCGCCCGCTCGGCCCCGGCCAGGCGTCGCGCATTATGACCGGGGGCATGCTGCCGGAAGGCGCCGACGCCGTCGTCATGCTGGAAATGACCGATGCGATGGAGCGGGGCGGCAAGCCGTTCGTGAAGATCAACAAAAGCGTTCCTCCGGGCGAAAACATGGCCGGGATCGGCAGCGAAATCCGCGAAGGCGAACTTCTATTGGAAGCCGGCCGGCTCGTCGGCCCCGGGGAAGCCGCCGTCCTTGCCGCCTGCGGCTATGCGCAAGTGTCCGTCTTCCGCAAGCCGAAGGTGGCCGTCCTGTCGACCGGCAGCGAGCTGCTGGAGCCGTCCGAGCCGCTCGCGCCGGGCAAAATCCGCAACAGCAACGCGCCGATGCTGGAAGCGCTCATTCGGGAGGCGGGAGCCGAGCCGGTTCTGCTCGGCAAAGTGCCGGACGACGCGGACGAAGCGGAAGCGCTCATCCTGCGCGGACTGGAGGCGGCCGATCTGATGGTGACGACCGGCGGCGTTTCGGTGGGCGATTACGACATTCTCGTCGATATTTTGGCCCGTTGGGACGGGGAGACGCTGTTCAACAAAATCGCCATGCGGCCCGGCAGTCCGACGACCGCCGCCGTTCGCGGCGGCCGGCTGCTGCTGGCGCTGTCCGGCAACCCCGGCGCCTGCTTCGTCGGCTTCCACCTGTTCGCCTTGCCCGCGCTTCGGGCGATGCAGGGGGTCCGCGACCCGCTGCCGTTCCGTTTCCCGGCGAGGCTTGCCGTGCCGTTTCCGAAAGTCAACGCCTTCCGCCGCTACGTGCGGGCCCGCTCGGAAATCCGCCCGGACGGAACGGTATGGGTCGCCCCGACCGGGGAAGACCAATCGAGCCTGATGACGACCATCGTCGATGCGGACTGCCTGATCGAAATTCCTCCCCTGAAGGAAGGGTATAGCGCCGGCCAGCCGGTGATGGCGGTGCGGCTCGGCGAAAGGAGCTGATTCGGTCTGACGGACAAAGTGCTCCAGGTGGTCGGCTACAAAAATGCCGGCAAAACGACGCTGGCCGGCGAGATCATCCGGTCGCTCGCGGACCGCGGCTTGCGCGTCGGCGCGCTGAAGAGCGACGCGCACGGCTTCGAGCCCGATGCGCCCGGCAAGGATACCTGGCGCCACCGGCAGGCGGGCGCCGTCGTGACCGCCATCGCTTCGCCCGCCCGCACCGCCTGGTTCGCCGAGCTCCCCTTGAGCGCGGAGGAGATGGTCGCCGCCGCCCAAGCCTCGCCCTATGCGCTCGACGCGCTCGTGCTGGAAGGATTCAAAGCCGCCCCCTATCCGAAAATCGTTCTGCTCCGAACCGACGCCGATACCGATCTGCTGGCGCTGAAGCGGATCGTCGCCGTCGTCGTCCGGCAGCCGTGTCCGGCCGGCCGGGCGGAAGCCAAGCGGCTGGGGCTGCCGGTCTATTCGGCGGAAGGCGCCGAACGGGCGGCGCTGATCGAACGGATCGCCGACTGGATGGCCCGATAGAAAGGCGGGCGTTCCCGACGAGGGAGCGCCCGCCTTCGTGCGCTTACCGCAGCTTGAACTTCTCCGCGGCGTTCCGCAAGTCTTCGGCGAGGCGGCCGAGCGATTCGGCCGCCGCGGCGACTTCCTCCATGGAAGCGAGCTGCTCTTCGGACGAGGCCGACACCGTCTGCGCCGCGTCCGCCGTCTGCTGCGACAGGCTCTCCATCCCGTTCAGCGCCGCCGAAATCTGTTCGGTGCCGGCGGACATCTGCTCGGCCGCCGCCGACGCTTCCCGCACCTGGTCCGCGGCCGAGCGGGTCGATTCGAGAATGCGGCCGAAAGCGTCGCCCGTATCCCGGACCGTCCGCTCGGCTTCGCCGACCTGTTGCAGGCAGGTTCGCATCGATTCGAGGGTTGCTTCGATATCGGCCTGAATCGCTTCGATCAGACCGGCAGCCTCCGCGGCGGATTCATCCGAGCGGATCGCCAGCTTGCGCACCTCGCCGGCGACGACCGCAAACCCTTTGCCGTCTTCGCCGGCCCTGGCGGCTTCGATCGACGCGTTGAGCGCCAGCAGATTCGTCTGCGCGGCGATGTCGGAAATCGCATCGACAATGCCGCCGATGTGCTGCGAACGCTCGTGCAGCTTGGCGACCATGGCGCTGAATTCCTCGACCGCTTCGCTGACCGCTTTCATCTGCGAGGCCGATGCGTCGATGAGCCGGCCTCCGTTCTCGGCCGCTTCCAACGTGAGGTCTGCGGCCGCCGCGGCGCCGGACGAAGTGTCGGCCACGCGCTGCACGCCGGCTGCCATCTCTTCCATCGCCCGGGCGGTGTCCTGGACGCTCCGGGCCTGGTCTTCGTTGTTGTCGGCCACCTGCGCGATGGCGCCGGTCGTCTGGTTCAGCGCGGCTTTCGTCTCCTGAATGACCGTGACGAGATTTTGCGAGGCGGCGGCCATCGTTTCGGAGCCCGACAGCAGATTGCCGACCAGCTGTTTGATTTTGCCGGCCATCGTATTGAAAGAGTCCGCCAAAAGGCCGATCTCGTCGGCGTTCCGGATTCGAATCGGCTCCCCGCTCAAATCGCCTTCCGATATCGCCGCCGCGCCGCGCGCGACCCGGAGGATCGGCTTGGCGATATGGGCGGCGAACAGCAGCGCGAACCCCGTGCCGCAGGCCAGGCAGACGGCGAGCGTCAGCACGATCGTTTGCACGATATGCCGCTGTCCGGCGTTGTAATCCTGCATGTAAGACCCGGCGGCGACGATCCATCCCCAAGCCGGAGCCATTTGCGCATAGGTGATTTTTTCGGCTTCCTTGGTGCTTCCGGGCAGAGGCCACGAGTAGGTGGTGAACCCGCCGCCGGCCTTCGCCGCTTGGATCAGATCGCGTATGTAATACTGTCCGTCGGACGTCTGTTTGTCCCAAATGTTGGATCCTTCGAGCTGCGGGTGGGCGAGCAGGTTGCCTTTGTCGTCCAGCACGAAGAAATAGCCGTTCTCTCCCAGATCGAAATGCTTGTTGATCGGCCGGTGGCCTTCCGCGTCTTTCGGTCCGAGAATCATTCGGCGGAATTTTTCCTGGGCTTCTTCCTCGGTCAGGCTTCCGTTTTTGACCGATTCGTCGAGAGAAGCCAGCATTTCGATGGCCAGCTTCACGTCCGTTTGAAGTCCGGATCGAATCAGTTTGTCCGTTTCCCGCACGGACACCGAGTAGCTGATCGCTCCCAGCACCGTGACCGGAACGGCGAGAAGCAGCAGGGCGACGGCAAGAAGTTTGGCGCGAATCGGAATCAAGCGTCTGGTTCGGTTTGCGTTCATGCCAAGAGTCCTTTCTTCGAGGTTGGTCGTTTTTTTCCAATATACGTTGTCGACAGATTTTTTTCAAATTCGACACGACTCGTTCGCGGCCTTTTTGGAAGTATAGAATTTTATCCCTCCATCATGCAAAAGCGCGCCGTCTTCCTGCTATAATTTTGATACAGCCTCCATAAGGGGATGAAGCGGGCCGTATGCGTTTGGGGAAACGGATTTTCGCCGCTTTTATCGGATTCATCATCATTCCGCTGTTCGTGCTGGGAACCGTGTTCTATTTGTCGTTTCAAAATATCGCCCAGAAGCAGTTCTCCGAGCAGACGGAGCTGTCGCTGAAAGCGATCGGCCAGAACATCAACAACATGATCAAGGAGGCCAATTATTTCTCGGACTTCTGGGTGACGACCGAAGACAGCGTGGAGAGCGTCGAGCAATCGATCGGCGCGGACGGCGCGGCGGCGGGAACCGGCGGTTCGGCGGGGGCCGGCGAGGGCGGCACGTCCGCTCTGTCCGGCGAATCCGGCCAAGGGGCGCAGGCAGCTTCTGTCGAAAGCGACGAATATGAGGCGCTGCTCGAGAAGACGAAGCTGCGCAACCGGCTGCTGCTCACGTATCCCAGCATCAAATCGGTCACGCTGTACCGCAGCGACGGCCGCATGATCCATGTCAACTTCAACGACAGCAAGCCGCCCGCCTTCGAGCAGCTCCGGGCGAACCCGCTGTTTCCCCAAGTGCTGCGGCGCAACGGAGCGCCGGTCTGGACCGGTCCGTACGAGGACAGCCTGCTGACCGGGGACGACAATCTGTTCACCCAGGTGCGGGTGCTGCTGGATATGGCGACGATGAAAAGCAAGGGCATTCTGCTGATCCGGTTCCAAATGAGCGAACTGGACCGAATTTTCAGCTCCTACAGCACCGGCAACGGGCACAGCCGGCGCTTTCTGATCGTCGGGCGCGGCGGCAAGGTCGTGTTCGACAGCGACAACCGGCTGCAGGGGCGCAGCGCTGCCGACATCATGGACGCCAGGCGGCCGGTGGACCTGACCCGCGATTTTCAAAGCCGGACGATGATGTTCGACGGCAAAAAAAGCTTCGTGTCGGTGCACAGCCTGAGCGATTTGAGCCGGCTCGGCCTGTCCGACTGGACGCTCGTCACCGTCACGTCGTGGGCGTACTTGTCCGGCGACATGGCCAACGTCGTGCGGTGGATCGTCGTCTTCACCGCGGCGTCGCTGGCCTGCGCGCTGCTGTTCAACCTGATGTTCGTCCGCCGTACGGTCCGCGTCATCGTCCGGGTCGTCCAATCGATGCGCCGGGTCGAGCGCGGCGACCTGTCGGCGCGGCTGCCGGCCGCCGGCAACGACGAGGCGGCGCTGCTGGCCACAGGGTTCAACAGCCTCGTCCACCGGGTGTCCGAGCTGCTGGAGGACGTCAAGCGGGAGCAGCGCCGCAAGCGCAGGGCGGAGATGATGCTGCTGCAGGCGCAGATCAAACCGCACTTTCTGTTCAACGCGCTGGAATCGATCAACATTTTGGCGGTGCAGAACGAAGGGCGGAAGGTGAGCAAAATGGTGCAGCGCCTCGCCAACATTTTGCGCATCACCATCCAGCAGCAGGAAGAAATCCACATCGAGCAGGAGCTCGAGCATGTGCGTAGCTATCTGGAAATTCAGAAATACCGTTTCGAGGATTTGTTCGAATACGACATCGACGTGCCGGAAGCGCTGTTGTCCTGCCGCATTTTGAAGCTGACGCTGCAGCCGCTGGTCGAGAACTGCATTCAGCACGGCTTCGAAGGCATCGACTACCTGGGGAGAATCCGCATATGGGCGGAGGAGGAGGGCGGCCGGATCGCCTTCTATGTCGCGGACAACGGCATCGGCATCCCGGACGACCGGCTGGCCCGGATCGCGGCCCGCGGGGCGGCGTCGCTCGAGGACATGGCGGAGGAGCGTCCGGAGACCGGCGAGCGACGAGGACTCGGCGTCGCCAACGTCGCCGACCGGTTGCGCATCCACTACGGTCCGGGCTTCGGACTGATGCTGTGCAGCGCGCCGGGGCAGGGAACCCGGATCAAATGCGTCGTGCCGAAGACGGCGGGGAGGGAAGCGCATGAAGCTGAAAGCGCTGCTGGTTGACGACGAGATCAACATTTTGAAAAATTTGAAACGCATTCTTCCTTGGGAAGAGATGGGGATCGAGATCGCGGGAACGGCGCGAAACGGCGAGCAGGCGCTGCAATTGGCCCGCGAGCACCGGCCCCACCTCGTGCTGTGCGACATCCGGATGCCGGTCATGGACGGCATCGGATTTCTCGGCGAGCTGCGCCGGGATGGCGCCGAAGCGGAAGTGATCATGATGACCGGCTATCAGGATTTCAGCTACGTCCGCTCGGTGATTCGGTACGAAGTGAAGGATTACATTCTGAAGCCGATCGATTACGAGGAGCTGGCCGCCACGCTCCGGCGGCTGGCCGAAGACATCCGCGAGCGGAACGCCGAGCGGCAGTCGATCCAGCGGGAGTGGCGCCAGGTGTTCCACCTGGCCTATGAGAAAGTGCTGTACGACCGGCTCATCGACTTGAGCGGCGGTCCGCCCAAGCCGTTTCCCCAGCTCAGCGAGATGGATGCCGGGTCGGTCGCGTTCGCGATGATGCTGGTCGACGTGGCGGACTATTCGAAGCGGGAGCGGAATTGGGACGAAAAGGAGCGCCGCCTCTGGAACTTCGCCGTTCACAACGTGCTGCAGGATTTTCTGGCCTCGCTGGAAATCCCGCATTCGGCGCTGCAGGTTAGGAGCGGGGAATGGTGCGTGCTGATCGAGCGGGTTCCGCCGGAAACGTTCGACCGCGAGGAAGTTTTGCGCTGGGGAGAGCGCGTTCGCCGGGCGGTGGCCGATTACCTGAAGCTGCGCATCCGGGTCGCCGTATATCCGGACCCGGTTCCGTTCGACCGGCTGGCCCGCACCTACAAAAGCTTGCAGCGCGCCTTGAACCTGACGCCGGCAGGCGGCGATTCCGTCCTCGTTCCGGAGAAGGCCGAGAGCCGCCGGGACGAATCGGCCGCACTGTGGGACCGGATCGAGGAGATGGTCACCGGCCTGAAGCGGTGCGACCGCCGCCGGACGGAAACGGCGCTGCGGGATTTGAACGAGAGCCTGCGCCGCCTGCCGGAAGCGTCGTTCGAGCGGGTCGAGCCGATTTTGCACTATCTGTGCCTGCACCTGATGAGGGAGATGCGCGCCATGGACGTCATGAGCCGCGAGGACGAAGCGGCGGTCTGGGCGCAAATCGACCGCAACCCGGGCATCCGGGAGACGCTGGCCGTCATCAACCGGCTGGTGGACCAGTCCATCGACAGCGTGATGCGGAAAAAGACGAGCGACGTGCTGATGCTGTCGGCGCGGGACTACATCGAGCGGAACCTGTCTTCCGAGCTGAGCATCGACCTGCTGGCCGATTACCTCGGCATCAGCGGCAGCTACTTCAGCTTGCTGTTCAAGCAGCACTTCGGCGAGACGTTCGTCGAATACGTCACGAAGCAAAGAATCGAGATGGCCAAATCGCTGCTGGCCCTTAGTGACAAAAGCGTTACGCAGATCGGACAGATGGTCGGCTACGCCGAGCGCCGTTATTTCACCCGCGTATTCAGCAAATACGCCGGCATGCTGCCGTCCGAATTCCGCGAGCGCCATCAGCGGCAGCCCGGTCCGGCCGAGCGGGCGGCCTGGCCGGGCCGGGAGGAGGAGGCGACATGAACGGCGGCATGAACGCGAACGCGGAACGCATGAGCCTGAGACGCAAAATCGGGCAGCTGCTGATGTGCGGCTTCGAAGGGACGGAACCGTCCGCAAGCATCGTCCGCCTCATTCGGGAATACGGGCTGGGCCGCGTCGCGTTGACGGATTGCCTGGAGATGAACGCGATCTCGGAGACGGTCGGCGTCGGGCGCGGGGTGGTGGAAGCGGTGAAGGGCGGAGCCGACCTCGTGCTGGTCAGCCATCGGCCGGACCGGCAGCTGGCCGCGCTGGAATCGCTGCATGAAGCGGTTCTGGCCGGGGACATTCCGGAGGCGCGGATCGACGAGGCGGTTCGGCGCGTGATGCGGCTGAAGGAGAAGCGGGGACTGCTTGACGGCCGGCGTCCGGCCGCTCCCGACCCGGCAGCCGCCCGGCTCGTCGCCCGGCGAATCTGCGAAAGCGCGGTGACGGTGGTCCGCGGCGGAGACCGTCTGCCGCTGAGCCGGGATGGCCGGCTTCTCGTCGTATGGGCGGAGGCGCGCGTCGGCACGGAGGTCGTGGAGGCGATTCGGCAGACATGGACGCTGGCGGACGCGCTGCGGGAGGAAGGCTATTCGGTCGCGGAAGTCCGCGTCGGGACGCATCCGTCCGGGCAGGAATCGAGCGCGGCGATGACGGCGGCTTCCGTCGCGGACGCCGTCGTGTTCGCCTCGTACGACACCGCGTTCCCGGGCGGGCAGACGCGGCTGATCGCCGATTTGAACCGCCGCGCCGCGGACGGAGGTCAAACGTTCGTGCTGGTGGCGACCCGATCGCCGTACGATCTGCGGAACGTGCCCGACGTGCCGGTGTACGTGTGCGCGTACGAGAACAAGCCGGCGATGGTTGCGGCGGCCGCCGGCGTGCTGTCGGGACGGCTGCACGGCCGGGGCAGGCTGCCGGTCCCGATCGGAATATGAAGCGGGGAGGATCATCATGAGCTACATTGTAGGAATGGATGTCGGCGGCACGAACACGGTCGCTGGACTGTTCGGACCGGACGGCGCGCTGCTGCGTTCGGTGAAGCGCCCGACGGAAAAGTCGCAGGGTGCGGAAGGGCTGCTGCGGCAGCTCGCGGATCTGGCCCGGCACCTGATCGCCGGGCAGAACGAGCCGGCGGCGCGGCTCGCCGCGGTCGGCATCGGGCTGCCCGGCTTTATCGACCGGGAGACGGGCGCCGTGGACGCGGCCAACCTGCCGCTGAAGAACGAGCCGGTGGCGGCGAGGCTGAAGGAGCTGCTGGGCGTCCCGGTGACGGTGCAGAACGATGTGAAAATGATCGTATACGGCGAGTCGATCCGCGGCGCCGGCCGGCAGCAGCCGGTCGTGCTCGGGCTGACGCTCGGCACCGGGCTGGCGGGCGCGCTCGTCATAGACGGGCGCATCCATGACGGCGCCGGCGGACTGGCCGGGGAAATCGGCCATATTACGCTGGACGAGATTCCGTACGCGTGCGGCTGCGGCCTGACCGGCTGCCTCGAAACCGCCGCGTCGGCGACCGGCATCGCGCGGCAGGCCCGGGACGGGCTGGCGAACGGGGCCGGCGGGCTGCTGGCGGAGCGGTTCCCCGGCGAGCGTCGGCAGGCGATCACGGCCAGGGACGTCTGGCAGGCCGCCGCCGACGGGGATGCGTGGGCGCTCGCCGTTTACCGGCGGACGGCCGTGTTGCTGGCGAAAGTGCTGGCGCCGGCCGTGACGCTTCTCAGCCCCGACGTCGTTATCGTCGGCGGCGGGGTGGCCGCCGCCGGCGACATTCTGTTCGCGCCGCTGCGGGAAGAAGTCGCCGCCCACGTTCACCCGCTGTACCGCAGCCGGCTGCGGATCGTGCCGGGCGCTCTCGGCGACGAAGCGGGCCTCTTCGGCAGCGCCGAATACGCGCGGAGCCGCATTCAGCCGCCGCCGGCGCAGCCCCTGGTCCGGTGACAGGTTCTTGGGATAGGGGGACCAAACGCCCAATTGCATGCAATCGGGAAAATGGACGGAAGTTCTCCCGGCAAAGTGTGGTATAATTACGGGCGTGAAAGGATCATGGGGGGACTTGTCTAAGATGTCCTATTCGCGCACGCGTTCGCACAGGCGCGCCCGGCGCCGCGCCCGGCGGCTGCTCGTCCTGAACCTGCTGCTCTTGGCGGCCGTGCTGGCCGCGGGGGGATTGCTCGCGGCCAACTGGCCAAGCGGCGGTGCGAAGCCGTCCGCCGAAACCGCCGGCTCCCATCCGCCGGGCGGCGCTTCCGCCGCGGCGTCCGATGAGCCGCCGGCCCGGCCGTCCGCGGATCGCGCGGCGGCGGGAACGGCGGACGACGCGGGCGCATCCGTCGGGATCGATGCCGAAGACGTATCCGCCGGGATCGGCGCCGCGGTGGAACCCGCCGGAACGAAGCCGCCCGGCGTTTCCGATGGCGAAGGCGGGCCGTCGGTTCGCCTCGCCTTCGTCGGCGACATTCTGCCCGCATCGCGCGTGGCGGAGCTGATGGCGAAACTCGGGGCCGACTATCCGTTCCGCGGGGCGAAGCGCCTTCTGGAATCCGCCGATATCGCCGCGGGCAACCTCGAAACTCCGATTACAAAGCGCGGCTCGCCGGCGCAGAACAAGCAGTATGTGTTCAAGGGGACGCCGGACGCTCTTCCGGCCATGAAGGAAGCCGGCTTCGACCTGCTTTCGCTGGCCAACAACCACACGCTGGATCAAGGCTGGGAAGGCCTGCAGGACACGATGGACTATCTGGACGAAGCAGGCATCCGGCACGTGGGAGCGGGCATCGACGACAAGGACGCTTTTACCCCCGCATACTTCGACGCGAACGGCCTGTCGGTCGCTTTCATCGGCGTGTCCCGCGTCGTGCCGGAAGTGTCCTGGAAGGCGGACCGGCGCCATCCCGGCATCGCGGATGCGTACGATCCGCGGCGCGCGGTGGAGGCGATCCGAGAGGCCAAGTCGCGGGCGGACCTGGTGGTCGTCATGATCCATTGGGGCATCGAGCGCCAGGATCAGCCGGACCCGCGGTACCAGCGGAAGCTCGGCAGCACGCTGATCGACGCCGGCGCGGATCTCGTCATCGGAAGCCATCCCCACGTCCTGCAAGGGTTCGAATCGTACAAAGGGAAATGGATCGCGCACAGCCTCGGCAATTTCGTGTTCACCACCACCGGCAACCCGGCAACGCAGCAGACCGGCGTGCTGATCGCCGAATGCCGCAAGGGCGGCGCTTGCAAGCTGCAGTTCCATCCGATGCTCGCCGAACGGTCGCAGCCCGTTCCGATGAAGCCGGCCGACGCCGAGGCGCTGCTGGCCCGACTGTCGAAGCTGTCGTTCGGAGCGGTCGTGGACGCGAACGGAAACGTGGAGGCGGTCTCCGGCAGGAGGTAAAGGAAAGCCGCGCCGAGAGGAAAGGGGAGACGCTATGTTGTCAACATCGCGCGCGCAGCTGCATCCGTGCGTCGCGCATCGCGGCTGGTCGGGAGGAGCGCCGGAGAATACGTTAGCCGCCTTCCGCCTTGCCATGAGCGAGCCGGAAGTTCATTGGATCGAACTGGACGTTCACCTGTCACGGGACGGCGTTCCGGTCGTCATTCACGACGCCACGCTGGGACGGACGACCAACGGCCGCGGGAGAGTCGCCGACTATACGGCGGCGCAGCTTTCCAGAATGGATGCGGGAAGCTGGTTCCATCCGATTTATGCCTGCGAGCCGATTCCGACGCTGGAGCAAGTGCTCGTTCTGACCGCAGGAAGGTGCCGCCTGAACATCGAGCTCAAGCAGGGCGGCGACGATCCGGACCGGCTGGCCCGCCGGGTGGCCGATATGGTCCGCAGCTTTCGGCTCGAGAGCGAGACCGTGCTCACCTCGTTCGTGCCCGAGCTGATCGTCGCCGCCAGGCGCCACCGCCCGCAAATCGCCACCGGACTCATCATCGACCGGCGGCCGCCGGGGCTGGTGTCCGCCCTGCGCTCGCTCGGCGCCTCCTTCCTATCGATCGGGTACGCCTCGCTGCACCCTTCCCTGCTTCAGGAAGCCGCCTCCGCCGGCATTCAGACGATGGTCTGGACGGTCAACCAACCGCAAGATTTGCGCAGACTGGCGGCCATGCCGCAGCCCTTTCTCATCTGCACCAACTACCCCGACCGCTGGCTCGCCGCCGTCAAGGCCGCGAAGCGGCGTTAAAGCTCCAACCGGCTCGCCGCTTCACGGCCTGGAAGCACGCAAGCGGCGGCGCGTCCACGGACATGGCGGGCTGCGCCCGGCTGCGCGCCGAACGGCGGCGGACAGCCGGGCTTTTTTTGCCCGATGCCCTGGTTGCCGCCGCCCGGTTCCGCTAGACGATCTTATCCCTGTTTTATTGAAATGAGGCCCTTACTTCGGAGACGCCGCCACTTACAATAGGGTTGTAACGATACAACCCATTCTTAGGAGGAGGGTCTCCCCCGTGAAGAAAAGAGCCTTATGGATGCCGGCAGCCGCCTTCGCGCTGGTCATGGCGCTGTCGGCCTGCGGCGGAAAAGGCGGCGAGTCCGCGCCGAGCGGCGGCTCCAGCGCCGGGCCAAGCCAGGGAGCGTCGGCGCCGGCATCGCCGTCCGCGACGCAGGCGGAGCGGTTCGACGTCTCGCTTCGCCACATTCAAATCGGCGAGGCGCAGAAGTTCCGCAAAGCGATTCTCGACGAAGTCGTCAAGAAGACGGAAGCGGAAGTTCCCGGACTCGTCATCCAGATGGACGGCGTCGAGGACAGCTTCAACCGCTGGACGAAGCTGCCCGCGGAAATGGCCGCCGGCAATCCCCCGAAAATTTTCGACGTTTTCGGCGGTCCCGGCGACGCGCTGAAGTACGCGCGGGCGGGCAAAATGCTGGACGTCACGCCGATTCTCGACGAGCTCGGCATCAAGGACAAGTTCACCGACTACTCCACGTTCGTGCTGGACGGCAAAATCTACGGCTTGCCGATCGGCGCCAGCTCCGAAGGCTGGTTCTACAACAAAGATCTGTTGGCGAAATACGGCATTTCCGTGCCGAAGACGCTGGAAGAGCTGGAAGCCGCGTTCGACAAGCTGAAGCAAAACGGCGTGACGCCGATCGCCATGGGCTCCCAGGCGGCCTGGGTGCCGAACATGATCATCAACACGCTGATCGCCCGCTACGCCGGCCCCGACTTCAACTTCCAGGCCTCGACCGGCGCGAAGAAATGGAATGATCCCGCCGTCGTCGCCGCGTACGCGAAATATCAGGAATGGGAGAAGAAAGGCTATTTCACGAAAGGCGAGCTCGGCATCGATTACGCCGGCCAGACGAACGAGTTCATCGCCGGCAAAGCGGCGTTTCTGTTCGACGGAACCTGGCGCATTTCGTCCTTCCAGACAGGCGGCATCGGCGAGGCGCTGGCGGGCAAGGTCGGCTACTTCCCGTTCCCGGCCGTGCCGAACGGCGTCGGCGATCAGACCGCGGTCAACTACAATCAGAACAACGGCTACGGCTTCTCGGCCGATCTGAACGACCGGGAGAAAACCGCGGTCAAGGCGTTCATCAAAAACCTGTACACCGACGAGTACCAAATCCGCGGCTTCAAGGAAGACAAGGTGCTGCCGTCGATGAAAGTCGATCCTTCGCAGCTGACGACCGACGATCCGATCATGAAGCAGGTGCTGGAAACGGACGCGGCCGCGCAATCGGTGTTCCCGCACTTCGACTCGCTCGTTCCTTCGAAGGTCAATACGGAGACCGAGACGCAGCTGCAGAACCTGATCGCCGGCAAGGCGACCCCGCAGGAAGCGGCGGACGCCATCCAGAAAGTGCTGGAGGCGGAACTGGCCGCCATCCAATAACGCCGATTCCGGCTTGAAAGCCGAAGAAGCGCCGTCCGCCCGCGCGCGGACGGCGCTTTCCTACGAGGGGGTGGAGGCGTCATGAATCACACGCTGAGAAATCCGGCGGTGTACCTGCTGTTCGTCCTGCCGACGTTCGCATTGTACGCGCTGTTTTTTCTGTATCCGGTCGTCACTTCGGTCTATTACGGCTTTACCGATTGGAACGGCCTCGAGTCTCCCCGGTTCGTCGGCCTCGGCAATTTCGCGTCCGCTTTTCGGGACGGCCTGTTCTGGGTATCGGTCAAAAACAATCTGATTTTCATCCTGTTCTCGGTGTTCGTGCAAATCCCGCTCATCGTGCTGTTCGCGCTCCTGATCAGCCGGGTCAAGCGGCTCAAGGGCTTCTACAAGACGACGGTGTTCATGCCTTCGATTCTGTCGACTTCGATCATCGGCATCCTGTGGGGGTTCATGTACCATCCGAGCATCGGCCTGTTCAACCATTTGCTCGGCTTCTTCGGCATCGAGCCGATCTACTGGCTGGCCGATACGCGATGGGCGCTCTTGTCCATTCTGATCGCGAACGCGTGGCAGTGGATGGGCTTCTATATCGTGCTGGTGCTGGCGGCCATTCTGTCCATTCCGAAAGAAATCGACGAGGCCGCGGAAATCGACGGCGCGAGCGGGCTTAAGCGGGCGGTTCGGATGACGCTGCCGCTGATCCGGCCGGTCGTCTCGGTCATCGTCATGCTGTCGATCGCCGGCGCGATGCGGGTCGTCGACATCGTCCTGGTCATGACGGGCGGCGGTCCGGCGGGAGCGACGGAAGTGATGGCTTCCTACATGGTGAACAAGGCGATCAAGTACGGGGAATACGGCTACGGCACGGCGCTGTCCCTTTTGATCTTCGCCATCGCGCTGGCGCTGACGGCCCTGTACCAGATCGCGTTTGTCCGAAATCAGGAAAGGATCGAGTTCTGATGCCGAAAGCGGTGAGCAGAAGCCTGTCCCACGCCGTGCTGATGCTTTATGTGGCGTTTATCCTTTTCCCGATCGTGTTCGTCGTGTTTTCCTCGCTGAAGGAGACGAACGCCGACATCGTGGCGCATCCGTTCGGCCTGCCCGTGCAGCTGGCTTTCGACAACTATGCGGAAGCGTGGAAAAAGGCGAAAATCAACGTCTATTTCTTCAACAGCGCGTATCTTTCCGTAACGGCGGCGGTGTCGGCGGTGCTGCTGGCCGCGGCGACGTCGTACGCGCTCGCGCGCATGAGATTCGCCCGGGCGAGCCGCTGGCTGTACCAGACGATTCTGATCGGCATGCTGATTCCGGGCAACGTGCTGTTCATCTCGCAGTTTATCCTGATCCACAAGCTGGGGATGTACGACACGCACTGGTCGCTGTACTTGCCTTACACCGCCGGCGCGCTGCCGCTCAGCGTGCTGCTGATCGCCGCGTTCATGCAGTCGCTGCCGAAGGAGATGGAGGAGGCCGGCATCGTCGACGGGCTGGGCGCTTTCGGCCTGTTCTGGCGGATCGCGCTGCCGCTGACGCTGCCTTCGCTGGTCACCGTTTTTATTCTCAATCTGATGGGCAACTGGAACGAATATCTGCTCGCGAACTTTTTCATCAGCAAAGACGCCCTCAAGACGCTGCCGACCGGCATGGTCGGCTTCCGGGACGCCTTCCAGACGAACTATCCGCTCGTGTTCACGGGCGTCGTCATCAGCATCGCGCCGATACTCGTCCTGTACGCGTTTCTGCAGCGGACGATTATCGAAGGGTTGACCGCGGGCAGTCTAAAAGGGTAAAGTGGAACATCAAGAAAGCCCGCGGGCAACCGCGGGCGAATTCGGCAAGGAAGGTGGAAAAGGATGGCCGGCGAGCCGGTGGTGCGCTCGTTTCCGCCCGTGATCGACGAACGGTCCCGCCTGATCATTCTGGGCAGCATGCCGGGAACCGCGTCGCTTAAGGCGCGTCAATACTACGGCAACCCCCGCAATTATATGTGGCGAATTCTGTATGCGCTGTTCGGCGGCGGGGAGCCCGACGCCGATTACGGGCGCCGGCTGGCGTTCGCGCTGTCGCACGGGATCGCGCTGTGGGACACGATCGCCGCCTGCGTTCGGCCGGGCAGCCTGGACAGCGACATCAAAGACGCACGGCCCAACGACATTCCCGGCTTGCTCCGCCGCTATCCGCGGGTCGCCGCGATCGCCTGCAACGGCAGCAAGTCGCACGGGGAACTGCTGCGGCATTTCGGCGCCGATCCGGCCGTCGCTTCGCGCGCCGTACTGCGCCTGCCCTCCACCAGCCCGATTCCGACGCCCAGGTATCGGGGGCTGGAAGACCGCCTCGAAGCGTGGAAGGCGATCCTGGCGTTCCTGATCTGACCGGCTGCGCGCGCGGCCAGTGGTGCAGCGTCAATGCCAGCCCATCCGCCGGCGCAAGCTTTCGATATGGGCGGTATGATGCCGGCTGTGCCAGACGAACAGCCCGAGCGCCTGATCCAGCGTCCAGGAGCCGCTCGCCGGGTGCACGAACGTTCTGGCGAAGTCGGCCGGGCCGAGCGAGCGAAGCAGCTTATCCAGCCGACGGTGAAGGCCTTCCAGGACCGCCAGCGATTCGTCGACCGGCGCCGCCTTCGCGTCGGCGAGCTCCGACCAGCCGACTTCCTCGAACGGCTTGATCGTCGGCCGGTCTTCCGTCAGCGCCAGCTTGAAGCGGACGTAATGGTTGGCGGAGGCGTCCGCGATATGGTGCGCAACCTGGCGGACGGTCCATCCTCCTTCGCGGTACGGGGTGTCGAGCTGGGCGTCGCTCAGGCCGGTTACGGCCCGGCGCACGTTCGCCGGCACTTCCGCCAAATCCCGGATCCATTCGCTCCGCTGCGCTTCGGATACGGAACCGGGGCGCTCGAATTTCCCGATCGGATAACGCACATCTTCCGTCATAGCCAAACCTCCCGTTTATTTATTGGTTATTGGCGCTCTGTCAGCTTCTCCATCTGCTCGATCAGATCCTCGAACACGCCCATCGCCTGTTCGATCGGCTCCGGTGAAGACATGTCGACGCCGGCCGTTTTCAAGATGTTGATCGAATAGTCTTTGCCTCCGCTCTTCAGGAACCCGAGGTACCGGTCGACCGCGGGCGCGCCCTCGTTCAGAATCTGGGTGGCGAAGCTGGTTGCCGCGGAGAATCCGGTCGCGTATTTGTACACGTAGAAGCTCGTGTAGAAGTGCGGGATGCGCGCCCATTCCATCTCGATGTCCTTGTCCACGACCATGTCTTTGCCGTAATAGAGCAAGTTCAGGTCGTAGTAGATTTTGCACAGTTCCTGCGGCGTCAGCGGCTCGCCGGCTTCGGCTTTCTGGTGGACGATTTTCTCGAATTCCGCGAACATCGTCTGCCGGAACACCGTCGTGCGGAACTGGTCGGCATAGTAGGTCAGCAGGTACATTTTCTCTTTCGGATCGGTCGACTTCTCCAGCAGATAGTGCATCAGCAGCGATTCGTTGAGCGTGGAGGCGACCTCCGCCAGGAAAATCGTATACTGGGCGTTGCGATAATCGTTGTTCGCGTCCGAGTAATAGGAGTGCATCGCGTGTCCCATTTCGTGCGCCAGCGTAAACATGCTGTTCAGGTTGTCCTTGTGGTTGAGCAGCACGTACGGATGCGTGCCGTAAGCGCCCCAGCTGTAGGCGCCGCTGCGCTTGCCCTCGTTCTCGTACACGTCGATCCAGCCGCCGTCGAACCCCGCTCGCAGCGCGCGGCGGTATTCGTCTCCCAGCGGCTTCAGGCCGTCGTAGACGATTTCTTTCGCCCGCTCGTACGGAATCTCCATGTCGAACTCGTCGACGAGCGGCGCGAACAGGTCGTACATATGCAGCTCGTCGACCTTCAGCAGCTTTTTGCGCAGCTCCATATACCGGTACATGAGCGGCAAGTGCTTGTGGACGGTCGCGATCAGGTTGTCGTAGACGGCGACCGGGATGTTGTCGCCGAACAGGGACATCTCCAGCGCGGACGGGTAGCGCCGCGCCTTGGCGTAGAACAGGTTTTTGTTCACGTTGGCGTTCAGCGTGGCGGCGAGGGTGTTGCGCCATTTGCCGTATGTATCGTACATCGCCTTGAAGGCTTCCTGGCGGACGCGGCGGTCTCGGCTCTCCAGAAACTGAATGTAAGTGCCGTGCGTCAGCTCGACTTCCTCGCCCTTTTCATTGCGGATTTTCGGAAACTTCATGTCGGCGTTGTTCATCATGCCGAAAATCGTATTGGGCGCCTGGGACAGATTGCCCACCTGGGCGAGCAGCGCTTCCTCGCTCCGGGACAACACGTGCGGCTTCTGGCGGAGCATCTCTTCCAGCGTCCGCTTGTACTTGGCCAGCTTCGGATCGCGGGTCAGGCGGGCGAGCTCGTCCTCGGACAGACTCAGCACTTCCGGCGTAATGAACGAGAGCGCTTCGCTCACGTCGACGCTCAGCTTTTTCGCCTTCTCCGACAGTCCCTGGTACGTCGGCTCGGCCGTATCCTCGTGGTGGCGCATGTTGGCGTACACGTACAGCCGTTCCGTCAGCAGGGACAGGTCGTCTTCCAGCGCAAAGCATTCCGCGATGGCGTCGGCGTCCTTCAGCTTGCCCTGATAGCGGGAGACTTCCTTCATCAACTCCCGGGCTTTGCGGTACTCGTCGTCCCACGCGGCCTGATCGGGGTACAAATCCTCCAGCTTCCAACGGTATTCCGTCGGGATTTCGCTGCGCTTGAGCACTTGTTTCATCGGCGATGAAACCTCCTTTATCGGATAGTGTCGCTCCGGGCTTCCGGACGCGCTCAGGAAACATAACGCCGCCAAAACGGCGGCGCACGGCGGAACCCACATTGTCATGGAAACGGACCTCCGAAACCGGAAATGGTTGCCGTTTCCTAGTATGGTCCGACGCTTCGCGGTTTATGACGCCTGCGGACGCGGAGGTTCGCGTTACGAGCCGGCGGCGAGGAAGCTGTAGACGATCAGGAAAAAGGCGAACAGCACGAGAACGGTCGAGAGAATCGCCAGGCTGCGGCGAATCCGCTGCGGCACGCGGTTCCGGCTCCAGATCAGCACGAGCGCGAGCGCGAATGCGGCGATGATGAAAACGAGATTGGCGGTTCCTTCCACGGCGGCTGCTCCTTTCGGGTCCGGTCAGACGGAACGCAAAGCGTCCATCGCCTTGCGGTAACCTTCTTCCCCGCCCGGGAAATCGTCCGGCGAGAAGCGCTGCTCGGCCCACTCCATCAGTTCGGCCCGGCTGAGGAACTTGAAGCATTCTTCTCCCCACTGCTCGGATATTTCCCGCACGACCAGCGTCTTGCCCTGCACCTCGACCGTCAGCATATTGTAGTGGTCATGCTTGTAGATGACGTGTTTGGCGAACATCGCGATTGTCTCCCCGACCGGCAGCGGGCTGCCGTTTTTTTCATCATAGAAGAGATGGGCCGAGAAATCAATGCGTTACCGAGCGACGAAGTCGTCTCGGAATGCGCAAGCGCGGTAAGCAACGCGATGCGTTGCGGCGCGATTGTGCTCGGTGACCGAGCGACGAAGTCGTCTCGGAATGCGCAACCGCAGAAAGCAATGCCGTGCATTGCGGTACGGTTGCGCTCGGCAGTATTGCATTATAATGCCAGATCGGTTATAATAACTTCATTCGCCGGCATACGGCGAGATTTTAGGAGGTTTTTCATTTGAGAGGAACAGTAAAGTGGTTTAACGCAGAGAAAGGATACGGCTTTATCTCCGTAGAGAACGGCAATGACGTGTTCGTTCATTTCTCTGCAATCCAAGGCGACGGCTTCAAAACCTTGGACGAAGGTCAAGCGGTCGAATTCGACATTACCGAAGGCAACCGCGGCCCGCAAGCATCCAACGTGGTGAAACTGTAAGTCCCGCTTGAGCGGCGGCTTATCGCATATTTATCACGAAAGAGCGCGAACCAACTCCCCGGCCTTGCCGGGGAGTTTTCGTTTCTGCACGAAGCCCGGCAGCCCGCATCCGCGAAGCGCCGTCTTTGACCGTCCGCCCCGGCCGGTGGTAAACTGTTGCTGGACTGTGTATGCTGCCAACTCAAACGCGTTGACGGAGGTACTTGCTTTATGCCCAAGTTCAAACTTTTTGCCGAACGGAAGGGGAAAGCCGACCAGGCGAAAAACAACCGGTACGTCAAGCTGGCGCGGGAAATTTATATGCATGCCCGCAAAGGGGGGCCCAATCCGGAAGCGAACCCGGGGCTGAAGACGGCCATTGCCAACGCGCGCGCGATTCAGATGCCGTCGGAAAATATCGAGCGCGCGATCAAGAAAGCGAGCGGCATCGGGGAGAACGTCGACTACGAGGAAATGATCTACGAGGGCTACGGTCCGGGCGGCGCGGCGCTGATGGTGAGGTGCCTGACCGACAACCGCAACCGGACCGCGGCGGACATACGCGCCATCTTCAGCAAGCGCGGCGGCAATCTGGGGGAGACCGGCTGCGTGTCGTACATGTTCGACCAGAAAGGGCTGCTCGTCATTCGCCGCGAGGACGGGGAACCGGACGAAGACACGGTGATGATGCAAGCGCTCGAAGCCGGCGCGGAAGACGTCATCGCGAGCGAGGACAGCTTCGAGATTTTGACCGCTCCGCAAGATTTCGATGCCGTGAAAAACGCCCTGGAAGCGGCGGGCTATACGTTTGAAACGGCCGGCGTCCGGTGGCTTCCGCAAAATACGGTGAAGGTATCCGGCGAGAATGCGGACAAGCTGATGAAAATGTTGGACGCTTTCGACGACAACGACGACGTGCAGGACGTCTACCATAATTTCGAAATCGAGGGCGACTGACCGCAGATTCGCTCCGCCATGAACGAAGCGGGCCGTTCGGCAACGGCAGGCTTCGCGCATGGCGGGGCTTTTTTTACGATCCATCATGATTATGCTGCGATATGCTGCGGGCCCTGTTCATCGCTGTATCGTCTCCGTAAAAACGGAAAGCGCGTCCCGGACAGACGGCAACGGCCATTTTTGCCGAGTCCCTTTGTTCATCATCCGTTCATATGTCCATGCTACGCTCCTGTTATCGAGGACAGGAGGGTGCCGGTACGGATGAGAAGAAAATGGATTACGTGGATTGTTGTCGTTTGCGTCGTCGTTGCGGCGGGCGGCGGCGGCTATTGGTGGTACGACAAGAAGAAGAGCAAACCGCTGCAAAGTGCGGTCAATTTCTCCACCGTGCAAGTGACGAGGGGGGACATAGCGGAAAGCATATCGGGTTCCGGAACGGTCGCGGTCAAAAACCAGGCGACGCTCAATCCGCCCGATACGGCGAAGGTCGCCTCCGTCAAAGTCAAGGAAGGCGACCAGGTCAAGAAAGGGCAAGTTATCGCCACGTTCGAAGGAACCGATATGAGCGTGCAGATTCAAAAATACGAGTTGACGCTGAAGCAGCAGGAGCAGCAGCTGGAGCAGGCGCAGCAAAATTACAAATCGCTGGTCGCTTCCGGCGCGGACCCGTCCGAGCTGGAGAACGCCAAGCTGAACATCAGCTCCCTTCAATTGAATATGGAGCAGACGAAGCTGGACATTGAGGATGCCCGGAGCAAGGAGGCCGGACCGGATCCGCTGAAGGCGCCGATCGACGGAACGGTGACGACCCTGAACCTGCACGAGGGGGACAGCGTCGGCCCGCAGACGGAGGCGGCCGTAATTACCGATTACGTTCATCTGGAGCTCACGATCTCGGTGGACGAGCTGGACGTGCCGAAGCTGAAAGTCGGGCAGAAGGCCCAAGTTACGCTGGACGCGCTGCCGGATCAGACGATCGAAGGAAAAGTGTCCGAAGTGTCGATGGAAGGCACCAACTCGAACGGCGTCGCCACGTTTCCGGTGACGATCGATCTGGCGAACGCGGACAATGTCAGGCCGGGGATGTCGGGAACGGCGGAAATCGTCACGCAATCGAAGGAGAACGTGCTGCTGCTGCCGCTGGAAGCGGTGCAATCGATGGGCGGCCGGTATTTTGTGCTCGTGCCGGGGAGCGGCGGCTCGTCCGGCTCGAACGAAGCCGCGGGCGGCGCGGATTCCGGCGCGGCCCGGCAGGGCGGATCGGGCCAAACGGCCGGCGGCGGGCAGAACGGCAACGGATCGCGCAGCGGCGGACAGGCCGGCTTCGGGAGCCGGCAGCAAGGGCAAGCCGGCGCAGGCGGCTCCTTCGGACGGCAGAACGCAGCGGGCCAGAGCGGCCGGAGCAACCGGCTGGCCGGCGCGTTCGCCGGCGCGAACGGCACGCTGAAGCCGATCGAGATCGGGCTGCATACCGACACGCAAGTCGAAGTGGTGTCCGGGCTGCAGGAAGGTGACAAGGTGCTGCTTCCGGTCTTCTCCGGCAGCTCCGGTTCGCAGCAAGGCCAGAGAGGGTTCGGAGGATTGGGCGCATTCGGGGGAGGCTTCGCCGCCCGCGGCAATTTTGGCGGGGGAGGCGGCTTTGCGGGCGGCGCTTCCAGGACCTTCGTCCGACAAAGCAGCGGCGGCGGAGGAGGAGGCCAATGAACGGCGGCGGAGAACCGCTCATCTCCATGAGCGGCATCACCAAAACGTACGCGATGGCCGGGGAGACGATCTACGCGCTGAACAACATTTCGCTTACCGTGCATACCGGCGATTTTCTGGCCATCGTCGGCCCGTCCGGTTCGGGCAAATCGACGCTGATGAACGTGCTCGGCTGCCTCGATTCCCCGACGTCCGGCACCTATCTGCTCGACGGCGTCGACGTGTCCCGGCTGAGCGACAACCGGCTGGCCGAGATTCGCAACCGCAAAATCGGCTTCATCTTTCAAAGCTTCCAGCTGCTGCCGAGGCTGACGGCCGTCGACAACGTGGAGCTTCCGCTCATCTACCGCGGGCTCTCCGCCCGCGAGAGGCGGGCGCTGGCCAAGGAAGCGCTGGAGAAAGTCGGTCTCGGAGAGCGGATGTTCCATCTGCCGAACCAATTGTCCGGGGGCCAGCAGCAGCGCGTGGCGATCGCCCGCGCGCTGGCCGGACAGCCGCCGCTGCTGCTGGCGGACGAACCGACGGGCGCGCTGGACACGAAGACGAGCCGGGATGTGCTTGCGCTTCTGCAAGGGCTGAATGAGGAAGGCCATACGATCGTTCTCATTACCCATGACCCCGGCGTAGCCGAGCAGGCGAAGCGGGTCGTGCGGATTACGGACGGGGTGCTGTCGGAGGAAAGGAGTGCGGTTTCATGAAGCTGTCGCAGGGCATCCGGATGGCCTGGGGAAGCGTCCGCGCCCATCCGATGCGGACGCTGCTCACCGTGCTCGGCATTCTCATCGGCGTGGCCGCGGTGACCGTCATGGTCTCGATCGGGCAAGGCTCGACCAAACAGGTGCAGAGCCAGCTGCAAAGCCTCGGAACAAACCTGGTGTCGGTCAACATCTTGGGCCGCGGCGTGACGACGAGCCTTACCGAGCGGCAGGTCGAAGAGCTGACGAACCTCGAAGGGATCGCGGCCTATGCGCCGTCCATATCCGGCAGCGCCACGGCGAAGTACGGCACCGCGACTTCGGATGCTTCCCTGGAAGCGACCACGTCATCTTTCGCCGAGATCCGTAATTACAAAGTCGCGCAGGGACGCTTTCTTCTCGACATCGACAACGCGCTGTCGCAGAAAGTGGCGGTGGTCGGCTCGACGATCGTGTCCGACCTCAAGCTCGCAAGTCCGATCGGCGAGAAAATCACGATCCAGGGCATCCCGTTCCGGATCGTCGGCGTGCTGGAGTCGAAAGGAAGCTCGGCGGTCGGCGGAGACAACGACAACAAAATTTTCATTCCTCTGCAGACCGCCCGCTTGGTGCTGAAAACCAACAAAATCCGCACCATCTACATTCAAGTGGCCGACGCGAAACAGATCGACGGCGTCGTCAATGTGCTGAAACTGCGGCTGACCAACCTGTTCAGAGGCAATTCCGACGGTTTCAACGTCTTCAACCAGCAGGACATGATGGATACGCTGAGCAGCGTCAGCAGCACGATGACGACGATGCTCGGCGGCATCGCCGCCATTTCCCTGCTGGTCGGCGGGATCGGCATCATGAATATTATGCTGGTATCCGTAACCGAACGGACGCGGGAAATCGGCATTCGCAAGTCGCTCGGGGCGAAGCGGAGAGACATTCTGTTCCAGTTTCTGATGGAAGCCGCCATGATCGGGGGCATGGGCGGATTGGCCGGCATCGCCGCGGGAGCAGGCGGCTCGGCGCTCGTCGGCAAACTGATGAGCCTGCCCACCTCGCCGTCCTGGTCGGTGATGCTGCTCGCTTTTGTGTTCTCGCTGGGCGTCGGACTCGTGTTCGGCATTATCCCGGCCCGCCGCGCGGCAAGGCTGAATCCGGTCGAGGCGCTTCGGCAATAGCGTCCGGCATGAGCGTCCGTGGTACAATGGGAAGGAAGATGCCTGGGGAAAGGAGCGGCAGCTATGGCTGACGCGCGCATTCTGATCATCGAGGACGATCCGTACATCTGTGAATTGATCGGACTGTATCTGGACCGAGAAGGCTTCGTCTATACCGCGGCGGGCGACGGGGAAGACGGTCTGGCGCTGTTTGCGTCCGAGCCTCCCGACCTGGTGGTGCTCGATCTGATGCTGCCGGGACTGGACGGCTGGAGCGTCTGCCGCCGAATCCGCCAGGATTCCCGCACGCCCGTGCTGATGCTGACGGGCAAAGGCGAAAGCTACGACAAGCTGAAAGGATTCGAGCTCGGCGCGGACGACTATCTGGTCAAGCCGTTCGATCCGAAGGAGCTCATCGCGCGAATCAAAGCGATTCTGCGGCGGACGAAACCGGAATTCGCCCGGGAGCCGATCCGGCATCACGACCTGCTGGTCGACCCGGAGCGCTACGTCGTCGTCTGCGGTTCGACGGAGATGACGCTGCCGCCGAAAGAGATGGAGCTGCTGCACGTGCTCGCGGCCACTCCCAACCGGGTGTTTACCCGCGAGCAGTTGCTCGACCGGGTGTGGGGCTACGACTTCGACGGCGATCCGCGGACGGTGGACGTGCATATCAAAAGGCTGCGCGAAAAAATCGGCGGGAGCGACCTGTACCGGATCGAGACGATTCGCGGCGTCGGGTACAAGTTCGAGGTGACCGGCCTATGACCGAATGGATGCGCCGGATCGGGCGGCTGCGGCCGGTTCGGGCCGCTCTCGCCGTCCGCTGGAACGGCATCACCACCAAGCTGCTGCTCACTTTTTTTTCCATCCTGCTCGCCTCGTTCGCAATTTCGACGCTGCTGTCCTACTTTTTTTTCCATTCGGAGCTGAAAAACCGGCATTCCGCGTTCGACGACCGGCAGCTGGACGTCACGGCCGCTCTCGTGCGCAGCGCTTACCGGGAAAGATGGAACGAAGACATGCTCCAGTCGGCGCTGAAAATGGCGGCCGGTCCCGAAGACCGGACGCTGTACGTGCTGGACCGGTACGGGCGCGTGCTGTATCAGACGGGCAAAGAAGCGCTGTCGCCCGATGTCGACGCCAATCTGGTCCGGAAAGTGCTGAGGACCGGCGCGAAAATCCGGGAGGCGGTCTCTCCTTCGGGCAACCGGGAAGTGACGCTGTCGATCGGGCCGATTATGGCGCCGCCGGGGGCGAGCGCCCAGGTGATCGTCATCCAGTCGCGCGCGTTTCAGCGGGAATTCAGCCTGTTCACCGGCGTGTACCGCAACGTCATCCTGATCTCGCTCGTGCTGTCGGCTCTGATCGTGGCGTTCGTCTCCCGCGGGGCGACGGCGCGGCTGCGGAAAATGAGCGAGGTGGCGCTGTCGATCGCCAAAGGCCGCTTCGACGTGAAAGCCGACGTCGGGTCGCGCGACGAGATCGGCATGCTGGCGGAGGCGCTGAACCATATGTCCGACGAGCTGGCCAGCCTGGACCGGATGCGCCGCGAATTCGTCGCCAACGTGTCGCACGACTTGCGCTCGCCGCTGACGTCGATCGGAGGGTACGTGGAAGCGCTGATCGACGGCGCTGTGCCGAAGGAGAAAGAACGGCACTATCTGGGCCTGATCCGCGAGCAGACCGTCCGGATGAACCGGCTGGTGAACGACCTGCTCGACGTCGCCCGAATGGAGGCGGGGCAGCTGAACATCTCCCCCGCGCCCTACAACTTGACCGAATGGATCCGGCGGCTGCTCGCCCGGATGGAGCCCGAATTCGCCCGGCGGGGGCTGCGGTTTCGGCTGGCCGGGGAGGCGGAAGACGTCTGGGTGCGCGCGGACCCCGACCGGATCGACCAGGTGCTGTCCAATCTGGTGCTGAACGCGATGCAGTTCTCTCCCGCCGGGAAAACCGTGGAAGTGTCGGTCGTCCGCGACGGCCGTCAGGCGGTCGTCGCGGTCAGGGACGAGGGGCCCGGCATTCCGCCGGAAGAGTTGGAGCGGATCTGGCAGCGGTTCTACAAATCCGACAAGGCGCGCACCGCGCACACCGGTACGGGCCTCGGGCTGGCGATCGTCCGGCATCTGCTGGAGAAGCACGGCGCCAGTCCGCGCGTGGAGAGCAAGGTGGGAGAAGGCTCGCGGTTCTCGTTCGCGCTCCCGCTGGCCGAGCCGGCGCCGGCGTCCCGCTCGCCGTCGCATCCGCGTCTTCCGCAGGCATAAGGCCGGCCAGCGCGAACGGCCCTTCGGTGCGCACGTTCCGCCGGTTCCGGCCGGCCGTCGGCGGCGTACGTGCCTGAAGCGCGGATCAGAAGCGGACCGGCTTGCCTTCCGTCGACATCAGGCTTGCCCGCAAGATCAGCTCCCGGAAGGACAGCCGGAAGAAATCCGGCTCGCTCTGCGGGCTGATCCAGCCGACCGTCGCGGACACGCGCACCGGACCGACTTCGAATTCGCCCGACAGCGCGGCCACTTGCTGGCCGACGATGGAATTCGGCTGTTTCGTGACGGCGATGAATTCGTCCCCGGCATAGCGGCACAGATAATCTTCCTTGCCGAACAGCAGCTTCAGCCGCTGGGCGAAGCCGCGGATCATGTCGTCCCCGATCGGATGGCCGAACCGCTTGTTCACTTCGCCGAAACGGTCCAGGTCGATAAACAGCAGATGGAACGGTTCCTTCCGGGTGAGCAGCTCTTCTCCGATCGCTTGGATGTAAGGGGCGCGGTACAGCTGCGTCAGCGGGTCCTTCCACTCCGACAGCACCGTGGCCAGCGCTTCCCGCGTGACGATGCCGGCCAGCCTGCCGTCCCGCATGACGACCAGCCTTTCGAAACCGCATTTGTCCATCAGGCGCACGGCGTCCCACACGAAAGCATCCGCCTCCACGCTGACCGGATTCGGCGTCATCGCGTCGGCCACGATGCGGTTCGGGTGAGCGGAGCGGGCGTTGCGGGAAGTGAGGATGCCGACGACCCGGTCGGCTTCCAGCACGACGAGGGATCCGATGCGCAGCCTGTCCATCAGTTCGGAAGCGTACCGCACGCTTTGGCCGGACGATACGGTATGTACGGGGGTTGTCATGCGGTCGGCCACTTTCAAGTCAAATCCACCTCTCGGTGTATCGAAATATCGATTTTCAGCTCCGAGCGGAGCACCATCGTATCGCAGATCAGCTTGTCCGCTTCCTGCATGATGATCTCGATCAGCGTGCGCTCATCGATCATCTGCAGCAGGGCGGCGCGGATGAGCACGGCCTCGATGGTCGGATGGTCCGGCCGTATGATCGTATACTGTTCCGGCGACACCGCCTCCGCCATGCGGCGCACCGCTTCCGGGCCGATCGGCGCCTTTTTGCCGATAATGAGCATGTCCTGCATCGGCGGCATTTCAAATTCGGAAATTTTGATCGACAGCATCGCTCTTCTCGAATAGTTCCTTCGATCTTCCACGCCCGTCGGCTCTCCCATCTTTTCTCATGTCTTTCTCACTCCGGTCCGTCGGCTCCCGGAAGCGGCTCGGGTTCGGCCAGCAGGAAGCCTTGTCCCATCGTAACGCCCAGGTGCTGGGCTTGCAGCAGATCTTCCGGCTCTTCGATGCCTTCCAGAATAAGCTGCGATTCGTCCTTGCAATAATCAACCAGGAACTTGATCATTTTCTGCTTTTGCTTGCTGACGGAAAGCTGCTTGCCGAAAAAGCGGTCGATTTTGATGAACTCCGGCGAAAACTCGACGATTCGCTTCAGCGTGGTGGCGCCTTCCCCGACGTCATCGAAGGCGATGCGGCATCCTTGCCGCCGCAGCAAGCCGACATTCTGGACGAAGCGCTCGTGGTCCCAGAGGTCCCCTTCGGCTGCCGATTCGTTGATCTCGAACACCATCCGTTCGGAGAATCGGCCAAATTGCCGCATCAACTGCCGAACGAACGTCGGAAAGTCGTCCCTGGCCATCGAGGAGGGGAAGATGTTCAGAAACAGAAGCGCGTCGGCCGGGCTGCGGCTTGGAGCGGCAAAATAGGCCGCTGCGGCGTTCGTAATGGACCAGATGTCGAGCTCGAAAAGCTTGTTGTCCTGCGCGGCGGTCTCGATGAGCTGGTCGGTTTTCGTAAAAGCCCGGCTGCGGAGCAGCGCTTCATAGCCCATGATCTGTCGGTCCGGAAGGCGGCAAACCGGTTGAAACAGATGATAGAGATCCAGTTGCGCAATCGTTGCGTCAATCGTCGGCATGAACTGTTTTCCTTTCCTGGGAACGGCAATTTCGGCAACCCGGCTGCCATAGATTCGGAAATCGTTAGGCCCGTTGGTTTTGCGTCCCTTGCTTTCGCAAAGTTTGCGAGGTTCGTGTTGTCGTACGAGTCGAAAGGACTATCTCAGTCATCCTTTATGCCTAAATTCTCTCTTTTTCGTTTTCGCCAAAAATCGACCGATTCCTACAGAACAGGTGTTCGATTTTGGAAAATGCCGGATTTTGCGAGCACGATCGCGCATTCCGAGACGACTTCGTCGCTCGGTTACCCGAGCACGATCGCGCCGCAACGCACGGCGTTGCTTTCCGCGATCGTACATTCCGAGACGACTTCGTCGCTCGGTCACCGAGTGCAACCCCACCGCGATTGCTTCGCAACGCTGAATGGGGTTGCACATTCCGAGACGACTTCGTCGCTCGGTCACCCGAGCACGATCGCGCCGCAACGCACGGCGTTGCTTTCCGCGATCGTACATTCCGAGACGACTTCGTCGCTCGGTACCACGTGTTGACGATACCCCGAGGCAAGTAGCATAATGAAAGGAAACCCTTCGAGGGGACTATGACGGCGGCGGCGCCGGCGGAAAGGAAATGGGCAATGGGCATGGAGCAGCTGCTCGACAAAGCTTCCACGTACATGAAACAACAGGATCTGCAGCGCGTTCGCGAGGCTTACGAGTTTGCCGAAGAAGCCCATCGCGGCCAGACGCGGAAGTCCGGGGAACCGTATATTCTCCATCCGGTGGCGGTTGCCGAAATTTTGGTGCAGATGCAGATGGATGTCGTCACCGTCATGGCGGCGCTGTTGCACGATGTGGTGGAGGATACGACCGTCACGCTGGACGACTTGAGGCGGCGGTTCGGCGATACGCTCGCCGGTCTGGTCGACGGACTGACGAAGCTGGAGCGGATCCAGTTCCGGTCCAAAGAAGAGCAGCAGAACGAAAACTACCGCAAAATGTTCGTGGCCATGGCCAACGACATCCGCGTCATCCTGATCAAGCTGGCCGACCGGCTGCACAACATGCGCACGCTCAAGTTCCAGCCCGAGGAGAGCCAGCGGCGGATCGCGCACGAGACGCTGGAAATCTACTGCCCGATCGCTCACCGGCTCGGCATCAGCGCGATCAAATGGGAGATGGAGGACATCGCCCTGCGCTTTCTCAATCCGCAGCAATATTACCGGATCGCCAACCTGATGCAGAAGAAGCGGGCGGAGCGGGAGCAGTACATTGCCGATCTCATCGCCAAAATCCGCGTCAAGCTGGATGAGATGGGCATTCACGGGGACATTTCCGGCCGGCCGAAGCACATCTACAGCATCTACAAAAAAATGACGACCAAGAACAAGCAGTTCAACGAAATCTACGACCTGCTGGCCATCCGGATTCTGGTCGACAACGTCAAAGACTGCTACGCCACGCTCGGCATCATCCATACGCTGTGGAAGCCGATGCCGGGCCGCTTCAAGGATTATATCGCGATGCCGAAGGCCAACATGTACCAGTCGCTGCATACGACGGTCGTCGGGCCGACCGGCGAGCCGACCGAAGTGCAGATCCGCACCTTCGACATGCACCGGACGAGCGAATACGGGATCGCGGCGCACTGGGCGTACAAGGAAGGCAAGGAGACCGGCGTCGTGCAAGGCTCTTTCGGCGAGAAAATGAACTTCATCCGCGAGATTATCGAGCTGCAGCAGGAAACAAGCGACGCGGCGGAGTTCATGGAATCGCTGAAAATGGACTTTTTCACCGACCTCGTGTTCGTATTCTCGCCCAAGGGAGAAGTGTTCGAGCTGCCGGCCGGATCGGTGCCGCTCGATTTCGCGTACCGGGTGCACACGGAAGTCGGCAACCGGACGATCGGCGCCAAGGTGAACGGACGCATCGTGCCGCTGGACCATAAGCTCAAGACCGGCGACATCGTCGAGATTCTGACGTCGAAGCACTCGTACGGCCCGAGCCAGGACTGGCTGAAAATCGCCCAGTCCTCTCACGCGCGCAGCAAAATCCGGCAATGGTTCAAGAGGGAAAAGCGCGAGGAGAACGTGCTCAAAGGACGGGAGGCGCTGGAACGCGAGCTGCGGAAGATCGGCGCCGAGCCGTCCGAATGGATGACCGACGAGAAGCTGCTGGATGTCGCCCGAAAGTTCACGTTTCACGATATCGAGGACATGATGTCCGCGATCGGATTCGGCGGCATTACCGCCGCACAGATCTGCACCCGGCTGACCGAGAAACTGCGCAAGGAAGCCGAGGAAGCGAGCCAGATCCGGCTGGCGACGGAAACGAAGGAGCTGAAGCCGGCGCCGGAGCGCAAGACGCGGCCGACGCACGGCGTGAGCGTCAAAGGCGCGGACAACCTGCTCGTGCGGTTCGCCCGCTGCTGCAACCCGGTGCCGGGCGATGAGATCATCGGATATATCACCCGCGGCCGCGGCGTGTCCGTCCACCGGGCCGACTGCCCCAACATCCCGAACGCGGCCGACGGGGAGGAAGCGGCGCGGGTGATCGAAGTCGAGTGGGAGGAAGCGGCGAGCGCGAGCTACAGCGTCGAGATCGAAGTTCTCGGCCACGACCGCAGAGGGCTGCTCAACGAAGTGCTGCAGGCGGTCGCCGAAAGCAAAACGAACATTTCGGCCGTATCCGGCCGTTCCGATAAAAACAAAATCGCGATCATCCACATGACGATCCTCATCCGCAACAAAGATCACCTGCAGTCGGTCGCCGACAAGATCAAGCGGGTGAAAGACATTTTCTCCGTGCAGCGGATGATGCAATAGAAGGCGAAGTCGTCTCGGAATGTGCAATCGCAGTAAGCAATGCTGTGCATTGCGGTGTGATTGTAGGAGGGAGCTTGACGGAATGCGAGTGGTCATTCAGCGGGTGTCGGAGGCGCGCGTGCGCGTCGAAGGGCGAACGGTCGGGGAGATCGGGCGCGGCTTGCTGTTGCTCGTCGGCATCGGCGAATCGTCGGAAGAGAAGGATGCCGCCTGGATGGCGGACAAAGTGGCCGGCCTGCGCATTTTCGAGGACGCGGACGGGAAAATGAACTTGTCGGTGCTGGACGTCGCGGGCGAGGTGCTGTCTGTCTCGCAATTCACGCTGTACGGCGACTGCCGCAAGGGCAGACGCCCGAGCTACGCCGCGGCGGCCCGTCCGGAGCGGGCGGTCCGGCTGTACGAGCGGTTCAACGAGCTGCTCAGGGCGCGCGGCTTGAAGGTGGAGACCGGACAGTTCGGCGCGATGATGGACGTGTCGCTGACGAACGACGGACCGGTGACGCTGATCGTGGACAGCCGGGGTTGAATCCGGGCGAATCGGGCAACACTACATGTCGATCCTGGATTCGGAAAGGAACGGTCGGCATGCGGCAGTCCCGCAAGGAAGCGACAATCGAACGGATGGCCCGCCAGGGTCTGCCGGCGGAGCGCCGGGAGGCTCTCGCGTTTCCGGGGGCGGACGATACGGAGGCCGGAGCGGACTGGGCGGGCGGACCCCGCATCGGTTCGGTCGGCGAGCGTCGGGGGACGCCGGGAGGACAGCGGCCGGGCGAACCGTAGGACGCCATATCGCGGCGGTTCACTGCGGGGAACAGCGTGCATCGCAGTAAGCAATGCCGAGCATTGAGGTGCGATGTACGAAAGGAGTGTGCCAAAATGAAAATCGCGTTGGAAACGGCCGATCGTTCGCACGAACGGTCGCTTTCGCACATTGTCTCTCTCTTTTTTGAACAGGTCGATGTATCGGTAGATTCCGAGAGCGCGGGAGACGCCGACTGGCGGATCGCGCTGGCGCAGTCCGAAGCCGGCGGCCGGCTCGAGACGGAGGCCGCGCTTTTCAAGTCCGCGGCGGAACAGGCCGCTTCGCGGCGTGTCCGCGATACGATCGAGGTGCCGCCGGACGCGGACGGCGAAGCGTTGCGGAAAGCGCGGCGGCAGGCGGCGGGCCGGGCGCTGCTCGATCTGCTTGAGCAGGAGACTGGCCTCGTTCAGCCGTGGGGCATCCTGACCGGGGTGCGGCCGACGAAGCTGATGCACGACGGCTTGCGGCGCGGCCAGCCGCGGGAAGAAATCCGGCGCATGTTGCGGCGGGAATACCGGGTGTCGGACAGCAAAATCGCGCTGATGGAGCGGATCGTCGACCGCCAGCTGGCCGTGCTGCCCGATTTGTACGATCTGCGCCGCGAAGCGAGCGTCTATATCGGCATTCCTTTCTGCCCGACCAAATGCGCTTACTGCACGTTTCCCGCATACGACATCAATGGTAGCCAAGGGTCGGTGAACGGATTTCTGGCCGGGCTGCACGAGGAGATGCGGGTGATCGGCCGCTGGCTGAAGGACAACGGCGTGCGCATTACGACCGTCTATTTCGGCGGAGGCACGCCGACCAGCATTACCGCGGAGGAGATGGACGCCCTGTACGCGGAAATGCACGCCTCTTTCCCGAACGCGGACCGGATTCGGGAAATCACGGTCGAAGCGGGGCGGCCGGATACGATTACCCTGGACAAACTGGCCGTTCTCCGCAAATGGAACATCGATCGCATCAGCATCAATCCGCAGTCGTACATCCAGAATACGCTGGATCGGATCGGCCGCGATCATACGGTCGAAGAGACGGTGGAGAAGTTTTGGCTTGCGCGGCAGGTCGGTATGGACAACATCAACATGGACCTCATCATCGGGCTGCCGGGCGAAGGGCCGGACGAATTCGCGCATACGCTGGCCGAAACGGAAAAGCTGATGCCCGAATCGCTGACGGTGCACACGCTCTCGTTCAAGCGGGCATCGGAGATGACCCGTCACCGCGGCGAGGAGAAGTACCGCGTCGCCTCCCGCGAGGAGATCGGCCGGATGATGGACGAGGCGGTGCGGTGGACGAACGCCCACGGTTACGCGCCGTACTATCTTTACCGGCAGAAAAACATTCTCGGCAACCTGGAGAACGTCGGCTATGCCTTGCCCGGCCGCGAGAGCCTGTACAACATCCTGATCATCGAGGAAATGCAGTCGATCGTCGGCCTCGGCTGCGGCGCGACGAGCAAATGGGTCGATCCGGTAACGGGCGAAATCACCCGGCTCGCCAATCCGAAGGAGCCGAAGGCGTATATCGACACGTACCGGCGGTACATCGACCTGAAGCTGGAGGCGCTCGAGCGGTGGAATGCGTCGCGGGCAAGCGCCGTCCCCGCGGGATAAGAAGCGCACTTCGCTATGGTCGCCGAGCGACGCAGCCGTAAAGGGACAGAGGCAGCGCTTTCATATTTGTAATCAAACTGTAATCTCGTTTTCATTTTAGTTTAACCGTATGCGGCTAGGATGTAGTAGACCCCCTTTTTTCAATATATATTTTTTTGAACCTGCTGCGTTTCGGCAGGTTATTTTCTTGACAGCGGCAAAGCCTCGCCTTGACACCGTCATGGCCGCATATTAGAATTAGAAGCAATTGTATCTTGCCCCTGATTCCATGACGGGAACGAGTAATCCGGCCCCACGCCCCCAGAGAGGAAAGCCGACGGCTGCAAGCTTTCCGGCGATGATCGGACGAAGGACCTCCCCGAGAACCGGATGCGAACGAACCGGCCGCACATGCGGCTTCTTAAGTAGCATGCCGGCGTTGCCGGGCGTTAACCGGATCAAGCGCAGCGGACGAAACAACCGGCCCAAGGTGGCGGTTGCGGCCGCTGAAAGACGGGTGGCACCGCGGGAGAAACCATGCTCCCGTCCCAGACAGATCGTTTGGGGCGGGAGCGTTTTTGTTGAATCATCGATCGAGCGACCCGACGGGTTCCAGGGACGGCGAAGCCGCCGGCGCTTGGACGCGAAACGGGCCGGTCATGCGGCGCGGCATCGGAGCCGAACGCTTTTACGGAAAGGATGAAGGACATGTCTTTTCAAAAACCTCCCGGCACGCAGGATGTGCTTCCCGGCAAAGCCGAGACGTGGCAGTTTGTGGAACGGACCTTCCGGGACCTGTGCCGGCGCTTCCATTACCGCGAAATCCGCACCCCGATGTTTGAAGCGACGGAACTGTTCCAGCGCGGGGTCGGCGAGACGACGGACATCGTGGAAAAAGAAATGTACACGTTCGAGGACCGCGGCGGACGCAGCATGACGCTCCGCCCGGAAGGGACGGCGGGCGTCGTCCGGGCTTACGTGGAGAACAAGCTGTACGGCGAGCCGGACATCGCCAAGCTGTACTACATCGGTCCGATGTTCCGCTACGAGCGGTCGCAGGCGGGGCGCTACCGCCAATTTCACCAGTGCGGCGTGGAGGCGATCGGCTCCGGCGATCCCGCGCTGGATGCGGAAGTGATCGCGCTCGGGTACGATTTCTACCTCGAGCTCGGCCTGACAGGCGTCATCGTCGATCTGAACTCCGTCGGCACGCCGGAAGTTCGCGCCGCCTTCCGCTCCCGGTTGCTCGCTTTTCTCGAACCGATGAAGGACGGCCTGTGCGCCGACTGCCGGTCGCGGATGGAACGGAACCCGCTGCGCGTGCTCGACTGCAAGGTCGACCAGCGCAAATTCGACGGGGCGCCGTCTATCCTGGACAGCTTGGACGCGGAATCCGCCGCGCATTTCGAGCGGGTCCGCGCGTGCCTGGACGCGATGGGCATTCCGTATCAGGTGAACCCGCGGCTCGTAAGAGGGCTCGACTATTACACCCACACGGCGTTCGAATACAAAGCGCAAGGCATCGGCGCCATCGACACGATCGGCGGCGGCGGCCGGTACAACGGCCTGGTGGCGGAGATCGGCGGAGACGACCGGCCCGGCGTCGGACTGGCCATCGGCCTCGAGCGGACGCTGCTGCTGCTGGAAAGCCAAAGCGTCCGCCCCGCTGCCGACGGCGGGCTCGACGTCTACCTGATTCCGCTCGGCGAGCGGGCGGAACAGGCGGCGCCGGGCATTCTGCAGCGGCTGCGGCGCGCCGGACTGGCTGCCGAACGCGACTACCTGGGCCGCAAGCCGAAGGCGCTGTTCAAGGCGGCCGACCGCCTCGGCGCACGGTACGCGGCGATCCTCGGCGACGACGAGCTGGACCGCGGCGAGATCGCGCTGAAGGAGATGTCCACCGGCGAGCAGCGGAACGTGCCGCTGGACCGGCTGGACGACGCCGTCCGCAGCCGCCCCGCGGACGAGCCGCGCGGCTCGTGAATGCGGAAGGCGGCGCGGGTTCCGTCCCGTCCGGCCCGGGCGACGAAAGGAACGGATCCGGGCGTCCGGAGACGATAGAAGCCAAGCGATAGAGAGGAAGGATTATCGAAATGATGCTCAAAACGGTGGATTGCGGCAAGTTGACCAAATCGCACGTCGGACAGACCGTCGTGCTGAACGGATGGGTGCAGGGCTGGCGCGATTTCGGCGGCGTGCTGTTTATCGACCTGCGCGACCGCAGCGGCGTGATCCAGGTCGTGTTCAACCCGGCTTTTTCCGGCAAAGCGCTGCAGATCGCCAGCCGCGCCCGCAACGAATACGTGCTGGCAGTCCGGGGCAAAGTGGTGGACCGCGATCCGGAGACGTTCAACCCGAACCTGGAGACGGGCGAAATCGAAGTTCAGGCGCATGAGGTGGAGATCATCAACGCCGCCAAAACGCCGCCGTTCCCGATCGAAGACGGCATCGACGTCGACGAGGCGGTCCGGCTGAAATACCGCTATCTCGACCTGCGCCGCCCGGAAATGCAAAAAACGCTGATGCTGCGCGCCCGCGCGATGCGCGTGTTCCGGGAATTTCTGGACGAGCGGGGCTTTGTCGAAGTGGAGACGCCGATCCTGACGAAGAGCACGCCGGAAGGCGCGCGGGACTACCTGGTGCCGAGCCGGGTCCATCCGGGCGAATTTTTCGCGCTGCCGCAGTCGCCGCAGCTGTTCAAGCAGCTGCTCATGATCGGCGGCACGGAACGCTACTACCAGATCGCCCGCTGCTTCCGGGACGAGGACCTGCGGGCCGACCGGCAGCCGGAGTTCACCCAGGTCGACATCGAAACGTCCTTCCTGTCGCAGGACCAGCTGCTCGACATGATGGAGCAGCTGATGGCCCGCCTGTTCCGGGAGACGATCGGCGTCGACATTCCGACGCCGTTCCAGCGCCTCACCTACCATGACGCGATCCACAAATACGGCTCCGACAAGCCGGACCTGCGGTTCGGGCTGGAAATCCAGGATGTCACCGACATCGTGGCGGGAAGCGACGTGAAAGTGTTCGCTTCCGCCGCCGCTTCCGGCGGCGTCGTCAAGGCGCTGAACGCCAAAGGCTGCGCGAACTGGAGCCGCAAGGAGCTGGACGACCTGCAGCCGTTCGCGCAGCGTTACGGCGGCAAAGGCATCGCGTGGATTACCGTCAAGGACGGCGAATGGCGCGGCCCGATCGTGAAGTTCTTCAAGCCGGAGGAGATCGCCGCGCTGACCGAACGGCTCGACGCCAGGGAAGGCGACCTGCTCTGCTTCTCGGCGGACAAACTGAAAACGGCCGCCGACGTCATGGGCAACCTGCGCCTGAAAGTCGGCCGCGAACTCGGCCTGATCGACGACAGCGTGTACCGCTTCGCCTGGATCGTCGATTTCCCGCTGCTCGGCTGGGACGAGAACGAGAAGCGCTGGGTGGCCGAGCACCATCCGTTCACCCGGCCGCGCGACGAAGATTTGCCGCTGTTCGACACCGACCCCGGCGCAATCCGGGCGCAAGCGTACGACCTCGTTCTCAACGGCTACGAAGTCGGCGGCGGTTCGCAGCGGATCTACCGGCGCGACGTGCAGGAGCGGATGTTCAAGGCGCTCGGCTTCACGCCCGAAGAGGCGAAGGACAAGTTCGGCTTCTTCCTCGAAGCGTTCGATTACGGCACGCCGCCGCACGGCGGCATCGCGTTCGGCTTTGACCGGCTCGTCATGCTGCTGTCCGGCCGCAACAATCTGCGCGACACGATCGCCTTCCCGAAGACGGCCAGCGCGACCGACCTGATGTCCGACGCTCCGTCGCCCGTCGGCGAGCGCCAGCTGGACGAGCTGCACATTCGGCTGTCGGCCAAAGCGCTCGCGGCCGTGTCGGGAGGGCGGACGAAAGCCGCCGCCCCGAACGGCGAGCCGGCCGCGCAGGCGTAAAAGGAGGCGCCCGGCATGCTGCACCCGTTTGCGAGAACCGAACTGGCGATCGGGCCGGAAGGGCTGGAGACGCTCGGCCGCAGCACCGTCGCGGTGCTCGGCATCGGCGGCGTCGGCTCGATCGCTGCCGAGGCGCTGGCCCGGACCGGCATCGGCCGGATCGTGATGATCGACAAGGACGTCGTCGACATTACGAACATCAACCGGCAGATCCACGCTCTGATGACGACGATCGGGCAGCCGAAGGCCGACCTGATGCGCGACCGGATTCGGCTGATCAATCCGGCTTGCGATGCGGTCGCGCTGCGGATGTTTTACACGGAAGAAACGTGCGAAGAGCTGTTCAAGTATCCGCTCGATTACGTCATCGACGCGTCGGATACGATCACCTACAAAATTCACTTGATCAAGGAATGTTTAAAGCGCGGCATTCCGGTCATTTCCAGCATGGGCGCGGCCAACAAGATGGACCCGACCCGGTTTAAGGTCGCCGACATTTCCGAAACGTCGGTCGACCCGATCGCCCGCGTCGTCCGCCAGAAGCTGCGCAAGGACGGCATCCGACGCGGCGTCAAGGTGGTGTTCTCCACCGAGGAGCCGATCAAGCCCCGCGAAGACGTCACGCAGCGGATCGTGCCCGACACGGCGCCGAAGGAAATCCGCAAGGCGCAGCAGCCGCCGGCGAGCAATTCGTTCGTGCCTCCGACGGTCGGGCTCATTATGGTTAGCGTCGTCGTGCGGGAACTTCTGGAGCGGGGAGCGAGCCGCGATGGATGAAGCGTTGGTACGGAAGCTTCGCCTGCCGCAGGCAGGCCGCATCGCCGTGCTGCAACCGCCGGCAGGGTATCTGGAACGGATCGGGCGCACCGGGGAAAATACGACGACGGCCGATCCGGAGGCAGGCGCGTTCGATTTCGTCCAGCTTTTCGCCGCCGACGTCGCCGAGCTGAATCGGCACGGGCCTGCCGCCCTGCAGGCCGTGAAGCCGGGCGGGCTGCTGTGGATCTGCTACCCGAAAGGATCCGGCGCCATAAAATCGGATTTGAACCGCGACCGGGGATGGGAAACCGTCCGGTCCGCAGGCTGGGAAGGGGTGTCGCTCGTCTCGCTGGACGACAACTGGTCGGCGATGCGGTTCCGGCCTCTGCGGGAAGGCGAGAAGCCGCGCGCCGCGGCGGCGGAGCGGAGAACGGCGGCCCCGGCGGCTTCAACCGCCCAGCCGCTGGAAGTTCCGTCCGACCTGGCGGACGCGCTGAAAGCGAACCCGGAAGCCGAAGCTTTTTTCGCGAAACTGGCGCCGTCCCACAGGAAGGAATATATCCGGTGGATCATCGAGGCGAAGCAGGAGAAGACGCGGCAGTCGCGGATCGGGAAGGCGGTCCAGAAGCTCGCCGCCGGTCTCAAGCGACCGTCCGACAAAACCTGAACAGGCGGAGTGTGTGCATCCGCACCGCCATGCCCGGCATTGCTTTCTGCGGTGCACGGTCCGAGACGACAACAGCAAGCTCCCTCCGGGCGCCAGCCCTGCGCTGGCCGGAGGGAGCTTGCTTGTTTCGCAGCCTCAAGGAAGATGCACCGTCTTGGCATGGTCGAGATGGATGAAGCTGCTCGTACCGTCGGCGGTCACCAGTTCGATGATGCCGCCGTTCACTGATTTCAGCAGCCCGATTTTGTAGGGAATATCGCCAAGATCGAGCACGACGAACTTGCCTTCGAATTTTTTTAATTGCTGGTCGAACGTTCGGGACAGGGGGGGCGTATCCGGCTGCACCGGAAACGTCTCTTGCCGCAGCGAGTAAGGAGTCGCGCTCGGATCGTACGGAATCAGCATTTTCAGGTGGCGCATGGCGACGTACAGATTGCGGAACATCGGCGAATGGAAAACGAAGAAATCGTTCATGATGCTGGTCACGTACCCGTGCACGGTTTGGTTTCCGGAAATGTAGATTTCCAGAAACATTCCTTTGGCGTTGAGCAGCACTTTGCGGTAAGACAGCTCCGGGCCGGGTTCCTGCAGCGGTTCGGGAGGCTTGCCGAAGTCCGCGTCTTTGTCCCGGCACAGCGACAGCTGCTGCAGGTGAACGAGCGGAACGTACAAATACTGTATTCCGTTGTGCAGGACAAGGATGTCGGAGCCGATCTCGATCAGCGTTCCTCTGACCGGCAGACGGTGACCGGATACGCTCAAGGAAACCGGCTGATTCAAATATTTATCCATGGAGAACCGGGGACACCTCCTTGGGTTCGAATCGTCCGCCCGGCGCGCTTCGCGTTGACAGCCTGTCCGGCTTCTGCGGAGGCCGCAGGCTTGCATCCTCCGGTTCCATGCGCCCTGTCGCTCGGGAGAGCCGGGACTGCGCAGCCCGCTTTCGGGCGAGAGGCTTGACCGTCGCCGCAGATTCGGGCGGACCGGTTGCGCCGATCGGCGCTGGCGGCGGTCGCCACCAGCGCCCGGACCGCATATTCGGAACCCTCTGGTGCGTTTTCATATTCAGCATGCGTGCGAGTGAGGATGATAACCTGATTGGCCATAAGCGACATCGGACGAAAGGGCGGAAAATCAGCTTTTGCTGCGCGAACCGCTGCGCCCGCGGCTGCTTTGCCGCTGGCCGCCGCTTGTGCCGCCGGAGCTGCCGCTGCGGCTTTGGTTGTTCCGGCCGCTCTTATTGCCGCTTTTGTTTTGGCCGGAAACGTTGATCGTCTTGATATGAAACACCGGAATCCGCACCACTTCCCGATTGACCACCAGCAGCAGAAAATCCGGCGAAACTTCGGCCAGGAAGCCGTCGATTTTCTCCGGGCCTCCCCGGTTGATTTGCACAAACTGATGGCGCAGCCTGGACAACAGGGAAGCGAAGCTGGAAGCCGTGATGAACTGCGGAGAGGAGCGGCCGCCGGAAGAAGCGGATCGGGAAACTTCGGTGATGCTCTTGACGTGAGCGGCGTTGACATAAATGATGCCGTCGCGGGTCGATACGACCAAGTAGTTGGACGGGATCGAGACCAGTCTCCCGTCCAAAGCGTCGGGACCGCCGCGGTTGATCCTCACGTTCCAGCCGATCAGGTTCGATGCCTGCTGCATCGCACTCCGGGTCGTCTGCGCCGATCGGGACCGCGCGGCGGCTCCTTCCGACCGGAACGAGGTTTGCCGCTGCGGGAAGTTCATATACATGGAGCATTCTCCTTTCGGAATAGCCGTTCAGTAGGGAGCGACGAAGTCGTCTCCAACGCGCCGTCGCGGGAGGCAGTGCCGAGCATTGCGGCGCGATGGCAACGGTCAGGGAGCGACGAAGTCGTCTGGACAACGGGACTCGGGCATAAGCGAATGGTCAACCTTGGAAAATGTCCCTCCTTAGAACTTGTGCGGGAATTATATTTGCAATTTAATCCTATGTGTCCGGGGAGGATCGTGTCTGTATGATTGTCCGAGGCGTCGGAAAATCCGCCAATGAAGGCATGCGGAATGCCTTTTTTTCGGCGTTTCGGCGCTTGTCTTTGCCGGGTGGCGAGGCTGTCTCATAGTTTGTATTAGTTTCAACTGGGAGGTGAAACTTGGATGACATTGTCGCTGCACGCTGCCCGCAAAGGTGCCAACGCGAAGAAAGCCAACGGCCGAAATGCAAGAGGCGAAGGCCAAACGTCCGTCGATAACCTGTCCTGGGGAGACTGGAGCCAAAGTCGCTCCCAACGCTCGGGCCGTTCGGGTCGTTCGGAAGGCCGTTCGCATCGCTCGGGTCGTTCGGAAGGCCGTTCGCACCGCTCGGGCCGTTCGGGTCGTTCGGAAGGCCGTTCGCACCGCTCGGGCCGTTCGGGTCGTTCGGAAGGCCGTTCGCATCGCTCGGGTCGTTCGGACGGACGCTCCGGTCGTTCGGAGGGCCGTTCGCATCGCTCGGGTCGCTCGGGCGGTTCGGGAGGCCGCTCGCATCGTTCGGGCCGTTCGCATCAATCCGGCGGCCGTTCGGGTCGTTCTGGCCGCTCCGGCCGTTCGCAAGGACGTTCGCAACGTTCCGGCCGCTCCCGCTAATGCTTTATCTTCCCGTCATGGCCAAAGCCGCCCCGGTCTCCGGGGCGGTTTGCGTGCTGCCGCCGAAGCCCGCACCGCAACGCATAGCGTTGCTGTCTGCGGTTGCACATTCCGAGCCGACTTCGTCGCTCGGTACCCGAGCGCACCCCCACCGCGATTGCTTCGCAACGCTGAATGTGGTTGCGCATTCCGAGACGACTTCGTCGCTCGGTACCCGAGCGCAACCCCACCGCAATGCACGGCATTGCTTACTGCGGTTGCGCATTCCGAGACGACTACGTCGCTCGGTACCCGAGCGCAACCGCATCGCAATGCATAGCATTGCTGTCTGCGGTTGCACATTCCGAGACGACTACGTCGCTCGGTACCCGAGTGCAATCCCACCGCGATTGCTTCGCAACGCTGAATGTGGTTGCACATTCCGAGACGACTACGTCGCTCGGTACATGACAATGGCCGTTTCCGCCAATGCCGCAGGGTCATACGCTGAAACCAGCGACTTGCGTCCCTACGTTCATGAAAGGCGGAGACGACATGCACATACCGGTACGAGCGCTGACGATCGGCGAATGGGAAAGGGAGGAGATGGAACGGAATCTGTGGCGGGACAACCGCTACGTTCCGGCATCGATCACGGCCAACGGCCGCACCTTTCCGATCTTGGTCCGCTATCGGGGCGGACATACGCGGGATTATCCGAAACGCTCCTACGAAGTGGTCCACAACCGTCAGACGATCCACTACAACGCCGAATACGACGACCCTTCCCTGATCCGCAACGCCCTCTCCTTTTGGTTTCTTGAAAAAATCGGACTGCCCAGCCCGCGGACGAAACATGTGCGGCTGGTTCTGAACGGCCGGCCGCTCGGCGTCTATCTGGAAATCGAAGGCGTGGAGCCGGATTTTTTCCGCCGCAGGGGGATCGGCATCCGCTCGCTGTTCTATGCGGTCAGCGACGGGGCCGGGTTCGGCCTGCGCGATCCGGAGACCGGCCGGCCGAAGTCCTCCGTGCTGTCCGGCTACGAGCACCGGCTGGGCGGGGAAACGGAGAAAGCCCGGTTCGCCGCTTTCATGCGCGGCCTGGAGAAATACCGCGGCAGCCGCGCCCGCCTTTTTCTGAAATCGCATCTGGACACGAACAACTACCTGAAATGGCTGGTCGGCGCGGTGCTGACCGGCAATTACGACGGGTTCGAGCAAAATTTCGCCGTATACCGCCATCGGAAAAGCGGGAAATACCGTCTGGTGCCCTGGGATTATGAGGGGACGTGGGGACGGAACTGCTACGGACGGCGGGTGAGCAGCCGGCTGGTCGATGTCCGGGGCTACAACGCGTTGACGCGCCGTCTGCTGGAACATCGGGAATTCAGATGCCGATACAAGCGGATGCTGCGCCAGGCGCTCCGGGGACCGTTCCGGGAAAGCTCGCTGATGCCGGTCGCCCGGCGCATGCATGCCGCGATCGCCTCCTACGTGCGCCAGGACTCGGACAGACGATGGACGTACGAGGAATTCGAGGGCGAGCCGGACATCATCCGCCGCTATATTCGCGAGCGGAGGCGGATCGTCGCGCAGGCGCTGAAGCGGCTGTAGCCGGCTGCCTGCGCAACCCGCCCGCCGTTTCTTCTCCTTGTCCGCACAATCTGTTATGATGGGGATAACAGAAAGGCGGGGCTTATGCAATGGATTTATTCAGCTATGCGGCGGAATCCGACCCGCGTTCCCGGCTGCTCGCCGACCGGATGCGGCCGGAGACGCTGGACGAATATATCGGGCAGGAACACATCGTCGGACCGGGCAAGCTGCTTCGCCGCGCCATCGAGAAGGACGCGGTGACGTCGATTCTGCTGTTCGGTCCTCCCGGCTCGGGCAAAACGACGCTCGCCCACATCATCTCCAAGCAGACGAAGGGGGACTTCGTGCGCCTCAACGCGGTGGACGCGTCCGTCAAGGACGTGCGGGACGTGATCGAGCAGGCGGAGCGAAACAAGGCGATGTACGGCCGCAAAACGATTCTGTTTCTGGACGAGGTGCACCGGTTCAATTCCGCCCGGCAGGACGCCTTGCTTCCGGCGGTGGAGAAGGGGACGATCGTATTCATCGGCGCCACGACGGAGAATCCGTTTCACACCGTCAACGGCGCTTTGCTGTCCCGCTCGACGCTGTTCCGGCTGCACCCGCTGACCAAGGAGCATTCGCTCATCGCCATGCGCCGGGCGCTGGCCGACCCGGTCAAAGGGCTCGGCTTCATGAAGCTGCAGGTCGACGAGGAAGCGCTGGAGCATATCGCCGCCATGGCCAACGGAGATATCCGCCGCGCGCTGACCGCGCTGGAACTGGCGGCGGTGACGACGCCGTCCGAGCCGGACGGAATTGTGCGCATTACGGTGGAAGTGGCCGAAGAGTCGATTCGCCAGCCGACCGTGCAGGCGGACGAATCGACGCAATACGACGTGCTGTCGGCCTTCCACAAGAGCATTCGCGGGTCCAGCGACGCCGCGCTGTTCTGGTTTCTGTACGCCGTCGAGAAGCTCGGCATGGACCCGATGGTGTTCTTGCGCCGGCTGACGGTGGCCTGCAGCGAGGACATCGGACTGGCCAATCCCCAGGCGATGGTGCAGGCGGTCAGCGCGATGGAAGCCTACCTGCGGATCGGCTGGCCCGAATCGAAATACATGATCGCCCAGGCGATTCTGTTCGCGGTCGAAAGTCCGAAATCGGACGCGATTCCGGCCGCCATCGACCGGATCGCGCAGGCGTTCGAGGAAGTGAAGTCGGCGGAAGTTCCGATGCATCTGCGGGACGCCCATTACAGCGGCGCGCGGAAACTCGGGCATACCGGATACAAAAACCCGCACGACTACCCGGGCCACCATGTGCAGCAGGATTATTTGCCGGACAAGCTTCGGAACCGGACGTTCTACGAAGCGACCTCGCAAGGGATGGAGGACAGAATTCGGCAAAACCAGCATAAGCGGCGGCAGCAGCCGGGCGATTAAGCGATGTCGGGCGGCGGGGCTTTCCGTCAGGCAAGTCGGGATTCTGGACGCCTGACGGCGGATTTGCGCCGCTCCCGCCCGGAAAATCGGCATAGGAATCATGCAGGCGGGAATAAAGATGGATACTACGGCCTTTTGCGGGGTTCTCCGGCGTTTGACGGTGCCGCGCAAAACGTCTAAGCTATAAGAAAGCCGGTTTATCCAATTTTATTCCATATTTTATCTTCTTTCGCCAAAAGGAGGTGCACCTATCCTCTCGCCGCTGGGGATAGGGATTCGTTGGACAGTGACCCTTTTCCGCTTGTTGCGGACTTGATCCTGATTCTGTTGCTGGTCTTTTTAAACGGATTTTTCGTTTCGGCCGAATTTGCGATGGTCAAGGTACGGGGAACGCGAATCGATACGCTTGCGCAGGGAGGAAACCGAAGAGCCCAATTTGCCTCCCATATCGCCAATCATTTGGACGCCTATTTGTCCGCGTGCCAGCTTGGCATTTCGCTCGCTTCCCTCGGCCTCGGCTGGATCGGGGAACCGACGATCGCCGGCTTGCTGAATCCGCTCTTTCAATGGCTGCATCTGAAGGAAAACTTTATTCATCCGATCTCGTTCATCATCGGCTTTTCGATCGTAAACCTGATGCATATCGTGCTCGGGGAGCTGATGCCGAAATCGGTGGCCATCCGCAAAGCGGAGCATGTGACGCTGTGGACCGCCGTTCCGCTCATTGCGTTCGGCAGGATCATGAAGCCTTTCATCTGGCTGCTGAACGGCACGGCGAATCTGCTGCTGCGACCGTTCGGAATCGAGCCGGCCACGGAGTCTTCCACCGCCCACACCGAAGAGGAAATCCGCATCCTGATGAAGGAAAGCCACAAGAGCGGATTGATCGACAATACCGAGCTGACGCTGGTGGACAACATTTTCGATTTCGCCGAGACGAACGCCCGGGAGATCATGATTCCCCGGACCGAAATGAGCTGTCTGTACGCGAATTTGTCGTTTGCCGAGAACAAGGAAATCGCGCTGAAGGAGATGCATACCCGCTATCCGGTGTGCGAGCAGGACAAAGACCATATTATCGGGTTTGTCCATATCAAGGATTTGCTGAAAGTATCGGACAGCGACGTGTCCAATATTCGGGACCTGATGAGGCCCATTACGACCGTGCCGGAAAGCATGCCGATCAGCACGCTGCTCAAGCTGATGCAGAAGAAGAAGACGCAGATCGCCATTCTGATCGACGAATACGGCGGCACTTCCGGACTCGTCACCCTCGAGGATATTATGGAGGAGATCGTCGGCGAGATCCAGGATGAATTCGACGAGGAGCGTCCGGCCATCGAGCGCAAAGACGAGAACACCTACTCCATCAGCGGCATGATGTTGATCGAGGAAGTGAACGGATTTTTCGGACTCGATATTCCGACGGACGATTATGATACGATCGGCGGCTGGATTTATTCGCAAATCGAAATCCCGCCGAAGAAAAACCAGGTGGTCGGACTGGACAACGGCTTCCGCTTCGTCATCGAGGAGACCGACAATTTGCGCATTTCGCGCATTGCGGTCATCCCCGGCGACGAGACCGAATGGGAGCCGCCCCAGGCCGAGACCGGCTGAAGCCGCAACGAACCGTCAGGCCCGTAAGGCCTGACGGTTCGTGTCATAATCGGGACAAAAAGCGTTTATCGGATGATGGTCAAAATTTCGTCGACTTCCTTGCGGGGCAGCTTGCTCGGGATTTCCGCCGGGTAGCCCAGGGCGATCACCATGTTGACCTGCCGGCTGTCGTCGATGCCGATATATTGGCGAAGCTGCTTCTCGGCGAGCAGAACCGGTCCGGTCATCGGACAGGTGGCCAGCCCCCGGGCGTGGGCCGCCAGCATCAGGTTCATCGAAGCGAGGCAGCTGCTCTTGATGCCTTCCTCCCGCCACACTTCCTCGCTGACGAATCCGATCGGATCGAAAATTTTGTTGCGGAACTTGGATTCGTAAGGGGTAGCCAGGCAGACGATGAGCACCGGCGCGTCGGCAAAAGCGGTCGCGTAAGGTCCGAACGATTTGACCAGCAGCCGGGCTTCGCGCCCGTGCCCCCGCTGTTCGGCCTCCGCAGCGATGCGGTGAAGCTCGTCCCAGGTCATCCGCTCGATCGCGCGGATTTTGTCCGGGTCGGCAATGGCCACGAATTCCCAGGTCTGCGAGTTGGTGTCGCTCGGCGCGAAGCGGGCGCAGTCGATCAGTTCCCGGATATCTTCGTCGGAAACGGGGCGGCTGTCGAATCGGCGCACGCTTCGCCGCTGTTGAATGAGCTGTTTCAATCCATCATAGTCCATCGTTGTGCGATCTCTCCTTCTCCACCATTATAGTGAGGCCGCCCTGTGCGATCAAGACAAGCGAAGGGATGGGGCCCCGCACGCGTCCCGCGTCCGTTAGGCCGCGCGGCGAAAATGCGCGTAAAGGAACCCGGCTGCGGCCGCAAGGCCGAACAAGGCGCCCAGCCGGAACGGCGCCTCGTAGCCGTAGGCGTCGAACAGCAGGCCGCCGAGCGCGCCGGCTCCCAATCCGCCGAAGCCCGACCAGACGATCGTAAACAGCGCCTGTCCGGAAGCGCGGTATTCGTCCGGCAACAGCTGCTGCAAGTAGCGCAGCGACGTGATGTAGTAGATGCCGAACGTCACGCTGTGCATCAGCTGCGTCGCCACCATGGCCCGCGGATCGTGCAGCAGGCTGACGAGCCCGAGGCGGATGAAATAGAACGTCGCCGCCACCGCCAGCAGCGGCAGTTCGCGGAACCGGTGGCCGTATTTGGCCAGCGCGAAAAACATCGGGATTTCGCTGATCGAGGACCCGAGCCAGGCGTATCCGATCAGCGAGTCGTCGGCGCCCGCTTCCCTAAGCGACACCGACAGAAAGCCTTCGACCATGCGATGGGCGACGGAGATGAGGGCGATGAGCGCGAAAAACAAGATCGTATCCCGGCGCTTCAGAATGGCCAGCAGTCCCCCGAAGTCGAATTTGCGCAGCGAAGCCTGCATATTGACCAGCGCCATGGAACAGACGAGGGCGGTCGTGATCATGGCGATGCCGAGGTACAAGGACAGAACGGAACCGGTCCGGTTGATCAGGTACCCGACGATGACGCCGGTGGCGGCGAAACCGAGCGAACCGAACATGCGGATCGCCGCATAGCTCCGCTTCATCTGAGCGGCCGCCAGCAGCGTCAGGCTGTCCATCGTCGGCACGACCGGCGTCTGGAAGAAGTAATACAGGCCCATCAGCACGGCGATGGCCGTAAACTCCCGCTGCGGCAGAAGCCCGGCCATCGCCGCGATCTGTCCGAGGAACAAGAGCTGCAGGATGCGGCGCAGTCCTTTGGTCCGGTCGCCGGCCAGGCCGAGCAGCAAGTTGGAAAAAATGGAAACGACCGGTCCGATCGAATAGACGGCTCCGATCTGCAGCTTGGAAAAGCCGAGATCGTCAAAGTAGATTGGGAAGTAGGACGTCAAGAGCGCCTGCATGCCGTAGGAAAGAAAATGAAGGGTGCGGAGCACCGCGGTCTGGCTCAGGGCGATTCGGTTCATGCTGTGCTAATCTCCTGCCGGTAGGAAGTCTTCTCTATCTTTACCGTAGTATTATAGCAGATTCCCGGAGGCGGCCATGGCGAACAAGCGAAATTCTTCTTGACGATTCTTCAAGATTCGCGGACAGGGGCGGGAATACGCCGCCGGCCGTCCCTTCGGGGCGGCCTTTTGTGTCCCCATGAGATGCCAGTACATTTTGACTGGATTTGCGCCGGTCGAAATGATAAATTAAAGGATGAATGCCAATCGGCAGGAGATGCGGAAATGGAAATTCCTGAGGAAATGAAGCGATGGGCGGCCGTGCAATTTGCGCTCGACGAGCGGCTCGGCATTCCGCTGCCAAGCTTCGGGCGGCCTTGGGACGATATGAGCCTCCCGGAGCAAGCGGCGGTGCTGGAGGCGTGGGAGATGATCCGGGGACGGATACCGGACCGGGTGCTCCGATTGGAGGAGCAGATTCGCGCCAAGCAAAGCCGTCTGTTCGAAGAGGATGATTTTGCCGCCTCCTGTCTGCTGAACGCGGAAATCGCCGAACTCGCCAGCCGGATCAACGATCTGCACATCTGGTACCGCACGCAGCAAGATTTGGACGAGGAGGCGCGCCGTCACGGCTGACGGCCGGCGCCTGGGCAACTGGAGGACCGCTTTCATGAACGACAATTTACTCGCGGGCCGCGCTCCGGGCGGCCCCGTCCGTTTAATGGCGCGCATCTACCGCTACGTCCTGCCGGAAGTCCGGAAAGAACTCGGACGCTGGCGTCGGATGGCGGCATCCATTCCCGATCCGGAACTTAGAAAGCAGGCGCTCGCCAGCATCGACACGAAGCAGTTCCACTGCGAGGGAGGCGGCGTGTACGCGACGGCCAACCTGGAGAAGCGGCATATTCTCATTCCGCTGATCGTGGCACTGCAGACGATCAGCGATTATTTGGACAACTTGTGCGACCGGAGCACTTCGCTGGACGGGGAAGATTTCCGCTTGCTGCACCGGAGCATGCTGGACGCGGTGACGCCCGGCGCGCCCTTGCGCAATTATTACGCATTGCGCGCCGAGCAGGACGACGGCGGTTATCTGCACGCGCTTGTCGAGCGGTGCCGGGAATGCATCGCGAGGCTTCCGGCGTACGCGCTCGTGCAAGCCGATGTGGCCGAATGGGTCGGCCTGTACGGCGATTTGCAGGTCTACAAGCATATCGCCCCCGAACGGCGCGTGCAGGCGCTTCAGCAGTGGTGGCAGCTTCACGCTCCCCGTTATCCGGAGCTTCGGTGGAACGAATTCTCCGCCGCCGCCGGCTCGACGCTGGGCATGTTCATGATGTTCCTCGCCGCCAGCGACGAGAAGCTGACCCCGGACCATGTCGAGCGAATCCGGCGCTCGTATTTTCCGGCGATCGGGGGGCTGCACATTCTGCTCGACTACCTGATCGATCAGGCGGAAGACGAGGTCGGCGGGGATTTGAATTTCTGCAGCTACTACGAAGACCAGCGCCAGCTCGGCGACCGGCTGCAATGGATGGTGCGGCTCGCCCGCAAGTCGGCGGAATCGCTGCCTTGTCCGCGCTTTCACCGCATGATCGTGGAAGGTCTGGTGGCCCTGTATTTGTCCGATGCCAAAGTGAGCCGCCAGCAGAATGTGCGGCGGACGGCGCGGCTTTTGATGAAGGGCAGCCCGTGGACCCGCTTGTTTTTCTGGCTGAACAGCCATTTGATTCGCAAGGCGATGTATTAGCCATTTCGATTGGACATGGGAGGAATTTGACATGAGTGCAGTGAAAAAGATCGCCGTTCTGACCAGCGGCGGGGATTCCCAGGGGATGAACGCGGCGGTTCGGGCCGTCGTGCGCAGCGGCCTGTATCACGGGCTCGAGGTGTTCGGGATCCAGCGCGGATACCAGGGGCTATTGAACGAAGATTTGCGCCAGATGGACCTGCGCAGCGTCGGCGATATCATTCACCGCGGCGGCACGGTGCTGCAGACGGCCCGCTGCAAGGAGTTTCTGACGCCCGAAGGGCAGCGGCGCGGCGCCGAGGTGCTGAACAAATTCGGCATCGACGGGCTGGTCGTCATCGGCGGCGACGGCTCCTACCAGGGCGCCAACAAGCTGAGCCAGCTCGGCATCAAGACGATGGGGCTGCCCGGCACTATCGACAACGACATTCCGTTTACCGACGTGACGATCGGGTTCGATACGGCGGTCAGCATCGTCGTCGACGCGATCAACAAGCTGCGCGACACGATGACGTCCCACGAGCGCTCCTCGGTCGTGGAAGTGATGGGCCGCCATTGCGGGTACATCGCGCTGTACGCCGGGCTTGCCAGCGGCGCCGAGTCGATTCTGGTGCCGGAAGTGCCGTTCGACATCCGCGAAATTGCCGGACGAATGAAGGAGAATTTCAACAACGGCAAGCGGCACAGCATTATCGTCGTCGCCGAAGGCGCCGGCAAAGGCGCGGACATCGCCCAGGAGATCACCCGGCACAGCGGCATAGAGCCGCGGGTGACGGTGCTGGGCCATATCCAGCGCGGCGGCACGCCGACGCACAACGACCGCATCCTGGCCAGCCGGCTGGGAGATTTCGCGGTTCAGCGGCTGATGGAAGGGGATTCCGGCAAAGCGTGCGGCATCGTGGACGGCAAGCTGGTCGCGACGGAAATCGATCGAGTGGTGAGCACGAAAAAGACCCTCGACATGGAACTGTACAATCTGGCCATCCGCCTGGCCCAGTAAAGGAACGGACTTCTGCGATGTATTTGTACAGGCTGGAGGCGGAATTGGAGGACCGGACCGTGACGGTCGTTGCGTTGGGAGAAACGGACCTGGAGGCGATCGAAGGCGTCCAGGTCCAATTGGAGAAGCATTACGGAGGCGCGGTCAACGTCAAGGAAATCGCGCTGCTCGAGAAAAGGAGAGCGTCCAAAGGGACCGGCTACGTCGTTGAGCCGCCGCCGGGCGCAGCCGGTCAATATTGAACGCCCGGGGAATACTTGTTCCCCGCGTTCCACAGCAGGAATTCGTCGACGCCGCTTTCCCGCAGCGCTTGGATCTGCGCCGCCACCTGGGGAGCGCCGTAAGGGATGTAATGCCCTTTGCCGAGCCAGCTGGCGGTGAAATCCTGGATCCACGGCCGGACGATCGGCTTCCGGTCCGCCAGCGGATCGAGTTTTTTGCGGGTGTCCGCCATCGCTCCCTTGATCGTGGCGTAGGGCGCGGTGTCCGGATTTTTCTGGCCGAACCATCCGGCGCCGTAATGGCTCGGGTAGATCATCGGGCTGATGACGTTGACGCTTTGCGAGATTTTGACGAAATCCTGGCCGATGCCTTCCGCGGCGGGAACCGACGCGGCGTAGCCGAAGATGTCCACGGACACCCGCACCCCGAGCGGGGCGAGACGCTTCCGGGCGTACGCGACGAAATCGGCGACGACGTCGACCCGCGACTCGTCGGTCTTGTAGTACTTCAGATGGTCCGCCTTGTTCTCGAACCCTTCGGGAAAGCGGACGTAGTCGAACTGGATTTCCTTGAAGCCGAGCTTGGCCGCTTCTTCGGCGACCGCGACGTTGTAATCCCAGACCTCTTTGCGATAGGGATTGACGAAGCTGTCGCCTTTGCCGTTTTTCCAGACGGAGCCGTCCGCCGTTACGAAGGAAAGCTCGGGATGCTTTTTGGCGAGAACGGTATCCTTGAACACGACGATCCGGGCGATCGGGTATATGGAATGCTTCTTCAGCGTCTCCATCGTCTTGCCGATGTCCCGGATGAACGGCTGTGACGAACCGAGCCGGGTCAGTTCAGGGTTGTCGGTCTTGTACGTAATGTAGCCGTTGTCGTCCTTGATGTCGATGACCATCGCGTTCAGCCCGGTTCGGTCGACGAGCTCGAGCAGCGACGACATGCGCGACCCGCCGGCGCTGTATGCGGTTACATAGATTCCTTTCACCTTCGGGGCGTCCTGCTGAGGATCCCCCGGAACGGCGCCGTCCGCCACAGCAGCTTGGGCCGCCTGCTGACGGCCTTCCGCCGCCGCGGCGATCTGGCCGGACAGCCGGCCCAGCGAATCGGCGTCGCCGTGCGCGCCGCCTGCGGCTGAATGCAGCAATAGCAGCAATGTCAAAAGAACGTCCATGCTCTTCTCTCCCCATGAGTGCGGTCAACCCGATTATAAACGAGTTTTCATGAAGGAGACAGAGGGATTTTGTAGGATTTTGCTTATTTTCGCCGAAATTCGCCGATGACGTCCACCGTCTGCACGATGTTGACGAAAGCTTTCGGATCCGCTTCCCGGACCGCTTTCCTCAGTTCGGCCAGCTCGTAGCGGGTTGCAACGGTCATCAGCAGATCGTGGGTTTGATTCGTAAAAGCGCCCCGCGTCTTCATAATTGTCACCCCGCGAGGCATATGGAGGAGTCTGGCGGCGATTTTCTCCGTCTGGTTCGTCACGATGAAGGCGGTCACTTTGCGGTGCGGCGTATGGATCATGTCGATCACCTTGCCGGTCAAGTACATCGACAGCATGGAATAGAGCGCGGCATCCCAGTTCCGCTTCATGAAGCCCAGGCCGGCTACGACGCCCAGGTTCAGCAGAAAGATGAGCAAGCCGATCGGAAGGTCGCGGCGGCGGGAAATGATCGTGGCGACGATATCGAAGCCGCCGGACGACCCGCCGTACCGCAGCGCGATCGCCGTGCCCGCGCCGATCAGCACCCCGCCGAAGATGGAGGCGAGCAGCGGCTCGGCGGTCAGATCGGCCGCAGGGAGAATCTGCATGAAGACGGAAGCGGACACGACCGTCGCCATGCTGAGCAGAATAAATCTTCGCCCCAGCGCCAGCCAGCCCCAGACCAGAATCGGAACGTTCAAGGCAAAATAAAACAGCCCGACCTTGTAGCCGGTCCAATAGCCGATCAGGATGGCAAGGCCGGACAAGCCTCCGCTGGACAGATTTTCCGGGAGCAGAAACCATTGGATCCCGCCGGCAATCGCCGCGCCGCTGGCGAACATCAGCAGCAGAAGTCCGGCGATATTCAGTCTCATCGGGACGATCGTCCTCCCTGTTGTTGGGCTCAAAACGTAGGTTGCCCAGCGCGATGGGTCTCATGCGGCAGCGGCCGCGCAACCCGACCGCGATTGCACATTCCGAGCCGACTTCGTCGCTCGGTACGCCGAGTACAATCGCGCCGCAATGCTTGGCATTGCTTTCCGCGATTGCACATTCCGAGCCGACTTCGTCGCTCGGTAAACCAGATTCGCGCGAAGCCGTGTCAACTCATATAAAAATGTTACCGAAGGAGAATGGATCACTCATGTAATTTTGTTACCCATGTTACCCTGTGGAGGCTGTCAGACAGCCTCCACAGGCCGCGCGGTGGAGGTAGGCGTCGCGG